>Ga0208460_10000059_pt1 | contig 81090 bp, 66 predicted proteins | sample AD_STIC10_MetaG_FD_184436 | JGI IMG/M metagenome (GOLD analysis project Ga0208460, IMG submission 184436) | Active sludge microbial communities of municipal wastewater-treating anaerobic digesters from USA - AD_STIC10_MetaG (SPAdes) (version 2) | ecosystem: Engineered > Bioreactor > Anaerobic >... | reverse complement strand
GGGCGCGGGCGTGTGGCTGTTTGCGCGCGAATCCGTGCACGTCGGCATGAGCGGGGTCAACCACGGCCTGATGTTCTTCCTGTTCCTGAGCGGGCTGTGGCGGCGTGACCGGCTCGGCATCGCCATATCACTGGTGGTGTTCTTCTTTTACGGCAGCATGGTGCTTACCGTGTTGCCGCGCGAGGAACATGTGTCGTTCGAATATCACCTGGCCGGCGCTCTTGCTGGCGCCCTGTGTTCGCTGCTCTTGTTCCGCCTGGATCCGAAACCCGTACCCAAGCGCTATCAATGGGAAGACGAGGAAGACGAGGAACATGTCGAGGATGACGAATGGGAATTGCCACGCCCGCATGAGGTACCCGTGCTGTGGCAGCGCGATGATCCGGGAGTTGAGACCGCGCGCATTTTGGAATTTCCCCCTCGCAGTTCGGAAACCGGCAAGCCTCGCACGCTGCATTGATTACCGGGCGACACCTGTCCGGTTTGCCTGCTGGCAAAAGCTGTGTGTGGCCAACCTGAGCAAGTAGAATCGCGCGCTGTCGCGGCTTCAGATTCGAGCCTTTGAAATCCCCCCAAAGCAACACGCTACTTTTGAGCACCGCGCTCATGGCAACGTTGGCCGTGGTGATTGCTTTTCGCGCGGCGTTTGGCGGCTACTTCATGCTGGATGATTTCGGCATGATGTCCATTGCCCGATTCCTTGAAAGCCCGTTGCAACCTTTTTACCAACAGCATGTTCCCGGTGGCGTGTTCTACCGTCCGGTCGGAATGTTGCTGTGGTGGCTGAGTGAGCGCCTGTTCGGCACCACGGCATCACTCCATTACATGCTCAACCTTGGCCTGCACCTTTGTGTTGCCGCGGCGCTGTATTCGGTCATTCTCAAACTGGCAGAAAATCGTTGGCTGGCGTTGCTCGCGGCCATCGCCTTTGCCAGCCACCCAATTGGCCTGGGCACGGCAGCCTGGCTGTCCGATCGCTTTGATCTGCTGTCCCTGCTGTTTGGCTTGCTGGGTTTGCGCTGTGCGCTGGATTTCAGTGACACGGCCAGTTCTCGCAGTCTCGCTGCTTGCACCGTCTTGCTCGGGCTTTCCTTGCTGTCCAAGGAAATCGGCCTGGCGCTGGTGCTGACCACAGCAGGCTATTTGCTGGTTTTCTCCCGAGACCTGCGCCTTGCACTGCGCTGGCGCGCCGTTGCAGTGTTGCTGCTGTTATTGGCGGGATATTGGTTTGCACGCAGCATGGTGTTGTCGAGTCCGACTGGCGGTGCATTGATGACGCTCAATTCGCCCTTTCAGCTGTTGAGTGATGGCGTAAGTCACTGGGCCGCTGGTTGGATCCAATATTCCAGCTACTGGCAACAAATGCATGGCTGGCGCGCATTCGCAACGGCCAGCGGACTTGCATTGCTTGCCATTCTTGTAATAGTTGCACTTTTCCAGCCATGGACACGCCGACGCGTGCTGATGATTGCGTTGGGGATGAGTGTGGTTGCCGCGACGGCATTGTTGCAATGGCCCCTGCTCGGCTTCATCACCATCCCGTTCGCCGACGATGCGAAAGTGATCGAAAGGGTGGTCAACTCACGCTATTTCTACACCACCCTTGCCGGTTTCCTGATTGCCATGGCAGGTGTGCTGGAGCCGCTGGGCCGGCGCGGACGGGTTGTTGTCGGCATGTCATCCCTGATGCTCAGCCTGCTTGTTCTGGCCTGGCTCGGTGCTTCGCAACATTTGCTCAGGCAATACCGCAATGAAACCCTGCTTCAACGCGAACTGGTGCAATCGGCCAACGCACACATTCGGACGTTCCAGCTCAAGCAACCCGGATGTCAAATCTACCTGCTGGATGTGAAGAACTGGGCATTCACCTGGGTTTCAGACGAAGCTATCAAGGCCACCTATCCGGAACTGGATGCCATCGGGCGCTGCCTGATCCAGACCGAGCATACGCCCTGGTATCACATCACCAGCGTGGATGATCCCGATCCAGGTTTCTGGCTACCTTTGCAGTTTGCGCACGGGCACACCTTCAAGCATTCTTCTTCAGCCATCGGGCGCGGTTACTTTGTTGGCCTGAACCTGATGTCCGATTCGAAGATCAACATCGGCACCCCTGCGTACTACCTGGCCTGGCAGAACGACAACTTCGTTGATGTCAGCGACGAGGTTCGTGCAGGACGTCGCGTTCCAAGGTTCCTGTGCAATCGCAGCGCCGATGAGTGCCACTGAGCAGCTCCAAGGCAACACTGATCATGCTTCATTGCGCGCGCAAATCACGCCACCGCAATGGGCAACTCTCGGGTTTGCTTGACGGTGCGCAACACGAAGCTGGAGTTCACGTCGGCCACGCCCGATGCGTTGAGCAGCTTGTCGAGCAGGAAGCGCGAGAAGTGTTCGAGGTCGCTGACCACGATGTGCAGCAGGTAGTCCATCTCGCCGGTGAGTGCGTGGCAGGCAATCACTTCGCTCCAGCCCTGCACGCGTTTGACGAAATGCTGAACTTCCTCGTTGCCGTGTTTTTCCAGCTGGATGCGGACAAAAGCCTGCAGACCCAGGCCCACGGCCTGCGGATCGACCAGCGCCGCATAGCCGGCGATGACGCCTTCGGCCTCAAGCCTCTGCACCCGGCGCAGGCAGGCCGAGGCCGAAAGATTCACCGCGGCGGCGAGTTCCGCGTTGGTGGCGCGGCCTTCTCTTTGCAGGACAGCCAGCAACTGGCGGTCGACTCGATCCAGGGTGGCAATCGGAGCTGCGCTCATTTCTTGATCCAGATGCGTGATTCACGCACGAAATATGCGCCATGATGGATCAGGATCGCAAGATTGCAAACCTTTTGCGTGCTGGACGCAATAACATGGATGGCTGAATCCAATCGGGCTCAAACCATGTCCAGTGCGCCGCGCCGTGTTGAAAGTCTGCTGACCGACAAGGGCAATGTGCCGGTCTACACCACCACCATCGTCGAGCAGCCCTGGGACAGCTATTCCGAGCAGGACCACGCGACCTGGGCGTTCCTGTTCCGTCGCCAGCGCGAGGTGTTGCAAGGCCGCGCCTGCCGCGAGTTCATCGAGAACCAGCAGCGCTTCGGCATGAACCCGGAGCGGATTCCGAAGTTCGAAGATCTCAATGCCGTGCTCGGACCGGCCACGGGCTGGAAGTTGATCGGCGTCGAGGGCCTGTTGCCGGAACTCGATTTCTTCGAACATCTGGCCAACCGGCGCTTTCCGGTGACCTGGTGGATCCGTCGCCCCGACCAGATCGATTACATCTCCGAACCGGACATGTTCCATGACCTGTTCGGCCACGTACCCTTGTTGCTCAATCCGGTGTTCGCCGACTACATGGCTGCCTACGGTCGTGGCGGCGTCAAGGCGCATGGCGTCAGTGCGCAAGCACTGGTCAACCTGACGCGGCTGTACTGGTACACCGTCGAGTTTGGCCTGATCCGCCAGCATGGCGAACTGCGCATCTACGGCTCGGGCATCGTTTCCTCCAAGGGCGAATCCATCCACTGCCTGGAGTCGGCGGCGCCCAACCGCATCGGTTTCGACATGAAGCGCATCATGCAGACGCGCTATCGCATCGACACCTACCAGAAAACCTATTTCGTGATCGACAGCTTCGAGCAATTGATGGAGGCGACGCGGCCGGATTTCGTGCCGATCTATGCCGAGCTTGCCACGCGCGAGGCCATACCCGCCGGCGAAGTGCGCAGCACCGACGTCATCATCCAGCGCGGAACCGGCGAAGGCTGGGCTACGGACGCCGATACCTGAGGCCTGCTTGATCTTGTGCCGCTGCCTCATTACAAGGGCACATCACAAGCAAACCGGAGCACCTCATGACGCATGCTTTCACGCTTTTTGCAGCTCTGCTGGCGGTCGCCGGCACGGCGCGCGCCGAGGTCACGCAAGCAAGACCCGGTTCTTTCCAGATCGAGATTCCGGCGCGCGTCGAGGCCAGCGCGGTGCGCCTGTACAGCGCGATCGTTGCCGTGGAACGCTGGTGGGATCCCGCGCACACCTGGTCGGGCGCATCGGCCAACCTGAGCTTGAACGCTTCCGCCGGCGGCTGCTTCTGCGAGCGCTGGGCAAATGGCAGTGCCGAGCACGGTCGCGTGATCATGGCCAGCAAGAACGAATTGCTTCGCCTGTACGCGGCGCTTGGCCCTTTGCAGGCCCAGCCACTGACTGCCGTGCTCGAATTCGAGCTGACCCCGGAAGATGAGGAAACCACCCTGCTCAAGCTCAGCTACCGGGTCAGCGGCGCGGCCGAAAGCGGGCTGGAGCAATGGGCCAGTGGCGTGGATCAGGTTCTCAGCGGGCAAATGGATCGCCTGCTCCGCTTCATCGACACCGGAAATGCCGATGCCGAAGCGGACGCGGAAGCAAAGGACAGCGCGGAGGCACCCAGCAAGCGCGAGGCGCGCGCCGAGATCTTTGCCGAATGGGTACGCCAGGCCAAGGCGCAAAGCGAAGCGGAAAAGGCCGCCACCAGGAAACCACCCTCCAAGCCCAAGTCCTGATCGCCCTGCGTGACGAGAATGGCTGGTGCAACTCGCCTCAAGCAGCAGGACCAAGGCAACGCGGGACAGGTCTCGCTCGTTCCGAATGGGTTGAGGGGTGAGTAGGCAATGCCCTGGCTCCGCTCATGGTTCCCTTCGACAGGCCTGCCCTGAGCAGAGTCGAAGGGCTCACCACGGGCGGAATTCGGGGAAAATGTCATTCCGACCCAGTCGGGAAATGAACGGATTTCGGCGCGAGCCCGTTCATGGTTCGACAAGCTCACCACGAACGGATTGTGGGGGCTCACCACGAACGGAATTTTCTTGCTCAGTGCTGGTTGACCGGCAACATAGAATCTCAGGACAGGCCTGTCGATCCATGAACGGCCCTCACCCCTTCCGTTCGTGGTGAGCTCGTCGAACCATGAACGGAACGAAGGCGCCATGTGCTCATTTGTAGATGGTCTCCGGACAAGCAGGACTTGATAAGCGCTGACTTGATGGTCGACAGAGCGGGTTGACGCGTGGTTCGAGACGGCGGCGCTCGACCTTCGGTCTCGACGTCGCCTCCTCACCACGAACGGAGCCTGCATTTCCGCCTTGCCCCAAGCCAGTGGCGTGCCCGGATGAAGCGCAGCGCAATCCGGATTAGGTTTCGCTCTTGGCCGCTCGAAGCATGCGCGGATCTTGGCACGAGCCCGTTCATGGTTCCCTTCGACATGCCTGTCCTGAGCAGAGTCGAAGGGCTCAGGACAGGCTCTGGCTCACCACGAACGGATTTTGGGGGCTCACCACGAACGGAGCCTGCTTTTCCGCCTTGCCCCAAGCCAGCCGACATCCACGAAGCGGATCAGTGCACCGCTTGATCCGCCGGGGTTGCCGAGCGGGATGCCGCTGCCTTGCGATCAGCGATGAACTGGCGAATCTGCTGGTCGAGAACCGGTAACGGAACCGAGCCTTGCGCCAACAGTGCGTCGTGGAATGCGCGGATGTCGAAGTCGCTGCCGAGTTCCTTCTCCGCTTCTGCGCGCAAGGCGACGATGCGGATCTCGCCGAGCTTGTAGCTGAGCGCCTGCGCAGGCCAGGAAATGTAGCGGTCCACTTCCGTTTCCACCTCGTGTTCGCTGAGCGCGGTGTGGTCGCGAAGATAGGCAAGCGCCTGTTCGCGGCTCCAGCCCTTGTGGTGGATGCCGGTGTCGATGACCAGGCGGCAGGCGCGCCACATTTCGTAGGTGAGGCGTCCGAAATCCTCGTAGGGTGTGGTGTAGATGCCCATCTCCGTGCCGAGCTTTTCCGCGTACAGGCCCCATCCTTCACCGTAGGCTGAAATGTAGTTGTTGCGACGGAACTCCGGTTGCGTGGTCTGCTCCTCGGCCAGCGACAGCTGCATGGAATGTCCGGGTGCCGACTCATGAAGGGTCAGCGCCGGCAGGTTGTACAGCGGCCGCGACGGCAGGTTGTAGGTGTTCAGCCAGTAGGTGGTGGCGCCGCCTCGGCCCGCGGTCCAGAACGGGGCAATGTCGGCGGGAACCGGTTCAATGCCGAAACGGGCGCGCGGCAGGGTGCCGAAAAAGCGCGACAACTTGGCATCAACCCGCTTGGCGATCCAGGCCGCGCGCATCAGCAGTTCTTCCGGTGTCTTCGCATAGAACTGCGGATCGCTTCGCAGGAACGTGAGGAACTCGGCAAAGCTGCCCTTGAAGCCGCTGGCCTGCATGGTCGAAAGCATCTGCGCATGGATGCGCGCCACTTCGTCCAGGCCGATGCGATGGATTGCCTCGGCATCCAGCTCGAGCGTGGTGTACTCGTGGATCTGCTGCCGGTACCAGGCCTTGCCGTTGGGCATGGCCTTGGCCGCCAGGGTTTTGCGCGCCTTGTGCATGTATTCGTCGCGGAAGAAGGTGAGCAGGCGGGAAAACGCCGGGATGACCTCATCGCCAATCACGCTGCGTGCCTGCGCACGCAATTGCTCCTGGCGCTCGACGGCAATCGTCGACGGCAGCTCGACGAGTGGCTTGTAGAACTCGCTCTTTTCCGCATCGGTCAGATCCGCCACGGCCGCGATGGAAACGTCGCGACCGGCCAGCACCTCCCGCGGCACGCTGAAGCCGCGCTTGAGGCCGGCGCGCATGTTGGCGGTCTGCTCGTCAAAATAGCGGGGGATATCTGCAAGCAGTTTCAGGTAGGCCTCGACATCCTCGGTCTTGCGCATGGGTTTGCGCGTGATGAAGCCCAGATCGGACCAGAACGAGGAATCGGAGTTGAACGGCATCTCGTAACTGCCGAAGCGCACGTTGTCGGCGAGGTCTGAAACTTGCGGGCGATAGATCGCAAGGTTGATGCGCTCGGCCGCGGAAAGCTCGGCAACCGGCAACTGGTCCAGCTGTGCGAGCACGTCTTCCCAGATACGTCGGCGTTCACGTTGGCTTTCTGCGTCGACGCGCGGCAGATGATCGACCCGCATGCCGGTTTCGCCTTCATCCTGCATGCTGGGGAACTGGGTCTTGCGCCACGCCCATTCCTTCTCGTAGATCGCCTTGAACTTGAGGTCGGCGCTCGAAGCAACCGGCTCCTGCGCATGCAGTGGCACTTGCGCCATCAATGCGAATACCAGCAAACCGCCGAGCCACTGCTTCATCACCGTCTCTCCACATGCCGAACCGCCGGCATGATCGCATTGTTGGCACCTGCCGCGCAGTGACCCGGGCACCGCAAGCTGCCGTGCCGTGCATGCCGGGTGGTAGCATTCCGGCGGCGCCGGCCAGCAAGCCTTGCTGCACCGCGCAGATCAGGATGCCGCAGGGGCCAGTGGCGTCCGGGCGGAATGCGCAGAGCGGAGCCATGAGCAGCGACTTCATCGAAACCAATACACACGTGTGCGCAGAGCGGAGCCATGAGCAGCGATTTCATCGAGATCTACGCACATGCGGTAGCGGAAGGCGATTGCCAGGCCTTGATCCGCCATTTCGAGGCCAGCGGCAAGGCGGTGCGCGGCAAGACCGGCGGTGGCGTGAACACGCGTCTGAAGGACAGCTGGGACATCTGCATTGACGATCATGCGGAATGGGCTGGCGCCGTGAACATGCTCAATTCCGTGATGATGCGTTGCCTGATTCCCTACGTGCGCAAATATCCGCATCTCATCATTGCGCCCCTGTTCCTGAAGGTGCCGGATGCCGATGGCCAGGGGTTGCGCGAACTGGATGCCGAAAGCATTTCCACCATGTCTGATGAGCGCCTGCAGCGCCTGCTGGTCAAGTTGCTGCGACCGGGCACGATCAACATCCAGAAATACATTGCCAACCAGGGCGGCTATCCGTATTGGCATTGCGAGCTGTATCCGAAGATCGGCGACCACAACGGTGAAACCCTGCATCGCATCCTGCTGTGGTCGGTCTACCTCAATGAGGGGTTCGCTGCCGGTGAAACCGAGTTCGTTTACCAGCAACGCAAGATCGTTCCGCAAACCGGCTCCCTGCTGATGGCGCCTGCCGGGTTTACCCACACCCATCGCGGCAACATGCCGAGCGGGGGTGACAAGTACATTGCAACGTCCTGGGTCCTGTTCCAGCGCGCCGAGACCCTGTTTGCGCAAACCCCGCCGCCTGCCTGAATCCGCTTTGGAACAGCCCATGAGCAAAGCACAGCGTGTCCTCATTACCGGTGCCGGCAGTGGTCTTGGCCGCGCATTGGCTTTCCGCTATGCCGAAGCCGGCTGGCGCGTGGCCTGCGCGGACATCCGCATGGATCGCGCCGAGGAAACGGTGAGCCTGATCACCGGCTTTGGCATCGGCGCCATGGCCCTGCAGGTGGACGTGGGCGATGACGATTCCTTCGAGACCCTGCGGGATCTCGTGCTCGCTGCCTGGGATGGCGTGGATCTGGTCATCAACAATGCCGGGGTTGCCGCCGGCGGCTCCGTGCTCAATGCGTCCACTGCCGACTGGCATTGGATGCTCAACATCAACCTGCTGGGCGTGGCGCGCGGTTGTCGCCTGTTCGGGCCGGTGTTGATCGAACAGGGCAAGGGCCACATCGTCAACATCGCATCGTTCGCGGCGCTGGCCGGCGCTCCCGGCATGGCCTGCTACGCGGCGGCAAAGGCCGGTGTGGTGGCCGTGTCGGAAGGCTTGCGCGCCGACCTTCACGGCAGCGGCGTCGGCGTTTCCGTGGTCTGCCCGAGCTTCTTCCAGACCAATCTGTTGGAGAGCTTCCGCGGACCGGATACGACAACCCGCAACATCGCTGCAAGCCTGATGCGTGATGCCAAGGAATCGGCTGCGGATATTGCCGAGCAGATTTTCCAGGCAGTCGCGCGTGGCGAGTTCCTCATCCTGCCAAGCGCCGAGGTGCGCCAGCGCTGGCGCATCAAGCGCTGGTTTCCCAATCTGTATTTCCGCAAATTGATGCGCGCGGTGCAGGCGCGGAGGGCTGACCCATGATGCCGCTGATGATCTACGGTGCCAATGGCTACACCGGCAAGCTGATTGTTGCCGAAGCGGTCAAGCGTGGCATGCGGCCGGTGCTGGCGGGCCGCAACCGCGATGCCCTGGATGAACTGGCCGCGCCACACAAGCTGACCCGACGTGTTTTCGAACTGCACGACGGCAACGTCATTGATCGCAACATGGATGGCATGCAGTTGCTGCTCAATTGCGCGGGCCCCTTCGCGCGGACCTGTGAACCGCTGCTGGAAGCCTGCTTGCGCAACAAGGTGCACTATCTCGACATCACCGGCGAGATTGACGTGTTCGAACGCTGCCACCACAGCCATCCGCGCGCGCAGCACGAGGGCGTGGTGGTGTTGCCGGGTACCGGCTTCGACGTGGTTCCCACCGATTGCCTGGCAGCCATGCTCAAGCAACGCCTGCCCGACGCAAGCCATCTGATGCTCGCCTTCGATGCCGGCGGCGGACCCAGCCCGGGTACCGCGCGCACCAGCGTGGAAGGTTTGGCCAAGGGTGGGCGAGCCCGCATCAATGGCGAACTCGCCAGCGTACCCCTGGCCTGGAAGGTGCGCGAGTTCACCCGCGCGGACGGCACCGGGCGTGTGGCGATGAGCATTCCGTGGGGTGATGTGTACACCGCATTCGTCTCCACCGGCATCGCCAACATTGAAACCTACATGACGGCACCGCCCAAGACGATCACACGCCTGCGCTGGCTCAATCACCTGCGCTGGTTGCTGCGCATGCAGGTGGTGCAGAAGTTCCTGCAGAACCGAGCCGGCCAGACCGCCGGACCCGACGCCGCGCGCCGCCGGCGCAGCGGCTGCCAGATCTGGGGCGAGGTGCGCAATGCGGCGGGTCGGCGGGAAAGCCTTTCCATGCTCACCCCGAATGGCTACGAGCTGACGGTCACCGCCAGCCTGGGCATCGTCCAGCACCTGCTGGCGACACCGGTCGCCGGAGGCTACTACACACCGTCGAAACTCATGGGCATGGACTATGTGCTCGGATTGCCGGGGGTGAAATTGCTGCCGGATGCCGGAGCCGTTGCGGCCTCTTGATAGAATGCGCGATTCCCGAAATCCCGCGAGTCTCGCATGCCGAACAATCAATATCCGATGAAGTTCTTCCCCGCGCTGATCTTCTCCTCGCGCTGGCTGCAGCTGCCCCTGTACTTGGGCTTGATTGTCGCGCAGGGCGTGTACGTGGTGCTGTTCGTCAAGGAACTGCTGCACCTGATCTCGCACGCGACCTCGTTTGGCGAACAGCAGATCATGCTGATCGTGCTCGGCCTGATCGACGTGGTGATGATCTCGAACCTGCTGATCATGGTCATCGTCGGGGGTTACGAAACCTTTGTTTCACGGCTAGGCCTGCAGGGCCATCCGGATCAGCCGGAATGGTTGAGCCACGTCAACGCCTCGGTGCTCAAGGTCAAGCTCGCCATGGCCATCATCGGCATTTCCTCGATCCACCTGCTCAAGACCTTCATTGCTGCCGGGCCGCTCAATGGCCTTCCGTTCTGTGATGAGGACCAGCTTGCCGCTGCGGTCAGCGCCGCCGCCAATGGCGCAGTCCAGACCTGCACCATGCTGACGCCCACCGGCGTGCTTTGGCAGACCATCATCCACTGCGTGTTCATCCTTTCCGCAATCGGCATTGCCGTGACCGACCGCATCATGCAATCGATTCCGCGCAAACACGCCGAAGCGCATTGAACGCGTGAGTCGCGAGCCGACAGCGGGTTCGGAACGGAACAGGGAATTGGCGGGAGATGTCTCCCACCTGCTGGACCAACTCAACCCCGCGCAACGTGAAGCCGTCAGTGCGGCGCCGGGCGACTATCTGGTGTTGGCCGGCGCAGGTTCCGGCAAGACGCGCGTACTCACCCATCGCATCGGCTGGTTGCTGGAGGTCGAGCGGGTTTCGCCGTGGTCCATTCTTGCCGTCACCTTCACCAACAAGGCGGCGGCGGAAATGCGCGCGCGCACCCAGGCCCTGGTGGGGGAAGGACTGCGTGGCCTGACCATCGGCACCTTCCACGGCATTGCCCATCGCCTGCTGCGTCGCCATTGGCGCGAAGCGAAGCTGCCGGAAACCTTCCAGATTCTCGACGCGGATGACCAGCAGCGCATGGTCAAGCGCACCATCCAGGGTTTGGGCATCGACGAGGCCCGCTTCCCACCGCGCCAGGCCTGCTGGTTCATCAACTCGGCCAAGGACGAGGGCAAACGCCCGGGGATGATCGAGGTTGCGGGAAATCCGGTGGCACGCACACTGGTCGACATCTACCAGGCCTACGAGCGCGCCTGCCAGCGGGCCGGGCTGGTGGATTTCGCCGAACTGCTGCTGCGCGCACACGAGTTGTGGCTGCACGATGACGCCTTGCTTGCGCACTACCGCGAGCGCTGGAACCACCTCCTGATCGACGAGTTCCAGGACACCAACACCCTGCAATACGCATGGATTCGCGTGCTGGCCGGCCAGAGCGGGCGCGTGTTCGTGGTCGGCGATGACGACCAGGCCATCTACGGCTGGCGCGGCGCACGGGTCGAGAATGTGCAGCGCTTCCTGCGCGATTTTCCCAATGCGAAGACCATTCGGCTCGAACAGAACTATCGATCCACCGCCAACATCCTGGGCGCCGCCAATGCGGTGATTGCGCATAACCCGAGTCGGCTCGGCAAACAGTTGTGGACCGCCGATGAAGCCGGTGAGCCGATTGCGGTGTACGCGGCATACAACGAACAGGACGAAGCACGCTTCGTCATCGAACGAATCCGTGAGTACCTGCGCGCCGGTCATGTGCCCAGTGAGGTGGCGATCCTGTACCGCTCGAATGCGCAATCACGCAACTTCGAGGAGCAACTGGTCCAGCACACAATCGCCTACCGCGTGTACGGCGGGCAGCGCTTTTTTGATCGTGCCGAAATCAAGGATGCCCTGGCCTACCTGCGCCTGATCGCCAATCGCCACGACGATGCCGCGTTCGAGCGTGTGGTGAACACGCCACCGCGCGGCATCGGTGATCGCAGCATCGACTTGGTGCGCGCCCGCGCGCGGCGCATGGACACCTCGTTGTGGGAAGCGGCGCTGGCCGAATTGACCGACACCACTCTGGCGGCGCGGGCGAAGAATGCGCTGCGCGCGTTCCTGGCCCTGGTCGATGCATTGGCCCGCGATTGCCTGGCGCCGCGAACGGATGAGGCATCGGATACGGATCAAGCGCACAGTGACGAGCCTTTGCCGCTGGCCGAGCAGATGGATCACGCCATCGTCCGCTCCGGCTTGCGCGAGTATCACGAGAAGGACAAGACCAGTGCGGAAACCCGTACCGAGAATCTCGACGAACTGATCAATGTGGCCAGTCGCTTCGAGCGTTCGGCCGAAGACATCGAAGCGGGCCTGTCCGAGCTGGCCGCGTTTCTCTCGCATGCCGCGCTGGAAGCCGGCGAGGGACAAGGCGAGAGCTGGCAGGATTGCGTGCAGTTGATGACCCTGCATTCGGCCAAGGGTCTGGAGTTTCCGCTGGTGTTCCTGGTTGGTCTCGAAGACGGCCTGTTTCCCAGCCACAAGTCGCTGGAAGAACCCGGACGGCTTGAAGAAGAACGCCGCCTGGCCTATGTCGGCATTACCCGCGCACGCCAGCACCTGGTGCTGTGCTATGCGGAATCCCGCCGCATGCACGGCATGGAAATGTTCGGAAGGCCTTCGCGATTCCTCGGCGAGATTCCATCCGGATTGCTGCATGAGGTGCGCCCGCGCGTGCAAGTGAGCCGGCCTTATGCGGGTGCCCGCTCATCCCTGGCGGATTCCGCGGCGCCGGGACTCAAGCTCGGCCAGCGCGTGCGCCACGCCAGCTTCGGCGAAGGCGTGGTGGTCGATTGCGAAGGCAGCGGCAACCATGCTCGGGTGCAGGTCAACTTCGAGCGCGTCGGACAGAAATGGCTGGTGGCGGCGTTTGCCGGATTGCGTCCAATCTGAGGTCTTTGCTCATCTTGTCCGCGTTTGGGGGCACCGGCTTCGCGGGCACGGCAAGGTTGCCCTGTTTACCTTTGCTCAAGGGTTCGAACGCATCATCGTCATGTTGGCCCAAAGCTTTCACACGCCTGCGGCGCACCGGTTCCCGCCCTTGGGCAAGGGTAAGTTCCAAAGCGTTTCGGACCGCCCTTCAGGGCCAGCTTTATCGCGTCTTCGGCCATTGTAAGAACAGAGCTTTCACACGCCTCCGGCACGCGAGTTACTTTCTCTTGAGTGGCCACTGCGCCGCAGGAGCGGCGCGAACAGCGGAGCTGGCCCAGAGGGCGGAGGGCAGGAGCCCGGAGTCAGAGAAATGTAACCAAAGAGAAGGCCACCCCGGCCAGACGCTCTGCGGGCTTCCGGCAACTGCTCCTTGCGTTGCTCTACCTCCGGCATCCATGCCGTCGCCTGCCCTGCGAGTTCGCAATCCACCTTCGGGGCCTCTCGACGGCACATCCGTGTGCCGGCGTTCGGCACGCGCGCATCGAGCGCGCGTCCCTGCGGGCGTTTCCTCAGGTCGATTGCCGTCCGGCAGGGGCCCCGATGGCCATGGATGGCCGAGTTGGCGCCGGCCCGTGGACGGCAAGGAACGAAGGGCACATCGCTCGCCATGCGAGCGATGCACGAAACCCGGGTGGGCTTTCTTTGGGTTACCTTTCTTTGCCCACCAAAGAAAGGTGACTTGGGACGCCCGCAGGGCGGTCCGAAACGCTTTGGTATTTACCTTCGGCCACAGGCTTCAACTCGCGCGCCGGAGGCGCGTGAAAGCTTTGTGCTTGACCACGCCAAAGGCGAAAGGAAAAAGAACAAAAAAGGGCGGACCGGAGTCCGCCCTTTTTCACGAACAACGCAGAGAAAGCGATCAGCCGCGGCGCGATTCGCGGAACTCGGCGAGATTGCGATCCACCGAATCCAGCAGCGGCTCGATGGCTTCCTGGGCCTTCTCGGTGGCATTGAGCGTGCTGAAATTGACCTGCTCCAGCGGGCTGCTCATCAACACACTGCCGTCCGAAGTGCGGAACGCCTTCACACCCAACTGCACGGTGTACAGCGTCGAGCTTTGACCGTAGTAGTTGAGGTTCTGCGACCCGACCGGTTTGGCCGCAATCACGATGACCGCGTGCGCGCGTCCAGCCAGGGCGCGGAAGTTCGGGCGACCGTTCGGTGCCTGGCCCGCCTCGATGACGCGGAAGCCGCGACGCTGCAGCAAATCGGTAATGGCATCGCGCGCCGGATCCGAAATCACGTCGTCACCCACGGCCGCGATGGCCACGGTGGGAACGCGTGGTGCACGCGGCTCCTGCACGGTCGGTTTCCTGACCACGGCAACCTGGGTCGCGTCATCGGCGCGCGCTTCCGGCGCCTGCACCTGGGCATCCTGCGCGGCACGTGCGGCCGGCAGGTTCTGCAGGGCATCGACATCGGCCTGCGAGGCGCGTGGACCCGGGGCCTCCTCCGTTGTGGCGGCAACGGCCTGGCTGTCTGCTGGCAGGGATGCGCTGCCATCACCATTTGCATTTGCCGGACTGTCAGCTTGCGCGGTTGCCGGGTTGTTGTCCGCTACCGGTGTCGTGCTGGAAGCATTCGTGGTCGGCGCAGCGTCTGCGGTCAGTTGTGCCGGGGCTTGCGCGGTAGGAGTGGTCGTGGTCGCCACCGCGGCGTTCTGCGCGTTGCCGAGGCCCGGGATGCGATCACGGAACGCCCAGCCCAATCCCACCAGGCCAAGCAGCAGGATGGCAGCGATGGCCACCGGCACCAGCGGACTGCTGCGCCTGGCTTCGGCGCGATCCGAGCTTTCAAGCACCGAGCGGCGCTCGAATGCCGGCTCCGCGCTCGCCGGTGCAGAGCGCAGCCCGGTTGGCGGCATGGGCTGGGCCGAGGGTGTGATGCGCGTATTCGCCGAGGCCATGCCTGCGGGAACCGAGATGGGCGTTGGTCGCTGTGCGTGTGCCGGTGTGCGCTGGCCCACCATCGTTGCCGCAGCCGCAGAGACCTTGGGAACCAGCGTGATCGGACCGCCCTTGGCCACCAGCGGATGCGCGGCGAGATCTTCCGCCAGCTCGTGGCAGCTCTGGTAGCGGTCGATCGGTTCCTTGGCGATCATCTTGGACAGGATCCAGGCGATCTGTTCATCGACCTCGTTGTTGAGTTGGCGCACGTCCGGGATTTCCGCACGCACCACCTCGAGCATGAGGCCGAGCGGCGATTCATCGGTGAACGGCATGCGGCCGGCCAGCATCTCGAACAACACGATGCCGAGCGAGAAGATGTCGGAACGCTGGTCGACGGGCTGGCCAAGGCAGACTTCCGGCGACAAATAGCCGGGGGTGCCGACAAATTCGCCGGTCGAGGTCAGCTTCTTGGACAGGTCCTGGTTGGACAAGGCGATGCCGAAGTCGGCGATCTTGATCGAGCCGCGACTGGAAACCATCAGGTTGCCGGGTTTGATGTCGCGATGGATCACGCCCTTGTCATGGGCCGTGGCAAGACCGAGGGCGGTCTGGTAGATGATCTTCGCCGCCGGCCCCGTCGCCACCTTGTTCTCGCGCTTGAGCAGGGTGCCGAGCGATTCGCCCTCGACGAATTCCATGACGAAGTAGGTCTGGCCTTCATCCTCGCCGATGAAGTAGATCTGGATGATGTGCGGGTCGTTGAGGGCCGCCATGCTGCGTGCTTCACGCAGGAAGCGCTCTTTCACGCCCTCATCGTGGGCCAGCGACTCTGCCAGCACCTTGATTGCGACATAGCGGTTGAGTGAGGACTCGTGGCCCTTGTAAACCACACCCATGCCGCCTCGACCCAGCTCGGCAACGATGTCGTAATGCCCCAAACGCGTTTTCATGGTGTCTCCGAGGCGCCTTGCGCCAGTGGTAAAGTTGCCAGCGGTCAAAAACCCCCTCCGCCGGTGACGACAATTTCGCACAACGCCGAACATCGAAAACGGTGGACTGGGCACGCCGCAAGTGTGACGTGCCGCACAATTCGCTCGATAGCATAATCCCTGCAGGTGAAGCGTGCCTGTCCAGGAACGCGCAGGCATGCTGCCACGCACAAAACCCGGTGTTTGGCGTTGCCTTGACCCAGCAGCGGCAACCCAGGTGGATCTCGCGGAGGCTCCTAGCCCTGGATGCCGTCGATCTCGATGCACAGATCGTCGCGGCAGATGTCGCCAAACAGGACCAACGGCGTGCTGAGGGCCGGGCGGTGGCGCGCGAGGGTGTCGGCCACCGCAATCTTGTCGTTCGGGTCGCGCAGGTAAACCTTGAGCAGGCTCGCCGCCATGCCGCGCGCGGCGATTTCCGCACCGGCGGCGGCATGCAGGCTGTCCAGGTTGCGCAAGGTCTCGTCGAGCTGGGCCAGGGTATCGCCGACATGTTGCGACTGGTGGCCGACCACCGCAGCGGTTCCCGAGATCAGCAGCTGATTGGCGCCGGTTCGCGTTGCCCTGGCAAAAGTGGGGGCCACCGGCCCGTACTGGCGCGGGTATGTCCAGGCGCTGACCTGGCGGGGATTCTCGATGGCCGTGCCGGCAACTCCCGCGGCCAGGCCATAGACCTGCAACACGCGCCGGCCATCGCGACGACCGATGGCGGTTGCCGCCGAGTATCCCGCGCGGGCGACCCCGACAATGCCGCGCGCACGACCGCGACAGAATTGCCGGTAACGTTCGTCGTCGCCCTCGCCTTCGTTGATGGCATCCAGGTAATTCCACAGGCGCAGCACATGCGCGGGGCGCGCATCCGGCAACGGATGGGTTTCCAGCCAGCCACCGATTTCCGCATAGGCCTGTTCGGCGGCTGCGGCCACGCCGCCGGCACGCTGCTCGTCGACTTCGATCGAAAAGAAAAGGTAGTCCTGCGCGCAACTCCAGTTCAGTGCGCCGTGGCGTCCGCTGCGCACACCCGCTCCAGTTCGCCAAACCTCCAGAGGGGTAGGGCCATCGGATTGCAGGTCAACCCGCAGATAGCGCGGATCATCCAACTGCGCTGGCGCATCGGCGAATCCGATCACGGCGAGCACGTCGTCCGCGGCCAGCACCTGTTCGGCGGAGGCATGCACGTATTCCGCCTGCAGTCGGGGAAGGATCTGGGAACTCTGCGACGGGAGCGATTCGGTGGACGACACGTTTTGCAAATGGCTTGCAGCAGTACGCTGCGGATAGTCGGGCGGTCGCGGATGATACACTGCGCCGCCTTGCCGCACCGACCCAGGCAGCCATGGAATCCACCGTGACCGATAGTGCACAGACCCCCGCCGAACAGGAGTTGGCCGCATTGCTGGTCAACAGTCTCAATATCGAAGGCATCGAGGCGGCGGCCATCAATCCAGAGGCACCCTTGTTCGGCGAAGGTGACCTGGGCCTGGATTCAATCGATGCCCTGGAGTTGGCGCTGGCCATATCCAAGCACTACGGCTTCCAGCTGCGCTCAGACAATCCGGACAACCGGCAGATCTTCGGCAGCCTGCGCGCGTTGTCGGCCCATGTGGAAAAGCATCGTCCCGGCTGACAGCTCGTGAAAACCAGCTGCGTCACTTGATCAGCGTTGCCTCAAGGAAGGTCTGAACACGTATTGTCGCGAGCAAGCTCGCTCCCACCCTTGCTTGATTTTGTGGGAGCGAGCTTGCTCGCGACGATTGAATTCCGTACTTGTTCAGGGTTTCCTTAGCACGCGAATCCGCCGTGGCGGGCCGCACCAGGCCAGGCTGCCCACATGCGTGGCGTCGACTTCAAACTGGTGAAGTTGCCAGTCGCTTGCGGGGCCTGCCTCATCAGCAATGTGCAGCAGCGATTGCGGCCATGCATCCGCGTCGAAGTCGAAGGCCAGCCGATCAAGGCCAAACGAAAGTCCCCGGCCAATCGCCTTGAGCACGGCTTCCTTGCACGTCCACAGGCGCATGAATCCCAGCGCGCGCAAGGGTTCTGCGAATTCCGCCAGCGCGTCGGCTTCGGCGCGGGTGAAGAAGCGGCTGGCAAGTTCGTGGCTGCGCATGGATCGCTGCGCATTCTCGATGTCGACGCCGATCTCCAAGCTCCTGGCAAAGCCCAGGGCCAGCATCGGCCCGGCATGGCTGATGTTGAATCGCGGGTAGCAGTCGATGCCGGGCTGCGGCTTGCCATGTTCGTTGTGCATCAAGTCCGGTGTGGCATCGATGCCCGAGTAGTGCCGGAGCAGCTGGCCCAGGCGCTGGCGACCGAACGCCGAAACCTCGCGTGCCGAAGCGGGCGGCGCAAGTTGCTCCAGCCACAGGTGCACCTCGTCGTCCGCCAAATGCGGCCATGATGATCCCGGCTCGACGGCATCCACGTGCAGGCGCTGGATAGCACTGGGCATGCTGCGCTCGGGGTTCTCAGGCCGGGTCGACCGGCGTGGTGCCGCCGCTGAACCGACTCTGCGCCTGTGTGCGTCGTGCGCGCAACTCGGCGAGCCAGCCGCGCAACGTAAAGACGCTGGCGATGGCATACAGCACCTGGAACATGCGCAGGCGCAGGCGCACGCGTGCATCGTCGAACACGTCGCCGGCCAGCATCGAGATCACGCCATCCTCCAGGCGCAGCACATTGCGCGGGGCGGCAAACAGGCCGCGCATGACCGGTGAGTTGAAGCGGTAGATGAACCAGGAGAACGCGCGCACGCCACGGCGGATGCGTGCGTCGAACGCGCGCTGCATGCGCGCCTCACTGGCCGGTTCGCGCAGTGCGGAATCCACCACGTCGGCACAGCGCAGGCCACTGTGCATGGCCAGGTAAACGCCCGAGGAAAAAACCGGGTCCACGAATGCCCACGCATCACCGGCCATGATCCAGCCGGGTCCGGTCATGCGCGAGCATTGATAGGAATAATTGCCGGTGACGCGAACCGAACCGCTCATGCTGGCGCCCTGCATGCGTCGCCAGGCATCCGGCATGCGCTTGAGCGTTGACATCAGGAACGCCTCGTTTTCGCCCTTGCGCTGCTTGAGGTACTCCGGCCAGCACACGCAACCCACGCTCATCACGCCATCGCGCAGCGGGATGAACCAGCACCAGCCAAACTCGAAGTTGTAGATGCTGATGTTGCCTGCATCCTCGCCGGGTCGTCGTTCGACGCCGTTGAAATGGGCAAAGATCGCCGCGCTCTGGTGCTTGTCGTTCTTGCGCTTGATCTTGAGCTTGTTGCCAAGCAGGGTATCGCGGCCACTGGCATCGACGAGATAGCGTGCGCGGATGGTGATCGGGCTGCCATCGGCAGCGCGTGCCGTGGCGTGCACCGCATCGATGCCGGAAACCTCGATGCCTTCGACCTTGACCTGCTCGCGCGCATCGACCCCGCATTCGCGCGCATGATCGAACAGCATCTGGTCGAACTCCTCGCGCTTGACCTGGAATGCGTGTGGCGGCGAGTTGCCAAGTGCTCGACGGAAATGGAAGGTCTGGTAGTTGCCCTGCTCGCCGGGAAAATCGGCGCCGTGCTTGGTTACGCCCAGTGCGCGAACCTTCTCCAGCACGCCGAGTTTCTCGAAGATCGGCAGGTTGCAAGGCAGCAAGGATTCGCCGATGTGGAAGCGCGGATGGCGATCCTTTTCCAGTTGCAGTACGCGCCAGCCGTGTGCGGCCAGCGCAATCGCGCTTGAGGATCCGGCAGGACCGCCGCCGACAACCAGAACATCGCAATCAAGAGTGGAATCCATGGAAATCCGTCAAAGCAAGGACAAGGGGGCAGGCACGCGGCGCTCGCACGGTGTGGCCCGAGGCGCGGGCGCAAGCGGGCATGGTACATTTCCGCCCCGTTTTCGGGGATGGCGGCTTGCACTGACGGATGAAAGAACCTGCCGAACCCAACGCATCCACCTGGCCGGCCGGTTTGCGCATACGCGCGGCGATCCTGGGCTACATCATCCTGTTGTTGATCACCTGGCTCACGGCCAGCGACGTGCTGGCGGCGGTGTGCCTGGTATTGCTGATCAGTGTCGTGCTGCTGCCCGGACTTGAGGCACGCCGCCCATCCGCGTGGCTGACCTGGATTGCGCTGGTGGTTGCGGTCGCTGTGCTCACGCGCGCAGGGCAAGCCCATCTGGTGCTGGATCTGGTGCCGATCGTGGTCAATCTCGGGCTTGCCGCGTTGTTTGCACATTCGTTGCGCGCACCGCATACGCCGATGATCGCGCGCGCCATCATCGCCATCGAAGGCGTCGAGCGCCTGCGCCTTCCCGGCATTGCGGTCTACGCGCGGTGGCTCACGCTGGCGTGGACGCTGATCTTCTGCGCCCAGCTGGTGCTGTTCATCGCCCTGCAATTCTGGTGGTTACCGACATTGCCCGCGGAATCACCCGCGCGCGCATGGGCGGTGGGCTGGCAGCATGTCGGCGGATACCTGCTGCCGATCGTGTTCATGATCTGCGAGTACACATTCAGGCGCTGGCATTTCCGCAAACTTCCGCACGCATCACCGCAGCGATTCCTGCGCCAGCTGGTGCGCAACTGGCCGCAGCTCTTGCGTGATGCGGCTTTGCCTGGCGAGCGGAAATCCTGAGCATGACCATCGCGAGCCAGGAATGGAGCGAGGTGTTGAGCATCGACGCCGCTCATCCGAGCCTGCCCGGCCACTTTCCCGAGCAACCGGTTGTGGCTGGCGTGATCCTGCTGGACCGCTTGGCGGCGAGAGTTGAAGCAAGGAAACTGGGGCGCCTGTGCCAGCTGACTACGGTCAAGTTCCGCGCGCCACTGCTTCCGGGTGAACAGGCCAACATGCAGGTGAGCGTCAATGCTGATCGCTTGCGCTTCCGCGTCACCCGCGGCGATGAGCTGCTGGCCGACGGCGAGGCGAATCTCGCATGAGCGACCATTGGAGCGAACATCGCGAGGGAGGCGGCCGTTTTGCCTTGTGGTTGATCCGCAGCATCGGCCTCAAGTGTGGAAGAACCTGTTCGCGATTGTTGTTGTATCCCATCACCTTGTATTTCTACCTGCGTCGCGGTCGTGAGCGCCGAGCCTCGCGCGATTACCTCAAGCGCATGTTTGGTCGCCCGGCCAGTGCGTGGATGGTGATGCGCCACATCCATTGCTTCGCCGCCACCTTGCTTGATCGCATTTACCTTTTGACCCGCGACCTCACGGAGTTCGACATCCGCATTGCGGGCATCGACGAGCTGCACGCGCAGATGCGGCCGGATCGCGGCATGCTGCTGCTCGGTGCCCATGTGGGCAGCTTCGAAGTGCTGCGCTCGCTCTCGGTGCAGCGGCCGGATGTGAAAGTGCGCGTGGTGCTCGACACCCAGCAGACGCCGGCCATGACCGAGCTGCTGCATGCCTTGAATCCGGGCATTGCCAACAATGTGATTGATGCATCGCGGCCCGGCCACGAAGTGGTGTTTGCCCTGCACGATGCCATGCAGGAAGGTGCACTGGCGACCCTGCTCGGTGATCGTGCGCGGCCCGGAGAAGCCACGGTCAGCGTGGAGTTTCTCGGCGCAGCGGCAGCCTTTCCGGTCGCACCCTTCCTGATCGCCAGCATGCTCAAGGTGCCGGTGGTGCTGTGCCTTGGTTTCTATCGCGGCGGGCGCGGCTACGACCTGGTTTTCGAGACGCTGGCTGAACAACTGGACCTGCCCAGGCGCGGCAAGGAAGCGGAATTGCGTGCATTCGTGCAACGCTACGCGCAACGCCTCGAACACCACGTGCGTGCCCATCCCTACAACTGGTTCAATTTCTATGATTTCTGGAATCCGCAAGCGAACGATGTGGCTGCTGCTGGCCTGCCTGCCGGGCATGTGTCTGGCGAGCCCGGCTGAGTTCGATGCGCGCGCCGTGGTCAGCGGACTCAAGCGCGAGGTTCCGGCACGCACGCCTTACGTTGAGGTGCGCTTCTCGCAGATGTTTTCCCGGCCGATGGTGACGCGCGGGGAATTGGAATACCTGGGTGCGGGCCGACTCGGCAAGCGAGTGGATGAGCCGTATCAGGAAACCACCACGATTGCCGATGGCGAGGTGACCGTGCAGCGTGGCTCGCGCAAGCCGCGCCGGATCGAGCTGGAGCGCGTCCCCGAACTGGATGGCTTCCTGCGCGGCTTCAGCGCCTTGCTGGGCGGTGACGTGGCCGCCCTGGAGGAACATTTCCACATCGCCGGCAGCGCAGATGCCAATCACTGGCGACTTGAGTTCGCACCACGCGATGCGCGCCTGGCGAGGCGCATCAAAGCCATTGCCGTCGATGGCCAGGCCAGCGCTGCGCGTTGCTTCAGCATCATCGAAGCCGATGGCGACGCCAGCATCATGCTGGTTGAACAACAGGCCGCGCAGCCGCTGCCGCAACCGCTGACGCGCATTCGCCTGGAGCGATCCTGCCAGCAGGGAAGCGCAAGCCGGTGACGGCGCGCGCGCGACGGCTGGGCTTGCTGCTTGCGTGGCTGGCCGCGCTCGTGCTGCTGGCCTGGTACTGCATTACCGGCATCCGCATCAGCACCGACCTGCGCAGCTTCATGCCGCCCGCACAAACCGCCGATCAGCAGTTGCTGATGGAGCAGATTGGCGAAGGTCCGGGTTCGCGTCTGCTGATGCTTGCCATTGGTGGCGGCGAGATGGATCGACTCGCTCAACTCAGCCGCGAGCTGCTGCGCACGTTGCGCGCCGACGCGCATTTCAGCCAGGTCATCAACGGCGAGTTCAACGCCGACATGCTTGACCCGCAGTGGCTGCCCTATCGCTATCTGCTGACGTCGAGCTTCGATGCGCAGCCGCTGGATGAAGCCGTGCTGGCCGACCAGTTGCAGCAGCGGGTGGAAGACCTGGGTTCACCGGCAGCGACCCTGCTCAAGCCGCTGCTGCCGCGGGATCCGACCCTGGAAGTGCTGGCCCTGGCCGAACAATGGTCACCACCGAAGTCGCCGCAGGTTCGCGACGGCGTCTGGTTCTCTCCCGAGAATGAAGCCTTGCTGCTGGTGCAGACGCGCGCCGCCGGATTTGATCCCGCCGCGCAAGGTGAGGCCATCGCCGCGCTGGAATCCGCGTTTGCTTCGATCACGACGCCCAATGACCAGGCCAAGCTCACCATCAGCGGTCCCGGCTACTTCACCGTGCTGGTGAATGCGAGCACGCGCGCGGAATCGGAATGGCTGGGCCGCATCAGCACCATCGGATTCATTCTGCTCCTGCTGCTGGCCTATCGAAGCGTGGCCGTGCTTGGACTGGCGGCATTGCCGATTGCCTCCGGCGCGCTGGCCGGTGTCGCTGCCATCGCCTTGATGTTCGGCGAGATGCATGGCATCACCTTGGCCTTTGGTTTCACCTTGCTGGGCGTGGCCCAGGAATATCCAATCCGGCTGCTCAGTCATCGGCGTGCCGGTGAATCCGCCCTGCAAAGCGTGCGTGGTCTCTGGTCGCTGCTGCTGACGGCGATTGCCTCGGCCTGCATTGCCTATCTCGCCTTCTTTGCCTCGGGCGTGACCGGCCTCATGCAGCTTGCCGTGTTCACCATCAGCGGATTGCTGGTGGCGGGGTTTTCCACGCGCTATCTGTTGCCGCGCGTGCTGCCGGAGAAATTCAGGGACGCTGCGCAGACACCGGGCCTTGGCCGGGTGTGGGAATGGCTGGAAGCATTGCCGCGACCACGCTGGTTGCCGCCTGCGTTGCTGCTGCTTGCCGCGCTCATGCTGTGGCTGGCACCGGCACCGTTCTGGCAGAACGATCTCGCCGCGCTGACCCCGGTGCCGAAGGACTTGCTGCAACGCGAGGGCCGCTTGCGCGCCGCGCTGGGTGCACCGGACGTGCGCTACCTGCTGATTATCGAGGGCAAGGATGCCGAGGGCGTGCTGCGTGAATCCGAACGCGTCTCGCCGCGCATCGATGAATTGATCGCGCGCGGCGTACTGGATGGCGCGGAGTTGCCGAGTCGCTACTTGCCGAGCGTGGAGACACAACGGCAACGGCAAGCGCGGCTGCCGGATCCGGCGGAACTCCCCGCCATGCTGCAAGCCGCCAGTGCCGGGCTGCCATTTCGCGAGGATCTGTTCGAGCCGTTCCTTGCCGATGTGGCCAAGGCACGCACACTCGAGGCGCTGACGCCCGCGATGTTTGCAAAGTCACCGCTCGGTGCGCGCCTGGATGCGATGCTGATGAAGCGCGGCGATCACTGGCTGGGCCTTGGCAGCATCATCGGCATGCACGATGCGCAGGCCTTTGCGGAACTGACTCGTGAAAGCAACGGTGCGGTGCGCCTTCTCGACATCAAGGGTGCATCCGAATCGCTGGTGGCGGCCTATCGCGAACGCATCCTGCACGCCTTCGGCATCGCCATCGTGCTGCTGGTGCTCACCGTGTTCATCGCGTTCCGTGATGTCCATCGCGCCTGGCATGTGCTGGCACCGATGACGCTCGCCACGATCCTCGTGCTGGCCGTGCTGCGTTTTGCCGGAACGCCCTTGTCGCTGTTTCATCTGGTGGCACTGACCCTGGCGGCTGGACTGGGCCTGCACTACGCGCTGTTCTTCGAACGCAGCACGCCGGATGCCGCCGAAGCGCGCCGCACCCTGCACGCCACCCTGGTCTGCGTGATCTCGGCGCTGCTGGTGTTCGCCCTGCTCGCGCTGTCGTCGATCCCGGTGTTGCGCGCGATCGGCCTCACCGTGAGCCTCGGCGTCGGCTTCCATTTCTGCCTGTCGATCCTGATGGCGCGCAAGGGCCGCGCGAGAAGCGCATGAAACCGCTGCCCAAATCCGATTGGGCTCATCTGATTCCGCACCAAGGCGGCATGTGCCTGCTGGACTGCGTGATCGAGTGGAGCGATCAGCGCATCCATGCGCGCACCGACTCGCACCGCAGTACGGACAATCCCCTGCGCAGCGACGGCATCCTGCGTGCGGTGCACCTGTGTGAATACGGCGCGCAGTCCATGGCCGTGCACGGGGCCTTGCTGGCGCGTGCGCAAGGGCAGCGTGCCGCACCGGGATTCCTGGTTTCCCTGCGCGCAGTCAAGCTCGGACTGGCCCGCATCGACGATCTCGACGGATCGCTGGATGTATTCGGCGAACGCCTGCTCGGTGGCGAGTCGAGTTGGCAATATGCATTCCGCATCGAACATGCCGGCAATGAAATCGCCAGCGGCCGCGCCGCGGTGATGCTCAATCCGGGTTCAAGCTAGCTACGCAATCCGATGCCGCGTTTGAGCAGCCACAAGCCGAAGGCGCTGAACGCGACGACGAAGCCGAGCATGAGGCCGAATGCGAGGGTCATCGACACGTCGCTGTCGTTGAGCAGGCCGAAGCGGAAGGCGTTGACCATGTAGAAGATCGGATTCGCGTGGGTCATGGTGCTCGCCCATTGCGGCAGCAGATCGACGGAATAGAACACGCCGCCGAGATAGGTCAACGGGGTGAGGATGAAAGTCGGCACGATGGCGACGTCATCGAACTTCTTGGCAAACACCGCGTTGATGAAACCGGCCAGCGAAAAAATGGTGGCACCCAGCAGCACCGTCGCCAGGGTGATGAACGGATGCGGCACGCGCACGCGGGTGAACAGCATGGCAATGCCGAGCACGATCACGCCAACCATCAGTCCGCGCAGCACGGCGCCGGCCACATAGCCGCCGAGGATCACCCAGTTCGGCATCGGGCTGACCAGCATTTCCTCGATGTGCCGGCCAAACTTGGCGCCGAAGAAACTGGACGAGATGTTGCCGTAGCTGTTCTGGATCACCGCCATCATGACCAGCCCCGGCACGATGAAATCCATGTAGGTGTAGCCACCCATGTCACCGATGCGGCTGCCGATGAGATTGCCGAAAATGAGGAAGTACAGGGTCATGGTGATCGCCGGCGGCACCAGGGTTTGCGCCCAGATGCGCAGGATGCGGGTGACTTCGCGGCGCGTGATGGTGGCCAGCGCAACCAGGTTGGGGTGGCTCATGCGGCCTCCTTTGAACCGGTCAGGCGCACGAACAGTTCCTCCAGGCGATTGGTCTTGGTGCGCATGGAGCGCACGCGGATGCCGGCCTCGTCGAGTCGGGCAAAGATCTGGTTCAGATGCATCGCCCGTGGCATTTCCAGATCCAGGGTGTGGCGATCTTCGGCATGCAGGGCGATGCCTTCGATGTGCGGCAACTCCGCCGGCAGCTCGCCATCGATGTCGAGCAGAAAGCCCTCGACATCGAGCTTCGAGAGCAGGGTCTTCATCGGGCCGTTCTCGATGATCTCGCCGCGATCGATGATGGCCAGGTTGCGGCACATGCTTTCGGCTTCTTCAAGATAGTGCGTGGTCAGGATCACCGTGGTACCGGCAGCGTTCACTTCGCGCAGGATGCGCCACATGCCGCGACGGATTTCGATGTCGACGCCGGCAGTGGGTTCGTCGAGGATCAGCAGGCGCGGCTTGGTCATCATCGCCCGCGCAATCATCAGGCGGCGCTTCATGCCCCCGGACAGCGTGCGCGCGGTGGTGAAGGCCTTCTCCCACAGTTGCGCGCGGCGCAACTCCTCCTCGGCGCGCCGCCTGGCCTCGGTACGTGCCACGCCGTAGAAGCCGGCGTAGTTGCACAGGATGTCGAAGGGCTTCTCGAAGAAATTGAAATTGACTTCCTGCGGCACCAGGCCGAGCAGGCGCATGGCCGCCTCGCGCTGGGTGCCGATGTCGATACCGAACACCTTGACCGCGCCGGAACTTGCGTTGACCAGTGAGGAAACGATGCCGATCAAGGTGGACTTGCCCGCGCCATTGGGGCCGAGCAGTGCAAAAAAGTCGCCGGGTTGCACGCTGAGCGAAACGCCTTTCAGCGCCTCGACTCCGGTCGCATAGACCTTGCGCAACTCGCGGATTTCAAGGGCGGGAACTGTAGTCATGGGGATCAGTGTCAGGGGAAGTCATCAGTCCAGGAACGGATACCAGGTGCTGCATGTGTGCTCTTTGCCGCCGTCAGCATCAATCGAATGGATTGCACTTGCGTTCACGCAGCATGATGCTTCGCTTCGAGCCGAGCGACAGGCTTGCAACCCTTCTCATGATTCTCCTGGTCCGTCATTCTGCGCAAAGGACGCGCCAGCGTCCGCAGTCGCAGAATCCAGCCAGTTCGCGGCAAGATCATTCCAATCGGGATTCTCCCGTTCAATCAGATCGATCTTCCATTGCCTGTTGCGATTCTTGATCTTCTTCTCGAGTTCGATCGCGCCGGCAATGTCATCGCCCTGACTGAACCAGACGAGTCGGGTAACTGAATACTTGCTGGTGAATCCCTTAAAAAAATGATTGCGGTGTTGATACAGGCGGCGCTCCAGATTGCTCGTGACGCCTGTGTACAGGGTGCCGCGCTTCTTGCTGGCAAGGATATAGACGAAGGCGGCGATTGCCATCAGGTCTGTGCAAATCCTGGATTCTGCGACTTCGCTTCGCTACGCGCAGAATGACGCCTTTTCCGTCGTACTCCATCGCGCGAGACCTGTTCCGATTGTGCCACACCACATTGCTGGTCCAAGGGTCTGACTCCCCCGAACCGAAGGAAGAATCCTTCGATCAGGTCGCTGAACCTTCAGAGGGCTGCGTTAGTATAACGGGCTACCGTTATCGACTGTCTTCGCCGTGGCCGACCACTACAGCCTGCAACTCGTTTCCGCACACATGATTGCCCCGGCCGTGCGCCACATGGTGTTCCGTCGCGCCGATGGCCAGCCGTTTTCATTCGTACCCGGCCAGTTCATCCAGATCCATTTCCACTATGCCGATGGCAAGCCGACCAAGCGTAGCTATTCGGTCGGCACCGTGGGCAATGCGGATGGTGCGCCTGTTGATGCCATCGAGATTGCCGTTTCCTATGTCGATGGCGGTGCGGCAACGGAATTGCTCGGTGGCCTCGCGGTGGGCGGCACGGTCGAGGCCAGCGGGCCCTACGGACGCTTCTGCCTGTTCGACGCGGACAAGAACGCGCGCTACCTGCTGGTTGCCACCGGCACCGGCGTGACGCCGTATCGGGCCATGTTGCCGCTGATACCAAAACTGCATGCCGGGCGCGGTTGCACCTTCGAGTTGATCTACGGTGCACGCACCGAGGCGGAGTTGCTGTACGGCGATGAGTTTGCCGAGTTCGCGCGGACCACACCTGGGTTCCGTTTCCACTCCTGCTTCAGTCGGCAGCCGCGGGCGGTGCCGCGCGAAGGTGACATCCACGGCCGCGTGCAGGTGGCGCTTGCGGCGCTGAAGCCGGACCCCGCGAATGACATCGCCTACCTGTGCGGCAATCCCGACATGGTCGACGAGACCTTCAACCTGCTCAAGGAAATCGGCCTGCCGGTGCCACAGGTGCGACGGGAAAAGTATATTTCCTCACGCTGAGGCAAGGCCGCGGCAGGAAACCGCAACGGATGACATGTAAAGGACGCTTGACATACGGGCGGCGCCAGCCTATTCTCGTGTCAAGTTTGCTTGACACGAGAATGCCATGTGGAAGGACTACTGGTTCGCCGGTGCCACGCGCAGCTACTGGGTGCTGAGCACCACGCTGATGCTGGCCTACGTGCTGGCGATGCTGCTGGATGTGCATCTGGACTCCGGTGCTTCCACCCTGTTTCGCGTGCTGGCTGCGCTGCTTCCCGCAGTGCTGATCATCGGCTTCGTACTGCTGGAATTCCGCCGCGTGCGCAACACCGATGAACTGCGCCAGCGCATGGAACTGGAAGCCGGCATGCTCACCCTTGCGGTAGCCGTGCCGGTGCTGACTGCCTTGGGTTTGCTGGATGACGCTGGCCTGCTTGAAGTGCCACTCTTGATTTCGGTGCCTGTACTGATGGGGATCTACCTCACGGCCCAAGCCTGGGCGCACCGGCGCTACCGATGAACAACCGATTGCGCGAACTGCGCGCCGAACGCGAGTGGTCGCAGGCTGACCTGGCCGAGCGTCTGGCGGTATCGCGGCAGACCATCAATGCCATCGAGACCGGCAAATACGATCCCAGCCTGCCGCTGGCGTTTGCCATCGCAAAGCTGTTCGGACTTTCCATTGAATCGATTTTCAGCCCCGACGAATGATTCCATCGACCTTCCCGTGTCGCGAGACGTTCCCTTCCCGTTCGTGGTGCGCCCTTCGACTGTGCGTGGTACAGGCTCAGGACAGGCTTGGGCTCACCACGAACGGAGAGTGAACGAGCCGCTCATGGTTCGAAAGGCTCACCACGAACGGATTTTTTTGCTCAGAGCTGGTTGACCGCCAACATGGAATCTCACCACGAACGGAATTTTCTTGCTCGGCGCAGGTAGACCGGCAACATGGAATCTCACCACGAGCGGTTGATGGGTCATGCGATGGGGGATTCCCAGTAAATTGAATGCACGTGTCCAGAAGGCAACATCCATGAAGCGCAAGCATCAAATCATTCTGGCGACCGTCGTGGTCGCAGGCCTGCTCGGCTACCGCCTGTGGCAAGGCGAAACCAGGACAACACAGACACACTCCGCCTCCAGCGGCGCGTATCGCATTGCCGCGCATGCACAGTCGTTCCGCTTCGGTGATCTTGAATTCACGCGTTGCGAAATCGAGCGCAAGCATTCCGCCGCCACCACTGCCGCCTACTGCGCACCGTTCCAGGTGCCGGAAAACCGCGACCAGCCGGATTCGCGCACGCTGGACTTGCGCCTTGCCCTGATTCCATCCAGCCAGGCCGCCGATGACGACTTCATCGTCTTCCTCGCCGGTGGCCCGGGCCAGTCGGCGGTCGACACCTGGCCGCAAATGGCCGCTGCACTGGATGCCGCCGGCAAGCATCGCCATGTGCTGCTGCTCGATCAGCGCGGCACCGGCAAATCCAATCCACTGGAATGCAAGGCCTTGGCCGACCAGGGCAGCGCGATGGAGTTCGATCTTGGGCGTGTGCGCGACGCCACGCGCGCCTGCCTTGGCGAAGTGAGCGAACGCGCCGACCCGCGCTTCTACACCAGCAGCGATGCCGTGGCGGATCTGGAGCAGTTGCGCCAGGCGCTGGGTGCGCCGCGTTTCGATCTGGTCGGTGTTTCCTACGGCACGCGCATGGCCCAGCAGTACGCCAAACGCCATCCCGAAGGAGTGCGCAGCATCGTGCTCGACAGCGTTGCGCCGAATGACCTCGTGCTGGGCAGCGAGTTTGCGCGCAACCTCGATGACGCGCTCAAGGCGCAGTTTGCCTACTGCGCAAAGCAACCGGCCTGTGCCAAGGCATTCCCCGATCCCTATGCGGATATTTTGAAACTGCGCGATGAACTGACAGCCACGCCGCGCACGCTGAGCGTCGCCGACCCGGTCAGCTTCCAGCGTTCCGACCAGCGTCTGGATGCGTTTGGCCTGGCGGCCCTGGTGAGGATGTATGCCTACTCGCCGGAAACCGCATCCCTGATACCGCTGGTGGTTGCCGAATCCCTGCGTGGCAACGATGCGCCACTGCTCGGCCAGATCGATCTGTTGACCGGCAACATGGAAGACCTGATCGGCAATGCCATGCAGCTTTCGGTGATCTGCGCCGAAGATGCAGATCTGATCGCGCCCGACCCGGCGGCGCAGAACATGCTGCTGGGCAACCAGATGGTGGAGGCCATCCAGGAACAATGCGCCATCTGGCCGCACGCGCAGCGTCCTGCCGGCTTCCGCACGCCGTTGGGCGGCGACATTCCCACCCTCGTGCTGGAAGGTGAACTTGATCCGGTGACGCCGCCGCGCTACGGCGAAGCGGTGATCAAGCATCTGGGCAACGCCAAACTGATTGTCGCCAAGGGCCAGGGTCACAACGTGATCGGACGCGGCTGCTTGCCGAAGCTGGTTGCCGGCTTCATGGATGCACTGAACCCGACCACGCTCGATGCGACCTGCGTTGATGCCCTCGGACCCGTGCCGCATTTCATCGACTTCAACGGAGCCGCGCCATGATCGAGGTACAGGACCTGCACAAGGCCTTCGGCGCGGTTAAGGCCGTCGATGGCGTTTCCTTCACTGCGCGTGACGGCGAGATCACCGGCCTGCTCGGCCCCAATGGCGCCGGCAAGACCACCACCCTGCGCATGCTCTACACCCTGATGCAGCCGGATCGTGGCCGGGTGCTGGTGGACGGCATCGACGCGGCCGCCGATCCCTTGTCCGTGCGCCAACGCCTCGGCGTGCTGCCGGATGCGCGTGGCCTGTACAAGCGCCTCAGCGCGCGTGAAAACATCGACTACTTTGGTCGCCTGCAGGGCCTGGACGAGGCCACCATCGCCACGCGGTGCGAAGCGCTGTGCAAGGCGCTCGACATGGGCGAAATCATGGAGCGACGCAGCGAAGGATTCTCGCAAGGCCAGCGCGTGAAGACCGCGATCGCGCGTGCCCTGGTCCACGACCCGAAAAATTGCATTCTCGACGAGCCGACCAATGGCCTCGACGTCATGGCCACCCGCGCCATGCGCGAGTTCCTGCGGCATTTGAAATCCGAAGGCCGCTGCGTGCTGTTTTCCAGCCACATCATGCAGGAGGTCGGTGCCTTGTGTGATCGCATCGTGGTCATTGCACACGGCAAGGTGGTTGCCGATGCGGCGCCGGATGAGCTGCGCGAGCAGGCCGCCACCGACAACCTCGAAGATGCCTTTGTCAAAGTGATCGGTTCTGCCGAAGGACTTGCCGCATGAACGCCGCCTGGATCGTTTTCCTCAAGGAAGTGCGCGAAAACCTGCGTGACCGCCGCACCGTGCTCAACACCCTGCTGACCGGGCCGCTGATGGCGCCGATCATCTTCGTGTTGCTGATCAACGGCATGATTGCGCGCGAGCTGGAGAAGGCGGAGAAACCACTGCCCGTGCCGGTGATTGGCGCCGAACACGCACCCAATCTGGTCGACATGCTGAAACAGAACGGCATCGTCATCGAAGCACCGATTGCCGAACCCGAACGCGCGGTGCGAGAGCAGGACGCCGATCTGGTCCTGCGCATTCCCGAGAGTTACGCGAAATCCTGGAGCAAGGGCGAACCGGCCCAGGTGGAGCTGATCTACGATGCCTCGCAGCGCGATGCCCAGGGATCGATAGCGCGCCTGCAGGGCATTCTCGATGCCTATGCCCAGCGCAGCGGAACCTTGCGCGTGCTGGCGCGAGGACTTTCGCCCTCCATCCTCAAACCCCTGGTGGTGGCCACCCGCGATCAATCCACCGCACAATCACGCGGCAGCATGATGTTCTCGATGTTGCCCTATTTTTTCATCCTCGGTGCCTTCATCGGCGGCATGGCGCTGGCCATCGATACCACCGCTGGCGAACGTGAACGGCAATCCCTGGAGCCGCTGTTTGCCAACCCGGTGAAGCGCTCAAAGATCCTCATCGGCAAGCTCGGCGCAACCAGCGTGTTTGCACTGACGTCCCTGCTGCTCAGCATCGTTGCGTTTTCGCTGGCGGGCCAGTTCATGCCCACCGAAAAGCTCGGCATGAGCCTGTCAATCGGCGTGCACTTTGTCAGCCTGACCCTGCTCACCATGCTGCCGCTGGTGGCCATGATCGCCGCGCTGCAAACATTGGCCGCTGCGTTTGCAAAATCCTTCCGCGAAGCGCAGACCTATCTCTCGCTGCTGATGTTCGTGCCGGCGGTGCCGACCATGCTGATGTCGATCTTCCCGTTCAAGACGGAAACCTGGATGTACGCGGTGCCACTGGTCGGCCAGCAGATCACCATCACCCGCCTGATCCGCGGCGAAGCCGTGGCCTCGACGGAAATCCTGATCTGCCTGGCCTGCACCAGCCTGGCGGCCCTGCTGGCCTACGCAATAACGTCGCGCATCTACCAAGGCGAACGCCTGGCGATATCGGGATAGGGGTGCGCGCAATCACTTGGTTTGTGCGAGCGTTTGTGCGTTCAGGCACGCAGTTCTCTCTGCACGAGGAAGCTGACTCTCCATGGGCCTGCGTCGCCAAACCTGTGCGGCCCACATACAACAGAAAGACGATGGGCTGCGGGGCGCCCACAATATACATTCGTCAATCCAGGCTGCGCGCCATCCCACGGATATCTCAGTCAGCCCCTGCCTTCTTCAGTATGACAAATGGCGAGAAGCTCACATCCAGACCCGAACCGACAACCGCCAGGGCATCGATCTCGAAGGGAACCGGAATTGTCACCGTCTTGTCGGCAACACGCAGTGCGAGCGTGCCTGGGGATTGCCAGATCACCGAGACCGGAATTTTCTCCTTCAATCCAAAAGTGAAATCGAGGCGACTGGTTTCATCGCCCTGCTGGATCAGGGGATGAATTCGTTCGGTCTTTCGATCCACCATGAAGGCCACACCCAGCCAAGGTTGTTTGCCATCGCCCTTTGCGATGAAGCGAATCTTGGTAACTGCCGCGAATTTGTCTTTCGGCTTGCCATGCACCGCTGGAATCTCGAGCATTGTAGCCAGCCCTTCGAATGGCGTCAGATCGTAACGCTGCCAGTCGGTATACATGCCGGAGGAACCACCCAAGTTCATCACATGTCGTTCACTGACTTGATAGCCGGCGGGTAACAGTCCTTCCGGGAGTTCTGGCGCCGCCGCCCGCGCCACATCCGTGACCAGCGAAACCGCGAAAACCAGCAAGGAAAGAGCCAAGCTTTTCATCTGCTACCTCCATTTGATTACATCGAGTCATCTGCGATTCTACAGCGGGGAGTTTCGCAACTGCGCAGCGGCAAAAACCTCAAACGCCATTTCGATAATCTCGATAAAACCGCTATCTGTCTAGTTGTCCAATTGAGTTGGTGCGGACGCTGGACGCGCGTCCTTCGTTGAAAATGTTGCGGGGCCAGAACAGCCATTGCTCTGGGAGCACGGGGTTGCGCCGTGGCCAAGATGATCGACTTGTCTTGCAATTGCGCAGCGGACGCACAACTTGAGCGGAATTCGACAGGCTGCACTAGAATGGGGCAATGTCGATTCATCGCAACATTCTGGTGCAAACAACTCCGGTAGATGCAGCCCAGATGTTGGATCGCTGCCGTTCCGCGCTGGCGCGGCTGGATGCGGATTTGCGGCTGGGCTGGGTCAATGCGGCCTGGCAGGAGCGTTTCGCCGCTGCGCGCACGCAGCTCGACCAACTCGATCCAGCCAACCCGGCCATTGTTGCCGCTGCGGGTCGGGCACGCATCGAGCAGCGTGCCGTGATCCTGCGCGAGGTCGGCATCGATACCGGTCATGACGCCGCATGGTGCGCGGATCTGTGTTTCAGTCCGCTTGCCGATGGCGGCGTGTTGCTGGAAGCCCATCCAGCGCAGGTCGCGGCCGGGCAGGCCTCGCCGGCCTTGTCGGAATCCCTGCGCGGACTCGCCCACGAAGTGAAGAACCCGCTGGCCGGCGTGCGTGGCGCCGCGCAACTGCTGTCACGTCGCGTCGAAGCCGCATCGTTGCGCGAACTGGCGGATCTGATCATTGATGAAAGTGATCGCCTCACGGCGCTGGTGGATCGCCTGCTGCACGCCGGAGCCAAGGCGCGCCTGACACGGCTCAATGTGCACGAAGCCCTGGAACGGGTGGCTGCGCTGGTGCAGGCAGAGCCGCAAGCGCCGGCCGTGTTGCGTGATTACGATCCCAGCTTGCCGCCGATCCGTGCCGACCGCGACCGCCTGCATCAACTCTTGCTCAACCTGTTGCGCAATGCCATTGAAGCCGATGCCGGGCAGATCACCCTGCGCACGCGCCTGGAATTCGGAACGCGCCTGAACGAGCGCCTGCGCCGCGCGGTGTTGCGTGTGGAGGTGGTGGATGATGGTCGCGGCGTGCCCGCGCACCTGCGTGACTCGATGTTCCTGCCGCTGGTTTCCGGTCGCGCCGACGGCAGCGGGCTTGGCCTCGCCCTGGCGCGCGAGATTGCCATCGAACATGGGGCCGAGCTCAGCCACAGCAGTCGACCCGGAGCCACGGTGTTCTGCCTGCGCTTGCCACTGGATGCCTCGCCATGAGCACGATTCGTGTCTGGATTGCCGATGATGATCGCGGCGTGCGCGTGGTGTTGGGCGCCGCCTTGCGTGATGCCGGTCTGGAGGTGCGCGAGTTTGCCGATGCAAAGGGCGTGCTCGATGCACTGACCGATGACGCGCCGGATGTGCTGTTCAGCGACGTGCGCATGCCGGGCAAGAGCGGGCTGGAGCTGCTTGCGCAACTGGCGACGCTGCAGCCGTCCCTGCCGGTGATCGTGATGAGTGCATTCACCGATGTCAGCACCACGGCAGCCGCCTATCGGCACGGCGCATTCGACTATTTGCCCAAACCCTTCGATCTCGATGTCGCCCTCGACATGGTGATGCGGGCGATGGCGCAGCACGGCGCAGAGCCCCCGCGCGCAAGCAGCGAACGCTTGGCAGCCATCGATCTGATCGGCAACTCCATGCGCATGCGCGAGTTGTTCCGCGCCATGGGGCGCATGGCCAGCAGCGACATGACCGTGCTCATCACCGGGGAAACCGGCACCGGCAAGGAGCTGGTGGCGCGCGCCCTGCACCGCGAGAGCCGACGTGCGCGAGAAGTGTTCGTGGCGCTCAATACTGCGGCGATTCCCTCCGACCTGCTGGAATCGGAATTGTTCGGCCACGAGGCCGGTGCCTTCACCGGCGCCACGCGGCGCCACGCCGGACGCTTCGAGCAAGCCCATGGCGGGACCTTGTTTCTCGATGAAATCGGCGACATGCCGCTGGCATTGCAGACCCGCCTGCTGCGCGTGCTTGCGGCCGGCGAATTCTACCGGGTTGGCGGACGCGAACTGATCCGCAGCAACGTGCGCGTGCTGGCCGCAACCCATCAGGATCTCGATGCCAAGGTCGAACGTGGCGAGTTTCGCGCCGACCTGCTGCATCGACTGGATGTCCTGCGCCTGCACAACCCGGCGCTGCGCGAGCGTCGCGAAGACATCGCGCCGCTGGCCACGCACTTCCTGAAAGTCGCTGCCGAGCAAGCCGAATCCGAAGCCAAGCGATTTGCGCCAGCGGCCATGGCCGTGCTGCAGGCGTACGATTGGCCGGGCAATGTTCGGCAACTGGAGAATGTATGCAGGCGCCTGGCACTTATCGCCAGCGGTCGTGAAATCCGCGTGGCCGACCTGCCACCCAACCTGAAGACGGAGCCCGCCGAGACGGCATCGGGTTGGACCCAGGCGCTGGCTGCCTGGGTCGAACAGGAGCTGGCGCAGGACAGGGATGACCTGCACGCGCGCGCGCAGGCGGAACTGGAGCGCGTGCTGTTTGCAGCGGCTCTGGCGCGATGCGACGGACATCGCCAGAATGCAGCCCGCGTGCTCGGCCTTGGCCGCAATACCCTGACCCGCAAGCTCGGCAGTTCGCGACGGCGCAAGCCACGCTGACGCCTGCGCAAGCGCAAACCCCTGTCTGCCCGCTTCGCCATCATCCATGACTGCACCCACGATTATTCGCGCCGCCACCCTGACGGATCTCGACTTCATCGTCGATGCCAATGCCGCCATGGCCTTCGAGACCGAATACAAGAAACTTGATCATGCGGTACTCACGCAAGGTGTCGAGCGCGTACTGACCGAACCGGGCCTCGGCTTCTACCGGATCGCCGAACGCGATGGCGTTGCCGTTGGCTGTCTGATGGTCACCTGCGAATGGAGCGACTGGCGCAATGGCAACTGGTGGTGGTTGCAGAGCGTCTACGTGATACCCTCGGCGCGCCGCAGCGGTGTGTTCCGCGCCCTCTATCGTGACACCGAGCGCAACGCGCGCGAGACCGAAGGCGTGGTCGGCTTGCGCCTGTATGTGGAAAAGGAAAACCGCATCGCCACGCGAACCTACGTCTCGCTCGGCATGCGCGATTCCGGCTACAAGCTGCTGCAGGCGGGCTGGGTGGAAGCCAAGCTGCAGACAGGCGACGGAAATTCCTGAGTCGGCGAAGACGAGCAACCCATCCACAAGCGCCTCACTCGTCGCCATGGCGACACCTTCTCCCGCACTGCAGGAGAAGCAGAAGCATCGGTTGCCCGATGGGGTTCAGTGCAGCGGGTCGTTCGTAAAGGAGATGCCGTGCGCCGCGAGGATGGCCGAATGCATCGCGGCTTGCGACGTCGGCAGGGACTCGGCGCGCACATGACCGTCCTGATAGTGCAGCGTGCCGCCGGATTCGAGGCGCGCGCTCACCGGCTGATCCATGCGCAGCAATGCGCCTTCGATAATCTGCCACAGCCCTGCCATTCCCGCATGCTCGTACTGGGCGCAACTGAGCGCACACAGGTCGAGCACGGTCATGTGGCGTGCGTGCGCGCTCTTCACCCCGAACGCCTCACCGATGGCGAGCGCAAGTTCGGCAGAGATCAGGCCCTGATCGAGCAGTTCCTGTTCCAGGCGTCGGGCTGCGCGGTCGATGATGTTGACCGGCCCGGACAGCAGCCAGGGCATTACCAGCATGGGGCTGCCCAGCAATCCGGTCTCCGGCTCCAGGGACTTGAGCGGCAATTGATTCTTGTGTGCGCCCAGGGCAACGACATGGCCCGTCGCGGACGAAGATGGCAGGCGCTCCAGCGCCTCGCCGAGCGCGGCATGCAGGGGCCAGCCCGGACGCAGCAGCTGGGCCTGGTCGTAGACCGCCCCGACCATGACGAAATCCAGTTCGCGGATTTCGGGCAAATGGCTTGCGAGGTCATGCGCGAGGGCGTCAGCCAGTGCGCTGCTGGTATCGCGATCGACCACGGTTCGTGGTGGCAATCCGGGATGCTCGCACTCGATGGCGATGAGGGCCATGAAGTGAGCGGACCCGCCTGCACGCGGATCTGGGGAAGGCGCTGCGGGCACGTTTCGGTTTTCGGACGGAGAAGTGCAGTGTACCATCGCGCCCCCCTTATCCTTTGCGTGCGGCCATGGAATCACAGAAGAACTACAAGAGTTTCTGGAACGACAAGGCGTCGACGCCGGCATCGGCGTTCGTGGCCGTCGATGGCAGCACCAACGAAGAAACCGCGCGCCTGACCGGAACCTACAGCGGACACCAGGTTTCCGCGGCACTGGATCTCAAGGCCACGGATCGCGTGCTTGAACTCGGCTGCGGCGTGGGCCGCATCGGCCGCGAGATCGCGCCGCGCGTGGCGCATTGGGAAGGCACCGACATTTCCTCGAACATGATCGAGGTGGCGCGTGAGCGACTGAAGGATCACACCAACGTCGGCTTCACGGAACTCAACCGTTCCAGCCTGCAACCACTGGCCGATGCCAGCTTCGACAAGGCCTATTGCGTGGCCGTGTTCATCCACATGGACAAGGAGGATTTCTTCCTCTATCTGGAAGACATGGCGCGCGTGCTCAAGCCGGGCGGCCTCGTCTATTTCGATACCTGGAACATGGCCAGTCCGGTGGGTTGGCGTCGGTACGCGCTGGAAATCGACCAGCATCGTCATGCCGATCATTCCAAGCGCAAGGACGTGGCGCGCAACCAGTTCTCTTCACCCGAGGAAGTGCGCGTGTTCCTCGACCGCGCCGGCTTTGATCTGCTGCTGATGCAGTCCGATTCGCCCTGGGTGCAGGCCGTTGGCGTGCGGCGCGGCGGTGATGTGGATGTGGCTGCCTTGCGGGCACGCACGCAGTCGGTGGCCGCGCGCATTGCCTACTCGCCCCTGTGGACGGAAATGTTCGACGGCCTGCTCGATGTGGCCACCGGCAAGGTGGCGCCGGAAGTGATGTGGAAGGTGCTGGCCGACGATGCGCGTGGCGAGGAGATTCCCATGTTCCGCGAGTGGTTCCGCGGCATGTGGAAGGGCAACGAAGCGAACTGGGGGCCGGCTCCGCGCTGATTGGCCGAAAGTCCAATCCGGACAATCGCGCCTTGCTTTAGGGAAACTCTGATCAACCACCATTTTCGTCACCCCGGCATACGCCGGGGTCCATTTTGCCCTTGATTCCATTGGATCAAGATCAAGCCGGGTACGGGCTTGACCAGCCATTCGGCTGTTGTAAAGCGCCTCGCCGGAATGACGAACAAAAATCAGAGTTGCCCTACGGAGGATCTGAACAAATATTGTCGCGAGCAAGCTCGCTCCCACCATTGCTTGAATTTGTGCGAGCGAGCTTGCTCGCGACGAATGAATTCCGTACTTGTTCAGAGATTCCTTGGGCGGTGCACGGCCAGTCAGGGCACGTGATAACCCTTGTACAGCGTGCTGTGCGGAGGACGAATCTCTGCTTCCTCGCGTGAGGTCGTGTAGTAGTAGAGCGCAATCGATTGCCGGTTGACCTGGCTTGAGGTCCAGCGCCGCGGATGACCGTGGAAACTGTCGGAGCGCGTCGAGAAGACAACCGCCCGGTTGAACAGCGGTTCGACGATGCGCTGGCAGGCCTTGGCCTCGCAGTCCCACAGCTCCAGTTCACCGCCCAGGTCGGGGCGCCAGCCGGGGGTGAGATAGATCAGCACGTTGAGTCGCCGGTGCGCCTGCAATTGTTCATGCCAGTTGAAATCGGCGTGGATGCCGAGGTGTCCGCCGGCACGGGTCAGGTGGATGCCGCCGCCGCTCAGGTGCGGGTCCGGCAGCAGATGCTCGATGCCGGTCAGGGTTTCGAGGAAGCGGATGAACACACCCGAGTTCATGTCGTGGATGGCCTGGCGCAATGCCGGCGGGAAATTCTCCTCGCGCGCGCAACCCATCTTCACTTCATAGTTTTCCGCGCCGAAATGATCCCAGCCAATGTCGGCGTCCGCGCCGGGGAAGCGACGGGCCAGTTCGAGGGCGCGCTCGGGACGCAAGAAGTCGTCGATGACCGCATGCGGATACGGGCTTGCAGTTCGGTAGGCGGGGCCATGCTGGGCGCCCAGCTGCGACAGGCGGTCGGGATCGAAAACGTAGCTCATGTGATTCGGCACGAAAAACCCAAGCGTTGCATAATAGCAACCGACAACCGCTTCCTGTGGCGAGGGTGAAGGTGACTGCGATCCAGCGAGTCGGCGTCATTGGTGGCGTACGCATTCCGTTCTGCCGCAACAACACCGGATATGCCGAAATCGGCAATTTCGGCATGTCGGTCAAGACCCTCGGCGCCTTGGTCGAGCGCTATGGCCTGCATGGTGTCGAACTGGGCGAAGTGGCCTTTGGCGCGGTCATCAAGCACGCCTCGGACTGGAACCTGGCACGCGAAGCCACGCTGTCGTCCGGGCTGGCGCCGACCACGCCCGGCATCACCACGGCACGCGCCTGCGGAACCGGGCTCGACAATGCCGTGTACATCGCCAACAAGATCGCCACCGGCCAGATTGACGCCGGCATTGCCGGCGGCAGCGATACCACCAGCGACGTGCCCATCGTCTACGGCAAGGCATTGCAACAGCGCCTGCTCGCCGTCAATCGCGCACGCTCGCCGATGGAAAAGTTCAAGACCGCGCTCAAGGGCTTTTCACTCGGCGAATTGAAGCCCTCGTTCCCGGCCGTGGCCGAGCCGCGCACCGGCAAGTCCATGGGCGAGCACTGCGAGTTGATGGCGCGCGAATGGAAGATCTCGCGCGAGGATCAGGATCGCCTGGCATGGGAAAGCCACCAGAAAGCCGCCGCTGCCTATGAGCGCGGCTTCTTCAAGGACCTGATCGTGCCGTTTCGCGGCATCGACCGCGACAACAACCTGCGCGCCGATACCACCCTGGAGAAACTCGCCAGCCTGAAGCTGGCCTTCGACCGCAGCTCCGGGCACGGCACGCTCAGCGCAGGCAACTCGACACCGCTGAGCGACGGTGCTTCGGCGGCCCTGCTGGGTTCCGAGAATTGGGCCAGACAGCGCGGTCTGCCGGTGCAGGCCTGGCTCATGCACGCGCAAACGGCGGCCGTGGACTTCGTGCACGGCGCGGGCCTGCTCATGGCCCCGACGGTCGCCGTTGCCCGTATGCTCAAGCAGGCCGGGCTCAGCTTGCAGGATTTCGATTACTACGAGATCCACGAGGCGTTTGCCGCGCAGGTCCTCTGCACGCTGCGCGCATGGGAATCCGCGGACTACTGCAAGAAGGAGTTGGGCCTGGATCGCGCGCTCGGAGCCATCGACCCGGCCAAGCTCAACGTCAACGGATCGAGTCTCGCGCTGGGCCATCCGTTTGCGGCCACCGGCGCGCGGCTGGTGGCAACGCTGGCGAAGTTGCTGGAGCAGAAGGGTTCGGGACGTGGATTGATCTCGATCTGCACCGCAGGCGGCATGGGGGTGACAGCCATTCTCGAACGCTGAATGCGGACGGGTTTGGTTGGGGTGAATTGCGCGAAGGGGTTCCGCACGTTCGATAAAGGGAGCAATCATGGAAACACCGAAGTACGCACTCGTGTTGACCGGGGAACTGCTGTCCGGATTCAACGCCGACAGCGCCTGGCCCAAGCTGGCTGAACAGTTCCGCATGGACATGGACCGCTTGCGTAGCGAGGTGCTTGATCATGCGCCGCTGACGGTCAAGGAAAGCGAAGACCTGGCCGGACTCAAGTCCATGCTTTCGGTGATCAAGAACATCGGTGCGGAAGCCGAGATCCATCCCGTCGACGCAGGTCGCAACCTGTTTGCGCTGATCGACAACAAACCGCGTGGACCCCTGCCGCTGGCCTACGTGCGCCAGCGCGTGCGGCGCGGCAGTTGGCCGGCAACCATCAGGATTGCGGCGGTTGGCAGTACCGACTGGCGACCGCTGGATGCCGATATTCTCGGAACCGCTGCCGACGTTGCGCCAGCCACGCCGGCCGCAGCCGATGCAGCGGACACCGTGGCGGCCAAGATCGCGCGCGTGGCCGGCAGTCTGGCCGGACAGCTCAACCAGGTACGTACCCTGCCACCCGGACCGGCCATCCATGCCGGCTTCTGGCGCCGGTGCGCGGCCTACATGATCGATAGCCTGGTGTTGTTCGTGCCTTCGATGATCCTCAGCTTGATTCCTTTCCTTGGCCTTTTGGTCAATCTGGTGGGACGTTGGCTCTACTTTGCGCTGATGGAAAGCTCGGCGTCACAGGCCACACTTGGCAAGCGCGCCATGGGCCTCATCGTCACCGACGGCAAGGGTCAACGCATCGCTTTCGGGCAGGCCACTGGCCGCTATTTCGGCGCAGCGGTCTCCACCATCACGGCGTATGTCGGCTACATGCTGGCCGGTTGGACCGCACGCAAGCAGGCCCTGCACGACCTGATGGCCGATACCTGCGTGGTGTTCGACAACGTGAGGCCGGATCAGGAGTTGCCGACCCAACGCCCGCCCATGCCCTGGTATGGCTGGGCCGTGAACGTGCTCGCCTTCGTGGCTCCGGTTGCCATACTGGCGGCCATTGCCCTGCCCGCATACAACGATTACGTGCAACGGGCCAAGGTCGCACAGATCATGGTCGATGTTTCCGCTGTCAAGCTGGAGGTCAGCGAGGCCATCTTCAGTGGTGCGGAGCAATGCGCGGAACAGCAGCCGCAGGTCGCGAACCCCTTGATCGGCGAGATCACCGTCAGCGGCGATCCACCGGGGTGCCTGATCACGGTGACCATGGCTTCGACGGCTGACGTGCCGGTTGCGGCGCGTGGCCAGGCCATCGAATGGCAGCATGCCGGCGATGGTTCCTGGACCTGCACATCGACCATTGCGGACAAATACCTGCCGGCCGAGTGCCGGTACTGAGCACACCCGTGGAATGCGTGCAAAAGGCAATCGCAGCGGAGATACTTCGCTGCGTCCCGCCCTGCGCGATGACCTGAATTTGCGGTACCACCTTGAATCGAGGGGAAGGTAAACGATGGATGCGACCAAGCATGCCCTGGTACTGACCGGCGAAGCGCTGCCCGGTTTCGATGCGAACACCGTCTGGCCTGCCCTGGCCAGCTACTTCCGGATGGAGCCCGACCGACTGCGCAGCGACCTGCTTGCGCGGGCGCCGATCACCATCAAGGAAAGCGAGGATCTCGGCAAGCTGCGCAACCTGCAGGATGGCGCGTCCACCATCGGTGCGGTGACCGACCTGGTTGCCATGGGCAGCGAAGGCAACATGTTCGTGCTGGTCGACGGCACGCCGCGCGGACCGGTGCCGCAGGCGTTCGTCGCCAATCGCGTGCGCAGTGGTGCCTGGCCATCGAGCATCAGCGTAGCCGAAGTCGGCAGCACCAACTGGCGGCCCTTCGTCGTACCGGGTGCGTCGCCTGCCGCACCCGACTACGACCAGCAGGCCACGGTGGCCTTCAGCACCATCCGCGGTGCCGATCTGCCGCCGGCCCAACCGGCTGCGGCAGCAGCAGCGCCCGCCGCCGCGCCCGCCATGCGCATGTCGGCTGCAAACCCTGGTCCCGCCGTTGCCGCGCAAACCGGTCCGATGGCCAGCGGTCAATTGCCCGAAGGCGGCATCGTGCATGCCGGATTCTGGAGGCGATTCGCGGCTTACACGGTTGATTCATTCGTCATCATGATTCCGTTTCTGCTGGTCTTCGGCCTGCTCGCGTACATGAGTGTCCGCGCGGCCATGTCAGGTGAAGGGCCGGGCGGCCTGATCATTGCGCTCTACTTTCTCGCCTACATCGGCGCGATTGTCGGCTCCTGGCTGTACTTCGCCAAATTCGAAAGCGGAGCCAGCCAGGCCACGCCAGGCAAGCGCATCATGGGCCTCAAGGTCACCGATATCAGCGGTGAACGAATCCGCTTCGGGCGCGCAACGGGTCGCTTCTTCGGCAAGATTGTCACCGGCATCATTCCGTTTGGTATCGGCTGGATGCTGGCTGGCTGGACCGGGCGCAAGCAGGCCTTGCACGACATGATGGCCAGCACCTGCGTGGTCTTCCGCGAGGTTTCGGCGGGCAAGCCACTGCCGACCGCGCGACCGCCGATGCCGTGGTATGGCTGGGTGCTCAATGGCCTGCCCATCCTGTGCATGGTCATCATGCTCGCGAGCTACACCTGGCTCATCGGCAGCCTCATTGGCGCGGCGGGCACACAGATGCAGGATTCGTCGATGTCCAGTGGCCTGCCCGACATGTCAGGCAGCGGCATGCCGGACATGGGTGGCATGAGTGATTCGAGCAGCATGAGCTCGGGCGCCGATGCGCAGGAGCAGGAGACCGTGCGCAATGGTTTGACCCCGGTGTTCACGGAAGCGTCCATGATCCAGTCCGAAATTGCCGGCGCGGTGGATGGCGGCGGCGAGTGTCCGACCGAGGAGCGCAGCTCCAGCAATGCCTGGATCGAATCGATCCAGCTCGGCGGCGTGACTCCGGAGTGCACGCTCACCGTGCGCCTATCCTCGTCCTCGGACATCCCCTTCGCCGCGCGCATCGAACGCATCGAGTGGAGCTACCAGGGCGGTGGCAACTGGCGCTGCCAGTCGAGCATGTCGCAGGACCTGTTGCCGTTCTCCTGCAACTGAAAACCCGTATCACGAAAACGAAAAAGGCAGCCTTCTGGCTGCCTTTTTCGTTGGGTCTGGTTGCGCAAGGATCGGTCGATGCGTAATCCGTACCTGGTGCTTAGGGAAACTCTGAACAAGTACGGAACTCATTCGTCGCGAGCAAGCTCGCTCCCACAAAATCAAACAATGGTGGGAGCGAGCTTGCTCGCGACAATACTTGATCAGACCTTCCTTAGCGCATGCGGAACAGGGTAGGCGCCCAACCGCCGCCACCGCCATAGCCTTCACGGCGGCGTTTGCGCATGGAGTCATGTGCTTCCTGGCGGCGGGTTTCCAGCCAGTCCACGCGATGGGTCTTGAGGCTGGTCACGTCCACGCCGCGGCGCGTCGCTTCCTGCTGGCGGTAGCGGGTGAAATCGCCGTAGGCATCGATTTCCGGTTTCAATTCGCGAACGCACAGCTCGATCATGATGGCGTCGTCAAGGAAGCCGATGACCGGAACACTGTCGGGGATGATGTCGTGCGGATCGGCGAAATAAGCCAGGCAGGACAGCACGCGGGTGCGATCTTCGTCGGGCAGGGCGTAGCCCTCGTCGACTACCAGTTGGATCATGGAGTCGAGCTTTTCCAGGCGATCCTTGACGAAATTCGGGATCTTCACGGTCGGCACATTCACCAGCAATTTGGAGGCTGCCGCGACAACCGCCTCGGCACTCAAGCCGCTGGCCTTGGATTGGGCGCGCTGCATGGCCTGGACGAAATGCTCGAGGTCTTCGTCGTCCAGTTGAATCGTGAGGTCCAGGGACATGGGTCAACTCCGCGGGGAAATTCAAGTCGCTGAGACTAGAGTGCGCCGGTTTGCGCGTCAATTGCCAGCACGCGCCAAACGCCCAAGCCGGTGGCGGGGCTGCCTCAGAGGATGCCTACGGCTCCCGCACCGAAGGCGGTGACGATGCGGGTATAGACGGATTTCAGCGGCATGTCGATCCCGGGAAAGTCCCCGACTGCCGTGTAGCAGTCGTAGAAATGGGGGTCGTTCTGCGGCAAGGGCTGGCAGCTCGGATTGAGCTCGTAGCTGGTCGCGTAGCGAAACGGCCAGAAATCAAACAGCGGCAGGACGGTGGAGAAATCGCTGATGGCGTTGTTGATCCGGTGCAGGAGATTCGTGCGCGGACGCTTGGCGATGGTCCAGGAATTCTGCGGCTGCATGTCGCGCAGGATGGCGGCACTGACCTGCGCCGCAAGCTGCGCATCGTGGATGATGAAGCCGGACTCGGTGTTGTAGTTGTCGGAGCGCGGATCGAAATTGTGCGAGCCAATCAGGGTGGTGTGGTCGTCGATGACGATGGATTTTGCGTGCATGCCGACGCGTACGCCTTCGGCGGTCGGATCGTCGCCGGAAAGCCCGGCATAGTCGGTGAACATTTCCGCGGCATCGGCCGGATGCGGCTTGAACTCGTAGATGCGGAAACCGAGCTTGAGATAGCGCTTCTTGTACTTGTGCGACAGAGCGTAAACATAGAACGCATCGGTAGCCGCCAGTGAATTGGTGGACACCAGGATCTGCGGTGGCGTGGCTTGCTCGCGCAGCGCGCGGAAGATCTTGCGCGCGCGCTTGCTGATGACGAGATACGGCGTTTGCAGGACGATGCGCGAATGCGCCTGGCTGATCAGCGCGGAAATCTGCTCGCTCAGGCGCTGGTCTTCTTCGTCGGCACCGTCCTGCTTGGCCGGAAGATCGGAAAAGTATTCGACGTCGGCAACGCGCAGGGCGCTACGGACGAAAAGGCGATCGATCTCGGCGGCATTGCCGGCGCGCGCCGACAACGCGGCGACCCGCATGGGATCGATACCGCGGGTGGCCGCGGGCAGCGAATGCGCTTCATCGGCCTCGGCCACCAGGCGCCGGTTGACGTCGTTGAGGCGGGTCAGCGGTGCCGCGCGGCGATAATTCCAGAACTTCTCGAACGAGGCCTGCATCTCCGCGCCAGCGTGCGCTCCGGATACCAGCACGTCGCGATCACGATAGTCGAACTCGCGATCCCAATCGAAGTAGCGGTTCTCGTAGTTGCGCCCTCCGGCAATGCCGAACTGCCCATCAACCAGGAACAGCTTGTTGTGCATGCGCTGGTTGAAGCGCGTGAAACAGCACAGGATGCTGGCTGCAAATTCCAGTGGTTCGGTCACCGCCTTGTGGAAGGTCGGGTTGTAGATGCGCACCTCGAAGTTGCTGTGGATGGTGGCCAGGCGCGCCAGCAACTCGGTGTCTTCCAGGGAAAACAACTGGTCGGCGATCACGCGCACGCGCACCCCGCGCCGGGCTGCGGCCAGCAACTCGTCGAGCAACAGGCGCCCGGCATCGTCGTTGACCCAGATGAAGGTCTGGATGTCGATGCTGCGCTGGGCGGCGCGAATCAGGTGAATGCGCAGCAGCAGGGAGTCCTCGCCGTTTTCCAGCACGTTGACGAAATGCACCGGATCCTCGGCGCTGCCCTGGGTGCGTGCGGTTTCGGCCAGTTCGCGCAACGGCGATTCCATCGCGCAATGGTCCGCGCGCGCGCAATCCAGCGTGCTCGGCTGCGTTGCCTTGACGATCAGGTCGGCTTCGCGGGCCAGCTGGCGATTGACCGAACAGGCCGACATGGCCAGCGCCAGCAGGCCGGCAACGGCAATGCGCCGGCAGCGGGCGATCCCTTGCCCGCGCCAACACTCACGAAGCCGGCGTTGGCAAATCAGAGAGATAGATATCGAAGTTGAGGTGAACATGATCGGACAGTGTGGCACGTCGCGAGCGCATGCCGAATTCACTCCTGCGCACCTCACCCTGGGCGTTCACCGCGCAGTCGACGGCCGGCGCGGCGCAGGACGCAGGCTGCAGACTGAACAGTACCGGCTGGCTGCGGCCGCGCATGGTCAGGCGGCCCGGCAGGTCGCCGCCTTCGCGCAATCGCTTGATGGGAAACGATACCGAGCGGAACTCGATTTCGGGAAAGCGTTCGACATCGAAAAACTCGGCAGAGCGCGCCCAGTTTTCGGTGCCCTCGCGGCGCATGCTCACGGTGTCGGCAACGATGCGTGCCTCCACGGTGGCCAATTGGCGCGCCGGATCGATGCGCACCTGGCCGCGCAAGGTGCTGAATTGACCTTCAACCGGAAACATCCACAGCACGCGCACGCTGAAGGAGGCTCGCGAGCGTGCGCTGTCGAGTTCGCGGATCTGTATCGGATCAGAGCCTGGCGCCGGCTGGCTGGTTGCCAGCGCAAGCAATCCGGCCAGGAGCCTGTGCGGCAGAATGAATGCGAAGCGAAACGGCGATGACGCGATCAAGTGGATCAATCGGAGGGCGCGCATAGAGGGCTCTAAGCAAGCCTGACGATTGATTCAATCAATCGATGGCAGCGGCGTTGCAGCCGGATGGCTTTTGCCGTGCAGGCTCCCGGGCAACCCGCAAGCAGCATGGATTTCTCAGGGCCACCAGAAGTGGCGAAGGCTGGCAGCACCCGGTTCGATGCTGGCATCGCCGTCCACATGCATCCAGGCAATCGACCCCGGCGGCATGCCGCGACCCTGGTCGGAGGTGCCATCGGTGAGCAGGGAAACCAGGGTTTCCAGGCCCGGGTTGTGTCCCACCAGCAGCACGCAGTCGGCGTCGGCATGTTCTTCCAGCACTTCGATCAGCGCACCGGGCGTGGCTTCGTAGATGCGTGGTTCGATGTTTGCGTCGGGTCCGCCGGCGAGTCGTGCCAGCACCTGGGCCGCGGTTTCGCGGGTGCGCGCGGAAGGCGAGCAGAGCACCACATCCGGTTGCGCGCCGTGCGTCTTCAGCCAATCGCCCGCGGCCTGGGCCTCGCGTGCGCCGTTTGCGGTCAAGGGCCGCGACAGGTCGGTTTCATCGCCGCTGGCGGGTTCGGCGTGGGCGTGGCGCAAGAGGATGATCTGGCGAACCGACATGCGAAGTCTCCGTGTACAGCCTGCATCATGCCGCAGGGCTGGACCAATCCCAAGTCACCCTTGGCTGCCTGCGCGCAACCGTCGCAGGCAGGCACGCTCAATCGCCGTGCTTCTTGAGCCAGCGCAACAGCTTCTGCCAGTCCTCCTGGTGCGAACGCACCGCTTCGGAGTGGTAGTCGAAAATGCTCTTGCCGAGTCCGTTCATCAGCGAATAGGCCTGGGTGTCGCGCAACTGCGCCACCAGTGGAAACGGAAACGCGCCAATGCGTTCACTGGCCTGCTGGGTGAGTTGGGTCCAGGGCTTGGTGCGATTGGCCACCAGTCCCACGGCAACCTTGTGCTTGCGGATGCGCGGCAAGGCGGCCAGTTCGGCGAGGAAGGGCGCGGTGGCCTCCAGATCGACCACCGAAGGCAGCACCGGCACCACCAGCGTATTCACGTCATCGAGGAACTCGGCAACCTCGCTGGCCCGGATGCCGGCTCCGGAGTCGATGATCAGGCAATCGGCGTCGTCCGGAACGTGTTTTTGCCAACCCTTGCGCGTGGCATCCAGCGGCAGCACCGCGCTGTCCAGGGCGGCGCGCTTCTCGCACCAGTTTCGACTGGAGCCCTGGCGATCGGCATCGGCCAGCACGGTGGCCTTGCCCTTGAGCGCAAAATACGCCGCCAGGTTCGATGCAATCGTGGATTTCCCGCAACCACCCTTGGAACTTGCCACCAGGAGCTTGAGCATCAGCGTCTCCGTCGGAAAGTGCAACGCTCCAGAGCCTACACCAGGTCGCCCCCGGATGCCGTGTGCCAGCCGATTCCGCAGCCAAACTCCGCCACCGGACGTGCGCTTGCCGTCCTGCGCGGGTCACCCGGCGTACAGGCGGGCATTGCATCCTGTGGCCGAACCCCGGATGTTGTGGACAGCGGGGCGGTCACCGGCAGGACGACAACCATGGGCCATCACTGATGTTCGAACGCGTGCGCAAGGCTGGCAGGAGATTCTTCGCCCGTCCGGCGGGAACCCGCTTCCATGGACGCTACCTGGCACGCCGCCAGCAACAGGGTGGCTTGCTGCGCAAGGTGCTGATCCTCACCCTTGGCAGCCTGGTCGTGCTGCTCGGCATCGTGCTGATGCCCTTGCCCGGCCCCGGTCTGCTGATCGTGTTCATCGGCGCAACCTTGATCGCCGAGGAATCGGAAGTTGCCGCCCGCTTGCTGGATCGCATCGATCTGCGCTTGCAGCCACTGAACAGACGCTGGAAGCGCTGGCGGGCGGAGCGGCGCAGGAAGCGCAAGACCTGAATGCTGACGTGACTGCGATCAGCCCTCGAACAGGCTGGGTTGCGCATCCGCTGTCTCGGCATCGCGGAAATTGCCGATGCCAACGCCAACCAGGCGATAGCGCGTGCCCTGCGGCAGTTGCACGCGCTCGCGCAGGGCCAGCGCCAGCTCGGCAAGGGCCTGTGCCGAGCTCGGCATTTCCACGGGCGTGAGGCTGCGGGTGAGGATGCGGAACTCGCGCGTCTTCAGCTTGAGCACCACGGTATGGCCAACGCGGGTTTCCTTGCGCGTGGCCGCCCAGACCTTGTCCGCCAGCTCGCGGATCATCGGTTCCAGATCCGCCAGCGGCAGGTCCTCGGCAAGGGTGTCTTCGGCGGAAATGGATTGGGTTGGCCGGTTCGGCACCACCGGATGCTCGTCGATGCCGAGGGCCAGCTCATGCAGGCGGCGACCGTAGCGCCCGAAGCGGGATTCCAGTTCCTCCAAGGTGCGCAGGCGCAAATCGCCGACTGCGCGGATGCCGAGCGCGGCGAGCTTGCCATCCATGACCTTGCCGACGCCGGGGATGCGCTCAACCGGCAAGGGCGTGAGGAAATCCAGTACCGTCTCCGGCTTGATCACGAACAGGCCATCCGGCTTGTTCCAGTCGGAGGCAATCTTGGCCAGGAACTTGTTCGGCGCAACGCCCGCCGACGCCGTCAGCCCGGTTTCTTCGCGGATGGCGGCACGAATGCGTGTTGCGACCTCGGTCGCCGAAGGCAGGCCACCGTGATTGACGGTGACATCCAGGTACGCCTCATCCAGCGACAGTGGCTCCACCAGATCGGTGTGACGCAGGAAGATCTCGCGCACCTGGCGCGATACGGCTCGATAGCGCGTGAAATCCGGTGGCACGAACACCGCGTGCGGACACAGGCGTTCGGCGCGCACCGCCGGCATCGCCGAGCGCACGCCAAACGTGCGCGCTTCGTACGACGCCGCGCACACCACCGAGCGCGCACCGCGCCAGGCCACCACCACCGGTTTGCCGCGCAGGGCCGGATCGTCGCGTTGCTCGACCGACGCGTAGAAGGCGTCCATGTCGACGTGGATGATCTTGCGTTGAGACATGGCGAAACCGAAAAAACCACGACGAAAAACGGTGTCCAGCGTAGACCAGCGCAAGCAGCGGTGCATCCGGCGAGTGTGGTTGGCTTCGCCTGCATTGAGCGCGGCACCAGAAGCCCTGTGGTGGATTGTGGAAGCCGACGACGGGCCGGTACGTTCTAGAATGTCACATCAATGTTCAGCGGAACGAACGCCTTGAAAATCGAAGACATCGCCAGAGGGCAGCGTTTGGTAGGGGTGGACCCTTCGGGCCCAGTAGAGGTTATGGCCGTGGCACCCGGCGGGCAGGACGCCATCACCCTGGTCTACCGGTCCTCTGCCGGTGTCATCGGCGAGCGGATGCTGTTCCGTGACGACGAACCGTCCCTGGCTGAAGCCACCGCCACTCGCCCTTGGTCCTTTGCTGCTGACGGTGAGGCGTTTCAGCTCGCCGCCGAAGCCCTGCGCATTCGTTTCGCTCATCTGTTCGATCCGATGATGGCTGTCCACACTTCGGACGTGGAGCCGCTGCCGCACCAGATCTCGGCGGTGTACGAGGCCATGCTCCCGCGCCAGCCGCTGCGTTTCGTGCTGGCCGATGATCCCGGTGCCGGCAAGACCATCATGGCCGGCCTCTTGATCCGCGAGCTGATCATGCGCTCGGATGCCCAGCGCATCCTGGTGGTATCGCCCGGCTCGCTGTCCGGCCAGTGGCAGGACGAACTGCGCGACAAGTTTGGTCTGGAGTTCGCCGTGTTCAGTCGTGAGCTGCAGGAACTCACACCCAACGGCAATGCCTTCACCCAGACCGACCGCATGATCGCGCGCCTCGACCAGTTGGCGCGCAATGACGACCTGAAGGAAAAGCTGCGCGCCTCGCACTGGGATCTGATCATCATCGATGAAGCGCACAAGTGTTCGGCCAGCTTCTCCGGTGGCGATGTCAAAAAGACGCAACGCTACGACCTGGCCGAACTGCTGGGCTCGATCTCCCGCCACTTCCTGTTGATGACTGCCACGCCGCACAACGGCAAGGATGAGGACTTCCAGCTGTTCATGGCGCTGCTGGACGGCGACCGCTTCTACGGCAAGTTCCGCGAGGGTGCCACGCGCGTTGACGTGTCCGACCTGATGCGCCGTCTGGTGAAAGAAGAGCTGCTCAAGTTCGACGGCACCAAGTTGTTCCCGCCGCGCATGGCCTACACCGCCAACTACGACCTGTCGCCGGCCGAGGAGTCGCTGTACGCACATGTCTCGGACTACGTGCGCAACGAGTGGAATCGTGCCGAGCAGCTGGATGGCAAACAGCGAACCAGCATCGGTTTCGCGCTCACCCAGTTGCAGCGTCGCCTCGCGTCCAGCCCAGCCGCCATCTACCAATCGCTCTTGCGCCGTCGCAAGCGACTGGAAGAGCGTTTGGAGGAAGCGAAACTGATCGCGCGCGGAAATCGTGTCCGGGAAGATCAGCCAGTTTACGGAAAGGTTGTAGCAATCGACGTCCCGGATGATCTGGACGAGGCCGAAGACGAACTCTCACCGGAAGATTTCGAGAACGTCGCCGATCAAGCGGTAGAGCAGGCCAGCACCGCGGACACCATCACCGAGATGGAGGCCGAGCTGTTCACCCTGCGCTCGCTGGAAGCCGAGGCCAAGGCACTGTACGACAGCGACAACGACCAGAAGTGGCGCGAGCTGTCACAGATCCTGCAAGACAACGCACTGATGTTCGACGCCAACGGCAACCGTCGCAAGATCATCATCTTCACCGAGCACCGCGACACGCTGAACTACCTGGCCAGCAAAATCGTCAGCCTGCTCGGCAGACCGGAAGCCGTCGTTCAGATCCACGGGGGCACCAACCGCGATGAGCGTAGGCGAGTGCAAGAGGAGTTTCGCCAGAACAAGGATGTGCAGGTGTTGCTGGCTACCGACGCGGCGGGCGAGGGCGTCAACCTTCAGAATGCCAACCTGATGGTCAATTACGACCTACCCTGGAATCCGAATCGGCTGGAACAGCGCTTTGGCCGCATCCATCGCATTGGTCAGCGCGAAATCTGCCATCTGTGGAATCTGGTGGCGGACAAGACCCGCGAAGGTGCCGTGTTCCAGCGCCTGTTCGAGAAGATCGAGATCGAGCGCCAGGCACTCGGTGGGCGTGTGTTCGACGTGCTGGGCGAAGCCTTCTCCGGCAAGCCGTTGAAAGACCTGCTGTGGGACGCCATCCGCTACGGTGAGCGCGAAGACGTGCAACGCGATCTGTTCAAGGTTATCGACAACAGTCTGGACGCCGAGAAGTTGAAGGAGATCTTCCGGCGCAACGCACTGGTCGACAACCAGATGGGGCTGGATGCGCTGCACACCATCAAGGCGGAAATGGACAAGGCCGAGGCACGCAAGTTGCAACCGCACTTCATCCGCGCGTTCTTCTTGAAAGCGATCGAAAAACTGGGTGGCGATGCCCGCCAGCGTGAGAAGGGTCGCTACGAACTGCCGCACATACCCGCGGCAATCCGCGAGCGTGATCGCCGCATCGGCCAGACCCGTCAGCCGGTGTTGCCGAAGTACGCGCGCGTTTGTTTCGAAAAAGGCGACATCCGGGTTCTCAACAAACCCATGGCCGATCTGATCCACCCGGCGCATCCGCTGATGGGAGCCGTGATCGACATGACCCTGGAAGTCCGGCTACCGGCATTGAAGCAGGGCAGCGTGCTGGTCGATCCTTCCGACTTGGGTTCCGAACCGCACCTGTTGTTGATGGTGGATCACGAGGTGCGCGAGGGCACTGGCGAAACCGAGCGCACCGTCTCGCGCGAGCTCCAGTTCCTGCGGATCGCGTCCAACGGCGAGGCCACCTTCGCAGGCTGGGCACCACATCTGGATCTGCGCCCCGCCACCGAAGCGGAGACTGCGCAGGTCAAGCCCCTGCTCGATGCGGATTGGCTCGACCAGAACCTTGAACAACGCGCATTGGAATGGGCGGGCGGGCAACTGGTGCCCAATCACCTGTCCTCCGTGCGTGAGCGACGCCTGCGTCATATCGACAAGGTCAGCCAGGCCGTGCATGAGCGGTTGACCCGCGAGATCAACTTCCTTTCCCATCGCGCCATCACGCTGCAAGACGAAGTAAAAGCCGGCAAGCAACCCCGCGTGCAGCCAGAAAACCTGATCCGCCGCGCCGAAGAGCTCACTGCGCGTCGCGCGGCGCGCCTGCAGGAACTGGGAGCCCAGCGCCACATCGTGCCGGCCACGCCGAAAATCGTTGGCGGCGCGCTGGTCGTACCGGCTGGCTGGTTTCAGGCTGACCCGCACGCCACAACGCCCGCAACCCACAGCGTCGATGCGCTGGCCCGTTCGCGCATCGAGCAACTCGCGATGGATGCCGTTGCCGCGGCAGAACGCGCGATGGGCAATCAGCCGCGCGATGTGTCCGCTGACAAGTGCGGCTGGGACATCACCTCGGCGGTCCCGTCCACCGGCAACACGCTGCCCGACGACCGCCTGATCGAAGTGAAGGGCCGCGCCAAGGGCGCAACCACCATCACCCTGACCAAGAACGAGATCATCGCCGCGCTCAACAAGCCCGACCAGTTCTGGCTGGCCATCGTCCTGGTCAACGAGGACGACAGCACCGAAGGGCCGTACTACCTGCAAGGCCCGGTGTCGCAGGCACCGGACTGGGCCGAGGTCAGCAAGAACCTGGAACTGGCCGAACTGCTGGCCCGTGCCACGCGTCAGGGAGGTGGGGTATGAGCCTTGCGACGGCACAAAAAGAGACGCCCGCACGAGGCGGGCGTCGGGCCGGAGATGCTATCTCCGGCGGGGTTAGGCGCTCATTCTTTCAAGCAGGTTTGGCAGCTGTCAAGCACCGCTGCGAACCCAGTCAGGAGGCTGAATGGCTCGCGTAATCGCCTATGTGGACGGCTTCAACCTCTATTTCGGGTTGAAGAATGCCGGTTTCAAGCGCTACTACTGGCTGGATGTTGCGGCGCTGGCGGGCAGCTTGCTGAAACCCGGACAAACCCTGGCCGCGACCCACTACTTCACGGCTCGTATTCGCGACAACGGCCGCAATGCGGATGATCGCAAGCGCCAGGGTGACTATCTGGATGCGTTGAGAATCGCCGGCACACACCTTCAATATGGCCATTACTTGGAAAAGACCCGTGAGTGCCGCAAGTGCCACGCTACTTGGCCAGACTACGAAGAGAAAATGACGGACGTTAACATCGCTATCCAGCTGCTGTCGGACGCCTTCGACGACAGTTTTGATGTCGCGTTGGTCATGTCCGGCGACAGCGACCTGACCACGCCCATCCGCCGCGTGCGCGAGCGCTTCCCGAACAAGCGGGTCATCGTGGCGTTCCCGCCCAGGCGTCATTCCGCTGAGTTGAAGCGGGTGGCCAACGGCCACCTGGTCATCGGCGAGGACAAGCTGCGCGCCAGCCAACTGCCCGACACCATCACCAAGCCGGACGGGTTCGTCCTGGCGCGCCCTGCTTCCTGGACCTGAGATAGATGCATCCAATCAAGACCCCCAAGAAACTCATCGAAGTCGCACTGCCGCTTGACGACATCAACGCGGCTGCGGCGCGCGAGAAGTCGATCCGGCATGGCCATCCCAGCACGCTGCATCTGTGGTGGGCGCGGCGTCCGCTGGCGGCGGCGCGGGCGGTGCTGTTCGCGCAGATGGTCAACGACCCGGGCTACGAGACCGGCAAGGGTTTCACCCGCGGGGTGAACAAGAAGGAGGCCACTCGCGAGCGCGAGCGTCTGTTCGACATCATCCGCGACCTGGTGAAGTGGGAGAACACCAACAACGAAGAAGTCCTGAAGCGGGCGCGGGCGGAGATCCGCAAGAGCTGGGAGGAGACCTGCGAACTCAACAAGAAGCACCCGCAGGCGGCCGAGCTGTTCAACCCGGCCAAGCTTCCCGCCTTCCATGACCCTTTCGCCGGCGGTGGCGCCATTCCGCTGGAAGCGCAGCGCCTGGGCCTGGAAAGCCATGCCAGCGACCTGAACCCGGTGGCGGTGCTGATCAACAAGGCGATGATCGAGATCCCGCCGAAGTTCGCCGGCCGCAAGCCGGTGGGGCCGGTGCCGGCCGGTGAGAAGCAGGTGAAGATGGCCGAAGACTGGTCCGGCGCGCGCGGCCTGGCCGAGGACGTGCGTCGCTATGGCCACTGGATGCGCGAGGAAGCACAGAAGCGTATCGGCCATCTGTATCCGCAGGTGGAGATCACCGAGGAGATGGCCAAGGCGCGGCCGGACCTCAAGCAGTATGTCGGCCAGAAGCTGACTGTCATCGCCTGGCTGTGGGCGCGCACGGTGCGCAGCCCCAATCCGGCGTATTCCAGCGTGCAGGTGCCGCTGGCTTCCACCTTCCTGCTGTCCACCAAGGCCGGGAAGGAGGCCTGGGTAGAGCCGGTGGTGGAAGGCAACCGCTATCGGTTCGAGGTCCAGGTGGCCGACGGCAAGCGCAAGCCGCCAGCCAGTGCCAAGGGCGGTACAACGGCTGGCAAACGTGCGGCCTTCATCTGCCTACTGTCAGATGTCGCAGTGTCCTACGACCACATCCGCAGTGAGGGTAAGGCGGGCCGGATGGGTCAGCGGTTGATGGCCGTTGTGGCCGAAGGTCAGCGCGGCCGTGTCTATCTCTCGCCGGATGACGCCATGCAGGCGCTGGCCGAAAGCGCCAAGCCGGAATGGAAGCCCGATACGGCGCTGCCAGACAACACCCGCGACTTCAAGACGCCCAACTACGGCATGGACACTTTCGGCGACCTGTTCACCCCGCGCCAGCTCGTCGCGCTGAACACCTTCTCCGACCTGGTGGGCGAAGCGCGGGAGAAGATCCGAGCTGATGCCGTAAAGGGCGGCATGGCCGACGACGGGCGCGGGTTGGAGGCGGGTGGCGATGGCGCGACGGCATATGCGGAAGCTGTGGCTGTCTACCTCACTTTCGCTCTAGACAAGTCGAGCGACTACTGGTCCTCAATCTGTAGCTGGCATAACTCCGGCGAGAAGATGCGGAACACGTTCGGACGCCAGGCGATCCCTATGGCATGGGACTACACCGAAGCTAATCCCTTCTGTGATTCGACTGGTAACTGGATTGCGATGGTGGACTGGTCATCGAGAGCAGTGGCAACTGTTCCTGCACTTGGTGAAGGTCTGGCGCAGCAGGACAGCGCGCAGGCTCAGGCGATATCAACTGCGAAAGTCGTATCCACCGATCCTCCGTATTACGACAACATTGGTTATGCCGAGCTGTCAGATTATTTCTATGTGTGGATGAGACGTACCCAGCGCACAACCTTCCCTTCTTTGTTTGCAACGGTGGCGGTGCCAAAGGCCGAGGAACTGGTGGCTACGCCGTATCGTCATGGTGGCAAGGAAGGTGCGGAGCGGTTCTTCCTGGATGGAATGACGGAAGCGATGCATAACATCGCGGACAAGGCGCATGGCGCATTTCCTGTTTCGATTTACTACGCCTTCAAACAGTCCGATACCGACAGCGACGGTACTGCCTCCACCGGGTGGGAGACCTTTATCGCCGCCGTGCTGCGTGCAGGTTTGGCCATTCATGGCACCTGGCCCATGCGTACCGAGCTGGGCAATCGATTGATCGGCAGCGGCACCAATGCGCTGGCGTCCAGCATCATCCTGGTCTGCCGTCGTCGCCCGGATGACGCGCCGCAGATCCCGCGCCGTGAGTTCCAACGCGAGTTGAAGGACGTGCTGAGCGAGGCGCTCGAAGCCATGCTCGGCGGCGCCGATGGCGCCTCGCCCATCGCACCGGTGGACCTGGCCCAAGCCGCCATCGGCCCCGGCATGGGCGTGTTCTCGCAGTACACCGCCGTGCTGGAAAGCAACGGCGAACCGATGAGCGTGAAGACCGCGCTGATGCTGATCAACCGTCAGGTGGACGAAGTGCTGGGTGGCGAGACCTTCGACGCCGACACCAACTTCTGCCTGGGCTGGTTCGACGAGGTCGGCTTCGGCACCGGTGCCTTCGGCAACGCAGACGTGCTGGCACGCGCCAAGGCCACCAGCGTGGACGCGGTGAAGCATGCCGGCGTGCTGGCCTCCGACGGCGGCAAGGTGCGCCTGTTGAAGCCGGACGAGTACCCGGCGGACTGGGACCCGCAGTCCGACAACCGCACCCCGGTGTGGGAAGCGCTGCACCAGCTGATCCGCGCCTACAACGCAGGCGGCGAAAGCACCGCCGGCAGGCTGCTGGCGCGCATGCCCGAGAAATCCGGCGACGTCCGCCGCCTGGCCTACTGGCTCTACAACGCCTGCGCCGAACGCAAGCGCCTGCCGGAAGAAGCCCGCGCCTACAACGAACTGATCACTGCCTGGCACGCCATTGAAGCGGCCAGCCACGATGCGGGTCATATCAACGTACAGGGGAGCTTGGACGTCTGATGGCGATGCTGCGCTACTTCGCCTACGGCTCCAACATGCTGCGCGAGCGGCTGGTGGCGCGGGTGTCCACGGCGCAAGGCGTGGCAGTGGGCGTTGTGCGCGATTACCGGTTCGACTTCGCCAAGGTCAGCGTGGACGGCTCCGGCAAGGGCGACATGGTGGCGAGTCCTGGCGACGAGGTCTGGGGCGTGCTGTACGAGTTCGATGCTGACCAGAAGGCGGCACTCGACGAGCACGAAGGCAGGCACTACCGGGCACGAGAGGTTGTCGTGTCCACGCCATCCGGCGATGAAACGGCATGGGCTTACATCGCGGAGCCGCACCGGCGGGATCCATCGAAGGTGCCTTACGACTGGTATCTGGCCTTGATCATCGCGGGTGCGCGACAAGGCGGGTTGCCAGAGGCGTACATCCAAGCGGTCGAAGCCACGGCTTTCGATGTCGATGGTGAGGAAGACAGGGGCACGCGCCAGGAGGCATTGGCAGCGTTGGCGGAAGCAGAAATGTCGGACGTTCTGGACGAGATCCGGCAACGCGCAGAGTTGACCACAGGGGGATAGGCCATGGCCGTTGAGATCGAGGTCGAGAACATCACGCCGTACTTGGGGAAGTGGGAGCCGCAGGTGTTCCTGTCTCGCAAGTACAAGTCACAGCCTGCATTGCCCATTCGCGGCGGCTGGGGCTACTCCGAAGCCGATGCCGTGGTCATCGACAAGACGCACCCGGCGGCTGCCAACTTCCGTCCGTTCAACGGCGTCGAGGTCGAGCACATCTTCGCCAGGCTCCGCATGTACGAAGAGCTGATCGGCTGCCGTCCCGAGGGAAGGCAGCATGCGGGCACTCAAATCAAGCTGAAAAAGCAGAGCCTGAGAGGTGGCGAGGACGGCAAGAAATACGACGTGATGGAGTTCGACATCACGGCGCTTCCGCTGGAAGTCTGGGAAGCGCTGAAAGCGGAGTGGGAAGGGCCGCAAGGCATCCGGTCACCCGACTTCGATCAGGAAGATCATTTCCGTCGCCGCGACGAAGCAACCGTGCACTACGTGGGTGAGTACTGGTTCGAGATTTCGAGCTTCTTCGGCAAGTACGACGATGACGAGGACGATGATCCGCCAGTCAAGATGCCCGCCATGCCCGCGCCCATGATGTAGAGAACGAGCCATGACCATGAAACCCTGGCGCGAAGTCGCCATTCCGCATGAGGATGTCCATCGCGGCACCTTCGTCCGTGCCGAGTTCGCGGCCGACATCACCCGTGTCCATGACGGCTCCGCCACCCCCGAGTACCAGGATCCGGTGCTGTTCTTCCAGCGCACCTTCATCACCGAAGGCATGGGTGCATTGCTTACGTCGGTGGCCAAGCGGTTGGCCGGCAAGGGCGGCGATCCGGTCATCCAGCTGCAGACCGCCTTCGGTGGCGGCAAGACCCACACCATGCTGGCGGTCATGCACATGGTGGGTGGTAAAGCGCCGAAGAGCGACCTGGCTGGCATTCCTAAACTGCTCGACGCGGCAGGCATTCTCGATCTGCCCAGCGCCAAGGTGGTGGTGCTGGATGGCGTAGCGCTGTCACCCAGTCAGCCGCGACGTGTAGAGGGCCACACGTTGCGCACGTTATGGGGTGAGCTGGCCTGGCAACTCGGCGGCGCTGACGCCTATGCGGCACTGGCAGAAGCCGACGCCACCGGCACCAACCCGGGCAAGGATCGGTTGGCCGATCTGATCTGCAGGGCCGGGCCTTGCGTGATTCTGATTGACGAGCTTGTGGCCTATATCCGCCAGTTTGAAGAGGGCAAGTCGCTGTCGGGCGGCAGCTATGACTCGAATCTCACCTTTGTGCAGGCGCTGACCGAAGCGTTGAAGGCAGCGCCACAAGCAGTTCTTCTTGCGTCACTGCCCGAGAGTGAGCGGGAGGCGGGGAGCGCGCGAGGCGTCGCCGCGCTGCACGCGCTGGAACATTATTTTGCGCGTATCCAGGCGATCTGGAAGCCGGTCAGCACGGAAGAGTCGTTCGAGATCGTGCGGCGTCGCCTGTTTACCGAAATTCGCGAGCAGGATGCGCGCGACGCGGTTTGCCGCGCTTTCGCTGACTGGTATGTAAAGCACGCCGATGATCTTCCGGGCGAAACGCAAGAAGGTCGTTATTACGAACGCCTGCGCTCGGCTTATCCCATTCATCCGGAAGTGTTCGAGCGTCTGTACCAGGACTGGTCGGCGCTACCCAACTTCCAGCGCACGCGCGGTGTTTTGAAACTCATGGCCAAGGTGATCCATCGACTTTGGCAGAGTGACAACAAGGACTTGATGATCCTGCCCAGCTCCCTGCCGCTGTATGACGCCGAGGTGAACGCCGAGCTGACCAGCAACCTGCCTGCGGGCTGGGATCCTGTTCTCTCCCGCGATGTGGATGGCGAGAACAGCGAACCAGCCGGGTTGGAGACGATAGAGGCGCGATTTGGTTCGGTGCAAGCTTGTCGGCGCATCACCCGCAGCATCTTTCTCGGCAGCGTACCGGTGTCGGGCAACGAGATGGCGCGTGGCGTGGAAACCGAACGATTGATCCTGAGTTGTGTTCAGCCGGGCCAGGCACCGCATGTATTCAGGGATGCATTGTCTCGTTTGAAAACGCGGCTGACCTTCCTCACCGAAGGCAACAATCGCTGGTGGCTGGATGTGAAGCCGAACCTGCGGCGCGAGATGGAGGATCGCAAGCGGCGCTTCAAGGATCCCGAAGTTTTCGATGAAGTGGCCGATGTGCTGCGCAAGGTTTTGGGTGGCGGCGCAATTTCCAACCATCACATTTTCACGCCTGCCGCCGACATTCCGGATGATTGGGAGTTGCGGTTGGTGGCGTTGGCTCCGAACACGGGTTGGACGCGAGGGGCAGGACCGAACCCGGCTCGTGACGCGGCGGCAGCCATTCTGCGAGATCGCGGTGGCCAGCCCCGTGTGAAGCAGAACCGCCTGTTGTTCCTTGCGGCCGACGCCGACCAAGTCAGTCATTTGAAAGATACGGTACGGGCGCTACTGGCGTGGCGCAGCATCGAAGCCGATCTCAACGAAACACGCATCGTTCTGGACAACATCCAGGTGCAGCATGTTCGGCAGAGCAAAGAGCAAACCCGTGACACCGTGTCGCGTTTGGTGCGCGACACCTACAAGTGGCTGGTCGCGCCCACGCAGACCGTCAGTCGCAAGGACGGCGCGGTGGGTGACATTGAGTGGGAAGCGCAGGTGCTCAACCCGGCCACGGTCGGCCTTGGTAAGGAAATTGAGCGAGTGTTGGCCGAGAACGAGTGGGTGATTGCGCAATGGGCGCCGGTCAATCTCCATTACCTGCTCAAGACCTGGTTCTGGAAGGATGGCGCCGAGGACGTAAAGGCGTTGGACGTTTGGCAAAAATCGAGCAGCTACCTGTATCTGCCACGCCTCAGGAATTCGAACGTGATGACGAGTGCCATTGCCGCAGGTGCGTCAAGCCGCGATTTTTTTGGGCTGGCCAGCGGTAAGGAATCTGATCGCTATCTCGGCTTCACATTCGGCCAGGCGACGTCGCCGTTCATGGATGTGGCGCTGCTGATCGAACCGGGCAAAGCGGCGGCCTACGAGGAAGCCACGAAGCCGGCACCGATTGAGCCACCCGGCGATTCCACGACTTCGACTGGAACGGATGGATCCATCGCACCGACGGCGGCCCCAGAAAGAGAAGAAGGGGCTGCACCAACCACGATAACCACCCCAGCGAAGCCCACCCGTTTCTGGGCATCGGCAGAACTTGATCCGGTCGGCGCATCCTTGAAGTTCGCCAGCATCATGAAGGAGCTGGTCGAATTGTTCAGTGCCCGCCACGGTACGAATGTGGTGATCAAGGTGGACATCGAGGCCAGTGACGGTCGTGGGTTCGACGAGTCCACGGTTCGTGCGGCGAAAGAAAATAGCCGAGTGCTGGGGTTATCGACTGTGGATTTCGAATGATTGCACGTTGACTTCGTCCCGTACGTTTTTGAGACGCGCGGGCTGCGCTATAGTCCGTGGTTGTTTCAGAATCTTGGATCGCCACGATGATGCAAATCCTTCAGCGCCTAGTGCTTGCCGCCGTGTTGTTGGCAAGCCTTGCCGCGTGTCAATCGCAGGAGCCACCCACGGCGCCCAGCGCTGAACAACTGGCCGCCGCCAAGGCGCAGATGGAGGCCAAGGCCGAACAGCATTTCGCCTTGTACGATCAGATGATCAAGGCCGACAACGCCGAGCTGGCCCTGCCGCTGGCCGAGGAATTGCTCACGATGTATCCGCAATCCGCCGCCGCGGCGCGCGTGGGCAAGGACATCGAAGCCCTGCGCGAGCGCGCCCACGGCGAGGGCGAAAGTCGGCGCATGAGCCGACTGTGGGCCTATCAAGTCGCGCCCATGGCCGGCGGCACGCAAAGCACCGCGTCGATCAACAGCAATGCCGATCCCAAGGTGGCCGGCGAGCCGGTGCGTCTGGTCCTGCGCCGCCACACCGAATGGGGCGAGAGTGTTTTCCTCTACGGCAACGAGCCCGGCTTCACCTGCGGCAAGCCGTGTCGCATCACCCTGCATTTCGATGATGCCAAGCCCGTCACGCTGGAGGGCAGCATTCCACCGACCGGCGAGCCGGCCATCTTCATCGAGGAAGACAAGGCGTTTGTCAAACGCATGCAGGCGGCCAAGCGCGTTGCCATCGATGTCAACGAAAAAGGCCGGGCACCGCGCAGCCTGGTTTTTGACGTGGGTGGATTCAGCGTCGACAAATACCAGCCATTGCCGAAGAATTAGGGCAACGCTGAAAAGCAGATTCCGTTCGTGGTGAGATTCCATGTTGCCTGTCAACTGGTTCTGGGCAAAAAAATTCCGTTCGTGGTGAGCCCTTCGACCGTGCTCAGGACAGGCCTGTCGAACCATGAACGGAACGAAGGCGCCATGCGCTCATTTACAGCTGGGCTCCAGGCAAGCAGGACTTGTTCAGCGTTGCCTTGGACCGATTCCAGTTTCATCCAAGCGTGACTTTTCACACTCGGCCCGATCCACAAACCGGATCAGGGTTTACCAACTGAAACCGGAGAAGACCATGCACCTGATTCGCATTGCATTCCGTTTCCTGCTGCTCGCGGTGCTGCTTGGATCATCCGCGGCCGTGTTGGCGGCTCCGGAAACCGAACTGCCGCCGGGATTGCAGATTCCCGAAGCCGCGCGCCCGGGTCCGGGTTTTGATGTGGACAAGGCCACCCAGGCTTATCTCGACCTGCTCTCGCCGGAACAGCAGGCGCAATCGGATGCCTACTTCGAAGGCGGCTACTGGCTGCAACTGTGGGGCCTGCTGTACGGGCTCGTGGTCGCCTGGATCCTGCTGCGCAGCGGACTTTCGCGGCGCATGCGCGACATCGGCCAGCGCATCAGCAAACGACCCTTTCTCAGCACCATGATCTACGCTGCACTGTGGCTGGTGCTGTTCTCCATCCTGAGCTGGCCGTTGGGCATCTACACCGGCTATTTCCGCGAACATGCCTACGGACTGGCCACGCAGACATTTGGCGAGTGGTCGCTGGATGAGCTCAAGGAACTGCTCCTGTCGCTGGTCTTCATTCCGCCGATCATCGCCCTGCTCTATGCCGCCGTGCGCAAGGCCGGTGCGCGCTGGTGGGTGTGGGCCGGAGCCGGAACCTTCGTGATGACCCTGTTCTTCATGATGATTGCGCCGGTGTATCTCGACCCGGTTTTCAACGACTACAAGCCACTGCGCCAGGGCGATGTGCGCGAACAGGTGTTGTCACTGGCGCGCGCCAACCTAATTCCGACCGACAACGTGGTCGAGTTCGATGCATCGCGCCAGACCACGCGCATCAGTGCGAACGTTTCAGGATTTCTCGGCACCACGCGGGTGGCGCTCAACGACAATCTGCTTGATCGCACCTCCGAACCCGAGATCCTGGCCGTGATGGGCCACGAGATGGGCCACTATGTGCTCAATCACGGCTTGCGCCTGGTGATCTACTTGAGCCTGGTGTTGACCATCGGTTTCTGGGTGGTGCACTGCCTGTTCGACAAGGCGCTGGCCCGCTGGGGCGCGCGTTTCGGCGTGGAGGGCCGCACCGATCCGGCAGGCTTGCCGTTGGCGCTCGCCATCCTGTCCCTGTTCATGTTCCTGGCCACGCCGTTGACCAACTCCATCGTTCGCCAGGCCGAAGCCGAAGCCGATGCCTATGGCATCAACTCGGCGCAGGAACCGAATGGCTTTGCCATGGCCGCGATGCGCCTGTCCACCTATCGCAAGATCCACCCCGGTCCGCTCGAAGAGATCATCTTCTACGACCACCCCAGCGGCTATGCGCGCGTGCATCGTTCGATGAGCTGGCTCAAGGAGCATCAGGACAACAAGACCGCCAATGCGCCGCTGCCGGTCGTGCCAAGCGTGACCAATGACACGGGTGGCGCAGTCGACTAGGGCACCGCTGAAAAGCAGATTCCGTTCCTGGTTCGACAGGCTCACCACGAACGGAACCCACTTGTTCGGCGTTGCCTTAAACCAATACGGAAACCGATGCATCGAATCCACGCAACCCACTGCTGCGAGGTCATCCCATGAAGTCCCGTATTCTGTTTGCGCTGGTCCTGGCTGCCGGCTTTCTGACCCAGGGTGCGGCATTTGCCGGCCTGACGGCGGGCGATGTGCATTGCGATGTCGAAAGCGACTACTCGATGCGCATTGCGCCCGAGCGCATCACCTTTACCGCCGATGAGGGTGGGCGGGTGCTTGCGCTGACTGCGGCAGGCGTGCTCGAAGTCGATGGCAAGCCGCTTGCGTTGAATGCGGCCGATCGCGCTCTTGTCGTCGATCTGGAGCGGTCCATCCGCCGCATCATCCCGCAAGTGAAAGGGCTGGCGGCGGATGCCGTGGCCATCGCCTATGAAGCCGTTGCGCATGTATCCACCGCCTTCGCTGCCAACGCGCATGAAGCGCGCGAAAGTGCCGAGCGTATCGCGCGCAGCGCCGAGGAACTCAAGGATTCGATCAATGCCCGCCAGGATTGGGGCCGCAGTTCCGAACACGAGATCGAGCAACTTATCGAAGGCTCGGTGGGCGCGCTGATCGGTGAAATCGTCGGCAATGTCACCGCCCAGGCCGTGCGTGTCGCGCTCAGTGATGATCCTTCCGCCCTGGCCGAGCTGGAAGCCCGCGCCGGTTCCATTGAAAAGAACGTGGAACAGGCGGTCGAGTCGCGATCCAGGGAACTCGAAGCACGTGCAGATGCGCTGTGCAGGCAGGTACGCGACCTGGACGCCATCGAGTCACGCATCAGTGCGCGCCTGCCGGATGGCGCGGCGATCAACCTGGTGCGCATCGACGACTAGGGCTCGTCATCCCGGAATCGCGCAGCGATATCCGGACCTGCGAAGGCATGGATGCAGGAGCGGAACGCCGCAGGTGGCCCGGAGGGCGGACGCCGGGAGGCGTGAGCCATCCAGAGCCCTTGCATCCAAGGGGCTCCAGTCGCCGGAGCCAAAGGTCACGGATGGCCTGAATGCGGCAAATGCAGGAGCAATCTGCCACTTGCCTGCGCAAGGGCGACAAGGGTGCTCACGCGTTGCCCCGAGCAAATCGCCGGAACCAGCGCATCTGTGTTGATAGCGCAGCGCACTCGCTCGACATGCGCGCGCATTGCGCTTGCATTCCGGCATATGCTGCGTGCCTCTGGTTGCAGGTTGCCTGGCGTGCGCGTACTGATCATCGAGGACAATCTCGCCCTGCGCCACAACATGGCTGTCGCATTCGAGGCCGAGGGCCATGTTGCCGATTTTGCGGCCGATGGTCCGGGTGGTCTGCAGCTGGCTTTGCAAACCTGCCCCGACGTGGTCGTGCTGGATCTCGGTTTGCCGGGCATGGACGGGGTCAGGGTGTGCGAGCAACTGCGTGCGCGTGCCGATCGCCATGTGCCGGTGTTGATGCTTACCGCACGCGATGCCCTGAAGGACAAGCTGGACGGATTCGCCGCCGGTGCCGATGACTACCTGACCAAACCCTTCGCCGAAGCCGAGTTGTTGGCACGCTGCCAAGCCCTGAGCGTGCGTCATCGTGCAGGCACCAGGCATCGCCTGCAGATTGGCAGCTTGTGCATCGACCGCAGGCTCGGCATCGCCACCCGTCAGGAGCAGGCCTTGAACCTGCATCAAACGCCCTTCCGCATCCTGTTGGAACTGGCTGAAGCCTGGCCGGGTACCTTGACTCGTTCGCAATTGATTGCGCGTTTGTGGGGTGATGCCGCTCCGGATTCCGATCCCTTGCGCACGCACCTGTATTTGCTGCGCCAGGCGCTGGACAAACCGTTTGCCACGCCGATGCTGGAGACCGTTCACGGCGTCGGCTTTCGCCTGGTGGCCGACCAGTGAAGCGGGTCGGCACCTTGCGTCGTCGCCTGATGCTTGCATTCGCGGTATTCGGGCTTCTCGTGGCGATCCTGTTCAGTGCATTTGCGCTGGTATTCACGTATGCGGTGGAGGATCAGTTCTTCACTGATCGCCTGGAAGAGGAAGCGGCTGCCCAACGCGACCACCACGCGAAAACCGGACGCTGGATGCAGCCGCGTGGCCGCGCCATGCAGGTACACGAGACGACAGCCAGCTTTCCCGCGGATCTCGCGGCCAGCTACAGCGCCGATACCACGCGCAACGAGTATGCCGGTGATGCCGGGCGGCACTACCACCTGCGTCGCCTGCATGCGGAAGCAACCAGCCCGGAATCGGCGTTTCTGGTCGCCGAGGTCAGCGAACAACTGGTCGTGCGGGGATTGCGCAATGAAATCCTGCGCTGGCTGGCCGGGGTTGCTGCGGTGGTTCTGCTCGGCGCATTGCTGGTTGGATTCTGGCTGGCGCGCAGGACGGCACAGCCACTTGTCTTGTTGGCCGCCCAGGTCCAAGCCATGCAACCACAGCAGCCACCCGAGAGCTTCTCCGCAAGGCCATCGATTCTCGAAATCGACGTGCTGGCGCGTGGCCTCGAAGCGCTCGCTTCGCGGATTCATGCGTTCACCCGACGCGAACGCGAGTTCACCCGCGATGCCAGTCATGAACTGCGCACGCCGTTGGCGGTGATCCACAGCGCTTGCGATCGCCTTGCCAATGATGCGCAAATGTCCGCGCAGTCGCGCCAGCAGGTTGATTTCATGCGCAAGTCGGTGCGGCAACTCGAACAAACCGTCAGCGCGCTGCTGGCGCTGGCGCGCGAGGAAAACGCCGTGCTTGCCGCGGAACCCGTGGCCCTGTTGCCAGTGCTTGAGCGGGTCATCGTCGAGCAGGCCGATCATCTGGATGGCAAGGCGGTAGAGGTGCAATTGCAGGTGCAAGCGGATGCATGCATGGAGGTGCCGCCTTCGGTGTTGCACATGCTGTTGGCGAACCTTGTCGGCAACGCCTTCGCACACACGGCTACAGGCTTCGTGCGCATCGATTTTGCCGGGGGTCGCCTGCACATCGTCAATTCAAGTCCGCTTGATCCCGCACTGGACGGGAACCTTCGGCGACCCTTCGCCAAAGGCGGGGCCAGCAGCGGACACGGGCTCGGCCTGGCCATTGCGGCGCGCCTGTGCGAGCGCCACGCCATCGACCTTTGCATCGACTCTGACGAGCACGGCACCCATGCCAGTTTCGCTTGCGTAGTTTGAAGTTTGTTTCACATTGCCTGCCTAAAGTGCGCCCATCACGGGCAAATCGATGGCAGACCAACATGAAAAACTCTCGATGGATGCGCGCACTGGCCGTTTGCATGGGTGTGCTGGCCCTGCTGGTTGCGGGCGGTTACCTGTACCTGCACGGGTTTGAACTGGACTCCCAGGCCAAGGTCAATGCGCAAAGCCAGGTAACCGATCTGGCGTTCGTCCGTGATGGCGTGCGCGAGAAGCGCGGTCGCATTCTTGCCGTGTTGACCAGCACGCCCATGATCGGTGATTCCGGCAAGAAGGCCGGTTTCGAGTTGACCGAACTTTCTCGCGCCTACCTGGTTTTCCTGGCCAATGGATACGAGGTGGATATCGCAAGCCCGCTCGGTGGCGAACCGCCCATGCGCAAGGATGATGGCTTGATCGATGCCGACCACGCGTTCCTGAACGATGCCGAGGCGATGCGCAAGGTCAATCACTCCCTGCCGCTGGCCGGGATCCGGGCCGCCGACTACGCGGCTGTCTACTTTGTCGGCGGCAAGGGCACGATGTTCGATTTTCCCGACAACCCGCACATCCAGCAGATCGTGCGTGAGGTGTACGAATCCGGCGGCGTGATTGGCGCGGTTTGCCATGGGCCGGCCGGATTGCTCAATGTCCGACTGGGCGATGGCAGCCTGTTGATTGCCGGGCGTCAGCTCACCGGCTTCAGCAATGCAGAGGAGCTGTTCCTGATCGAGGATGCACGCGAGGTTTTTCCATTCTTGCTTGAGGATCGCCTGCAGGAGCGCGGCGCCACGTATCGGGAAGGCGCGCTTTACCTGGACAACACTATCGTGGATGGACGCTTGGTTACCGGGCAGAACCCGTGGTCAACCTGGTCGGTTGCCGAATCCATGATTCGCGCACTCGGCCATGAACCGGTGGTTCGCGAGGCAACGGCCGAGGAGAACAGCGTGGCTCTGCTGCAAACCTTCCATGCGAAGGGCAGCGATGCGGCCTTGCGTGAGCGTGCACAAGCAGCGCACCTTGATCGCGGATTGCTGCTGATGCACGCGCTGGTTGCCGGCATGCAATGGCGCCTGGCCGACGCCTTTGTCATGCAGCGCCTGGCGCGGCCATGATGCCATCGAGTCACGCATCAGTGCGCGACTGCCGGTGCGCATCGAGGACCAGGTCAACCCTGAGCAAATGGCTTCCGTTCATGGTTCGACGAGCTCACCACGAACGGACTTCAGGGGCTCACCACAAACGGAGCTCGGGAGCTCACCACGAACGGAAAATACCCGGCCTACGTTGCCCTGATCGAAGCGGCCAGCGCGCAGCCCGGATGCAGCGCAGCGGAATCCGGGAGGGTTCGACGCAACGACTGCCAATTGGATATGGGCAACGCTGATCAGGTCGCCTCCGTTCGTGGTGAGCTCGTCGAACCATGAACGGAATCAAGTCGCCATGTGCGCATTTTCAATTGCGCTCTGGACACGCAGGACTCAATCAGCGTTGCCTTGGGGAAACTCTGAACAAGTACGGAACTCATTCGTCGCGAGCAAGCTCGCTCCCACAAGATCAAGCAATGGTAGGAGCGAGCTTGCTCGCGACAATACTTGTTCAGGCCTTCCTTAGTTCGTCGGCAGCGACGCAAGGGTTGTTTTCCACTTTTGCTCAAGCTCCGGTTTTTTCCAGGCCGCATACAGCGCGATGTAGTCCTTGATGCAGTCACGTGTGCGTGAGTGCGCGGGACCAAAACCGGGGGCGGCAAGGAACAAGGCGTAGGCCTGATCCAGGTATTTTTCCGCTTCGGCGTACTTGCCGTTGCTGGTCAGCACCCGCGCCAGTGCGTCGATGAAGATGGCGCGGGCCGGATGTCCGGGTGGGAACGCCTTGTCCAGGTGCGCAACGCTGAGGCGGGCATGGCGTTCGGCTTCCTCCCCTTCGCCGGCATCGCGCAGCAACAGGGCAAGATTGCTTTCGGCGGATACGCTCAGGAAATGATCGGGCCCGTGCAGCTTGAGGTTGGTGGCCAGCACGCGCTCGTAGTAAGGCCTTGCCTCCGCGTTGCGGCCTTGCTGGCGAATGGAACTGCCGAGATTTGAAACGAGGATGACCGTGTTCTGGTGATTCGGACCCAACAGCTTTTCAGCCACGGGCAAGGCGGGTCCCAGCAGAGCTTCGGCTTGCGCGTATTTTTCCTGTTCCAGATAGGTGACGGCGAGTCCGGTGGTCAGGTCGAGAGTCTTGGAATGGGCGTCTCCGTAGCGCTTGCGGTAGCGCTCCAGCACGTCCTTGAGCAGCGGTTCGGCTTCGGCAAACCGGTCGGTGCGCGCATAGGCGGCAGCCAGGCCGCGTTGTGATTCCAGAGAGTCGTCATCATCCGCTCCGAAGGCAGCCTGTTGCAGGGGCAGGACATGCTGGTAATGCGTGATGCTGGCATCGAACTGCCCGGCGCCCTGTTCCAGCCAGGCCAGCCGGCTCTCGATGAACAGGCGGTCCCGATCCGACTCGGGCAAACCCTGCACTTCATCGAGCGCTTGTTGGGCCAGTTTCAGACCTTCATCGAAGCGACTCAATCCGCCGAGCGCACTGGCCTGTCCCATCAACAGGCGGGCACGTTCGCCGACCGGCAGCTTGGCCTTGGTCGCCGCTTCGCGCGCCGCGGCGAAGTGTTCAGCGGAACGCGCCTGTTCGCTGATCGCCGCGTAGCTCTGTGCGATGGTCCTTTCAATGGCCGCTCGCACCTGCGGCTGGGTTGCCAGTTCGCTGCCCGCGCGTTCGGCTGATGAATCCAGCATCAGGCGCATCAACTCCCGATCCAGTCCCTTGGCGCGATCCGGATCGATGCCGGCAATCATCTGCTGCACGAAATCGGCAATCTGTCGGGCCTTGTCGGCTTCAATTTGCGCCAGTTCGGCGGCTGCTTCCGCCTTGCGCTGCCCTTGCACCGCAAGCACCGTACCGGCGATCAGCGCAATGGCGGCAATGCCGGCTGCAACGATGCCAAGCCGGTGTCGGCGGACAAACTTTCGCATCGAGTAGACGCGGCCTTGCGGCATGGCCAGCACGGGCCGGTGATCACGGTAGCGCTCCAGGTCTTCGGCCAATGCGGTTGCCGAGGCATAGCGGTCATTGCGATCTTCGGCCAAAGCGCGTTGCAGGATCGCACGCAGTTCCAGCGGCAGGCTTTCGGAAGCCGCGATCAGCATGGATGAGGTCAGACGCGGACTGTCGGGACTGGCTGTACTCATTCCGCCCGGGGTCTGCACGGCGCGCGAGCGATGAATGTTGGAAGCCAGGGTTGCTGCGGCATTGCCGGTAAGGATTTCATAGAGCATCACGCCCAGCGCGTACACGTCGCTGCGCGTGTCGATGTTGCGTCCCTTGCCTGCGGCCTGTTCCGGGCTCATGTAGATCGCCGTACCGGCATGATCGGCGCTGGCGTTTTCCACGCGCGGGCCATGCGCGGAGTTGCCACCGCCAACGGCGATGCCGAAGTCGATGATCTTGGGGCTGGGCACGCCATCGATCTCGCGCACCAACACGTTGGCGGGCTTCAGGTCACGATGGATCACGCCCTTCTGGTGCGCGTGCTGCACGCCCTGGCACACACGCACGAACAGGGCAAGGCGTTGATCGCGGCCGAGCGCGTGGCTCGTGCAGAATTCGGCCAGCGGCTTGCCTTCCACATGCTCCATGGCGATGAAGGCGTGTCCTTCGGGCGTGGTGCCGGCATCGAAGATCTGCGCAATGGCCGGATGCTGCATCTGTGCCAGCGCCTGACGCTCGACCTCGAACCAGGCCAGCGCCCAGGGGCTGGCGATCTGCTCGCGCATCAGCTTGAGTGCCACATCACGATGGATGGGTGCGGTTTGCTCGGCGAGATAGACCTGGCCCATGCCGCCCTCGCCAAGTGCGCGACGGATGCGATAGCTGCCGATGCGCGTTCCTTCGCCGAGCGCCTGTCCAGGTGCGTGCGCCTGAACCTGCGCATCAAACTCGGTGGAAGCGGTAACCGATGGATCGGGGCCGGTGCTCATGATGAGTGATGGTGACCGATGGAGGGGCAGATGGTCCAACGCGCATACTCGCATGTCGCCGTGAGGCCCGCCGCGACTACCGGGATGGCGGACCCTTGAGCTCGATGGTGTTGCCATCCGGGTCGTTGAAATAGAGCGACAGGCCATCGCCCTCCGCACCAAAGTTGAGCGTGGCATTGCCATGTGGCGCAAGGCCAAAACGCGCAAGGTGGCCAAGCAATTCCGCTTCATCGAACGGTTCTATACGCAGGCACACATGATCGATGTTGCGCGCATCCGCTTGTGCCGCGCCACCACCGCGCCTGCCCAGCACGCCGTCCACGCTGATCAGGTCGATCATCGAAGCGCCGGCGCGCAGGTGGATAAGGCCGAGATCGTCGCGGCGCTTGGCCACGCAGCAACCAAGGACCGCTTGGTAGAAATCGATGCTGGCTTGCAGGTCACGCACGCGCAACACGAGGTGATCGATGCGCTCAACCGCAAACGGCATGGGCTCCACCGGTCATCTCCACGAATCTCGACAGCACGCATTCTACTTCACGTAATCCAGGCATCGAGCGCAGCCTGTGCATTCGAATGTGCCGGCCTGGCGCGAGGCTCAGGCCGGCAGATAGCCGTCAACTACGGGGAAGCAGCCTCCGACTCGAAACCATCGGCAAAGATGCGATCCGACAGCACCGGTTGGTTGCCACGCACCCAGACCCGTTGCAGGCTGACCGGATTCCACGGGCCGCCACCGGCAAGCAGCGGATTGCCGAACCAGATCGAATCCGGCCGATCGCCGGGTTGTGCGTGTTGGCTCAGAATGATCTGTCCATCCTTCCACAGTTCCACTTGACCATTCACCCAACAATAGGCCATGTCATGCAGGTCGGTGCCATTGCCGCCGCCGATTTGCTGCATGCCCCCGGCCGTGTTCGTCGAAATGTAATAGCCGTTGCTGTCCTGCCATGCGCGCAATGCCGTCGGTACCGTGCTGCCATCGTTTCCATTGAGCGGCGTGCCGCGGGATATAACCAGCTCGCCATCACCGGCAGGACCCACGCCGGTGTACTCGGCAATCCAGCGCACCATGAAGTTGCCGATTGGCGGAATCACCAGGCTGGTCGGTTCCGAGCGAACATAGGGAAACTGGGCTGCACTGTTGGGCGCGCCGAGGGCGAGGTAACCGCTACCGACCGCCAATTGGCCGAAGTTCGGCGTGGCCTGCCAACGCTGGAAGAACAGGCTGGCGTTGTCGAACTCTTCCTGGAACTGGTGCGCAAAGCCACTCGCTCCGGTGCACACGTCGAGGATTTCCGCTTCGCCAAACAAGGCCACGCCGAGTCCCGCGACTGGAATCGCATCCTCGGCGATGAAGTTCAGGTCTTCCGGACTGCGGCCGGCATTGCCATAGCTGGCAATCACGCCACCGACGAGCGGGGTGATGCCCTGGCGGTCCAGTGCCGGGACCAGGTCACGCGACACTGCCAGCACGCCATTGCCGGGATCGGTCAGCCACAGCTGGCTGAATCCCACCTGCTGGCCTTCGGTGTACACCGACTTGGGCAACAGCAGGTCGATGGCATACATCTGGCCTGCCTCGAAATTGCATGGACAGGAGGTCAGATCAACGATGAACTCGGCCGGTCGCTCCAGCACCGCTTCAGCCAGCGCATCGTAGGCATTCCAGAAACGGAAGCGCGCGTTGATGTGCTGATAGACGCCAGTGGTCAGCGCGTAGGCATACAGACGTACGGCGTAGACAGACGCCTGCTGGCTGCCCGCATTGCCCAGTTGCAGCCAGGTGCCGGCGTGACTGGGATAGCTCTGGCCCGTCTGCGGAAGTGCGGGGATGGCATCGTGCACGGTGGTCGATTGCGGAAACGTGGCGATGCGCTGGCCAACCCGCACAAACGGCGCATCGGAGGAAAAGCGGGTCTGGCCAAAGGCGCTGCCCGTGAGACCGGCCAGCAAGCAGAGCAAAAGCGTGCCGAGAAGAAACGGTGCTTGTCGTCGTCCCGGCGCAAGCCGGGACCCAGTGACTTTGTCATTTGAACGCGCTGGATTCCAGCTGTCGCCGGAATACCCCAGGACTTGACGCACAGTGTTGTCCAGCACGGCCTTGAATGTCAGGTTCGTCATGGTCGTGGCCCTCAACCTTCAAAGTCGTCGGCAAAAATGGTGTCGTCGATGCCGTAGCACTCGGGTGGCACCGCACCGCGCTGCCAGGCCGTTCCATTGCTGGGCTGGGCTACCGTGTAGTCGACCACGTAGAGATCGTGCTGGTAGTTCACGCTGCCGCGATCAGTCAGGTGGTAGGCATAGGGATGCGGGAAATAGCCGCAGCGCATCACCAGGTCCTGGTGTTCGTTGTCGAAACCGCCGACCGAACCACCGATCTGCAATCCATTGCCCCAGTAGCTGACCGACTGGTTTTCCTTGGTGACACCAAAGGTGTACTCATAGGAAACGCCGGCCACGCCGTACACGTAGGTGTTGCCCAGCTCCAGCTCCAGTTCTGCGCCGACGCGCGTGGCCGACTCGATGCTGCCGTAGCTGCCCACGGTCTGCGTGGTGTTGGAGGTGGAATCCCAGGAATGGGTGATGCCGGGATTGCCGATGCGCAGGTTGTTCCAGATCGTGGTCTGGCGAATGCCGGCGTGGTTGATGCACGCATCGCCGTTCGGCATCAGCACGCCGGTCGGCGTGTTCGCCGCATTGGTGCCGGCCCACATCATGTCACCGCGTTCCTCGATGTTCTGGTAGCCGCCGGCTTGCGCATTCCACACGCGCGCGAGGAAATAGCCGGTGCCGGGTGCGGGTTGGCACACCGCTTGCGGGTAGGCCGGTGGCTCGGAATGGGTCGAGGCGAACACCTGGATCTCGGCGATGTTGATCAGGGCTTCGGTTTCATCCGGATGCTGCAGGCGGATGTAGCGCGCATTCAGCGGATTGAAGGCGGCGTCGCGGGTCATGATGTTCCAGCGGTCGTAGACCATGCCGTTTTCGGTGGGTGGCGCAAATTCGCGCACCCCCGCACCGCCGGGAACTTCGGGCCCACTGAACGGGGTGGCCGACAGGTACACATGGAAACCTTGCAGATCGAGCGCGGCCAGGGTGAAGGTGATCGGCGTGACCAGCATTCCGTTGGCATCCACGTTGGCTGCCGGGAAGATGCGGATCGCTTCGATGGGCTGAACCGTGCCGAGATCAATGTCCAGATACGGATGACTGGTGCTGACACTGGTGGCGGCGGTTGTGAACAGGCCGTCGGTGGCTTTGTCGATTTCGCGGCCGCTCTGGAACGGCAGGGTGCTCGTTGGTGGAGCGAACAAGGCAAGGCTGGCCCAGTCGCGTTGCAAGGGAGTCCAGTTGGGCATGGTCTGTCCGTACACGGCTTGCGTGTTCCAGGTCTGGGCGGTTTGCGCGTTGCGTTCCTGGAAGCCGATTTCGCACATGCGCATGGCGCTGTTGGGCACCGGCCCGCTGGATTGAACCACGTCATAGCTGTAGCAGAAGGCCGAGTTGCCTTCGCTGACCACCAGTGCATCGCCCTGCGTCGCGGACTGGCCTTCGCTGTAGCTCTGTTCGGTCTCCTCGCCGTGGATTTCGCCGTGGGCCTTTTGCCAATCCTTGCCGGCGGTGGCGGTCAGCGTCGCACGGAAGTTGACCGGCTCCTTGTCGGTGGTACCGGCGGAAACACCGACATAGGCCGACACACTGTGCCCGGTGAAACTGCCGGAACGGTTCTCGATGCCCGAACCCGAGGACTGCTGGTTGCCGAACGAGGCCGACATGTAGCCATTGCCCAGCGATTCGGATTGCAGAGCCGAGAAGAACGGCGGCATCCATACCAGATTGCGCAACTGCGGCTCGTACACCGCGCCGCACTGCGCGGCGAGGGTGGCGAACACGGAGTCGCCATCGAAGTCGCTGGCCAGCAGCGAGGAAGTCGCGTAAGGCAAGCCAGGCGGCAAAGCGGGAAACGCGGTTGATGCGGTGACCTGCTGCGCATGGCGGGGCGAGAACACGGCGGGAATCTGGCCAAAGTCCAGTTGCCACAGCGAACGCCAGATGGTGGCGCGGTACTTTTGTGTGTTGAAGTTGTTGTTGGTCTCCTCGCTGACCACCGTTTGCGCGCTGGTCATGATCTCCGAAAGACCATCGCGGTCCATGTCGCCAATGGCAATGCGCGGCATGGAGGAATTGTTGAAATTGTTGCGAGTGATGATGAGGGTGCCCGGCACAGGCGAGTCGAACAGCGTTTCGGTGGCTGCCGAGTAACGCGGCGTGGTGTCCATGGTGTAGCTGTAGCGCGCCGGCTGCCCACCGCTGCTGGCCAGGCCGTTGATTTGCACCATCGTGCTGTAGCTGCTTTGCTTGCCGTTGCTGTCGGTCACCGTGAGGGTGACCGCGTAGTTGCCGGTGGCGTTGTAGTTGTGCGAAGGATTTTCGGCCACGGACGATGCGCCATCGCCGAAATTCCAATGCCGCGCGGCGATATCCCCGGTGGCTGTGCTGGTGAACCTGGCGGGGAAGGGTCCGTTGGCTTCCACGGTGTCGAAGGTGAAGCCGGCCTCAAGGCGCACCTTGGCTGCGTACAGATCCACCTGGAGCTGGGCATCATTTGAATCATCGACCACGCGCGCCAGTGCAAGCTGGTGCTGCTTGGCATCGAAGGTGCGGCCGGTCGCGGCGTCGAAGCCCGTCGCGGTCATTTCGCTCTGCGGTAATCCTGACGGCAGGCGTGGGCCCAGCACCTGGCTGAAATCAAAGTCGCGCCCCGGGCCGCTGTCGGCGATGCTGACCGCACTCACGTCGGCACCCGGTTCGTCGCGCACCGGGGCGAAGTGCAACAGGCGCTGGCCGATGTAGCTGCCGACACCGCCGTCGACGAGGTTGCCCTGGGAATTCCGAACTTCGAGTTGGCCACTGAAGCCGACATGCACCAGCAATTCGGCTGCCGCACCGTCCACCAGATCCCCGGCATTGGCGAGAACACGCTGCGGCGCGCCGTTGACGAAGACCGTTTCCGTGCACTGACCTTGGCACGGATCGGGAAAGCCGCCGCTGGGTGAAACAAACGCATCATCGGCAAACGTGCCGATGGTGCTGGCAAACACCGCGCTGCCGATGGCGGTGTCACCCGCGGCGATCGGCAGTCCCGAGTTGACATGCTCGCCCGGGGCATTGAATTCGAGCAGGTGGGTGTACAGGTGGGTAGCGGTTGCGGCCACGAGGATGATCTGCTCGCGGCCATCCAGCAGCACATCGGCATGGGTCAGGCTGGATTCGCCGTGGGTTCCGCTGCTTTTCCAGCGGCCGGCCCAACTGTTGTCGGTTTGTGCCAGGGTGCCGCTGTCGGTGCCGGTCAGCACGATCACGTTGCCCTTGCCGTCATCGGGGCCCTGCAGGCTGCGCCACTTCAGCGCGAGTTGCTGCTCGCGCGTGGAGGTGCCGCTGAAGTCGCCAGCGGCCAGCTCCACCGACAGCGTGGCCATGCCGGTTCCTTCTGCATTGAGATCAAGGCTCCAGTGGTCGATCAGGCGCGCCGAAGGCTGGAAGCCCGGCGTGCGATCAAAGATACCGATGACGATGTTGCCCAACGCAGGCGGCGCGCCGTAGGCCACCGCGATTTCGTCGCGGCCATCGCCATCCAGATCGACGTTGATGGCATCGAGGAAATAGCTCCCCGCAGGCAAACCGGCCGGAACCAGATCACTGCTGTACACCGCGTTGAGCGGGTCGCTTTCATCCTCGAACGGCAGTCGATACTCACCGAACGGACGGAATGAACCATCGCCGCTACTGAGCAGGCTCATGAACTCGGCATCACCCAGCATCAGGTTGGTGTTGCCGAATGGCGTGGTCTCGCAATCGATGGGCTCGATGGCGTGAAGTGTCGAGGCTTGCAGAAGCAAACCCTGCGCGAGCGTGATCGCGCAGGCGTGGCAACCCTGGAAGTGGTGGAATCTCATGAACGGCCCCCTGGCTTCAATCGTTGGTATAGGGGCGTCACCTCGCGCTGCCCGGAAAGGCCCCGGAAAACGCGACGCAAGCTCCCTCCCTGCCTCTACGCGCAGGATCGGGGCACAAAGGATCATGGGCTCGGCCAAGCACACGCCCGATTGCCGCTGGCTGCGTGATCGATGGGAGGCTCGGGGGACTGCGGGGGACCTTGTGGCGTGCACGAGCCCGGCAAAGCCGGACTACCTGCACCGTTCATCAATCACTTGCGTGATTGCCTGGGGAAACTCTGAACAAGTACGGAATTTATTCGTCGCGAGCAAGCTCGCTCCCACAAGATCGAGCACTGGTGGGAGCGAGCTTGCTCGCGACAATACTTGTTCAAATCTTCCCTGGCGAGCGATGCGTTCCTGTGCCGCTCTATCAGGCTGCTGAAACCATTATTTCAGCAGCCTGTCATTCTGCGACTACTCGCGAATCAAGGCATCTTGACGCGCAGGTTCATGTCGAAGGAAAGGGCATTGCCACTGGAGCCCGCGACGGGCTCGGCGACGAGATGGGCGCTGAATTCGCCCCCGTTTACCTCGATTCGCTCAAGCTTGCAGGCCGAGGCATCGCAGTAGCCGCTGGGTTTTTTCAAGTCCGGATGCGTGTAGGAAAATCCAGTCGAATTTTCCCAGTTCTCGCCTTCGAACTTGAGCAGGACTGCGCTCAGCGAGGCGCCGAGTTCACCTTGCGTGCTGGCGGTATTGGCCTCGACCCCGGGTTTTGGCGACTTCTCGCTGAGAACCAGCACCATGCGCATTACTCCATCGGTGCCCGGCATGGGGACAAGCGTGGCGCAAGTCAGTTGGACGTTCTTTCCGTTCAGCGCAAAGCTGCCGATGCTTGCAGCCAAGGCTGGACAAGCTGCAAACGGCAGCAAAAGCGAGATCGCGAGCAAAGGCCGCAACGTGAGGCGCATGGTGATCTCCTGTGTGGGTGGGAACTCCATCAAATACCGACACGGGGCAAAAGCGAACAGCCAGCGAATTCCGAACCCCAGGGAAACTCTGATCAACCACAATTTTCTTCATCCCGGCATACGCCGGTGTCCATTTTGAACTTGATTGCATTGGAGCAAGATCAAGATCGGTTCCGGCTTGACCAGCCATTCGGCTGTTGTAAAGCGCCTCGCTGGAATGGCGAACAGAATGAGAATTTCCCTGGGAGCCTGGGCGGCAGAATGAACTCGAAGCGAAACGGCGCTGACGCGACTCATTGGATCAATCGGAGGGCGCGCATGGCGGGCTCTCTGCAAACCTGACGATTGATCCGATCAATCGATGACAGCGCCGTTGCAGCCGGATGGTTCGCCGGCAAGTTCATGCCGTGCACAACGCAAAAGGAGATTGCCGTCCAGCGCGAGCCGGACGCGAGGACAACAGGCCCTGCGCTTTGCGCGCAGCGTGCTGAGCAGTTCCATCAGAACCCCGAACCTGGCCGCTTGAGGAATTCGATTTCCTCGTCGGTCGAGTTGCGACCCAGGATCGCGTTTCGATGCGGGTAGCGGCCGAAGCGATCGACGATGGCCTTGTGCTTGCGCTCGAACTCGAAGGTATTGGCCGAGGCATGCGTCTTGAACAGCGTCTCGGCTTGCGCGTGGATGTCGCGCGACTCGCTGTGCATGAAGGGCATCAGCAGGAAACCGCGCTCAACTTCGGAGAGTTGATCCAGCGCACCTGCTTGGACGGCGACCTGTGACAAGGTGAGTGCTTGCGCATCCTGGGCAAAGGCCAATGGCGTGCCGCGATGGATGTTCCGCGAAAACTGGTCGAGCACGATGATCTCGGCGAGGCGACCGCGTGGATCGCTGCGCCATGCGTGCAGTTCGCCGGCAATGGCTTGATCCAGGAGTGCACCGAAGCGCGAACCAATCAATGTGTCGAACGCGGGATCCACCTGCCACCATTGGCGTGGGTCGATTTCAGTGAACCAGAAGTCGAGTACTCGATCAGGCATGGGTGACATTTTTGCTTCCCTTGGACAACGTCAAATGCAAGGCTGATCAAATCGTCTTCCCGGCGAACGCCGGGATCCATCTTGATCTCAACCGCATGCATTCAAAGGCCTGATGGATTCCGGCGTGCGCCGGAATGACGATAAAAGAAACGCTTTCAGCGCGGCACCAAAAGTTCACGCCCATTCGCTCAAGCCCTCGATCTCGTACAGCCGTTTCCAGGACGGGCGCGCCTTGATGCGCGTGGCGAGTGCGGCCAACGCCGGCCAACGATCCGCCGGCTTCGGCATGTTGCGTGACCAGCGCATCAGCATGGTGGCGTAGAGATCGAGCAGGCTGAAGTTCTCGCCCAGCATGTACGGCCCCTGCGCGGCCAGGTGTGAGTCGAGGCGATCCCAGGTGGCTTCGATACGCGTTTGTGCAAAAGCGCGCATGGCATCGCCCTGATCGGCTGGACCAAAGTCGGCCGGATAGAACCACTGGCGAAACGCCGGTTGCAGGGTGTTGGCCAAGTGCAGCACCCATTGCAGATAGGTGTTGCGCTTCGCTTCACCGGGCTGCGGGGCCATGCGCTTGTCGGCATGCCGCTCACCCAGCAGCAAGAGCAATGCCGCGCACTCGTAAACCGGCGCGCCATCGATAATCAAGGTGGGCACCACGCCATTGGGATTCAGACGCAGGTAGTCGGGGCTTTTCTGCGCCTTGGCATCGATGTCGATCAGACGCAGCTCATGCGGCACGTCGAGTTCAAGCAAGGCCAGATGCACGACCATGCTGGCGGTGCCGGGAGAGTAGTAGAGCGTGAGCATGCACAATCCTCAGGACGGGGAATGCGCAGCATACGCCGGCGAGGGCAAATTGAATTGCCGGACATGCGGTGCTCATGCAGGAGACCCCGACGAGGGGGCAATGCCCTTCAGGGTCGATGCGTCATGACGAATCAACGCGATCGTATTGAATGGAATCGCCCCTAAGGAAACTCTGATCAACCACAATTTTCGTCACCCCGGCATACGCCGGGGTCCATTTTGACCTTGATTCCATTGGAACAAGATCAAGATGGGTTCCGGCTTGACCAGCCATTCGGCTGTTGTAAAGCGCCTCGCCGGAATGACGAACAAAATCAGAGTTTCCCTAGCGATGGTCTGATCAATCAGCGAATTTGCATGAAACGCTTGAAGTCGCGCATAGCGCTTCGTGCGCACGCGGATTGAGGCCTCGATTCTCATCGTTTTTGGGGGTTTTTGCCTCGATTCGTGAGGATTTCCCATCCTTCAGACGCAGCTATCCTGTCGTGGCGAGGAGTCGTTTGCGGGCCATCCACAGGTTGGCCAACGCAAACAGGGTTTTCACCTGCGCCCCATTCTTGGCCAGCCCGCGGTAGCGCGCCTTGGTGTGGCCAAACTGGCGCTTGATGACGCGGAAGGGATGCTCCACCAGCGCACGGATCGATGCCTTGATGTGCTCGATGTGCTCATGAAGGTCGCGTAGCTTGGGATCCTGGA
>Ga0208460_10000055_pt1 | contig 83779 bp, 74 predicted proteins | sample AD_STIC10_MetaG_FD_184436 | JGI IMG/M metagenome (GOLD analysis project Ga0208460, IMG submission 184436) | Active sludge microbial communities of municipal wastewater-treating anaerobic digesters from USA - AD_STIC10_MetaG (SPAdes) (version 2) | ecosystem: Engineered > Bioreactor > Anaerobic >... | reverse complement strand
GTAGGTGCCTACGGGCTGAAACAACTCAAGCCCGAATCCGGACTGGTACACGGCTTGGGCATCCAACGCATCGAGTGCGCCCGCCTGCCCGTAATTCCGATTGAGGTCGAGTGCCTGCCACTGCGCAGTGAACACCGATCCGGCCGCGGAGTGATTGGCAGGCAGGAAGGCTCCGCTGTAACTGGGATCAGCCCAGTTGCCACTCAACTCAACCTCAGTCTGGCGTGCGAGCGGCAGGAACGTGATGGTTTGCGTTCCGGCAAGGTCCATGCTGAAGGAAAATGACGCGGATGCCAGGGCATCCGGATCCAGCGGCCATGCCACTTCCGGAGACGCAAGCCCGGCGAAACCAACCGAACCCGGACCGAATGCCAGCTCGGCAGCTTCAATCTTCAGTGGTGAAAGGCGCCGGATGCCACCGACATCCGAGATGGGAACCCTCAGCACCGCCTTGGCCCAGACCGGTTCCCCCTTGTCTGCCGCGATGGCGGCAATGGCCTTGCGCTCGAATTGACCGGAGAATGCCAGAGCTGCCGTATAGATGGGCGTCGAGTAGATCCCGTAGCTGCGCGTCTCCGTCGACAGGCTTCCTTTCACGTGCAGCGACTCCGGCAACAGGAATCGCTCGCGCTCAACGGTCACCCAGCTCTTGTCCTGTTGCACCTGGTAGCGGACGGGAACGACCAGAACCGGTCCGCCGATGATCTGCGCTTCCCCCCAGCGCTCGCCAATGCGGGTTCGCGCATCGCGCTCCAGTGACTGCCGCTCTGCCACCAGGTCCTGCACCTGCCCCAGCGGAATCAACATCAGCAGGGACAGCAGCGCCACACCCAGGATCTTGGCCGTTACCCCTTGGCTCCACGAACGCATCTGCATCTTGGCTCTCCGGCTTGAGTTCAAGCGGAATTGCAATCCAGGCTGCTGGCAATTCACGGGCAGACTGCGGCATTGCGCTGACGTGCTGAGCCCGAGCGCAGTCAAGCGGAGTCGCGACGGCCGATTTGAGCCGCTACGTGCCGGGAAATCCGATTGGCGCGGGGACGGCGCGGGGACTGGCGCAGGAGTCGATGCACGAAACCGGGATCCCGGAAACGAAAATCACCGCCTGGAATGGTGGGCCGTGAAGGATTTGAACCTTCGACCAATGGATTAAAAGTCCACTGCTCTACCGCTGAGCTAACGGCCCCCGCTCCAATCAAATACCGCTGTCGCGCGCAGCGCGACGATCACTCCCCCTCTCCCGCCTGCGTACCCCGAGGGCATGAAGGAAAGGGCAAGGGGTGAGGGCCGATCCGCGATACCGCAGAACGAAGCCTCGCCCCGATCACTCCCCCTCTCCCGTTTCGGGTCTGCCCTCACCCCACCATCGGCTCCGCCGATGGTTCCCCCCTCTCCCGCTACGCGGGCCAGGGACAGTGGCCGGTCGCCTTCGCGACCGAATCCCTTATGGGGCAAGGGGTGAGGGCCGTTGTGCGATTCCGCCAAGCGACTCCCCGTCCCGATCACACCCGAATTTCCCGTTCGGTAGTGGACCTGCGTCCACCGACATCCCGCAACGACCGGAAATTGCGAGCCGCGCAGTTTAACGGCAACAGCCGATCAACGGTAGCGGGTCGGGTCGCTCACGCCTGCAGCGGCAAATCCTTCCGCGCGCAAGCGGCAGGCATCGCAATGCCCACAGGCAAGCCCTTCGGCATCCGCGCTGTAACAGGAAGTCGTTGCGGAGAAATCAACGCCGAGGCGCAAACCCTCACGCACGATGTCCGCCTTTCCCATGGCCATCAGTGGTGCATGGATGCGCAAACCCTGCCCTTCGATACCGGCTTTGGTCGCCAGGTTGGCAAGCTGCTGGAACGACTCGATGAACGCAGGTCGACAATCCGGGTAACCCGAATAGTCCACGGCGTTGACGCCGCAGAAGATGTCATTGGAACCGAGCACCTCGGCCCAGCCCAGTGCTATCGAGAGCATGATGGTGTTGCGGGCCGGCACATAGGTAACGGGAATTCCTGGTCCACCGTGTTCCGGCACCTCGATGTCGTCGGTCAAGGCGGAGCCGCCGAGTGAGCGAAGGTCAACCTGTACGGTCTTGTGCGACATCGCGCCCAGGCACCGTGCCATCACTGCGGCAGCAGTCAGCTCCGAACCGTGCCGCTGTCCATAGGCCACGCTCAATGCGTGGCAGGCAAAGCCCAGCTCGCGCGCCATGGCCAGGGTGACGGCCGAGTCCATGCCGCCGGAGACGAGCACAACGGCCTTGTTTCGGGAATTGCTCATTCAATGCGTCACAGCTGTGGATTGTGGAAATCGGCCTAGGGAAACTCTGAACAAGTACGGAACTCATTTGTCGCGAGCAAGCTCGCTCCCACAAAATCAAGCTATGGTGGGAGCGAGCTTGCTCGCGACAATACTTGTTCAAATCTTCCCCAGGGGCAACTCAGCGCCCCGGCTGGTTGCCCCAGAGAATCTTGTGCAGTTGCAACTGGAAGCGAACCGGCAGGCGATCGGCAAGAATCCACTCGGCCAGCGCGGCCGGCTCCAGTTGACCCTGGACCGGAGAGAACAATACGACACACCGACCGGCGAGTTCGTGCTCGCGCATGCGCTCGACCGACCAGTCGTAGTCGGCGCGGTCACCGATCACGAACTTGACCTGATCCCGCGCTCGCAGATGCTGCACGTTGCTCCAGAGATTGCGCGCCACTTCGCCCGAACCCGGCGGCTTGAAATCGACGACCCGTCGCACACGTGCATCGACTCTGGAAATGTCCAGGGCACCCGAAGTCTCCAGCGACACCTCATGGCCGCGTTCGCACAACGACTCAAGCAGGTCCAGGCAGCGCTTCTGCGCCAGCGGCTCGCCTCCGGTCACGCACACATGGCGGGCTGCATGGGCTGCGACCTTCTCCACGATCTCGTCGATGCCCAACCACTGCCCGCCATGAAACGCATACGCGGTATCGCACCAGCTGCAGCGCAGCGGGCATCCGGTCAGGCGAACGAAAACGGTCGGCCAGCCAACGCTGTCCGATTCGCCTTGCAACGAATGGAAAATCTCGGAGATGCGCAAGCGACGGGCAGTTTCCGACTCGCCCTGCACTCGTGCTGATTGGTTTGCAACGGCCATCGACAGGCGTGAAGCAGGATTGCCTCAGCGTCGATTCTCGAGACTGAGCGCGCGCAGCCGTCCCTGGGCAAGACGCGATACCGTCGTGTCCGGATAGCGCTCAACCACCTGATTCAGCGTGGTCTGGGCAGCATCCCATTGCTTGAGCTCGTACTGGCAATAGCCCACCTTGAGCAAGGCATCCGGGGCCTTCTGGTTGTCCGGAAAACGCGTCAGCAATGCGCTGAAGGTATCCAGCGCCACCCGATAGTTCTGGGTGACGTAGTAGGACTCACCCAGCCAGTAGTAGGCATTGCCGGTGAGATCGGCATTGGGATATTGATCGATGAACCCCTGGAAGCGGCGCGCGGATTCGGCGTAACGCCCATCCTTCAATGCCGAGAATGCCTCGTCATAGCTGCGCATTTCAGCTGCTGGATCCGCAGTCGAATCAACTGCCGGCGCAGCGGAATCCGTTGCGGCTCCTGTCGCCACCTCTGCGGGTGGAACCAGGCCTTCATCGGCCGGGGTCAGGCTGCTGCTGGCAATCGTCGCTTCGGGAGCCAGTGCAGCGTCGCTGGCGGGCACAGGCGAGGAGCCCAGTTGGATATCCTGCAAGCCCGGATCGGTTGCCGCAGCCGCGGGATCGGCAGGCGCCGCAGGCGACACACGGCCTCCTTCGAGCTTGCCGATTCGAGAATCCAGATCGATGTACTGGTCCCTGGCGAGGCGCTTGCTTTCGGCAAGCTGCTGGGTCAGGACCTCGACTTGCCCCTGCAGCTCCTGAACCTGGCTCTGCAAGGCCTGGATCTTGTTGACGAGGTCAACTGCCGACTGCGATCCGCCGGAAGACGCCTGTTGTTCGAGTCGTTCAACCCGTTCGGACAGACTCAATCGTCCCTGCCCCCATGCGGGTGCAGAAACAACCACAGCGATCACGAGGATCGCTGTGGTCCGAGCAAAACCCAAACGGTACGACTGGTTTGCCATCAGTTGGCAGTGGTGTAGACGATCTCGACGCGGCGATTCTTCGACCACGCGGATTCATCATGACCGCGGTCAACCGGACGCTCTTCGCCGTAGCTGACAACATTGAGCTGGCCACCGGAAGCGCCTGCACCGCTCAGTGCGGACTGCACGGCCATGCCACGGCGCTCGCCGAGGCCGAGGTTGTACTCGCGGGTGCCACGCTCATCGGCATGACCTTCGAGGGTCACGCGGGCGTTCGGGAACTGGCGCATGTATTCGGCATGGCAGGAGATCTGCGCATTGAATTCCGGCTTGATTTCGGTGCGGTCCAGATCGAAGTACACAACGCGCTGACGCAGGCAGGCGTCGGTATCCAGATCACCCACCTGGTAGCGGCCAGCGTTGTCGGTGGGCTGGGAAACGGCCGGCGTGGTATCGGCGGTCGCGGTTGGCTTGACAGCCTTCTTGGCACAGGCAGCTACGCCAGCCACAAGCAAAACGGAAAAAAGAATACGGAATGTGTTGTTCATGGGTGTTCCCCTCAAGCTAAAGGTAAAGGTCACGGTTGAATCGGTTGGACAGTTCAAATGATCAATGGAGCCGGTTTGCCGGCTTGTTCTTCTCGACATCCGCATCAGCGCTGGCGAAACGGTCCCCAGGCTGGTTCACGCACATCACCATCAGCGAGGACAAGCCGCTGCCTCACCCGACCGTCTGCAGAAACCGCGTAAAGCACCCCGCGAGGACCTTCCGTTGCCGCATACAAAAGCATGCTTCCGTTCGGTGCAAAACTCGGTGATTCATCGACGTTACCGGGCGAGATCTCGCTGTAAGTCGTTGTTGCACGATCCAAAACCGCAATACGATACACGTTTCCGGTACCTTGCGCCATTGCGATCTTCTTGCCGTCACAGCAAATCGTGGCCCGCGCATTGTACTGGCCCTGGAAGGTCAAACGGGAGGCATCACCCCCGGAAGCGGGCACCTCGTATAGCTGCGGTTTACCTGAGCGATCGGAAGTAAACACCAGACGTTGGCCATCCGGCGTCCAAACCGGCTCGACGTCGATAGCGAAATGGCTGGTGACCTTGCGGGTCTTGCGGCTGGCCAGATCCATGACATACACGTCCGGGCTTCCGCCATAGGACAGGTTCATGGCCAGTTGGGTGCCATCCGGGGAAAAGGCGGGACCGCCATTGATGCCCTTTTGCGACGAGACCAGTTCGCGCGAGCCGGTGGACAGGTCCTGCAGGTAGATCGACGAGTTGCCGCGTTCGAAGGAAACGTAGGCGAGGCGACGCCCATCCGGCGACCAGGCCGGGGACATCAAGGGCTCGCGCGATCGCACGACGACCTGCGGATTGAAGCCATCCGAGTCGGCAACCATCAGCGCGTATTGCGTGTTCTGGCCGAGACCAACCGAAGTGACATAGGCAATGCGCGTCCAGAATGCGCCGCGCACGCCCAGAATCTTCTCGTACACAAGGTCGGCAATCTGGTGGGCGACATCGCGCATGGCGGTACGCTGGCCACTGATGGCCAGGCCCATCATGCGGCTCTGGCGCGCCACATCGAACAATTCGAACTCGACCCTCAGCGCACCGTCGCCCGCGTCCGCGAGGCGTCCAACGACCAGGTAGTTCTGCTTGAGCATGCGCCAGGTTGCGAACTTGACCTCGGATTCGCGGGTCGGAAACTCGATGATGTCGCGCCTGCCCAGGGTGAAAAACTTGCCGGATCTGGCCAGATCCGCCCTGACGATCTCGGAAACATCGGTCTCCGGCGGCAAGCCAGCCCCTTCAAAGGCGAAGGGCACCACCGCAATCGGGTCGGCTGTACTGCTGCCATCGGTGATGTCGATGCTCAGGCCCTGGGCAAATGCCGTACCGGCAAAAGCAAGCAGCATGGTCATCGCGAAACAACGCAAGGAGAGTCTATTCATCGGTATCTAGTCCTGCCCGTCATACTTGAAATTGAAAGTGACTTCGCGCGCAAACACGTCTTCGAAGCCCTGGTACGGCAGCGGCGCAGCGCGCATCACCGCTTGCTCGATCGACAATCGCGCGCTGGCGTCCGCATTGCAAGGCGAGGTCACGCTTGCAGACAGCACATCACCGCCCGGGATCTGCACGATGCGCAAGGTGCAACGCAATCCGGGCGGCACCGATTCGGGACGATTCCAGTTGCGCGTAACGGCAGCCTGGATTGCCGCCGCGTACTGCGCCGCCAGGTCGTTGTCCTGGCCGCCAGCGCCGGTTTGGGCCTGCTCGGCCTCCTGCTCGACCAGCTGATCGAGCCGGTCCTGCTCGGCTTTCTTCTGCTCGGCCAGGCGCTTGTCCTGCAACTGCTGCAACCGCTCCTTCTCCAGATTCTTCTGCCTGGCGGCATCGGCCAGTTGCTTGCGCACTTCTTCAAGCTGGCGCTGGCGCTCGACCTCCATCTTTTCCTGCTCCAGCAGGATCTGCTCGCGCCGGCGCTTTTCTTCCTGCTCCTTTCTAGCCAGATCGGCCTTTTGCTCGGCCATGGCGTCGACACGTTGTTGTTCGACCAGATCCTGCTTCGGCGGTTCGGGCGCCGGTGCCGTTTCCTGCTTGGGTGGCACAGGCTCCGGTTTCTCCTGCGCGGGTTTTGGCGGCGTCGGCTTCTGCGCCCTGGGCTTGCGCGCAGCAGGTTTCGGCGCAGCCGTCGGCCCCACCAGGCTGGCTTCGATCACCTGCCCGGGCAAGACCACCACGCGCGACTCCGTGGTCCACCACAGCCCGAAAATCATGAGCAAGACCAGGATCCCATGGAGGAGCAGCGAGTAGACCACCGCCCGCAAGTTGATGAAGAAACCGTCCTTCATGCCGATCAGCGTTTGCCCGGTGGCGGCGATGGCTGGCTCATGAGCCCGACCTTTGGAGCACCGGCCTGCTGCAGCAAGACCATCACGGCATAGATGCTGCCGTAGTCGACCCGCTCATCACCACCGATCAACACCGGAACTTCAGGATTCTGGCGCACGAATGCCGAGACCTTGTTGACCAGCACCTCCGCATCGACAGCTTCGCGCTCGCTTGCCCCGAGGGTGAGGAAGTAGGCGCCATCCTTGTCGACGCTGACGACGATGGGTTCCTTGTCGTTCTGGATCGCGGTTGCATTGGACTTGGGCAATTCGATATCGACGCCGAGGTTCATCAGCGGCGCCGTCACCATGAAGATGATGAGCAGCACCAACATGACGTCAATGTAGGGAACCACATTGATCTCGGCCTTGAGTTTGCGTCGCCCGCGACTGCGCATACGACTCTGCATCAGGATGCTCCTGCGGCGATGGGCGTGACAGCCAGACTGCCGCACCCGTTGTGCAACGCGGCCTCGTGCTGACCGGGGTTGCGGCGTTGGTCAGTCATCGACGTGCGCCTGCCGCTGCAGGATCGAAGAAAATTCCTCAAGGAAGGTTTCATAGCGCAGGGCCACGCGCTCAACCCGGGTGGCAAAGCGGTTGTAGGCCCACACCGCGGGAATGGCGGCAAACAAACCCATCGCGGTGGCAATCAAGGCTTCGGAAATGCCCGGTGCCACCATGGCAATGGTGGCTTCCTTCACGTTGGCCAGGCCCTGGAATGCAATCATGATGCCCCACACCGTGCCGAACAAACCGACGTAGGGACTGATCGAACCCACGTTGGCGAGAAACTCGAGATTCTGCTCAAGTCGCTCGACTTCGCGCGATTGCGAAACCCGCATGGCGCGCTGCGCGCCCTCCAGCAAGGTACGCGAGTCCACCCCACGACGCTGGCGCAGGCGTGCGAATTCGCGAAATCCGGATTCGAAAATCGCCTCGATTCCTGCGATGCGCTCCCCGCTCGAATTCACATCCTTGAACAGGGCCGCCAGGTCCGAGCCAGACCAGAAGCGCTCTTCGAAATCATTGGCGCTGGCATTGGCCATGTTGATCATCGCCATCTTGCGGAAGATGATGATCCAGGAGAGCACCGAGAACAGCACCAGCATCAGCAGGACGAACTTGACCGGCAAGCTGGCGCCCCAGACCAGGGCGAAGACATTCAACTCATGATTCATGTTTTTGGATCTCTTGGAGCAGAAAATCGGGGATTGAACAGGGTTTCCAGCGCTGGCAATCAAGGCACGCAATGCGCACCGATGCTTCAACCAGCACACTCGTGTCGCCTTCCCTGGTCAGCACCTGGTCCACGCTGAAACTGGCACTGCGCAAGGAACTCAGCTGCACCGAGGCAGCCAGCAAATCATCCAGCCGGGCTGCCTGGCGAAATCTCACCTGCATGTCGCGAACCACGAATACGATACCGTGCCTTTCGCGCAGCTCCTGCTGGCCAATGCCTTTTGCACGCAACCATTCCGTGCGTGCGCGCTCGAAAAACCGCAGATAGCCCGCGTGATAGACCACCCCACCGGCGTCGGTATCTTCCCAGTACACGCGCGAAGGCCAGATGAACGGTAGATCCTGTCCTTTCATCGGCATGCAATCCGGCCCGGCCGCACAAGTCCGGGAATCATTGCTGCTCCTGGCTGAACAGCTCACCACTGCCGGGCGCATCGGCCCGTTTCGGCGGGGTCAGGCCAAGATGGCGCCAACTGCGATCCGTCACCATGCGTCCACGGGCGGTGCGTACAAGGAAACCCTGCTGGATGAGGAAGGGTTCGATCACGTCTTCCAGGGTGCCACGTTCCTCGCTGAGGGCCGCCGCCAGCGACTCGACGCCCACCGGCCCGCCATCGAAATACTCGATGATCGTGCTGAGCAGGCGCCGATCGAGTGCATCGAATCCTTCGGCATCCACCTTGAGCATGTGCAGGGCGTCGCTGGCGACCGCCTGGGTGATGCGACCATCGGCACGTATCTCGGCAAAATCCCGCACCCTGCGCAGCAGCCTGTTGGCGATGCGTGGCGTGCCGCGCGAACGCCGGGCAATCTCCGAAGCACCCTCCGCATCGCAATTGACGCCCAGAATGCTCGCCGCACGGCGCACGATCTGGGTCAGCTCGGCGCTTGAATAGAATTCCAGGCGCTGCACGATGCCGAAACGGTCGCGCAACGGGGCCGTCAGCAACCCGGCGCGCGTGGTGGCACCAATCAGGGTGAACGGCGGCAGATCGAGCTTGATCGAGCGCGCTGCCGGACCTTCACCAATCATGATGTCGATCTGGAAGTCCTCCAGTGCCGGATACAGCACCTCCTCGACCACGGGCGAGAGCCGGTGGATTTCATCCACGAACAACACATCACGCGGTTGCAGGTTGGTCAGCAAAGCGGCCAGGTCACCCGCCCGCTCGAGCACCGGACCGGACGTACTGCGCAGGTTGACCCCGAGCTCGTTGGCAATGACATGCGCCATCGTGGTCTTGCCGAGGCCGGGCGGCCCGAAGATCAGCACGTGGTCCAGCGCCCCGGCACGACGTCGCGCTGCCTCGATGTAGATGGACATCTGCTCGCGCACGGCTTCCTGCCCCAGATACTCGGCCAGACGCTGTGGGCGAATGCTGGCTTCGATCTGCTCGTCTTCCTGGTCGGCGCTGGCTGCGATCAAGCGGTCGGTCATTGGGTGGAAAACCGGGATTAGGGATTGGGCGTGAGCCGGGAATGGAGAATAGGGAATGGAGAATCGTCAAAGCGGATTATCGTCTGCCTTGCGCCTTGGCGATAGCGAATGGCTTTCAGCAAAGTAAACCGCAACCGGCAAGCTCTACCGATTCCCTATTCCCTATTCCCTACTCCCGGCTCCTCATATCTCCACCTGGGTGCCGAGTTCGATCAGGCGATTACCGGGAATGCGGAAGAAAGCAGTGGCGGGCGTGGCATTGCGCGACAGGATCTGGAACAGGCGGTCGCGCCACAGGGTCATTCCGGGCCGATCGCCGGCGACGATGCTTTCACGGCTGAGGAAGAACGTGGTGTCCATCATGTCAAACGGAAAACCGCATTGGCTCACACCCAGCAAGGCAGCCGGGATGTCCGGGTCTTCGGAAAATCCGTAGCGAATCGATACCAGGTAAAAGCCGTCCGCGAGTGGCGCAACGCTGACCCGGGTAGCCGGGTCGGTGACCGGCTCATCGAGAATCTCGACGGTGAGCATCACGTTGCGCTCGTGCAGCACCTTGTTGTGCTTGAGGTTGTGCAGCAGGGCGTTGGGCACGCCTTCCGGATTGGCAGTGAGGAAAACGGCGGTGCCGGGTACGCGCAGCGGCGGGTGCGCGCTGATCGAGGCGATAAATGGCTCCAACGCAAGCCCTGCCCGCTTGATCTCGCGCATGACCAGGTCGCGCCCGCGGCGCCAGGTAATCATTATGGTGAAGACGAGCACGCCCAGCGCCAACGGGAACCATCCGCCGTAGATCAATTTGTCCGCCACCGCAGTGAGCAGCAGCAGGTCAACGCCGAGGAACACCAGCCCGGCGGTCGCTACGCGCAGGTGACTCCAGCCCCAGATGCGCCGCGCAACGATCACCACCAGGATGGTGTTGAGCAGCATCGTGCCCACCACCGCAAGCCCATAGGCACTGACCAGATTGCTGGAGGATTTGAAACCCAGCACCACGGCGACGGTGAGCAGGAGCAGGGTGCGATTGATCCACGGCAGGAAAATCTGCCCTTCCTGCTGGCTTGAGGTGTGCAACACCTGCATGCGCGGCAGGTAACCCAACTGGATGGCCTGGCGCGCCATCGAGAACGTGCCGGCAATCACCGCCTGTGACGCCACCACCGTGGCCATGGTCGCCAGCACGATCATCGGAATCAGGAAATCGGCAGGTACCAGCAGGTAGAACGGATTGCTTGCGGTTGTCGAATCCGCCAGCACCAACGCGCCTTGTCCGAGGTAGTTCAACATCAGGCAGGGCAAGACGACGACAAACCAGACCAGTCGGATCGGGGTTTTTCCGAAATGCCCCATGTCCGAGTACAGCGCTTCGGCACCGGTGATCGACAGCACCACGGCGCCCATCGCAAAGATGCCGAGCTTGCCGTTGTGCACGAAGAACATGAAGGCATGATGCGGAACCAATGCCTCCAGGACGCCTGGCTCACGCACGATGCCGCTCACGCCAAGCACACCGAGGGAAATGAACCAGGTCAGGGTGATGGGAGCAAACAAGGGCCCGATGCGACTGGATCCGTGCTTCTGGATCGAGAAAATGCCGAGCAGGATGAGAACGGTGATTGGCGCCACGTAGTGGGTCGAGGCAGGGCTCAGCACTTCGATGCCTTCGACCGCCGACAACACCGAAATGGCCGGCGTGACCACGGCGTCGCCAAAAAACAGCGACGAGCCGAACAAGCCGATGACCATTACGACCCAGCGGGCCCGCAGCCGGCGGACGCCACGCTGGGCCAGCGCCATCAAGGCCATGACGCCGCCTTCACCCTTGTTGTCCGCGCGCAGGATGAAGGTGGCGTACTTGATCGACACCACCGTGATCAGCGACCAGAAAATCAGCGACAGCACGCCGAGCACGTTTTCACGCAGTGGTTCCACGCCATGCTGGCCAAAGGCTTCGCGAAACGCATACAGCGGACTAGTGCCGATGTCACCGAATACGACACCGATGGCCAGGAAGCTGAGCGCAAGCAGCCGCTTGTGGTTGGCCTTTTCACTGGCCATGGATTCGCTCATGACAACTCACCGCCCTTGTCGGGAAACCGGACCTGCTCAATTGCGTTGTCCTCGGCATGGACGAGCACGCGCTTGCCTCGCGAAGCGGCAAGGTCCAGCGGTCTAACAGGCGGGCGCTGCATGGTCGGCATGGGTTTGCTGCTCAGCGAAGTGCGGCCTTGAGAGCCTTGCGGATGATGTCCTCGGCGCTGTCATCCGGCGCGCTGGCCACCTTGATCAGTCGAGAGACTTCAGCCGGCTTGTAACCCAGTGCCTGCAAGGCAATGCCTGCCTCGCTGGCTGCGTCCATGGCCGAAGCTGGCACGCTTGCGCTCAATGCAATGCCGGGCAGTGCATCCATGCGGTCGCGCAGTTCCACGATCATGCGCTCCGCCGTCTTCTTGCCGATGCCCGGGATGCGCGTCAACGCGGCGATGTCATTGCCCTGCACGAAGCGGGCAAATTCGTCTGCAGACACGCTGGAGAGGATGGCAAGCGCAATGCGCGCGCCGATTCCGCTGACCTTCTGCACGGCACGGAACAGGGCACGTTCGGAATCCTTGAGGAATCCGTACAAGGCCACCGAATCTTCCTTGACCGCGTAATGCGTGCACAGGGTTACCGTTTGACCAAGTTCGGGCAGGTCGTAGAACGTGGACATCGGCACTTCAAGTTCGTAGCCCACGCCAGACACATCCAGCAGAATCCACGGCGGCTGCTTGCTGGCGAGGGTCCCTTTCAATCGTCCGATCATCGACGCCTTCTCCATGCCGTGCGCGGAATACCCAGGCGCACCGTGCTTGCGCGAGTGTGTGCGTGGGTCAAGGCCACCGCCAGCGCATCGGCGGCATCGGCCTGAAGCTTTCCGGAAATACCAAGCAGCACGCCAACCATGTGCTGGATCTGGCTCTTGTCGGCGCCACCGCCACCGACCACCGCCTGCTTGACTTCCTTGGCCGCGTATTCGGCCAGATCAAGGCCTCGATTGACGACCGCGCAGATCGCGGCGCCACGCGCCTGCCCGAGCTTGAGCGCGGAATCGGGATTGCGCGCCATGAACACGCGCTCGATGGCCACCTCGGTTGGGGCGTGCTCCTCGATGACCTCACCCACCGCCTCGAACACCTGGCGCAGGCGCATGTGGAAGCTGTCGTTGTCCAGCAGGTTGATGGTGGTGTGGAATACGTGCGTGGACTTGCCATCGGCAGCAACATCGATCACGCCGATGCCGGTGCGCTGGCTGCCCGGGTCGATGCCGAGAATGCGGATCACCGGTGTGGCTCCGTTGCCAGCGCGGGGTGATCGCTCACGCCCGTTGCCTTGCGCACGCCTGCTGCATGCAGGGTCGATGCACCGTGCAGGATCGAAGGCTGCTTCGCGGATTCACCGGGAGTCGATGCAAATGCATGGTGCGCGGATTTTATCAGGCCGCCCCGCAACGCGTTCATTCAGTCGGATTCCACCGGGGCGAATTCGCCGGAGCGCAGGTAATTCGCCGCGAGCGTGGCGACCTCGCGTGAAAACACGAGGCCCGTGTGCGTGGAATCCACGATCCGGTGTGCGTGAATGCCGGCCAGGCGGGTTTCCTCCACGGCCACGGTGCCATCGTGTGCCCCCTGGATGCGTCCGAGGACCTTGCCAAGGCCGACGGGTTTGCGCCCGGCGACAACCCCGATCTGGCGCTCGCCGGTCCACGCCGGCAGCCCTTGGTGCAGCACTTCGGCGCTCTTGCCCAGCAACCAGCGCGCGCCCGGCAGCTCGCGCATGCGATCAGCGACGGCGCTTCCGTTCAGGGGCGAACCGAGGCACACAATGCGACCGCCGGGCAACTTGCCGAACTGCTGCGCGACATTCACGGCCAGTACGCCACCCAGACTGTGTCCGACAACATGCACCTTGCCCGGACCCAGCCGCTGCCAGCGCTTGGCAAGGTGCTCCGTGGATGCCTGCCAACTGCCGGCAACGGTCAGGTAATCCAGGGTGGATACGCGGAACCCCGCCGCTCGCAGTCGCCGCGCCAGCAGTTGCATGGCGAAACTGCGCATCCATAAACCATGCAACACGATGACGTGCTCCTGGCTCATTGGCTGATCGACTCCCGGCCCCTGGCTGCGCGCTCAGTTGCCGTCGCGCTCGATCACCTGCACATGCAATTCCGCCAACTGTGGCGCCGCAATCGACGAAGGAGCCGCGGTCATCAGATCCTGCGCGCTGGCCGTCTTGGGGAATGCGATCACGTCACGGATGGACTCGGTGCCCGCCAGCAAGGCCGCCATGCGGTCAATGCCGAAGGCAATACCACCGTGCGGCGGTGCGCCGAAGCGCAGCGCCTCCAGCAGAAACCCGAATTTCGCCTCGACCTCTTCGGCGCCGATGCCGAGCAGATCGAACACGGCGCTCTGCATGTCCGGGCTATGGATGCGGATCGAGCCGCCGCCAATCTCGTTGCCATTGAGCACCATGTCATAACCACGCGATACCGAATTCGCGGCGTTGGCACGCAGGTCAGCCACATCGTCGATCTTCGGCGCGGTGAACGGATGATGCAGGGCGACGAAGCGCTTCGCCTCGGCATCGAATTCGAACATCGGGAAGTCCACCACCCACAAGGGCTTCCAACTGTTCTCGACGAGGCCGAGGTCGCGAGCCACCTTCAATCGCAGTGCACCCAGCACATCGCACACCGTCTTGTACGCACCCGCGCCAAACAGCAGCAAGTCACCCGCCGCCGCCGACGTGGCTGCGAGGATTCCCTGCAGCGCCTTGGCATCCAGGAACTTGGCTACCGGCGAGTTCACGCCTTCCAGTCCCTTGGCCGGGTCCTCGATGCGCATCCAGGCCAGGCCCTTGGCGCCGTACCTGGTTGCAAGCGCGCCCAGTTCATCTATCTGCTTGCGCGTGAACACCGCACCACCGGGAACGCGCAGCGCCGCCACGCGACCGGACGGATCATTGGCCGGTTCGCTGAACACCTTGAACTCGATCTGGCGCACGTGTTCGGCGATATCGACCAGTTCCAGCGCGATGCGCAGGTCAGGCTTGTCCGAACCGTAGCGCGCCATCGCCTCGGCATAGCTCATGCGCGGGAACGGCCCGCCCAGATCGACATCGGCCACTTCCCTGAAAACGTGGCGGATCATGGCCTCGACAGTGTCCTGTACCCCTGCCTCGTCAATGAAGGCGAACTCCATGTCGAGCTGGGTGAATTCCGGCTGGCGATCCGCGCGCAGGTCCTCGTCGCGGAAACAGCGTGCAATCTGGTAGTAGCGGTCAAAGCCCGCCATCATCAACAACTGCTTGAACAGTTGCGGCGACTGCGGCAAGGCGTAGAACTCGCCCGCATGCACACGGCTCGGCACCAGGTAGTCGCGCGCGCCCTCCGGGGTTGCCTTGGTCAGGATCGGCGTCTCGATATCCTGAAATCCACGCCCATCCAGGTAATGGCGCAAGGCGGAAACCAGCCGTGTGCGCATGCGCATCTTGCGCTGCATGTCTGCGCGGCGCAGGTCAAGGTAGCGATACTTGAGGCGCGTTTCCTCGGAAGGATTCTCGTGCAGCGCAAACGGCAGTCCCACCGCCTTGTTCAATATCTGTACGGTCTGCGCAAGCACTTCCACCTGGCCGCTGCGCAACTTGTCATTGGCGCTGATGCGCCGGCGCACACTTCCTTCAACACGCACGCAGAATTCATATCCCAATTGCGAGGCTTGCGCGAAGGCCGCTTCCGATTCGCGCTCGACGACGATCTGCACAATGCCTTCGTGGTCGCGAAGGTCGATGAAGGCCACGTGGCTCTGCAGGCGCACCGTATCGACCCAACCGCACAGGCTGACGGACTGGCCGATCAAGGTCTCGTCGATGACGCCGCAATAGTGGCTGCGCATGGCAAGCTCCGGGGAAAGGCGCGAAATGCTATAGCCGAAATTGCTGCACTGCAACGTCTACCCGGACCCACACGGTCAAAACCGTCCCACCGGCTGCGGGTCTTCGATCAGCTGCCCGCGTGCGTTGATCCTGCCCGCTTCGAAAATAGACCATGCCGCTGGTGAGCGGGTAGAGCGGCAAGCAAGCCGAGCGCACGCGGTACCGATAGCCGTTGCTGTTGCATTCGTCGCGGCAGGGGCAGAGGCTTCGTCGTCCCCGCGAAGGCGGGCAGGAAAATGCTCCTGCATATCCTGCGGGCAGGCCATCCGTGGCCCTTGCACCCAGCGACTATGTCAAAAACCGTTGAACGACAAAGACACTGGATCCCGGATATCGCTTCGCGATTCCGGGATGACGAGCATGATCTGACGTTCCCCAGGGTGGGCGTTTGAGCCGAGCGGGTTGAGGATCAACGCCAGCGGCGTTGCACCTCGAACACCCCGGCGCAGCCGCCACTCACCCAGATGCCGGCGCGATTGGCACCCCAGGTGCGGCCTTCGATGCAGGCAGTCTCGGACAACTGGCGAACGATGCGCACGCCACCGCCGCGGCCAATGTCGACCGAACAGAACCGATAGCGATAATCTTCGCTGCGGCAGGAAAGGGTGATATCGGTATCCCAATTCGGACCCGGACGCCAACCACCGCCATACCCATCATCGTAACCACCACGGCCGCGGGCGAAAATGCCCGCGCAACCACGATCGACCCACAGTCCGCGTCGATCAATGCCCCAGGTTTGCCCTTCGATGCAGCGTGATTCGGAAAGGCGCCTGACCAGATAGGCCTCGCGCCAGTTGACGTCGCAACGCGTGAATCGATAGTCCCGGCTCTCGCAGCGCAGCTCGCCACCACCACCGTAGCCGTATCCATCATGCTGCGGGCTGGCGTATGCCGGTGAAACCAGCATCCACGCTCCACACGCAACCGCAAAACCAACCAGTTTCTTCAGCATTTCCCTTCTCCTTCCAGTTGCCCGTCGAGTGTAGACGAGCTTATCGCGCTTTGTCCGCACGCGGACTCAGGAATCCGAAGTCGGTGCCGATTTGGGTTCAGGTTTTGCATTCGTTGACGAAGCGGCTCCCGCGCTGTCCGCCGCCGGCTTGGCGTCCACGGGCGCCGCCGATTCAGTGCTGGCCAGGTTGCGCTTGGTATCCCCGTCCTTCTTGAAGTCGGTTTCATACCAGCCCGACCCCGAAAGCCGGAACGCCGGTGCAGTCACGCGCCGGCGCAGACCCGACTTGCCGCATTCCGGGCAATCGGCGGGATCGGCGTCGCTCAGTTTCTGCAGGCGCTCAAAATGGTGACGGCAGGACGGGCATTCAAATTCGTAGATCGGCATGACGGTTCAATCAGCTGGAACATGGGATGGCGGATTGTCGCATTGACAGACGCCGCCGCGCTCACCCAGGGAAGGGCTGAACAAGTATTATCGCGAGCAAGCTCGCTCCCACCATTGCTTGATTTTGTGGGAGCGAGCTTGCTCGCGACGAATGAGTTCCGTACTTGTTCAGAGTTTCCCTAAAGGCAACCGCAGCGGTCCGGATCAAGCTGCCGAGAACACGATGCGCCCCTGTTCCGCATCCACCCTGATCGTATCCCCGGGCTGGAATGCGCCTTCCAGGATCCGGCGCGCCAGCGGGTTTTCGATCTGCTGCTGGATGGCACGCTTGAGCGGACGCGCACCGTAGACCGGATCGAATCCGGAATCGGCAATCAAGTCGATGGCCTGGTCGGAAATTTCCAGGCGCAACTGGCGTTCGGCGAGACGCTTGCCCAGGTATTCGGTCTGGATGCGCGCGATCTTCTGGATCTGCGACTTGTCCAGTGCGCGGAACACCACGATCTCGTCCAGCCGGTTGATGAACTCGGGGCGGAAGTGCGCCTGCACCACGCCCATCACCGACGCCTTCATCTGCGTGTACTGCTCCTCGCTGTCGGCGTCCATTTCCTGGATGAACTGGGAACCGAGGTTCGAGGTCATCACGATGACGGTGTTGCGGAAGTCGACGGTTCGACCCTGGCCATCGGTCAGGCGACCGTCATCGAGCACCTGCAGCAGCACATTGAACACGTCGGCATGCGCCTTCTCGACTTCATCGAGCAGGATCACGCTGTACGGCCGCCGGCGCACGGCTTCGGTCAGATAGCCGCCTTCGTCATAGCCGACATAGCCAGGCGGTGCTCCGATCAGGCGACTGACCGAGTGCTTTTCCATGAACTCGCTCATGTCGATGCGCACCATGGCGTCGGTGGAATCGAACAGGAACTCGGCCAGCGCCTTGCACAGCTCGGTCTTGCCGACGCCGGTGGGCCCCAGGAACAGGAAAGAACCGTTCGGGCGGTTCGGGTCGGAAAGGCCGGCGCGCGCACGACGGATGGCATTGGCCACCGCGCGCACTGCTTCGTCCTGGCCAACCACGCGCGCATGCAGCGAGTCTTCCATGCGCAACAGCTTGTCGCGCTCGCCTTCCAGCATCTTGGACACCGGAATCCCGGTCCAGCGCGAAACCACCTCGGCGATTTCCTCCGCGGTGACCTTGTCCTGCAAAAGCTGGAAACCCTGCTGCTCGGTCTCGGCGGCAGCGGCCAACTGCTTTTCCAACTGCGGAATGCGTCCGTACTGGATCTCGGAGACCCTGGCGAAATCCTGCTGGCGCATGGCGGCATCCATCTCCTGGCGTGCCTGCTCGATGGCTTCCTTGATCTTCGTGGTGCCGGTCACGGCAGCCTTCTCGGCCTTCCAGATTTCCTCCAGGTCCGAGAACTCACGCTCCAGCACCTTGATCTCGTCTTCGAGGTCGGCAAGTCGCTGCCTGGATTCGGAGTCCTTCTCCTTTTTCAGGGCCTCGCGCTGGATCTTGAGCTGGATCAGGCGGCGTTCCTTGCGGTCCAGCTCCTCGGGTTTGGAGTCGATTTCCATGCGGATGCGCGAGGCGGCCTCGTCCATCAGGTCGATGGCCTTGTCCGGCAACTGCCGATCCGGGATGTAGCGATGTGAAAGCGTGGCCGCGGCAACGATGGCCGGATCGGTGATCTCCACGCCATGATGCACGGCGTAGCGTTCCTTGAGTCCACGCAGGATCGCGATGGTGTCCTCCACGCTTGGTTCGCCAACGAACACTTTCTGGAAGCGGCGCTCCAGCGCCGCGTCCTTTTCGATGTATTTGCGGTATTCGTCGAGCGTGGTGGCTCCGACGCAATGCAATTCGCCGCGCGCCAGCGCCGGCTTGAGCATGTTGCCGGCATCCATCGAGCCTTCACCCTTGCCCGCGCCGACCATGGTGTGCAATTCGTCGATGAACAGGATCACCTGGCCTTCCTGCTTGGCCAGGTCGTTGAGCACGCCCTTCAGGCGCTCTTCGAACTCGCCACGGAATTTTGCGCCCGCGATCAGGGCGCCCATGTCCAGCGACAGCACGCGTTTGCCGCGCAGGCCTTCCGGCACTTCATCGTGGATGATGCGCTGGGCCAATCCCTCGACGATGGCGGTCTTGCCCACGCCGGGTTCGCCGATCAACACGGGATTGTTCTTCGTGCGTCGTTGCAGCACCTGCACCACGCGACGAATTTCCTCATCACGGCCGATGACCGGGTCGAGCTTGCCGGATGCGGCACGCGCAGTCAGGTCGATGCAGTACTTCTCCAGCGCCTGGCGGGTCTCCTCGGCGTTGGCATCATCGACCTTTTCGCCGCCACGCATGCGCTCGATCGCGGTTTCCAGATTGGCCGCGTTGGCGCCGGTGGCTTTCAGCGCCGCTCCGGTTTCACCCTTGTCTTCCAGTGCCGCCAGCACGAACAGTTCGCTGGCTATGAACTGGTCGCCGCGCTTCTGCGCCAGCTTGTCGGTAAGGTTGAGCAGCCGGTTGAGATCGTTGCCGACGCCGAGATTGCCTTCCTGTCCGGAGACCTTGGGCAGACGGTCGAGAATCTGCCCGAGCCGGGTGCGCAAGGCGGCCACGTTGACGCCGGCTTGCGCCAGCATCGGTTGGGTGGAACCGCCCTGCTGGTCAAGCAAGGCGGTGAGGACATGCACGGGTTCGAGCATGTTGTGGTCGCGCCCCACGGCCAGGCTCTGGGCATCGGCCAGGGCCTGCTGGAATCGCGATGTGAGTTTGTCCATGCGCATGGCTGGAAGCCTTCATCATCAGGGGGCCGAATGGCCGATGCGCCGTGAAATGGAGTCCGCGCAGATCGGAATCAAGCGTCGGCGCGTGTTACCCCGTTTTTCCCGCAGGTCAGTTTGCCTTGCCGGGTGTCCGGGCACCGACGACCGCCGCTGGCGAGAGGGTGATGCGAAAACACGCACCGCCACCGGCCACGGGAACATACTCCAGAGTGGCCTGGCTGGATTCGCACATCTGCCGGGCCAGGTAGAGTCCAAGACCGGTGCCGTACTCGCTGGTCGTGTAGAACGGATCGAAGATCTGCGCGGCAACCTTGGCCGGAATGCCGGGACCTCGATCAACCACTTCCAGCAAGGGCGGCCCCTTGTCGGAAGCAAGCCGGGCCACCAGCACCACGCGCGCCGCCGCGCCGGGTTCGCGACCGTAGCGGATCGCGTTTTGCACCAGGTTCCAGACGACCTGCTGGAGGTGCTGCGGATCGACCATGGCCTCGATCTGGCGATTCTGCGTGATGGCCCGCAAGTGATCCTGGCCGAGGTCGTTGTTCTGCTTGTACTCCTCGACAAACGACAGTGCCCAGGCATTGAGGTCGATGCTTTCCGGACGCGAGCGCTCGCGTCGCGACAGTTGCAGGATGTTCTCGACCACCTCGTTGGCGCGCGTGCAATGGTTGTTGACGATCTCGACCAGGCGTCGGTCTTCCTCATGCATGCTTTCCGATTCCGCCAGCAATTGTGCCGAGTAGCGGATGGCTGCCAGCGGATTGCGGATTTCATGGGCAATGGATGCCGACAGGCGTCCCAGCGAAGACAGGGTCATTTCCTCGGCGCGACGCGACAGCAGCGAGGTATCGTCGAGGAAAATCAGGACATGCGCATCGTCGTTCGGCGACATGCGCGAAAAGCGCGGAATCACTTCCGGCACATCGGCCGCCAGCGCAACCGGGTTCTGGTCGAGGCGCCCGGAATGCCGCCAGTGATACAGGCGTCGGGACAGCTCCGGCGCCACCTGGCCCAAGTCGCGCTGGTTGGGGGACGGGTTTCCCATCAGATGCCAGGCCGACTCATTGATGCGCAAAATGTGGTTTGCGTCATTGACCAGCAACACGCCGGTCTTCATGCGCCGGATGATGAGGTCATTGACCTGCTCCAGGTTGAGCAGGTCAACGCCGCGCTGTTCTGCAAGCGCCTCGGTTTCACGCATCTGGCGCCCGAGATGCGCGCACAGTGCGGCCACCGCGATGTAGGCCAGGCCAAACAGGGTCGATTCAATGACGCTGCGCTCGCTGACATCGGTGAACAGCTGCGAAAACACGGACGGCAGGACGATGCCGATTGCCGCAAGGATCGCCAGCACCTGCGACTGGCGGAACGGCAGCAGCAGGGCGCTGACGCCGACATTGACCATGAGCATCATGGGAATCGAGCTGTGCCCGCCCGCGATGGAGAACAGCACCAGCGAAGCCGCAATCGAATCCAGGGTGAGGGCAAAGCCGATGCTGGCGTTCATGTTGCGCCGCATGCGGTCGGTCAGGAACAGCAACACCAGCGCAGCGGCCAGATAGCCGAGCGAAGCCACGTGGCCGACCGTGGGATGGCTGAGCTTGATCCAGTTCACGGCAGCCGGGCTGAATACGAGACCGGTGTAGACCACGGCCTCGAGCAGGCGATACAGGTTGAAGAAATACAGCTCGCGTCGGGTGATGTCCCCGGGTAGATCACTCGCGCGCCGTGCCTGCCTCTCCGCCAAGGTCTCGCCTCCGTTTTCCTCGAAGTATAAGGGCCTGACGGGCAATGCTACAGATTGCAGGCCTGCAGGTGCAGGAAACCCGATCCTGCAGGCGGCCCGTTTTTGCATTCGCAGCACGCTTTGCCCAGAATACGCGCCCGCTTTGTCGCTCGATTGTCTGTCGACGCGAACCTTCCGCATTAACGGGATGGCGCTTGGGCCGATCTGACCAGCCTGCAAGCACATCCGCCCACCGAGGTGCCTGCATGAATTTCCACGAATACCAAGCCAAGGAATTGTTTGCCGAGTACGGCATTGCGGTGCCGCCGGGCAAGGTTGCCTCATCGCCCGACCAGGCGGTTGACGCGGCCAAGGCACTGGGCGGAACACAGTGGATGGTCAAGGCACAGATCCATGCAGGCGGTCGCGGCAAGGCCGGCGGCGTCAAGTTCTGCAAGTCGCTGGACGAGGTGCGTGCGGCAGCCAAGGGCATGCTCGGCACCCAGATGGTCACTTACCAGTCCGGTGGGCGCGCCCTGCCGGTGAACCTGGTGCTGGTCACCGATGCCACCGACATCGCCAAGGAGCTTTACCTGTCGATCCTCGTTGACCGCGACAGCAAGGCAGTTTCCTTCATCGCTTCGGCCCAGGGCGGCGTGGACATCGAACAGGTGGCCAAGGAATCCCCGCAAGACATCCACACCCTGAAGATCGATTTTGTCGAAGGCCTGCAGCCGTACCAGTGCCGCAAGCTTGGCTTCGACCTCGGCCTCAACGCCAAGCAAACCGGCCAGCTGGTCAAGATCATGACCGGGCTGTATACGCTGTTCAATGAACGCGACCTGGCCCTGGTCGAGCTCAACCCGCTCGCCATCCTCGCCTCCGGCGATCTGGCGACGCTGGACGGCAAGGTCAACTCCGACGACAACGCCGAATTCCGTCATCCCAAGCTGGCCGCGATGCGCGACCTCAGCCAGGAAGATGCCGCCGAAGCGGCTGCCGTGCAGCACAACCTCAACTACGTGACCATGGACGGCAACATCGGCTGCATGGTCAACGGCGCCGGCCTCGCCATGGCCACCATGGACGTGATCAAGCTGGCCGGTGGCGAGCCTGCCAACTTCCTTGATGTCGGCGGCGGTGCCACCAAGGAGCGCGTCACCGAGGCGTTCAAGCTGATCCTGTCCTCGGACAAGGTGCAGGCCATCCTGGTCAACATTTTCGGCGGCATCGTGCGCTGCGACCTGATTGCCGAAGGCATCATCGCGGCAGTCAAGGAAGTGGGCCTGACCATTCCGGTGATCGTGCGCCTGCAAGGGACAAACGTGGAAAAGGGCCGCGAATTGCTGGCCAATTCCGGCCTTGCCATCACCCCGGCCGACGATCTGAACGATGCGGCGCAGAAAGCCGTGGCATCGGTCAAGGCGGCCTGAACCCACATTTCCCTGTAGGAGCGCCTTCAGGCGCGATTCTTTTCGCGATTCGCGCCTGAAGCGATTCGCCCCTGAAGGCGCTCCTACACGAAGAGCAAGCATTTTGAGGATCGATCCATGAGCGTTTTGGTCAACAAGAACACCAAGGTCATCACCCAGGGCTTTACCGGCCAGCAGGGCACCTTCCATTCCGAGCAGGCGCTTGAATACGGCACCAAACTGGTCGGTGGCGTAACCCCGGGCAAGGGCGGCAGCTCGCACATCGGGCTGCCGGTGTTCAACACCGTGCACGATGCCGTGCGCGAAACCGGCGCCGACGCCTCGATGATCTTCGTGCCACCGCCGTATGCGGCCGATGCCATCCTCGAAGCGGCGGATGCCGGCATCAAGGTGATTGTCGCCATCACCGAAGGCATTCCCGTACTCGACATGCTGCGCGTGAAGAACGTACTCAAACAACACCCGGATACCGTGCTGATCGGACCCAACTGCCCGGGCATCATCACCCCGGGCGAATGCAAGATCGGCATCATGCCCGGCCACATCCACAAGCCGGGCAAGGTCGGCATCGTGTCGCGTTCCGGCACCCTCACCTACGAAGCGGTATTCCAGACCACCAATGTGGGCCTCGGCCAGTCGACCTGCATTGGCATCGGTGGCGATCCGATCAACGGACTCAATTTCATCGACTGCCTGAAGCGCTTCCAGGACGATGCGCAGACCGAAGGCATCATCATGGTCGGTGAGATCGGCGGCAGCGCCGAGGAAGACGCGGCCGAGTTCATCGCCCAGTACGTGAAGAAGCCGGTGGTGGCCTTCATCGCCGGCGCGTCGGCTCCGGCAGGCAAGCGCATGGGTCATGCCGGCGCGATCATCTCCGGTGGCAAGGGCACCGCCGCTGCCAAGTTCGCCGCGCTGGAAAAGGCCGGTGTGACCACGGTGAAGTCGCCAGCCGACCTCGGCAAGACGCTTGCGGCGAAAATGAAGTAAGTCGAAACAGAGTCGCTTCCTTCCCCGGATCGACTCCGGGGCAGGCGCTGCGGGCAGTTCCCCGCTGCACAGGAAAGCGAAAGCACGGAATTTTCCATTCCCGCTCCCGTCAGCGGAAGCGCAGGACAAGCCGTTCTCCATTCCCTCTCCCGCTGGCGTACCCAGAGGGAGAGGGAGTCAAGCCACGGCCAACTCCTTTCATGGCTGAAACCATTTCGGGAGCGGGAGACAAGCCGCAGCCCACTCCTTTCATGGCCGAAACCGTTTCGCGTCCACGGTGCATTCATGACATGGCTGCGCGGCTAAACTACGCCCATGCCAAACCTCCGCCTTGCCCTCGCCCAGTTTGATTTCCCGGTTGGTGCCATCGCGCGCAACGAAGCACGCATCGTCGAACTGATTGCCGAAGCGCGCGATGTGCACAAGGCTGATCTGGTCCTGTTTCCCGAACTGGCCCTGTGCGGCTACCCACCCGAAGACCTGCTGCTGCGTCCCGGATTTCTTGCCGAATGCAACGCGGCGATCCAGCGCATCGCACGGCAGGTGCACGGCATCACGGCAGTGGTGGGTTGGCCGGAAGCGGCGGGTGCGGTGGTCTACAACGCCGCCAGCGTGCTGCGCGACGGTGCCATCGAAACCACGTACCGCAAGCGGGAACTGCCGAACTACGCGGTGTTCGACGAGCGTCGCTATTTCGAAGTCGATCCCGACGGCGAGACCTGCGTGTTCGAAGTCAATGGCACGCGAATCGGCTTGGTGATTTGCGAAGACTTCTGGTTCGCCGAGCCCGCTGCCGCTTGCGCAAAATCCGGTGCCGAACTTCTGCTGGTGGCCAACGCCTCGCCGTTCGAGCGCGACAAGCATGCGCAGCGCGATGCCCTGCTCGCCACGCGCGTCACGGAAACCGGCATGGCGGTGGCCTACCTGAATCTGGTCGGAGGCCAGGACGCCCTGGTCTTCGACGGCGCATCGGTACTCGCCGACGGCAATGGCCACGTGCATCCGGCGGCCCGCGCATTCGAGGACCATTGGCTGGTGGCCGACTTCGACAGCACCACGCGCAGCTTCACCGCCGTGCACTGGCCGGTCGAGGAAGACGATGGTCGCGATGCGCTGGCTTGGCGCGCGATCGTGCGCGGAACCCGCGACTACTGCGCAAAAAATCGCTTCAGTCAGGCATGGATCGGGCTTTCCGGTGGCATCGATTCGGCAGTGGTTTTGGCCCTGGCCGTGGATGCGCTCGGCGCGGAAAACGTCACCGGCGTGCGCCTGCCCTCACGCTATACCTCGGATCTCAGCAACGACCTTGCCGAGCAGCAGGCGCTGGCCTCGGGTGTGCGCCTGCTGACCATTCCCATCGAAGCACCGTTTCGCGGCTTCAGCGAAGCGCTGGCATCGGCATTCGAAGGCCGCGCCGCCGATACCACCGAGGAGAACCTGCAATCGCGCTGTCGCGGGGCGATCCTGATGGCGCTGGCCAACAAGTTTGGCGGACTGCTGCTGACCACCGGCAACAAGAGTGAATATGCGGTGGGCTACGCCACCATCTACGGCGACATGTGCGGTGGCTACGCGCCGATCAAGGATCTGTACAAGACCGAAGTGTTCTCACTGGCAAGATGGCGTAACGAACAGGGAATCGGGAATGGGGAATCGGGAATCGGAAAACCCGCAAGCCAGACAATTCCCGCAGAAGTCATTTCGCGCCCCCCTTCGGCGGAACTGCGCGAAAACCAGACCGACCAGGACTCCCTGCCGCCCTACGCAGTGCTGGATGCGATCCTGTTGCGCTACATCGACCATGAGCAGTCGCGCGCGGAAATCGTGGCTGCGGGTTTCGACACCGCAACCGTGGATCGCGTTCTGCACCTGATACGCATCAGCGAATGGAAGCGTCACCAGGCAGCGCCCGGACCCAAGGTTTCGCGGCGTGCCTTTGGCCGCGAACGGCGCTACCCGATCAGCTCGGGCTGGACCTGAACCGCTTTCAGTTGTTTTTCGGATCGGGCACGGTGAACGAATTGGTGCCACGGTTCGACAGCGGCAGCAATTTCCACCAGTTGGAACGCCAATCCGGCCACTCCGATGCCAGTGCGGGGTGCTGCGGATAGTTGAGCTTCAGCACGCGCTCGGAATCGTCCGCGAGCTTCTCCTGCCCCAAGGCGCGATAGGACTTCACCAGCACCGCCAGCGCATCGCCGGTCTGGCGCGTCTGGTCGTAGGTTTCAAGGATGTGCTTGGCGCGGTTGGAAGCCGCGACATAGGCCCCCTGGCGCAGGTAGAACAAAGCCACGTTCAGATCTGCCTGGGCCATGCCTTCGCGCAGGTAAATCATGCGCTGCCTGGCATCGGGGGCGTAGCGGCTGTCGGGGTGGCGCTTGATGAGTGCCGCGAAATCATCGAAGGACTGGCGCACGAACGCCTGGTCGCGCTGGGTCATGTCGAGTCCCACATAGCGTTCAAGCAAGCCTTCCTCGCGTCCGAAATTGATCAACCCGCGCAGGTAGTAGGCGTAATCGACATGCTTGTGCGCCGGATAGGTCTTGATGAAGCGGTTCACCGTGGAATAGGCGTCTTCCGGCTTGTTCATCTTGTACTGGGCGTAGGCCTGGTCGAGTTGCGCCTGCTCGGTATACGGACCGAACGGGAATCGACCTACCAAGCGCTCGAATGTCTTGGCCGCATCATCGTAACGGCCTGTCTCGTTGAAGTTCTTGCCGCGCTCGTAAAGCTGCTCGACCGACAGTGTCTCCAGCGGATCGGCCTTCTTCTTGCCGAAGAACGAACAACCGCTGGCAAGGCCAAGCACCAGCAGCACAAGAAGGACGCGGGAAACAGCCCGCAGTTGACGGGAAACTCGCATGCGGAAGGGGGCTCTGCGATGATGAAGGACGGCGATCATAACCCGAACCGGCCAATTTTCAGCACGATCCGCAGTAATGAACCAACCCGAACAACTGCTTAACACCCGCATTCCGCTTGAGTTTGCCGGCAGGCGCTTCGATGCGTCCCTGGCCGAGCTTTTCCCGGATTACTCACGCTCGCGCCTGGCGGCGTGGATCAAGGACGGTGCCGCGCGGCTCGACGGCGAAACGGTGGCCCCACGCCACACCGTGCGTGGCGGCGAGCAGGTTGAAATCCTCGTACGCATGCAGCGCGAAGTGAACGCCGATCCGCAGGCTATTCCGCTCGACATCCGCCATGAAGACGACGACATCATCGTTGTCAACAAGCCGCCGGGCCTGATTGCGCATCCGGGCGCCGGAAATCCGGATGGCACCTTGCAGAATGCGCTGCTGCACCATGACCCGCGCTTGGCCGAGATCCCGCGCGCCGGACTGGTGCATCGGCTGGACAAGGAAACCTCGGGCCTGATGGTGGTGGCCAGAACCCTGCGCGCGCACACCAGCCTGGTCGAGCAGATTGCCCGGCGCAGCATGCACCGCCAGTACGAGGCGCTGGTCTACGGAAGCATGGTCTCCGGTGGCAAGGTGGATCAGCCGATTGGCCGCCATCCGGTGGATCGACTCCGGCAAGCCGTTCGCGAAGATGGTCGCGAAGCCGTGACCCACTATCGCGTACGCGAGAAGTTCCGCGCCATGACCCTGCTTGAATGTCGCCTGGAAACCGGGCGCACCCATCAGATCCGCGTGCACATGGCGCATGTGCGACACCCGATCGTCGGTGACCTGAGCTACGGCAACCTGCGCCTGCCCAAGGGCGCCACGTCCGAACTGATCGAGGCGTTGCGCGGCTTTCGTCGCCAGGCCTTGCACGCCGAGCGCCTGCGGTTCCTGCACCCGGCAAGCGGAGATGAAGTCACCTTCGAAGCCGAGCGCCCCGCCGACATGAGTGCATTGATCGAGGTGGTGCGCACGGACACCCGCTCGGTCAGCACAACGCGATGAACGCGGCGTGGCTTGCCCCGCAATGGCAGGCTCCCGCCAACGTGCATGCCTGCATCACCACCCGGCAGACGCCCGGTGTTTCGCAGCCTCCGTTTGAGCAATGCAATCTCGGCAGCCGTTGTGGTGATGCGCCGGAGGCCGTTGCCCACAATCGTGCCTCGCTGGTCGAAACGCTGAAGCTGCCGTCCGCACCGGTCTGGCTGCAACAGGTGCACGGCACAGAGGTGTACGGGCCGGAACCTGCAACCCGTTCGAACGACAGGGAGCCGCAGGCGGATGCTGCCGTGACCCGCCTTCCGCGCGTCGTGTTGGCCATCCTCACCGCGGATTGCCTGCCGGTGCTGTTCTGCTCGCGCGATGGCAGCGAAGTGGCCGCCGCGCACGCAGGCTGGCGTGGACTCAACGCCGGTGTGCTGGAGTCGACCCTGGCACACATGCAAGCCGCGCCTGTCGATGTGCTGGCGTGGATCGGTCCCGCCATCGGCGCAGGTTCCTACGAAGTGGGCAAGGATGTTCGCGATGCGTTCGTGGATTCCGATCCGCACACTGCTTGCGCATTTTCGCCGTCACGCCCCGGCCACTGGCACTGCGACTTGACTGCCATTGCACGCCAGCGACTGCTTGCCGTGGGCGTGGCCTCGATCAGCTCAGCCGCTGTGGACACCCGCAGCGATCCGCGCTTCTATTCCTATCGTCGCGCCGCCGTGACCGGTCGATTTGCCAGCCTGATCTGGCGCGAATGAGAATCCCGCAGTCGGGCTGAAGCCCGATCCACCGGTCCGCGCTGGTGAACGTCGGGAATGAGACACGGCGCATGCCGTGGGTGAGCTGATCGGCGTTACCCTCTGCCCTCTCGGGCGTTGAGGGGGTGATCCGATGAAACTGCTGACCGGCGTGTTTGCGGGTGTCGCGTTGTGCCAACTGGCGGCAGCGGCCGAAGTCACCGTGCAGAACGATTCCCTGACCAACTTCGGCACCGCGGTGATCGTCGCCGGATTCATACCCGGGGAAAAAGGGGCGAGTTGGCTGACCTCACCTTGCGAGGGCAACATCGTCGCCGTGCAGATCCTCTGGCTGTCATCACCGGGAGGCGCTCCGGATGTGCTGGGCGATTCCATCGACATCTACCGTGCAGGCACGTACCCGAATCCCGGCGCGCTGGCCCAGGAAATCGTGGCGCCGCTGCTGACCGAGGGCGTCATCAACGAATACCGCTATCTCGACGATGACAGCACCGTGCCATTGATCGTGCCGGTGGCGGCCAATGAAACCTTCGTGGTGGCCTACCAGTTTTCCGAAACAGCAGTCGCAGGCGGCCCCAGCCTGGTGCGGGACACCAACGGCATTACTGCGGGCCGCAATGCGATCTATGCCAACCTCGGCGGAAGCAACTTCGCCTGGTTTTCGTCGGAAGGCCTTGGCGTGACTGGAGATTGGGTTATCCGCGCCGTCATTGACTGTCCCACCGGAGGCACCCAAGCCGACGTGGATTCCGCCATCAGCACCACGCCCGATCTGTATGTGCCGGGAGCTGCCATCAGCCATGAAATCACGGTCGGCAATTCCGGCCCCGGCAATGCCTCCAGCGTGATCGTGGTGGATACGTTTCCGGCCAGCTACACCGGTGTCACCTGGAGCTGCGCGGCCAGCGGCGGCGCCACCTGCACGTCCGGCGGCAGTGGCAACCTGGCCCAAGTGGTGAGCCTGCCCAATGGCGGAGCGGTCACCTATACCGTCAATGCCACGGTCGGCGCAGGCACCAGCGGGGTGATCAGCAACACCGTGACCGCCGTGGTCAATGCCCCGGCCAGCGACCCGGACACCTCCAACAATTCCGCAACGGCCGACACCGCGCCGCTGTCCGATCGCATTTTCGCCGACGATTTCGACCTCTAGGGAAACTCTGAACAAGTACGGAACTCATTCGTCGCGAGCAAGCTCGCTCCCACAAAATCAAGCAATGGTGGGGGCGAGCTTGCTCGCGACAATACGTGTTCAGACCTTCCCCAAGAGCCTGCGCGACAGAATGAATTCGAAGCGAAACAACGCTGGCGCGATTCAGTGGATCAATCGGTGGCAGCGACGTTGCAGCCGGATGGCTTCTGCCGCGCAGGCTCGTGGCCCCAAACACGCTGGGAGTACACCGCCTTTTGCCTTCCTGCGCGCCGCGGATTAACCTTGTGCGTCACCCCTGAGTTGGTTTCGGCAAGGCATGAGCAAACAGTTCGCACTGGTCATCGATGACGAGCGGGATATCCGCGAGCTGTTGACCCTGACCCTTGGTCGCATGGGCTTGGTGGTGGAAACCGCGGCGACCGTCAGTGAAGCGAAACAACGCCTTGCGGAAACCCGCTACGCCTTGTGCTTCACCGACATGCGCCTTCCCGATGGCACCGGGCATGAAATCATCGAGCTGATTGCCGCCCAGTACCCGGAAACACCGGTCGCCATGATCACCGCCTACGGCAACGTGGACGCGGCGGTGGTGGCGCTCAAGGCCGGCGCCTTCGATTTCGTCTCCAAACCGGTCGATATCGCCGTGCTGCGACGCCTCGTGCAGACCGCACTGCGACTGTCCGAGGAAAAAAAGGCCAGCCAGGATTCCTCCGGCGCCAAGCTGGTCGGCGATTCCCAGCCCATGCAGGAACTGCGCGCCACCATCGCCAAGGTAGCCCGCAGCCAGGCCCCGGTTTACGTTGCCGGTGAATCCGGCGTCGGCAAGGAACTGGTCTCGCGCCTGATCCACGAGCTCGGCCCGCGTTCTGCCGCGCCGTTTGTGCCGGTCAATTGCGGGGCCATACCGTCCGAATTGATGGAGAGCGAATTTTTCGGTCATCGCAAGGGCAGCTTCACCGGCGCCCATGCAGACAAGGAAGGCCTGTTCCAGGCCGCCGATGGCGGCACCCTGTTTCTCGATGAAGTGGCCGAACTGCCACTGCACATGCAGGTGAAACTGCTGCGCGTGATCCAGGAAAAAGCGGTCAGGCCCATTGGCGCACGCGCCGAAGTTGCGGTGGATGTGCGCATCCTCTCGGCCACCCACAAGAATCTTGCGCGCCTCGTGGATCTGGGTTCGTTCCGCCAGGATCTGTTCTATCGCATCAATGTCATTGAACTGCGCGTTCCGCCGCTGCGCGAGCGCCGCGATGACATTCCGAATCTCGCCGGCCGCATCCTGGAACGCCTGGGTCGCGATGCGGACCGCGCCCCGGCAAAGCTCACCGCCGATGCGCAAAAGGCGCTGTCCGAATACGATTTCCCCGGCAATGTGCGCGAGCTGGAGAACATCCTCGAACGCGCGGTGGCCCTGTGCGAGAACGGCATGATCAGCGCCAGCGACATGCGCCTGATGGCACGTGCGCCTGCCCAGCAGACTTCGGTGGTGGATGCGGCATTCACCTCCCGGCCCGTGGCTGCGCCACACCACATACCGGCACGTGCGGATGAGCACGCGCATGCCGTGGTACTGCCCGATTCGGCCTACATGGGCGACCTGGCGGCCACCGTTGCAGAAACCGAGCGGGCGGTGATCACCAAGGCACTGGAAGCCACGCGCTGGAACCGCACCGCCGCGGCCAAACAACTTGGCCTGACCCTGCGCCAGTTGCGCTATCGGCTGGAAAAGCTCGGCATCGAATAGGTCCCGCGCGGCTCCACCGGCTGCAACCATTCCGGTCGGCCCGCCGCGTCAATTCCCACCCCCACCCGAGCGACCTGGCGGGCAACGCCAGCCCGACCTTGTGGCCAATGGACTGCTCACGCAGAATGGCGCCAGGCTCTGGGGGAGGCAGCCGAGGCAACCAGCGGACGAGGCGTACGACGCCTTTCGCGGGTGCTCGCGTACGACATGCATTTCAGGGACACCCGGTTCTGGATCTACGACCTTGGCCTGCTGGCAGGCGTCGCGATCTGCGTTTCCACGTTTTCCGTTGCCCCGCCAGCGTGGCCTCCGCTGTGGGCATGGGCGCTGTTTCCGATCCTGCAGCTGCTGGTCTGGCAGCGCGGCTTTCCCCTGCCTGGCATCGGCATGCTGTCGATGGAGCGCGTTCCGCAGGTAGCCGCGCTGTGCCTGTTTGCACCGCTGGAAGCCGCGTTCCTCAACGCGCTGCCGGGCTTGTTCTTCCCCTTCTTCAATCGCCGCTACCGGCAGAATTCATGGGCCGTAGGCCTACGCCGCGCCGTGCACAACGCCTGCATGCTGTGGTTCATGAGTTTCGCCGCCGGGCTGGCCTATGCCGCTGTCGGGGGCCCGCTGCCCCTGCACGACTTGACCATTGCCTCCGTGGTCGCGTTGTTGGTCATGGCTGCCGTGCTTCAGGTGATCAACAACCTGATGATGCTGATCTACTTTGCGCTGGATCGGCGCAACCTGGCCTCGGTGCTGACTCCCCGCTACTTGCTGCTGGAAGTCGTGTTCGTACCGTTTGGCGTGCTGCTGGCCCTGATTCTTGCCAATGGCAGCGCGGCGGAAAAAGTGTTGTTCGTGACCCTGGTGGTGCTCTTCGTGTTCGCCTTGCACCGCCTCAATGAACAGCGCAGTCACAGCCAGCAACGCCTGGCGACGCTCGATGCGGCAATGGCCCAACAGCCGGATGAGCAACACCAAAGCCGCCTCGATGCCGTGCTCGAGGGCCTGTACCAGCACATGCGTGCGCTGTTCTCGCGTCGCCAGTTGTTCATTGCCCTGCGCGAACCCGGCACGCCGGATTTCGATGTGTGCGTCGAGGAAATCGACGGCCAGCGCCTGCCGCCTTCACGGCGTCCCGGCGATCGCGGCCTGGCCGGAATGGTTTATGCCAGCGGCGAGCCGGTGCTGATCGATGACTGGAACACGACCCCCGATGCATTGCGCCATCACGCGGTCTTGAGACCCAACGAACAACCCGGCTGCATCCTGATGGTGCCAATCAAGCGCGGAAAGCGTGTGCTGGGCGTGGCCAGCCTGCAGCACCCCATGCCCCATTTCTATTCCGAAGCTGACAAGCATTCGCTGCTGGCCCTGGCCGAGGATGCCGCTCCGCTGCTGGCGGATGCCCGCACCTTTGATGAATTGAGCGCGTATCGCTATCGCCTGGAACAACGCGTGGCCGAACGCACCGCCGAACTCGAAGTCAGCCTGCGCCAAAACGCGGACTTGCTGGAAGAACTCAAGCGCAAGAGCGTGCTCCTGGAAAAACTGAGCCGCGAAGACGATCTCACCGCGTTGGCCAATCGCCGCTGTTTCGACGAGTCGCTCGACGACGCCATCCATCGCGCGCAGCGCTATGGCGAAGCCTTGAGCCTGCTCCTGCTCGACCTCGACCATTTCAAGCGCGTCAACGACAACGCCGGTCACGCAGCCGGTGATGCGGTGCTGCGAATCGTGGCCGCGTTGTTCCTGCATCACGCACGCGAATCGGACCTGGTGGCACGTCTGGGTGGTGAAGAATTCGCCATTCTCTTGCCGCACCAGGACATCAGCGGCGCCGCGCGCGCCGCCGAACACTTGCGCGCCGCTGTCGCCGCGCACGATTTCTCAGCCATCCGGCCCGGCATGCATGTGACCTTGAGCATCGGCGTGGCCAGCTGGGCACCGGGAATGGACAGGGACCAACTGCTGCGCCGCGCCGATGTCGCCTTGTACCGGGCCAAGGATGCCGGCCGAAACCGCGTGATGCTCGATGGCGGCTCGCCGCCCGCTGTTCCAGCCTGAGCACATCTCCCCGGCGACGGGCGACAGGATATAATCCGCACCGTTTCACGCGGTGGGAGAAGTGGTGCGCGCCGCAAGGCTTGTGCCGCTGCCGAAGGCGCAACGCCCGTAATCGCTCAGGCCCACGTACTTCCGCGTGTACAAAACTCTGGAGAGACCGGCTGCCCTTTGTGGCATGAACCGGCGCCGAAGGGGCAAGAAGCAGGAACCTGCTTCCAAACTCTCAGGCAGAAGGACAGAGGGGCACAGCCGTCATCCCGGCGCAAGCCGGGATCCAATTGTTGCCTTTGATCGATCATCAAAGCTGGATTCCGGCTTGCGCCGGAATGACGAATCTCCAACTTCCGGTGCCCGATCATGTCCAATACTCCGCTGCGCGACCTTGAACACCACGATGCCTTCATCGAACGCCACATCGGCCCCAATGATGCCGAGATTGCGGCGATGCTGAAGGTCATCGGTCACGATTCGCTGGAATCCATGACCGATGCGATCGTACCGGCCACAATCCGCTCAACGACCCCGTTGGCGCTGCCGGAGTCCATTACCGAAGTGGACGCGCTGGCCCGGATCCGCGCCATTGCCGGCAAGAACAAGGTGCTGCGCAGTTTCATCGGCCAGGGTTATTCCGGCACGCACACGCCGAATGTCATCCTGCGCAACATCCTGGAAAACCCGTCCTGGTACACCGCCTACACGCCCTACCAGGCAGAAATTTCCCAGGGCCGCATGGAAGCGCTGATCAACTTCCAGACCATGGTCGCCGACCTCACCGGCATGGAAATCGCCAATGCCTCGCTGCTCGACGAGGCCACCGCTGCCGCCGAGGCGATGACCCTGGCCAAGCGTTCGGCGAAGTCGAAGTCAAACACCTTGCTGGTTTCCGGCGATACCCATCCGCAAACCCTGGAAGTGCTGCACACGCGCGCTGCGCCACTTGGCCTGGGCATTGAACTGGCCAACTCCGGCGAGGAGTACGCCGCTGCCCTGGAAAGAGGCGATTTCTTCGCCGTGCTGGTGCAGTACCCGGCATCCAGCGGCTGGCTGTACGACTGGGGCAAGGAAGCCGACGCCATCCATGCGCGCAATGCCCTGCTGATTTTTGCCACCGACCTCTTGGCCCTGACCCTGCTCAAGCCGCCGGGCGAGATGGGTGCCGACATCGTCATCGGCAATTCGCAACGCTTTGGCGTGCCGTTTGGCTTCGGCGGTCCGCATGCCGCCTTCATGGCCTGCCGCGATGCCTACAAGCGTTCCATGCCCGGTCGCCTGATTGGTGTATCCGTCGATGCCGAAGGCAAACCGGCCTATCGCCTGACCCTGCAAACCCGCGAGCAGCACATCCGCCGCGAGAAGGCGACCTCCAACATCTGCACCGCCCAGGTATTGCTGGCGGTGATGGCCTCGATGTATGCGGTCTACCACGGCCCGCAAGGACTCACGCGCATCGCCCATCAGGTTGCGCGTCTCGCCGCCATTCTCAAGGCCGGCCTTAAGCAACTGGGCTTCAGCCACGATCATCACGACAGCGCCTTCGACACCATCAGCCTGAAGACCGACGCGCGCACCGATGCGCTGATCGCCCGCGCGCGCTCGCTGGGCGTCAACCTGCGCAAGGCCTGGGACAACTACATCATCATTGCGCTGGATGAAACCACCACGCGCGCCGACATCGAACTGTTGTGGCGGATCTTTGCCGGCGATGAAGCGAAGCTGCCTTCAATCGACGCACTCGATGGCAGCGCACCGTCGCTGATTCCCGACGAACTGCGTCGCCGCAGCGCGTTTCTCACCCATCCGGTGTTCAACACCCACCACAGCGAACACGAAATGCTGCGCTACATGCGCGCGCTGTCGGACAAGGACCTGGCCATGGATCGCACCATGATCCCGCTCGGTTCCTGCACCATGAAACTCAATGCCACTGCCGAGATGATTCCGGTCACCTGGCCCGAGTTCGGCAACATCCATCCCTTTGTTCCCGCCGAGCAGGTGGCGGGCTATGAGGAACTCATTTCCGGACTTGAAGCCATGCTGGTGGAATGCACGGGTTACGACGCGGTCAGCCTGCAACCGAACTCGGGTGCGCAGGGCGAGTATGCCGGCCTGCTCGCCATCCGCGCGTACCACGCTTCACGAGGCGAAGGCCATCGCAACGTCTGCCTGATCCCCGACTCGGCGCACGGCACCAACCCGGCCTCGGCGCAGATGTGCGGCATGCAGGTGGTGGTGACCAAGACCGATGCCAACGGCAACGTCGATGTCGAGGACATTCGCCGCAACGCGGAAAAGCACAGCGAGCGCCTGGCCGCGATCCTGATGACCTACCCTTCCACGCACGGCGTGTTCGAGGAAGACGTGGTCGAGATCTGCGACATCATCCACACCCACGGCGGCCAGGTGTACACCGACGGCGCCAACATGAACGCCCTGGTCGGCCTGGCCAAGCCCGGCAAATGGGGCAGCGACGTATCGCACCTCAACCTGCACAAGACCTTCTGCATTCCGCACGGTGGCGGCGGCCCCGGCGTCGGTCCCTGCGCGGTGAAATCGCACCTCGCCCGGTTCCTTCCCGGAGCCCTGGACAAGGATGGATTCCGCACACCCGGCACAGGCAATGGCGCCATGGTCAGTGCCGCCAGCTTCGGCAGCGCATCCATCCTGCCGATCAGCTGGATGTACATCGCCATGATGGGCCGCGATGGCCTGCGCAAGGCGACCCAGGTGGCCATGCTCAACGCCAACTACCTGGCCAAGCGCCTTGAACCGCACTATCCCACGCTGTACACCGGCCGCAACGGGTTGGTCGCGCACGAGTGCATCCTCGACCTGCGTCCGCTGGAAAAGCAGACCGGCATCAGCGCCGAAGACGTGGCCAAGCGCCTCATCGACTTCGGCTTCCACGCGCCGACCTTGAGTTTCCCGGTGGCGGGCACGCTGATGGTGGAGCCGACCGAGTCCGAGTCGCTGCACGAACTGGATCGCTTCATCGATGCCATGATCCAGATCCGCGACGAAATCCGCGCAGTCGAAGACGGTCGCCTTGATCGCGAGGACAACCCGCTCAAGCACGCCCCGCACACGGCAACGCAAGTGTCCGCATCGCAGTGGACCCACGCCTATCCGCGCGAACTGGCCGCATTCCCGCTGGCCACGCTCAAGCAGCAAAAGTACTGGCCACCGGTGGCCCGCGTCGACAACGTCTACGGCGACAAGAACGTGATGTGTGCCTGCATTCCGATCGATGCCTACAAGGAAGACGCCGAGGCATAAGCGCAACATCAGAGCCTTGAAGAAACCCCGCATTTGCGGGGTTTTTTCTTGGTCCTTTGCCAATGCCGATTGCGTGGTCGCCGGGGCACTTGATTTATTTCCATGATTCTGGAATTATCGAATCATGAAGATGGATTCCGCCCTTGCCGCCCTGACTGCACTCAGTCATGAGTCCCGCCTTGCCGCCTTTCGCAAACTGGTCCAGGTTGGACCTGCGGGCCTTTCGGTGGGTGAACTGCGCGAACACCTGGATCTGCCGGCGGCCACGCTTACCGCCCATCTCAATGTCTTGCGTGCATCCGCATTGGTGCTTGATGAACGCGAAGGGCGTGTCATCCGCGTGCGCGCCAACTACCTGCAAATGAATGCATTGCTGACCTACCTCACCGAGAACTGTTGCTCAAATGACACTCGTTGCAAACCCCCGGGCGTCTGCAAGCCCGGAAAATCCGGAGTACGCAAATGAATCGCTTTCACGTTCACCTCAATGTTTCCGACCTCGGCGCCAGCATCCGCTTCTATTCCCGCCTGTTTGCGGCCGAACCCGCTGTAGTCAAGCCCGACTACGCGAAATGGATGCTGGAAGATCCACGCGTCAACTTCGCCATTTCCAGCACCGGCCGCGCAGTGGGCATCGATCACCTGGGCTTCCAGGTCGATAGCAATGAAGCACTCGATGTGATCGGCAAGCGCCTGGATGCGGCGGGCGAAACGGTGGTGCCGGAGAAGGCGACAATCTGCTGCTACGCCAAGTCGGACAAGCTCTGGAGCGAAGACCCGCAGGGCACGCGCTGGGAGACCTTCCACACCACGGGTGAGGCGACCAGCTACTACGCCGGCGGCGCGGCCTGCGCAACCGATGGCGCAAGCTGCAGCACCGACGCATCGTCCATTCAACCGCGCCAGGACTCGGTGACATCCTGCTGCGCACCGCAATCGGGCTGCTGCTGACCCATGAATCTGCGACCCGGGATTGACACTGATTCAGGCGCTATCCAAGGCCTGCTGAAGGATTGCCATCTGCCCGTCAGCGACCTTGAAGGTGCCACGGTAGATTTCATCGTGGCCATGCAGGGCGAGACTCTGGTCGGCGTCGTTGGGCTTGAACGCTTTGAACTCACCGGCCTTCTGCGATCCTTGGCCGTTCGCAAAAACCTGCGCGGCTGCGGTCTTGGCGAAAAGCTGGTTTCCGCCATGGAAGCCCATGCGGTCGGCTCGGGCATTTCGCAACTGGTTTTGCTGACCGAGACCGCAGCCCCGTTTTTCAATCGACGCCATTACACCGCGATCGAGCGCGCGCATGCTCCTTTCGCAGTCCAGCAAAGTGCCGAATTCCGCTCGCTGTGTCCCGCATCGGCAACCTGCATGATCAAACCGCTTGTCCAGCATCCGACCCAGCCATGAAGCGCGTCCTCTTTGTCTGCATTGAAAACTCCAACCGCAGCCAGATGGCCGAGGCCTTTGCCCGCATCCACGGCGGCAACAAGGTTGAAGCTGCGAGCGCGGGCTCAAAGCCATCCGGCCAGATCAATCCCAAGGCCATGCGTTTCATGGCCGAATTGGGTTACGACCTTTCCGGCCATGAGTCCAAATCCTTGGACCAGATCGGCGGCGAATTCGACGCGGTAATCACCATGGGATGTGGTGACAGCTGCCCGTGGTTGCCCGCCAGGCGCCGTGAGGACTGGGCATTGCCCGACCCCAAGCACATGGACGACGCGGGCTATCGAGCCATACGCGATGAGATCTCGGCTCGCGTCAAGATCCTGCTGGCAACACTCTGATGGGCCTGTGGCGCAAACTGATGGCCGAGTTTGTCGGCACTGCGTTGCTGCTGGCCTGCATCGTGGGCTCAGGCATCATGGGAGCCACCCTTGCCCAGGGCAATGACGCCATCGCCCTGCTGGCCAACGCCGCCGCAACGGCTGGCATGCTCTATGTGCTGATCGTGGTATTCGGCCCGATCTCGGGCGCCCATTTCAATCCGGCCGTCACCCTCGTCATGCGCTTGCGCGGCGAGCTGCGCAACCATGAAGCCCTGGCCTACCTTGGTGTGCAGATGCTCGCCGCCCTTGTCGGAGTCCTGCTGGCGCATGCCATGTTCGGAGTGGATCTGTTGCAGCCCGGAACCCGCGTGCGCAGCGGTTCTGCACAGTGGCTCAGCGAAGGCCTAGCCACCTTCGGCCTGCTGCTGACCATCCTGCTCGGAGCGCAATTCCGACCCAACGCCATTGCCGCCCTGGTGGCCAGCTACATCTTCGCTGCCTACTGGTTCACGGCGAGCACTGCATTTGCCAACCCGGCCGTCACCCTGGCGCGTGCCCTGACTCAAAGCTTCGCGGGAATACGACCCGAAGATGTCTCGGCCTTCCTCGTTGCCCAAATGATTGGAGCCATCCTCGCATGGGTCACGGCGTTCGCATTCGTTGGCTCAAGACAAGTACCCAAGCAGGAAATCTGAGCTCGGAATCTGGCCTGGCTTCGCGTGACTTCGCGCTTGCGCTTGATTCGCACACGCTGAGCGCAGGGACATCCGTCAGAGGTTGATGCGAGCGCCGAAAAGGCGCGGTTTCCTGTCGATCACATCGGTCCACACCACGAACAGCTCGCCGTTGCTGGCCAGCAGCCTGGCAAATCCGGTGGCGCGGCCGTGACCGTGCAGGCGCGCCACTTCCATGCGCGCCAGCGGCTGCGAGCGGTCGGCGCCGTAGGCTGCCAGATGCAGGCTCTGGCCATTGGCATCTTCGCGGGTCCACAGCACCCATGTCCTCTCGGTGTCGAGGGCAACATCCACCCTGCCCTGCACTGCTTCGCCCTGGTCCACCCACACGGGCACGGAGAAATTCGTGCCGGCGTCCGTCGAGCGGGCCAGTGCGACGCGTGGCGCGTTGTCTGCCGCAGTGAACCAGGCGACGGCCGCGTTCATGCCGCGCGCCGCAAGCGCAGGGCCATTGACCGGACAGCCTTCGATGTTCCAGTTGTCCGCGTGCACCGGCCGTGGTGCGCTCCAGCCGTCGGTGCCCAGGCGCACCACGGAAATGTCGCGGATTTCGTCTTCGCTGCGGTCGCGGTAGGCGAGCAGGGCGCCCACATCCGTCAAGGCCGCTGTCGATTGGCAGCAATCGCAGGTGCTGGCATCGATGCGGTGTTCATCACGACGTTGCATCTGCGCGTCGAAGCGTGCAGCGCGCAAGCTCATCGCCCCGCCGTGATTTTCGTGGCCCTTGTGGTCTTCGTGGCCGCCTGCGCCGGTTTCGCGGCCATCCAGCCAGGCCACGCCGATGCCTCCTTCGCTTGTCGGCCACAGCGAAACAAAACCGTGCTCGGTCGGGGTGCCGTCATCGTTGACGCGAACCGGTTGCGACCAGTGCGCGCCGCCATCCACCGAACGCGCCATGACCACGTCGTAGGCATAGGTTGCGGCCGCGGATTTTTCCAGCCAGTGCGCCCACAGTGCACCATCGCTGGCGATGGCAATGTGCGGCGTGTCCGCCCAGTTGACGAACCAGTTGTCGCCCCGCGCAATCGCCTGCGGCGCCGACCAGATGCCGTCTTGCCAACGCGAGAACTTCATGGCATCGCCGGAGCCGTCGGCTTCCACCCACGACAGCAGCACCGATCCATCCGGGCTGGCCACCAAGTCTGGCTGCGCCGCACCCAGCGGACTCGGCAACGACCATTCGGCGCGCTGGAGCTGCATGGATGGCACAGCGGAGACGTGCGCATCCGCACCCGGGCCGCCGTTGCGTCCGCAGGCGACAAGGCACAATGCACACACGGAGATGGCGAGTATTCTCATGTCACGACAGGTTCCACAATCGACCCGATGAATCATGGCATGAAGTCGTCACGCGCAGATCACTCCAATTCCGCCCTGCGTCCATTCCCTGCCCGGGTGGCTTTGCCGCGCCGTTTCTATGCGCGTGATCCGCGCGTGGTTGCACCGCAGCTGCTGAACAAGATCCTGCGCGTTGCCGACGGTCGCAGCGGCCGCATTGTCGAGGTGGAGGCCTATTGCGGAGAAGCAGACCCGGCCGCGCATTCCTACAACGGAAAAACAGCGCGCAATGCCACCATGTTTGGCGAAGGCGGGCACCTGTACGTGTATTTCAGCTACGGCATGCACTGGTGCGCCAATGCCGTGTGCGGAAAACAGGGCGAAGGCGTGGGCGTGCTGATCCGAGCCTTGCAACCGCTGGACGGCATTGACGCCATGCGCCAGGCGCGACCCAAGGCGCGTAATGACCGCAATCTCTGCAACGGCCCCGGCAAATTGACCCAGGCACTGGGTCTGGACAAGCGCCATGATGGAGCCGACCTGGTGAGCGGCGCGGATGGCGTGGGTATCTTTTCCGACGGACTGAAACCCCCGAAGCATCCCCTGGCGACACCGCGGGTTGGAATTTCCAAGGCCCGGGATGAACTCTGGCGTTGGCTGTTGCCGCCGCTCAGCGAATGAAAAATCCGATGGGAGCGAGGTTCTCGATCACGTCCGCTTCAAGTGCATCCACGCGCGCCCCAGTCGGGCCGTGCCGCAACCAGTCAGCGAGCTGGCTCAGCGACGCTTCGTCGCCACAGGCAAGCACCTCAACGCGGCCGTCACGAAGATTCTGCGCAGATCCCTGGAGTCCAAGCCGCAGCGCCTGGCTACGCGTTGCCGCGCGAAACCCCACGCCCTGCACCTTGCCGGATACGAAATAGCGCCGACAGGCCATGCCGCGCTCAGGAACCCACGGGCGGTTTGCGGGAATTGACGACCTGCTCCAGATCGTCCCGGGTCACCGGCCCAAGAAAATGTTTGACCACGCTGCCATCCGGTGCGATCAGGTAGGTGGTTGGCAGGCCACGCGGTATCTCGAAATCCGGCGGCGGGTTTTCCACGTCCAGTTGTGCAATCGGGTAATCGACCGGATGGCGCTTGAGGAAATCGACGATCTCCTGCCGCTCGGTATCCTCGAATGCGAGGCCGATGCCTTCGACATCCGCGCGCGACTTCACGAACTCGGAAAGGACCGGCATTTCCTCGATGCAGGGCGCGCACCAGGTTGCCCAGAAATTGACCATCACCCATTTGCCGCGATGCGTCGCCAGGTCAAAGCTGGCCCCTTGCAGGGTCTGCACCTTGAGCGCGGGGCGCTCCGCGGTGGCGGCGTGCGCCATGGCGCATGACAGCGAAAGGCCAATGGCAAGCAGGCAGGCAGATCGGGTTTTCATGCAGGATTTCCAGAATCGGATTTCAGGGATGGCGGACCATTGGATGGCAGCGTGATGAGCGAAGCAAGTGGCACATCGAGGCGGGTGCGGAAACTGTTGGCAAAATCCTGCAGGGGCGAGACTGCGGGCGGCGCTTGCCCGGCATCACCGGGCAGGCGCTGATCATCCACCGGCAGGCGGTATCCGCCCTTGCGGTAGAGGTCCAGCAAGGTGACGCCGTTGAGATCGCGCGCCAGGATCCACTCACCCAGCTCGCTGCGGCGGATGATGGACAGGCTGCCCAGGTCTGCCAGGTACCGTTGCAACAGATCATCGGTGAGATACGGCTCGCGTGACCGCAACTGTGCGCTGTCCAGGCCACGTCCTTCGCGATGTGCCTGTGCAAGTTGCGCAAGCACCTTCAGCATTCCGGACAGCTCCTGGTCCGGCGTGATGCGCTCGTCCATGCATCGATAGTCGAAGGAAGACAGCGAAGCGGTGATGGATGCGCCGAGCAGCACCACGATCCACGACAGGTACACCCAAAAGAAGAAGATCGGCACCATGGACATGGCGCCGTAGACTTGCTGGTAATTGGCCAGGCTGCCGGCATACCAGCCGAAGCCGCGCTTGCTGAGTTCAAACAGAACCGCAGCAATGAGCGCGCCGGTCACGGCATGGCGGATGCGCACGCCACGGTTGGGAATGACCATGTAGGCCGTCATCAAGGTCACCCAGATGATGAGGAACGGCAGGATGGAAAGCAGCCGCGCCTTGAGCGAGAACTGGATCGCAGCAGCATCGATGAACGGCAAGGCAAACAGGTAGGAACTGACTGCCATCGCCGATACCAGCAGCAGCGGTCCCAGGCTGAGCGCCGTCCAGTAGATGACGAATCGCGAGGCTGGCGCGCGATGGGCCTTGACCCGCCAGATCCGGTTGAAGGCATCCTCGATGCTCATCATCAGGGCAATGGCGCTGAACACCAGAACCAGCACGCCGATGGTGGTTGCCTTGCTGGCATTGGCCGCGAACTCGGTCACATAGGACTGCACGACATCACCGGCCGCCGGCACGAAATTGCGGAAGATCCAGTCGGTCAGGCGATCACGCCACTCGGCGAAGGAAGGAAACATCGCCAGCACGCCAAGCGCGGCGGCGGTCAGCGGCACCAGCGCAAACAGGGTGGTGAATGCCAGCGCACCGGCAGTTTGCAGGCAGCGGTCCTCGACAAACCGTCGCCAGGTGAAATCCAGGAAGGCAAGGCGACGTTCGCGGTGGGCTTTGGACGTGGCAAACTTCAGGAAGGCCATGCAATGAGGTTAGCCCAAGCAACCTGTCCGGCCAACATCACCATCCTGCCGGGAAAATTCCAGATGTCCGACGTGCTTGTCCTTTACTACAGCCGCAACGGCAAGGTTGCCCAACTCGCCCGCCTGGTTGCGCGCGGCATCGAGGAAGTGTCCGGCATGCAGGCCCGCCTGCGCAGCGTTCCTCCGGTTGCTCCGCTCACCGAATCGGCGGCGCCTCCGGTTCCCGACGAAGGCGCGCCGTATGTCGAGAAGCAGGATCTGCGCGACTGCGCGGGACTGGTCATGGGCAGCCCCACCCGCTTCGGCAACATGGCGGCACCGCTGAAACATTTCCTGGATTCGACCGGCGCTGAATGGGCCTCCGGTGCGCTGGTCGGCAAACCTGCCGGCGTATTCACCTCGACCTCGACCATGCATGGCGGCCAGGAGAGCACCCTGCTCTCGATGATGCTGCCGCTGATCCACCACGGCATGCTGATCGTCGGCATTCCCTTCACCGAAGCTGCCCTCAACCGCACGCAATCCGGTGGCAGCCCGTATGGCGCAAGCCACGTTGCGGGAATCAACGGCGAGAATCCGATCAGCGAGGATGAGCGCACGCTGGCGCGCGCACTCGGCCGTCGGGTTGCGGAAACCTGCACGCGGTTGGCTGGCCAATGAGCGCCGTGCGTGTCGCCCTCCTGGCCTGGTTCGGCCTGTTCGTGCTGCATGTGATCTGGCACGCCTGGCTGGCCCCGCCGGAAAACGGACAGATCGGCCTGGCCCTCGCCTTCACCGTCCTGCCGCTGCTCCTGCCGTTGCTGGCCTGGCGCGCAGGCCTTGGCCGCATGCTGCTTTGGCTGGGCATTCTCGGCCTGTTCTATTTTTGCCACGGCGTAGTTGCAGCTTGGGGCATACCTCGAATTCGCCTGCTGGCGCTTATCGAAGTCGGTCTGTGTCTGTTTCTTGTCGGCAGCTTGGGCTGGATCAGCCGGAGCTCAAAGAACTAACTCCGTTCCAACATGGAGCCGTACACAACCGCTCTCCTCTTCTGGCAAAGCGCGTTCAGTGCGGCGATCACGCGTTGTGATGATTCCCGGGCTCGTCAGCATTTGGGTGCGCGAACAAATCCGCTACTGGAACTTCGAGCGTCTCAGCCAATCGACAGATGTTGAGAAGTGCGATGTTGCGCTGGCCTCGCTCCACGCCTCCTAGATAACTGCGCGCAACCCCGCTTTCCAGGGATAGAGTTTCCTGCGACCAGCCGCGCGCCCTTCTCATCTGCGCCAGCCTGCGACCGAACAGAATTCGCGGATCTTCCGCCATCGCCTGCTTCGTGGGGTGTAGAAGGCGCCACGCTACGAATCAGACGCACTATCGGGCCACGCTCTATGAGTGACAATCCGCCAGCGCTATGCCATTCTTTGTCACCCATAGTGGTCAACCGTCAAAAGTTGGGGGTGGAGGAACCGTATGCGACTTATTGCATTTGGCTTGGTTGTCTTTGTTCTGAGCGGCTGTGGCACCTGGGTTAACCGTCAGCATCCCAACGCGAACTATCAGGCTGATTGGCACGATTGCTATATGCGAGCGCAGCAGTGGTTCCCGCCGGACTACGAGGTCATCACTACCCCGCAGGTTACGAATACAGACTGCAATGAAGTCTACGCTGGGCACTTTTCCTGCACGGGAACGACTACAGGTGGCACTCAAAAAAATGGCAGGGATAGGAATGCTGAGAAGCGATTCAATGCCCAAGTAGCTTGTAGACATGAAAAAGGCTGGCGGTTTGAGAGCAAGAACTGATGGGCGAGGCGAATCAAAAGTCAGCGAGTTTTGTGCGCTGGCAGGCCACAACATTGGCACAGTTCGGCTATGTCGCAAATCTTACGCTCGCGCTTGCTGTGGCGACCTTGGGGTTTCAGGTGAACCTGTTGCTGCACGAAGGATTTGTTCCACCGAAGTGTCTTTTCACCGCCGCCATCTTGACGACTATGATATCGGTTGGGCTTGGGTTGTGGCTGGCCATCAATAGACTCCAAGATTTTCGAATTACCGCCAGAATTGCTCGAATGAGAGAAGGTGGAGACATAAGTTCCAAACTCGATGCTTTGCGTGCCCGATCCAAAAAGCTCGGAAAACGAACTTGGTGCTTGTTCCGATGGCAGCTGAGTGCGTTTGGAGTTGGGGTACTTCTTTCTGTGGTTACTGTCGCTGTGCTCGAAAGCGAAAAGTTGTTCTGAAGGAAATTCGAAGGCAAGCGCCGCCACGGAAAAACGTTTTCTGGCATCGATGTGTCTGCAGATCGGTTGCCGCTCAGAACTTTCCAGATAAACAGGCTCGATCGCGATATTTTCTGGCAGGCGAAGGAAGAGCATCAGGCCTGAACACTGGTAGTAGGCAAAAGAGAGTGATGGCAGCAACGCATTTGCGCTGACGCCTTGCCCCTGAATGCGAGGGGCGCGGTCTATAATTTGCGCATGCCATCGCATCCGAAATTGCCTGTCCTGAAAAACCAGTACCGCAGCGATCGGGTCCTGCGGGCCTGGGTGAATCAGCACCTGCCGCAAGGTATCCGCAACGAGATCGATGCCGATCTGGATGCGCTGGGTGCGCATGCGGCACAGGCCTGGGAGGAAGCCCGCGCGCGTACGCCTGCGCAACCGATCCTCACGCACTTCGATGCCGTCGGCAATCGCATCGACCGCATCGAATCCACGCCGGTCTGGCAACGCGGCGCCGAAATCGCCACCCGCTACGGCCTGGTCGCCGCGGGACACGAGGCGCGCCACGGTGAATACGCGCGCTGCAACCAGCTCCTGCGTGTTTACCTGCATCACATCGCCAGCGAGTTCTACACCTGTCCGCTGGCCATGACCGATGGCGCCGCCACCGCGCTCAAGGCCTCCGCCAACGACGCATTGATCGCCCATGCGGTTCCGCGCCTGACTTCCCGCGATGTCTCGACATTCTGGCTTTCCGGTCAATGGATGACGGAACTGGCCGGTGGCTCGGACGTCGGCAACACCGAAACCGAGGCCTGGCAGGATGGCGACGGGCATTGGCGATTGACGGGTCGCAAGTGGTTCACCTCGGCCGTGGTCGGCGACATGGCGCTGACGCTTGCGCGACCGCGCGGAGCCGGACCCGGTGGCCATGCGCTTGCCATGTTCTACCTGGAAACGCATGCAGCGGATGGCAGCTGGAATGGCATTCGCATCGACCAACTCAAGGACAAGCTCGGCACGCGCGAGTTGGCCACGGCGGAAATCCATCTACAAGGCGCGCGCGCAACCGCGGTGGCCGGAATCGACCACGGCGTGCGCCTGATCACGCCCATGCTCAACATCACGCGGACCTGGAACGCAGTCGGTGCACTGGCCAGCATACGTCGCTGCGTGGCGCTGGCGACCGCCTATGCGCACCAGCGCGAGGCCTTCGGCAAGCGCCTGATCGAGCATCCGCTGCATGCGGAAACCCTGGCCGACATGCAGGCCACCTTCGAAGCCGCGTTCCAACTCGTGTTTCACCTCACCCACCTGCTCGGGCGCAGCGAATGCGGTCTGGCCGACGCTGATGAACAGGCGTGCCTGCGACTGCTCACGCCGCTGGCCAAGCTGTGGACGGGGAAGCTCGCCGTCGGCATGGCCTCGGAATGCTGCGAGGCATTCGGCGGTGCAGGCTATATCGAGAACACCGGCATCCCGCAGTTGCTGCGCGACGCACAGGTCTATCCGATCTGGGAAGGCACCAGCAATGTGTTGGCGCTGGATACCCTGCGAGCGCTGGGCAAGACCGGCGTGGGGCCCATCCTGCACTGCGTCGAGCGCTGTCTGCAGGCGCGCCAGGATTCGCCTTTGCCGGAAGCGCTCGCAACTGCGGCAAGCGACATCCGCGGCAGCCTGCTGGAAGCAGCACGCTGGCTGGAGACACACGGCGATGATTCATTCCGGCTGCAAGCAGGTGCCCGTGCGCTGGCATTTTCGCTGGCGCGTGCAGTGGCCGCAGCCCTGCTCTGGCGCTGCGCCGTGGCCAGTCACGCGGCGGGCGATGCGCGCCCCGGCCATGCCCTGCTGCGCTTCCTGTCGTGTCCGCTTTCGCACCTGTCGTACAACGCGTTTGCCCCTGCCTTCGACCTGCTCGACCCTGCCTGATCGCCATCCGTCTCCCGCAAGGAATTCCCATGCAACACCTGTCCATCGTCACCACCGGCGGCACCATCGACAAGGTCTATTTCGATGACAAGTCGGCCTATGAAATCGGCGATCCGCAGATCGGCAAGATCCTCGAATCCCTGGGCGTCGCCTTCAGCTTCGATGTGCTGCCGGCCCTGCGCAAGGACAGTCTGCACCTGGATGATAGCGATCGCGACCTGCTGCGCCGCCTGATCGAGGCGCAACCGCATCGTCATGTGCTGGTCACCCACGGCACCGACACCATGGTGGAAACCGCCGCCGTGCTGCGCCAGATTGAAGGCAAGGTGATCGTGATGACCGGTGCGCTCAACCCGGCGCGCTTCCAGGGCTCGGATGCCGTATTCAACATCGGCTGCGCGGTGGGAGCCTTGCAATGCCTTGAGAATGGCGTCTACATCGCCATGAACGGACGCATCTGGAATCCCGCCCACGTGCGCAAGAATCGAGACGCCAACCGCTTCGAACCGGTCCAGTGATTCGGCAGCAGACGTCGGTTGTGGCGCACGATGCAATCGCGCGCCGAGTGAATGTCCTCAGCGCTTCTTGATGAACGCGACTTGCTTGGGACGCATGATCCACAGCAGCACATACAGAACAAGCAACACCGGAGCCGCCCAGTAAAGCCACTTGATGAGCCCGTGGGTGGCGTTGAAGGACGAACTGAAAATTAGGTCCATGGCCACGTGCGGCTCTGCAAGGATTCGTTCGAAACCAGGACTTAATCCGGCCGTCATGATGCCGGTGCCCAGGCTGTGGAGTGCGCCAACCGCAGCATCAAGGGGAACGCCAAGCGCAAGATAAAGCGATGCCAGCACGGCTTCGGCATGCGCGGATCGCTCGATGGATGTGCCGACATCGGGCAAGCCCGGCACGGCGCCCCACAGCACCAGATCGAACAGGAAAACCAGCACGAAAAGGATCAGGGCGATGGTGTGCAAATGGCGACGCATGGACTCTCTCCGGGCCGGTTCGAATACCAGTATGCCCCAGCCCGCGCCGCTGTAAACTGTGCTGCAACGCACGACCGGCGGGCCGTGCAGCCTTCAGAATTCGCAGGCAGGCAGGTCCGCCACCATGCGTGGGCGCATGGTCGATTCCGTCCGGCAACACCATCGATGCAGGAAATCGGTATTGCTAATGACTGGCTCGAACTCCAATTTCGGACTCTCCGACGCAACAGCCCGTGAGGCCCTGCGCGAGCGTTGCCTGAGTCTGGTTCGACGCTGGCAGCCGTTGGCGCGCTCGGGCTGGGATCACCAGGCCGCCCGCCTGCTCGGTGAGGAGATCGACCAGATCGCCCAGACCAGCGAAGGCCTCGGGCTTTCGGTGGTGAACGAATCGGCTCTGGAACTGGCCGCCTACCTGTGCTCGTTCATCGACGACAAGCTGGTGCCCAACGAGAATGCGCTGGATTGCCTGGCCGGAATGGTCAACACGCTGGGCAGTGCACTGAGCGAACTATCCGGCAGCACCACGGCCGATGTGCATGCCCTGCACGGTTCCGAAATCGAGAACGACGTTGTACTCGATCCGGCGATCACCTCCGTCGAATCGACGCTCGCCACGTCAGATGCGCCTCCGGCACCCACCTGGTTGCCACGTGCGGTCTGCATGCTGGGCGAAACCGTACGCAATGCGCCCGGTCTTGCCGCGGCACTGCGCGAGCGCGATTACCAGGTCAACGATTTCTTCGACATCGATGCATTGCTTTCCTTCCTGAGCGTTGCCCGCCCCGGTGCCTTGCTGCTGGATGCGCGCAGCTTGAGCCAGCTGGGGCGTATCCGCGCCCGCCTCGATGAGGGTGATCGCGACTTGCGCCGCGCGCAGCCCGCGCTGCTGGTGTTCTCCCCGCATGGCGACCTCGCAGACCGCTTGCTGGCCATGCGTGCCGGCGCGGCAGGCGTGTACAACATGCCGGTCGATTCGCTGCGTGTCATCGCCACGCTCGATGAGCTGCTCGTGCACGCCACGCAGACGCCCTGGCGCGTACTGTTGGCGGAGGTCGATATCGTCAGCGCCAGCGAGCGTGCACGCTGGCTGGCAGAGCGCGGCATGACCGTGCGCATCGCTGCAAACGGCCAGGCCGCACTCGCTGCCCTGCCGGATTTCCGTCCCGATGCGCTGGTGATCGATCACGAGCTCTCCGACATCCGTGGCCTGGAACTCGTGCAGCTGGTGCGGGACCAGGCCGAACATGCTGCGCTGCCCATCGTGCTGATGTCCAATCATGGCGATGTCGGCCAGCGCTTCGATGCCATTGCAGCGGGCAGTGACGAGGTGCTGCTGAAGCCGGTCAAGGCGCGTCACCTGGGCCACGCCCTCACGTCCCGCCTGAACCGCTCGCGTCGACTGCGCGAATTGATTGGATCCACTGGCGGGCGCGATCCGGTAACCGGGCTGTTTTCGCGCGGCGTGCTGCTGGACAAGCTGGCCATTGCCGCCGGCGACCGCTCGGCCGCACTCATGTGCATTGCCCTGGATCGTTCGCAGGCGTTGCGTGAAAGCATCGGAATCAGCGGCCTTGCTGCGCTCGATACCCACGTCGGGCAACTGCTGCGCAGCCAGCTCGATTCCAGCGATCTTGCCGCGCACTACCAGGATTTCCACTATTTCGTGCTGGTGCATCGTTCCTCGCGTTCCGAAGTCACCGTTCTGGCCGAGGAAATCCGCGCGCAACTGAGTCGCCAGGGTTGGTTGTACAACGGCAAGGACCTCCCGCTCACGGCCAGCATTGGCCTAGGCCTGCTCGGTGGCGAACAGACCAGTGTCGACTCCATCGTCACCCACGCCGAAGCAGCGCAGATCGCGGCTGCCCACATGGGCGGCAATCGCGTGCTCTGGTACGAAGCACGCGAAGCGGCGCTTCTGCCCAGCGATCCCTTGCTCGCCGTGCGTGCCGTGATGGGTCGTCCACTCAAGGCGGAGCAGGCCACCTTTGATTTCCTGCCCATCGTGCCCCTCGGCGGCAAGCTCAGCGGTCAGTTCGACCTGCGTTTCCGCGTGCTCAGCACGCAGAATCCTGGCAGCTCGGTGAGCTACGACGAACTGGTGCCCGCTGCACGCGAGACCAACCAGCTCGCTGAAATCGATCGCATGTTGCTCACGCAAACCTTGGAAATGCGCGGCGAGCAACTCAAGCGCGGACGCCAGTTGCGCATTTTCGTGCCGCAATCGGTGGCCTCCTTGCTCAGCGCGGATCTGTGCTGGTGGCTGGATCGGGAACTCAAGGCCCACCACCTGTCCGGCACGGGTCTGACCTTGTGCCTGCCCTGCTCGCCCCTGATCGATGCCGGTGAGCGCGGACGCGAGCGTGTGGCGGAACTGCGCAAGCTCGGTGTTCGCGTGTGCCTGAGCGATTTTGGTCGGGACTGGGCGGCGGTGCACGCGCTCAAGCAACTGCACGCGGATTTCGTTCGCCTCGATCCGTTGCTGGTGCAGGAACTGGGCAGCGTGCGTTCGGTAGCCGATACCGTGCTTGCGCTGGTACGCAAGGCCCACGCATCCGGTGCCGCGGTAATCGCACCGGAAGCAGACAATCTCAATCGCGCCCATCTGCTGCTGCGACTTGGCGTCGACTACGCCGTGGGCCCGGCCTTCTCCCAGCCCTTGCGCCAGCCGGATTTCGATTTCAGCCAGCCGCTTTGGTGAGTCCGCCTTGTATGGGTAGAGCCGAGCTTGCTCGGCTGCGGCTGCTCGGCAAGGTCCCAAGCGGAGCAAGCTCCGCTCTACAAGGAGCTTGGGATTCGCATGGCAAGGGTAGAGCCGAGCTTGCTCGGCTGCGGCGGCTCGGCAAGACCGCAAGCGGAGCAAGCTCCGCGCTACAAGGAGCTTGGGATTCGCATGGCATGGGTAGAGCCGAGCTTGCTCGGCTGCGGCGGCTCGGCAAGGTCCCAAGTGGAGCAAGCTCCGCGCTACAAGGAGCTTGGGATTCGCATGGCATGGGTAGAGCCGAGCTTGCTCGGCTGCGGCGGCTCGGCAAGGTCCCAAGCGGAGCAAGCTACGCGCTACAGGGAGCTTGGGATTCGCATGGTATGGGTAGAGCCGAGCTTGCTCGGCTGCGGCGGCTCGGCAAGGTCCCAAGCGGAGCAAGCTCCGCTCTACAAGGAGCTTGGGATTCGCATGGTATGGGTAGAGCCGAGCTTGCTCGGCTGCGGCGGCTCGGCAAGGTCCCAAGCGGAGCAAGCTCCGCGCTACAAGGAGCTTGGGATTCGCATGGTATGGGTAGAGCCGAGCTTGCTCGGCTGCGGCGGCTCGGCAAGGCCCCAGGCGGAGCAAGCTCCGCGCTACAGGGAGCTTGGGATTCGCATGGTATGGGTAGAGCCGAGCTTGCTCGGCTGCGGCGACTCGGCAAGGTCCCAAGCGGAACAAGCTCCGCGCTACAAGGAGCTTGGGATTCGCATGGTATGGGTAGAGCCGAGCTTGCTCGGCTGCGGCGGCTCGGCAAGGTCCCAAGCGGAGCAAGCTCCGCGCTACAGGGAGCTTGGGATTCGCATGGTATGGGTAGAGCCGAGCTTGCTCGGCTGCGGCGACTCGGCAATGCCCCAAGCGGAGCAAGCTCCGCGCTACAAGGAGCTTGGGATTCGCATGGTATGGGTAGAGCCGAGCTTGCTCGGCTGCGGCGGCTCGGCAAGGTCCCAAGCGGAGCAAGCTACGCGCTACAGGGAAATCCTCAGTCGGACGATCGCACAACCGTGCCGAATCAACTCGCCAGCGAGCGCACGCGCGAACGTGTCATCGGGCCAAGCTTCAGCCTGTCGAACAGCGTGCCGATCGCCGCTTCATCAGGCGCTCGTCGCGCATAGTCCGTCAATCCCCGCGGCACCGGCGCATCCACGGCAATACCCGTCAAGCGACGGGACAATCTCGCCATGTCGGCATGTTCGTACAGCTTGCGCGCAATTCCCGCCGCGCCACGCATGCGCAAGAACGCCACTTCCTCGCGTCGTTCGAGCAGCGCGTCCAATGTCTCGAAATGCGCAAGCAGCACGGCTGCGGTTTTTGCGCCGATGCCGGGAATGCCCGGGATGTTGTCGATGGCATCGCCCATCAAGGCCAGGAAATCGGCGACCTGATGCGGATGCACGCCCAGGCGCTGTTTGATGCCCTGCGCATTCCAGCGCTGGTCGCGCGAGAAATCCCATTGCTCGACCGAGTCACCCACCAGCTGCCCGAAATCCTTGTCGGCAGAGACGATGATGGCGCCGCAATCATGCGTATCGAGTGCATGCACGGCACTGCCGATCAAATCGTCGGCTTCGAATTCGGTATCGGTGAGGACGGTCATCCCCAATGCAGCCGCCACCTCGCGGCAATAGGCAAATTGGCGGATCAGCTCATCCGGCGGCAACTCGCGATTCGCCTTGTAGTCTGGATAAATCGCGTTGCGGAACGAACTGGTCAAGGACTCGTCAAAGCAGATCGCCGCATGGCTCGGCTTGGCGCGCTCCAGCAGGTCCAGAAGAAAGCGGGTGAATCCATGCACGGCGTTGACCGGATGCCCGTCGACATCGGTGAAATCCGGCGGGATCGAATGCCAGGCCCTGAAAACGTACAGGCTGGCATCCACCAGGTAGGCATGCGGTCGATCCCGATTCATGCCGACCATTCGCCCAGAACTTCCGCCAACGCCGGACGCGGATGTTCGCTTGCGGCCTCGCGAACGGTTCCCACGTGCACGAAGCCGATCACGCGCTCGTTGTCGGCGAGTCCGAGCAACCCCGCAACCTCGCGGTCGTAGGCTGCCCATCCGGTCAGCCATTGCGCGCCGAAACCCAATGCCTGTGCACCCAGCAGCAGGTTGTATGCCACGCAACCCGCCGACAGTACCTGTTCCTGCTCGGGAATCTTGTGATCACTCAAAACGCGTGCAATCACCACCACGACCAGCGGCGCGTGCAGATATCGCTCACGATCCTTGGCCAGCACCGCAGCTGGGGCATCCGGCTCCTTGCGCGCGTGGATCTCCGCGAGCCGTTCGCCAAACGTGAGGCGTGCCTCACCCCTCACCAGCAACAAACGGGTGGGAGAAAGGCGCCCGTGGTCGGGCACGCGAATGGCTGCCGTCAGCAATGTGTCCAATAGCAAATGGTCTGGCCCCGGCTCGCCCAATTGGCGCGAAGGTACCGACAAGCGGTGATTCAGGAATTGCAGTGGCATGGCGCGACTCGTTGCGGTGATCGTGCAGTTTAAGGCAACGCTGATCGGATGATTCGCATTGGGTGGGTCAAGACCGTTGGCTACAACGCCATTCGCATGCGCGAAAGCGGAACCCGAATTCCGCCCGGCAGGTCAAGGTTGAAGCGTTCGATGACCGCAAATCCACTGGCCAGGTACAGGGGCTCGCCGGGCAGAGTGGCCGCCAGTTCCAGGGTACGGAATCCCTCCTCGCGTGCGGCAAGGGTACAAGCGGCCATGAGTTGGCTGCCCAGTCCGCGACGTGCCATGGAAGGATGCACAAAAAAGGCGCGTATGCGTGCCGCTTCCGTGGCAGGATCAAGCAAGGGATCCGGTCCGGATTTGGTTTGATCCCCTCCAAACAGGGTACGCCGCTTGCTCCAGCCACCGCAGGCCACGATGCGCCCCTCGTGCTCGATCACGAAATAGGTTTGATCGTCGATCAGCTGGGTGTCGACGCCGAAGACATGCCGCGTGATGGCGTCCGCTTGCTCGGTTGAATAGAAACCCACACTCAGCACGCGACCGGACAGCTCGATGAGAGCATTCAATTCGGCAATGTCGGATGACGTGGCGGTTCGAAACTGCATGATGACAAGTCCGTCGCAACGATCGGGATTTTGGCAGCAACTTGCGGACATTGGCCATGGGCATGCAACCCGACGAGACACAATTGCCTGTCATGACGGTTCCGCCACGAACTCAAGCGCGATTCTTTAGGGAAACCCTGAACAAGTATTGTCGCGAGCAAGCTCGCTCCCACCATTGCTTGATTTTGTGGGAGCGAGCTTGCTCGCGACGAATGAGTTCCGTACTTGTTCAGAGTTTCCTTAGGGCAACGCTGCCTTATTGGTGTCATCCCCGCAATTTTCGTCACCCCGGCATACGCCGGGGTCCATTTTGCCCTTGATTCCATTGGAACAAGATCAAGATGGGTTCCGACTTGACCAGCCATTCGGCTGTTGTAAAGCGCCCCGCCGGAATGACGAGCAAAATCAGAGTTTTCCTAGGCGCAATGCCTTAGTCGTGCAGACGGGTGGCCACAAGGCTCTCGCGCTGCTCGAGCTGATCGACGAGCCTTGCCAACGCGCTCCTGCCCTTACGCCAATCGATTTCCGCATGGCGCAGTCCGATGTAGTTGATCGCGCAGGCCAGATTGATCTGCGCCAATGACACTTCATCGGGCAATGCAGCGGTGTGGGCTTCAAGATAATCCAGCGTGCGCTGGATAGCCGCCTGGTAGCGTCCCCACCAAAACACCGAACGCAGCCCCTCGGCGTCACGCACCTTTTCAAGACGCAACAGCACCAGCGTATCAAGCAAGCCGGAGCACACCGAGTAAAAGGTTCGTACGCCCCAGTCCGCTTCCAGTGCTCGGCCCAGGCGTCCATCGCCCAGCTCGCGATCCAGGTACGCGCAGATGACTTCGCTGTCCATGATCGCCTGGCCGTTGTCGAGCACCAGGCAGGGCACCTTGCCCAAGGGATTGGCCTTGATGAAATCCTCGGCACCGTCAAAGGGATGCGAAACGACCTCGTCGACCTTCCCCTCCAGCCCATGTTCGCGAACGACAATGCGCGCGCTGCGTGCGAACGGCGAGGCGTGGGTGTAGTAAAGCTTCATGCGTTTTCCGGATCGAGAAAGACAATGCAGTGTGCAAATCCTCTGGCAGGAAGTCCAATTGCGCAGAATAGCCAGCCAGCACGCTCGAACCTGGCAGGAGCGAAGGCGCTTGGAACTCCGGCTTCGAACCTGTTCCAATTCTCCCGACTTGGCGACAATCCGAGGCACAGATGCTCGTTACAAAACAGCAACTGATTGAGGCACCCAGGAGTCTCCGCCCCGTGTCGTGCTATTGGGTGGCGTCCAATAAACATGCTTTACGTTAATCACGCACTTCGTTACTATGCGACATGATCGAGTCGTTCAAGTGCGCTGACACCGAAGCACTGTCCAGGGGCGATCGTGTTCGCCGTTTCGTGAATTTCGCTACGGTGGCTCAACGCAAGCTCAGGCAGCTTCAAATTGCCGGGTGCCTGAATGATTTGCGGGTTCCACCGGGAAACAGGCTTGAAGCACTGAAGGGCAATCGAGCCGGCCAGCACAGTATTCGCATCAACGATCAGTGGCGTGTCTGCTTTCGCTGGACGGCGGCTGGTGCGCAGGACGTCGAAATCGTGGACTACCACTGAGGCCAACATGAGCAAACTCAATCCCGTAACCCCTGGTGAGCTCCTGTCAGAGGAGTTCCTCAAGCCCATGGGCCTTAGCCAGTACCGCGTAGCCAAGGAAATCAGCGTTCCGGCTCAACGCATTGGCGACATCGTGCTCGGAAAGCGCAGCATTACTGCCGACACCGATCTGCGCCTTTGCCGCTTCTTCGGTCTGTCCAATGGATATTGGCTGCGTGCACAGGCGGCCTACGACACTGAAGTCGCGGAAAGATCACTGGCTCCGGTTCTCGGCAAGATCAAGCCATGGGTAACGCATGCAGTTCAGCAACGTGATCCAGTCGCCGTCAACAAGGCCAAGCGCGCACAGCGCAGATAGTCACGAGCAGCAACAACTCGAACGAAACATCACGAAGGCTCCTTCGGTCTGGCCCAGCGCGCATTGGGTCCTTGGATCCAATTCCCCGTGCAGGCGCTTACCGTTCGCCCCCAATTGGGCTAGGATGCGGGTCGGACTTCAGGTCGAGGGGGAGCCATGCCGGTCGTCGTTGCCGTATTGCGCGAATCTGCCGAGGGCGAGCGCCGCGTTGCGCTCACGCCGGAAGTCGCGAAGAAACTCAAGGCGCGGGGCGCCCAGATCGTCATCGAGAAATCCGCCGCGGCATCCGCCTACTTTGCGGATTCGGCGTTTGCCGATGCCGAAGTGGTGGCCGACGGCCCCGCTGCGCTGGCCAAGGCCGATGTGCTGCTGCGCGTGCAGCCGCCGACGGTGGAGGAAATCTCCCACCTCAAACCCGGCGCCATCGTCATCGCCCACCTGCAACCACACCTGGGCGCGGATCGGGTCAAGGCCCTGCGCGACCGCAAGATCACCTCGTTTGCCATGGAGCTGCTGCCACGCACCACGCGCGCACAGGCCATGGATGTGCTCTCCTCGCAGGCCGGCGTCACCGGCTACAAGGCGGTGTTGATTGCGGCCGAGCATGCGCCCAAGTTCTTCCCCATGCTCACTACCGCCGCAGGCACGATTCGCCCGAGCAAGGTGTTGATCGTCGGCGCGGGTGTGGCCGGACTTCAGGCCATTGCCACTGCCAAGCGTCTGGGTGCACAAGTGGAAGGCTTCGACGTGCGCCCGGAAACCAAGGAACAGATTGAATCGCTGGGCGCGAAATTCCTCGATCTCGGCGTTTCTGCCGCCGGCAGTGGTGGCTATGCGCGCGAGCTGACCGCCGAGGAACGCGAGTTGCAGCAAAAGGCGCTGGCCGAGCAGCTCAAGGGCTTCGATGCCGTGGTCACCACCGCCGCCGTGCCCGGCCGCAAGGCCCCGCGCATCATCAGCGCGGCCATGGTCGCGGGCATGAAGCCCGGCGCGGTGATCGTCGACATTGCGGCCGAATCCGGTGGCAACGTGGAACTGAGCGAAGCAGGCAAGACCGTGGTCACGGCCAACGGCGTCAGCATCATCGGCACCGTCAACCTGCCGGCCACCACGCCCATCCACGCCAGCGAGATGTATTCGCGCAATCTGTACAACTTCCTCGAGCTGATGCTTGCCGATGGCGCGCTCAAGCTCGATTGGGAAGACGAACTGATCGCCAAAACCTGCCTCACCCATGACGGCGCGATCAAGCACGAACCGACCAAGCAGGCGATTGAAGGAGCCGCATCATGATCGACGGATTTCTCGCCCTCTACATCTTCATGCTGGCCGCTTTCACCGGCAAGGAAATCATCGGCCGCGTGCCGGTGATCCTGCACACGCCGCTAATGTCCGGCTCCAACTTCGTGCACGGCATCGTGCTGGTCGGCGCCATGATCGCCCTGGCCCATGCCGATTCCACCCTGGCCAAGACCATCGGCTTCATCGGTGTGGTGCTCGGTGCAGGCAACGCCGCGGGTGGCTATGTGGTCACCGAGCGCATGCTGGAAATGTTCAAGTCGAGCAAGGACAAGTAGCCGCGCGCGAACGCGCCACCTTGCAGACCTTTCAACGCGAATTCCGGGGAACCCAATGGACCTTCACGAAACCTTGATCTGGATCGCCAAGGCGAGCTACTTCCTCGCCGCGGTGCTGTTCATTCTCGGCATCAAGCGCATGGCCTCCCCGGTCACCGCGCGCAAGGGCATCGTGCAGGCCGGCATCGGCATGGTCATTGCCACCCTGGCCACCTTTGCCATCACCGGCATGCACAACATCGAGCTGATCCTGCTCGGCATCGCCATCGGCGTGATCCCGACCTGGTTGTGGGGCAAGAAGGTCGCCATGACCGACATGCCGCAAATGGTCGCCCTGTTCAACGGCATGGGCGGCGGCTCGGCGGCAGCCATCGGCGCCGGTGAACTGCTCAAGTTTTCCGACCCGAGCACAGGCGCACACCCGCTGGTCACGGTGGCGTTGGCCGTGCTGGGCGCCCTGATCGGCTCGGTGTCGATGACCGGCTCGATCATTGCCTGGGCCAAGCTCGACGGGCGCATGGACAAGCGTTTCAACTTCCCCGGCCAGCAAGTCTTCAACTTCCTGATTTTTGCCGCCGCAGTGGCGGCCGGCATCGCGCTGATTGCCTGGCAGGTCGACACGCGCCTGATCATCGCCTTCTTTGTGCTGGCCCTGCTGTTTGGCGTGCTGATGACCCTGCCGATCGGCGGTGCCGACATGCCGGTGGTGATCTCGCTGTTCAACGCGCTGACCGGATTGGCGGTGGCCTTTGAAGGCTATGTGATGCAGATCGAGGCGCTGATCATTGCCGGCACCGTGGTCGGCGCGGCGGGTACCTTCCTGACCCAGCTCATGGCCAAGGCCATGAACCGACCGATCAGTGGCGTGCTGTTTTCCAACTTTGGCGGCGGCGGCAGTGGCGAGGCGATTGCCGGTGCACAGAAGCCGATTGAAGCCAGCGACGCGGCATCACTGTTGTACATGGCCGAGAAGGTCATCATCGTGCCCGGCTACGGCATGGCCGTGGCCCAGGCCCAGCACAAGATCTGGGAACTCTCCCAGGCCCTGATCAAGGCCGGCAAGGAAGTGAAGTTCGCCATCCACCCAGTCGCCGGACGCATGCCCGGCCACATGAACGTACTGCTCGCCGAAGCCGGCGTGCCATACGATTTGATTGCCGACATGGACGACATCAATCCCGAGTTCAAGACCTGCGATGTGTCCATCGTCATCGGTGCCAACGACGTGGTGAACCCGGCCGCGAAAACCGACAAGTCCTCGCCGATCTTCGGCATGCCCATCCTCAACGTGGTTGATTCACGCCAGACCATCGTCATCAAGCGCGGCAAGGGCACCGGCTTTGCCGGTATCGAGAACGCCCTGTTCTACGCCGACAACACGCGCCTGCTGTACGCCGACGGCAAGGAAGCGGCCAATCAACTAATCAGCGAGCTCAAGGCGATCGAGGGTGGCGGCGGACACTGAGGTTCAAGCTGCGCTCGAACTGCACGACACGCGTCGTCAGTACACGCTCATTGATTCGATTTCAGCGTTTCGCTGAAATCGAGCTGACCAATTTGCTGACTACTCGTGCTGTTTCTTTCATCCGGATCATTCCAGCACGACTTGGGGGGACGCATCACTCCAGTTTGTCCTTCTCGGAACCATCGGCAGGAGTTGTAGCCGGAGACTTTGACTTGCTGAGATCAGGGATGATCAGGTCATTCACCGTGACAACGCCCGTCAATACCCGATCACTCGGCTCATAGGGGCCGTCGCTGTCCTGAAGCTGATGAAACTCGATAGAGGCGTCGTTAATCCGGCTTCCGAGGAAGTCCGCAGGGTTGATCATGTCATTGCCTGCCGAAACGGTGGAATTGCCTACTCCACCAATCTTCGCGCTGCCGACGAAACCCAGTCTTGACCCGGTTACATCTCGCCTTGTATCCCGCCAGCGCCTCTTCGCCTTTTTCAGTGCTCTTTCGTCGGCATACTTGGGTTTCAGTTGTTCGAGAATTCGGTTGGCCGTTTCGACTTGTTCGCTGTCCAAACTGACAACGATCGCATCACGCGCGCTGATGTAGCGCGAATCTCCGCGCTCGGCTGCCAAAGCGATCCACGCTGCTGCTCTTGGCAAATCAACCGGAACGCCTTGGCCACGCGCGTACATCACCGAAAGATTGTACTGGGCGGGCTTGTAAGCCCATGACGCGGACACCTCGTACATGTCTATGGCAAAAGCGTATTGATCCTTGTCGAACGCCTTGACTGCCTTCTTGAAATAGTAGATTCCCGGACGGCCGGAACCTTCCGGACCGGTGAAGCCCATACGACTGCCGGTGCTGCGACCGGACTCATAGCTCGCCGCATGTCGCGCGGACGCCTTCAGAGAGTTGGCATCAATCTGGGCACCTGCGGGAACTGCAATCAGTAGCGCCAGCCAGAGTGATCCAGAAAGAGCACGGGTACTTGTGGTCATGTCGGTTTCCTTGCAGATTTGCAACGGGAGGTTTGGCGATACCGGAATCCGAGAATCCGGGTCATCCTGGGCTCCGGCGGCTCTTGGGTCAACCCGACGGCATTTGGAGAACTCGGAATCCGAACCAGAGTGCCCCCTTTGGCGTGTCGGCAGCGCAATCCGCATCGCGATGCACTTGAGTCAGTGCCGTTCGAATCTGGCTAATTTGGCTGCTTTGGCTGGATGGTGCTAACTCGTGCAGGTCGGCAACCCGGCTACCTGGATCCGCTGAGGGATCCCTTCTGCAGAAATTTCGACGACATACGTTGTATCGCAATGATGTCGCATGTCCTTGATATGAACATACACCTCAAGAGAGTAAATTTCTTCGTTCTTCACAACGTGATTGCCAAGCACAGTAACCCGCCTCTCGTCTTCTCTGATCGGCCTCGCAGAAATTTTTCTGCGCAAGAGCTCTGCGACTTCGGCATCCGACAGTCTCACGTGAATTTTATCTGGGTCGGGTGGTTCCGAATCGAGCAATGGAATGGATCGGGGGCCTGGTACCGGCAATAGATAGTCGTCGCCGTGCTGCCTCGTCCTGAGCACGAGAGCATGCCCCTCATCCGGGCGCAATGGCGCGCATGCCGAAACAAGGAGCGCCATGGTGCAAAGCGCGTATTTTCGCATGTTGCAAATGGTGACACGAATTCCCGCTGGATAGTCGACGTGAAGGTCGAACCAGGAAAGTCTAATTACCGTACATTTGTCCGTTGCGGGTCATCCATCCCGCTGGGATCTATCTCCCGGGTCCTTACGCGTTGCGTCGACGAGGTCGCTCGTCAGGCAGTCCGCACCAAGCTCTTTGCGCTCCGCTTGCTCGTAGTTGTCCGACAGTAAGCGCGGGAACAGGAACGACAACATGCAATCGCGAAAATCGTCCGCGTACATCGCTCCACGCAACTGGGCGACGTTGGACCACAGTGTCTTGCCCAGTTGCTTCTGGTCACCGCGAGGAATCCTGCTCGACCTTGGCCTCTCTGCGCAGGGTTTCAGGTGAAATGCGTACCGTGCGGCCCTCGCGCACCACGATAAGGTCGGTTTCGGTTTGGATCGCCATCTTGCGCGCCAAAGCAGCGGCGCGACGCAATGCGGCCAATGACGCGCGCAAGTCAGGATTGCTGGCCTTGGATATATCGACTGTCTTCATGGCGTCTGGCCCCAATCAAGAAGTTCTGGCTCATCACCGGCATTATCGTACAACGCCCAATCGTTATCCTCGACCTTGTACACCGTATTGAAGTTGTGCAAGCCGGCAACGAAGCGACGCCGGATGACATGTTCGGGAATATCGTGACCTCCCTGGCGTACCCGTGTGGCCACGCGGGCGATAGCCGTTTCCACATTCGGCAGGCTGAGAAAGAACAGGCTCAAGTGGTAGCCAGACTTGCGCCACGATCGAATCCGCCGACGATAGCCAATGCCTGCCAGCGTCGTTTCGAAAGCAAAACTCTGGCCGTGGTCCACCGCTTCATCAATCTCATCCAGCATCAGCCTGCCCGCCTTCACCGCGGCTTCCGCGGGCGCGAACGGTGACAATCCCGCCGCAATCAGGTCCGCATTGATGAAACGCGGAATCTGGGCGTCTTCGGTCAGGAAGGAGCGCGCAAACGTCGTTTTTCCAGCACCATTGGGTCCGGCGATAATGAGAATTTTCTTGCTCATGGCATCACTTTCACCGGATCGGCAAAGAGCGTCGGATAGATAGGATGGCTCTGGATGAACTGCCGCAGCGACCATGCCAGAATGCGGGTCTGCATCTCCAGTTCGCTCAAGCCCGCGAAGCAGCACTAACCTTGGTTGATCTTACATAGCAGTCAGGAATCTAGGGAACCGGGTTTGCGGCAAGGTCTCGCAAAACCCGAACCTAAAACCCGAACCAGAGTGCACTTTTGACTCCAAATGGATTGGACACCCCTGCCCGGCACCTGCAGGCATTGCCGTTGGTCGAGCCCGCGCGCGTTGCCCATACCGGGACGGCACAACTTCGCAACAGCTTCTTGCGCCGTCGCGGCGTGAAGTTGGAAACCGTGAATGCGCTTCGCCGGCAGCCAAGCCGAGGCGGCAGCCCGATAGTCCGTGCCTCGGCTTGGGGGCGTGAAGCATCACGAAGGGCTTTTCGCGCCTGAAGGCGTGCTTGCCACACGTTGCGCAACGCCAATCACGCTTGCAGGCGCATGAACGCGAGCATCTTTCCGCAGCAGCCCATTCAGAGACGATGCCTTTCGTCATAGCTGTGCGACGCAATCCAGCCCGGACCCAAACACCATTTCGAAACGTGCTGTCTCCGCGCTTGATACCGCAAATGTGGTCGGAGCAAATGGGAAAGCCTCGGGCTTGAACCAGGCTCCACTGACCTTACCGGCGCTTCACCAGCCAGGCCGACAGAAGGACTGATGCCACCATCATTCCCACATGGAACTGGCTGAGATTGGTCCAGGCAACGGATTTGGCCATGTCGAAGCCGATTTTCATCAGCGTCGAGCGCATCGACTCGCCGAGAAAGGCGGCAACCGTGGCCGCAGCCAGCAGCAGTTGCGCATAAGTACAGGCCACTGCAGTAGCGAAAGCTGCAAGCAGAGCGCCACTCCATCGCTGCGCAAAACCGTGTCGTCGCGCAACCCAGGCAACCAGGGCGGCTACCACCGGCGCGAGGCCGATCATGTCCAATCGCACGAACAACTGCAAAACGCACCAGGCCGCGCCAGCAGCCAGGGCCACCATCAGCACGGTGATCACGCCAATGGCCCGAGTGAGCATCGAATTGCGCATGGGCAAGGCAGACGCTCCAGCACTGGCCGGTCGTTCAGGGTCCGGGTTCATCGACTCAGGGAACAAAGGTGAATCAATGATTCTACCGGCTGACACGCACAATCGGCACATTGAGCGATGCGGGAGTTGGCTTGCGCTCAGTCGAGCAGGCGCAGAACCGAATCCGGAACCGGAATGCCGGGGGTAGCATCCTCGGCCACCTGCGGAGCTGCGTACGCCTGGCTGATCGGTACCACGCCTGACCAGACCGGCAATTCGCGGTCGGCCGGATCATCCTTGGGGCCACCCGAACGGATCTTGGCGCTGGCGTGCTCGATACGGAAACGCAGCAGGGCGGTGGCGTTCAGTTCATTGCGGTCGGCCGCACGCGATTCCGCTGCACGCCCTGGCAGGATGGAATCGACGTAACGCGCCAGCACGGCGGCTTTTTCGTCACGATCCTGCACCAACTCCGCAATGCCGAAGGCAACCACGGATCGATAGTTCATCGAGTGGTGAAAGTGCGATCGCGCCAGCACCAGGCCATCCACCAGCGTCACGCACACGCACAGGGCAATCCCGCTTTCGCCGGTTTTCAGCAGTCGACTGGCGATGGAACCGTGCAGGTACAGGCATTCGCCTTCGCGCGCATACAACATGGGAATGACGAACGGCTGCCCACTGCTGTCGGCAAAGGCCACATGCGCAATGCAGGCGGCATCGAAAATGGCGTGGATGGTTGCGGCATCGTAATGCGCACGCTTGGGAATGCGTTGAACCTTGTGGCGTGCGGGCTTGCGCATGACCCCTCCGGATTTGCACTTGACGCGGCCAGCATGGCAGCGAGAATTGGCTCCTCCGAGTGCCACATTCGGGCGTTTCGCTGGAGCCAATCATGTACATCGAACTGGACGGGCAAGGCGCCCGCTATGCGCAACTGATCCGCGCGCTCAAGGCCGCTATCCTGGAGTCGCGGCTGGCCCCAGGGTCACGCGTGCCGGCCAGCCGCCATCTGGCCAGCGAACTGGGCATCTCACGCAACACGGTGCTGGCGGCTTACGACCAGTTGCAGGCGGAAGGCTTCTTGCTGGCACGGGTGGGATCCGGAAGTTTTGTCGCCGACATCGGCAATCGTCCGCTGCCGTTGCGCCAACAGGCTGCACCTGCGGTCGTCGCCCCGCTCTCTGCCTTCTCGCGGCGCGCGTTGGCCATCAGCGACGGTGCCTTGATCCCCGGCCGTCAGCATCGGGATCTGCGCTTCAACCTGCAGTACGGTCTGCCGATGACCAACCCCGCTTTGGCCAGCGCATGGCGGCGTGAGATCAATCGGGCCAGTGAGCGCGCCGAGTTCGACTATCCGGACGCACAAGGCTTGCCAGCGCTGCGCGAGCAAATCTGCGATTACCTGAGGCGCCGCCGCGGTGTGGAGGCAACGCCTGAAAACATCCTGGTGATTTCCGGCACCCAGCAAGCATTTGCGTTGGCCTCGCGCGTGCTGCTGGACGCAGGTGATCGCGTCGTGCTGGAAGATCCGCACTATCGCGGTGCGCGCCAGATCTTTGCCTCCTACGGGGCGCGCGTACTCGGCGTTCGCGTCGACGCCGAAGGACTGGTGCCTGCGGCCTTGCCCAAGCAGGCCAGTCTGGCCGTGGTCACGCCGTCCCACCAGTTTCCGACCGGGGCCTTGTTGCCACTCTCGCGCCGCGTGGAGTTGCTGGAGTGGGCGACCGCAAAGCGTTGCTGGTTGATCGAGGATGACTACGATGGCGAGTTCCGCTTCGGCGGACGACCGTTGGCTGCACTCAAGTCATTGGATCGCGATGGCCGGGTGATCTACATCGGCAGCTATTCGAAGACGCTGTTTCCCGCCCTGCGCCTGGGTTACATGGTGTTGCCGGAGTCCGTAGGCCGGGCCTTCCGCGCGGCCAAATGGCTGGAGGATCGCGGCAGCAATACGCTGGAGCAGGCGGCACTTGCCCACTTCATGGCCAGCGGCGGTTTCGAGCGCCACCTGCGTCGCGCCGCCCAGTCGCTGCGGGCGCGACGCAACGCAATGCTGGGTGGATTGCGCAAGCATGCAGCCCAGGTTTTCGAAGTGGTCGACTCCAACGCCGGCATGCATCTGACCGCGTGGTTGCGCAGCGGCAGCCATGCCGACTGCGAACGTCTCGCAGCACATGCGCGCGAGCGCGGTCTCGGCTTGTACACGGTGGCCCCGTACTCGCTGCAAAGCGGAGCCCGACCGGGCCTGCTGCTTGGCTATGCTGCCTTGCCGCCGGCGGACATCGATGCCGCGCTGCGCCTGCTGGGTCGCTGCCTGCGCGAAACGGGGCTGCTTGCAAACCGCTGAACCCTCGGTATTCGCCTCCGCAGACAGACTGCGGATGCATGCAGGTCTGGTTTCAGCACTACAAGGCAGCACCGCAAAGCACCAGCGTCGGGTTGAAACCCGGATTGTCGACCGCATTCAGACCGCAAGGCCCCAGCAGGAAAGCGCTCAACGCGCGATAATGCATGGCTTGCTTCCCGCACATCAATGCATTGCCCAGCCCATGTTTGGATACAGCTCGACATCAGAACCGGTTCGCTTCGAGCGTGATTGCGCTGCCGTGATGGTGCCGCAGGGCGACGAAGTGACCCTGCCTGCCGGACAGGCCGGCTACATCACGCAGTCGCTGGGCGGCAGCTTTACCGTTTATGTTGACGGAAACCTGTTCCGCATCGCCGGACAGGATGCCGATGCCATCGGCAAGCCGGTTCCGGAGCCCCTTCAATTGCCTGCAGACGCAGGCGACGAGGACGTCGAGAAACTGGTCTGGTCGCAACTGCGTACCTGTTTTGATCCGGAAATCCCCATCGACATCGTCGAACTGGGCCTGGTCTATGACTGCGATCTGGAACGCACGGAAGATGGCCAGCGCAAGGTCAATATCCGCATGACCCTGACGGCACCGGGTTGCGGCATGGGCGAGATCCTCGTCGAGGATGTGCGCACCAAGCTCGAGATGATTCCGACCATCGCCGAAGCCGATGTCGATCTGGTGTTCGACCCGCCGTGGAATCAATCCATGATGTCGGACGCGGCCAAACTGGAAACGGGGATGCTCTGATTCGGTGAATCAGCCGAGCAAGCTCGGCTCTACCACGGCGAGAATGTAGAGCGGAGCTTGCTCCGCTTGCGGTTCTGCCACGGCAAGAATGTAGAGCGGAGCTTGCTCCGCTTGCGGCTCTACCACGGCATGAATGTAGAGCGGAGCTTGCTCCGCTTGCGGTTCTACCACGGCAAGAATGTAGAGCGGAGTTTGCGCCGCTTGCGGCTCTACCACGACGAGAATGTAGAGCGGAGCTTGCTCCGCTTGCGGCTCTACCACGACGAGAATGTAGAGCGGAGCTTGCTCCGCTTGCGGCAACGCCCTACCTGCAGCCAAGCAAGCTCGGCTCTACCACCGCGAGAATGTAGAGCGGAGCTTGCTCCGCTTGCGACAACGCCGTACCTGCAGCCGAGCAAGCTCGGCTCTACAGGGTCGGGGAGGTGCAGCCGAGCAAGCTCGGCTCTACCGCTCCATGATTCCCGGGGCGATTCATATCCGAAATTTCCTACGCGATTGCGCACCAAACGGCCATGGCTCCGACCTGGACTACACAGCACCCTCTAGCCATGGCGAGTCCGAAACTTCAGCGTGGTCGCAATTCCCGCCTTGGCGCCTACTATGCAGTCACCATGGCGCTTGATCGTCGCGCCACCTTGTTCGCTGATCCCGCACTGGCGCGGGTGGCAGGCGCGGAAATTTGCAACAGCCCGGCGGAAACCTGCGCCTGGGTTGTCATGCCCGACCACGTTCACTGGCTGCTGTGTCTGCGTTCCGCATCGCTTTCCCGTTGCGTTCAGGCATTCAAGTCCCGTTCGGCGCGAGCCATGAACGCGGCACGCGGCACAACCGGCAAGATATGGCAGGCCGGATACTACGACCATCAACTGCGCAGTGACGAGGATTTGCGTCAGCAGGCGCGATACATTGTCGCCAATCCGCTACGCCGTGGATTGGTTGCGCGAATCGAGGATTTCCCGCATTGGCGGTGTCGCTGGGTATCCGGGTCCGACGATCTGATCGGGTGAATCGAAAGCCGAGCAAGCCAGGCTCTACCACCGCGAGAATGTAGAGCGGAGCTTGCTCCGCTTGTGGCAATGCCGTACCTGCAGCCGAGCAAGCTCGGCTCTACCATGGCAAGAATGTAGAGCGGAGCTTGCTCCGCTTGCGACAACGCCGTACCTGCAGCCGAGCAAGCTCGGCTCTACGCGTCGGCGGGCGGTGGTGTGGCGTCGCTGGCGTCGGCGTCGGAATCTTCGCCGTCCGTTTCCATCGCATCCAGCTGCACCAAGCCCACGAGCTTCTCGTCATCCGGCAGGCGAATCAGGGTGACGCCCTGGGTGTTGCGTCCGACCTTGGCCACTTCGGCAACGCGGGTGCGAACCAGGGTTCCCTGGTTGGAAATCAGCATCAGTTCGTGTGATTCGCTGACCTGCACGGCCCCGACCAGTGCGCCATTGCGCGTTGAACACTGGATGCCGATTACGCCCTGGTTGCCACGGCCCTTGCGTGGATATTCGTCGAGCGCGGTGCGTTTGCCATAGCCGCGTTCGGTGGCGGTGAGGATCTCGCCATCGCCGTTGCGCACGATCAGGCTGACCACGCGCTCGCCCTTGCCGAGGCGAATACCGCGCACGCCGCTGGAGGTGCGTCCGGTCGGGCGCACCGTGCTTTCATCAAAGCGCACGGTCTTGCCATTGGAGGCAAACAGCATGATATCGCTTTCGCCATCGGTGATCTGCACGTCAACCAGGGCATCGTCCTCGGCCAGGCCGATAGCCCGCTTGCCCTTCTGCAACTGATAGGCGTACTCGGTGAGCGGCGTCTTCTTGACGGTTCCGTTGGCGGTGGCAAACAGAAGGAAACGATCATCTGAATACTCATGCACCGGCAGGATCGCCTGCACCTTCTCGCCCTCTGCCAGCGGCAACAGGTTGATGATCGGCTTGCCGCGTGCGTTCGGCCCGGCATCCGGCATCTGGTACACCTTGAGCCAGTACACGCGCCCGGTGCTGGTGAAGGTCAGCAAGGTGTCGTGGGTGTTGGCGATCCACAGGCGCTCGACGAAATCCTCGTCCTTCAATGCCGATGCGGAACGTCCCTTGCCGCCACGTCGCTGCGCGCGATAGATGCTGACCGGCTGGCGCTTGGCGTAGCCGGTATGCGAGAGCGTGACCACCACATCTTCCGGCTCGATCAGGTCCAGCGTATTCAGGTCGTCCTGGTTGATCTGGATCACGGTACGACGCGCGTCGCCGAATTCTTCCTTCAGCGAAACCAGCTCCTCGCGGATCACCGCCAGCAAGCGCGCCGGGTCTTCGAGGATCTCGATCAAACCGGCAATGGTCTTGAGCAGCTCCTTGTATTCGTCGGTGAGTTTTTCCTGCTCCAGTCCGGTCAGGCGGCTCAGGCGCATTTCCAGGATCTGCTGCGCCTGCACTTCGGACAACTGGTAACCGCCATCACCGAGGCCAACGCCAGGGTCAAGACGCTCTGGCTTTGAGGCATCGGCACCGGATGCGGCCAGCAGGCTGCGCACGAGACCCGGCTCCCAGGTGCGTGCCAGCATGCGCTGCCTGGCTTCATCACTGGATGCGGACGTCTTGATCAACTCGATCATTTCATCGATGTTGGCGAGGGCAACGGTCAGGCCTTCCAAGATATGAGCGCGATCACGCGCCTTGCGCAACTCGAAGATGGTGCGCCGGGTGACCACTTCGCGGCGGTGGCGCAGGAAGGCATCGAGGATCTCGCGCAAGCCCAGCGTGCGCGGCTGGCCATCGACCAGCGCCACCATGTTGATGCCGAAGGTCACCTGTAGCTGGGTCTGCTGGTAGAGGTTGTTGAGCAGGACATCGCCCATGGCATCCTTGCGCACCTCGATGACCACGCGCATGCCGTCCTTGTCGGACTCGTCGCGCAGCTCGGAGATGCCTTCGATCTTCTTTTCCTTGACCAACTCGGCAATCTTTTCGATCAAGCGAGCCTTGTTCACCTGGTACGGCAATTCGCTGACGATGATGGTCTCGCGGCCGTTGGCCTCGGTTTCAACCTCGGCCTTGGCGCGCACGAGGATGCGGCCACGCCCGGTCTTGTAGGCTTCGATGATGCCGGCCGCGCCATTGATGATGCCCGAGGTCGGGAAATCCGGGCCGGGCACGATGCGCAGCAAATCCTCGAAACCGAGATCAGGATCGTCGATCAGCGCAATGCAGGCGCCAAGCACTTCACTCAGGTTGTGCGGCGGCACGTTGGTCGCCATGCCCACCGCGATACCGGCAGAGCCGTTCACCAGAAGGTTGGGAATGCGCGCAGGCAGCACGCTGGGTTCGAGTTCCTTCTCGTCGTAGTTGGGCTGGAAGTCGACGGTTTCCTTGTCGATGTCGGCAAGCAGCTCGGAACTCAAGCGATGCAGACGGCATTCGGTGTAACGCATGGCCGCCGGATTGTCGCCGTCGACCGAACCGAAGTTGCCCTGGCCATCGATGAGCATGTAGCGCATCGAGAAGTTCTGGGCCATGCGCACCATGGCGTCGTAGATCGAGGAATCGCCGTGCGGGTGGTACTTGCCCATGACGTCACCGACCACGCGCGCGCACTTCACATAAGGCCGGTTCCAGACCGTGCTGGACTCCTGCATGGCGTACAGGATGCGGCGGTGCACGGGCTTCAATCCATCGCGCACATCGGGCAGCGCGCGACCGACGATGACGCTCATCGCGTAGTCGAGATAACTCTGCCGGACTTCGTCTTCGATATTGACGCGTATGACTTCTTTGGCGAACTCGGCCATTGAATGTATATCCCTTTTGAATCAATACGTTAAGGCCGTCAAATCGACCCTGTCGCAACGCCGGAATGGGCACGGCGAAAACGCGAAATTTTAGCACGGATGGGGGTTGTTCCGCGAGCCTGAACAGGGCCGGGGCTTGCTCGCCACTCCACCCTCAGCCCACCCCCAACCCTCTCCTTCATGCCCTACGGGTACGCCAGCGGGAGAGGGTGAAAATTGCTCGCGCTTTGGAACCGACCTGCATAGGGCTAGATTCATAAAGCGGAGCAAGCTCCGCTCTACATTCTTGCTGTGGTAGAGCCGAGCTTGCTCGGCTGCAGGTTTGGAGGTGCCACAAGCGGAGCAAGCTCCGCTCTACATTCTTGCCGTGGTAGAGCCGAGCTTGCTCGGCTGCAGGTTTGGAGGTGCCACAAGCGGAGCAAGCTCCGCTCTACCAATGCTCCACGCTTCTCGTAGAGCGGAGCTTGCTCCGCTTGAGTGCCGCCCGATTCGCGAACGGCGCGTGGGAAACAGCAACTCAGCCAAACAGCGTGCGCAGTTTCCGGGCATCGGGTTTTTCGATGATGCCGCGTTCACTGACGATGGCATCGATCAGGCCAGCCGGAGTGACATCGAACACCGGATTCCAGGCCTGCGCACCTTCGACCACCGTGCGCTGTCCGGCATGGCTCAGCAACTCGGCCGGATCACGCAGCTCGATCTCGATGTCATCCCCGTGCGCGGTGGAGAGATCGACGGTGGATGCCGGCGCAACCACCATGAATTTCACGCCATGGTGACGAGCTGCAATGGCGAGCTGAAAGGTGCCGATCTTGTTTGCCACATCGCCGTTGGCCGCAATGCGGTCGGCGCCGACGATCACCCACTTCACCTGGCCGGATTTCATCAGATGCGAGGCGGCGGAATCGGCAATCAGGGTGGCCGGAATGTTGTCGCGCACCAGCTCCCACATCGTCAGGCGAGCGCCCTGCATCCAGGGACGCGTCTCGCCTGCATAAACGTGGCGAATCCTGCCTTCGCTGAACCCGGCGCGGATGACGCCAAGTGCCGTGCCGTAACCGGCCGTTGCCAATGAGCCGGTATTGCAGTGGGTGAGCACATCGGAGCCGGGTTCAATCAGTGATGCGCCCAATGCACCCATGTGTCGATTGGCGGCCAGATCCTCATCCTGGATCGCCTGCGCTTCCTGCTCCAGCGCGATGGCATCGGCACCCGCGGCAATGCGCGCCTGCATGCGATCCAACGCCCACATCAGGTTGACCGCGGTGGGACGCGCTGCTCTCAAGGTCGGAAGCGCGGCCTCGAGTGTGCCTCGACCCCGCTTGGCGGCCAGCACCACGCCCCAGGCGGCGGCAATGCCGATGGCCGGCGCTCCACGCACGACCAGATCGCGGATGGCCTGGGCTACCTCATCGGCAGTCATGCAGTCGAGATAGTCCTCGACAAAGGGCAGCCTGCGCTGGTCAAGCAAGCGAAGCCGGTCGCCACGCCAGAGCACGGCGCGAATGGAATCGTGGGAATTGATCTCGTTCATGCCAATAGGATAGCGGAGCCCTGGTTTCCTGGAAGACCAGCCAACGACTCGAAATGCGCGTCAATCCGGCAAAGGCGCTGGCTCCAATGGCCATGGATGGCCAGCATGCAGGAAATGCAGGAGAGTTTTCCCGCCTGCCTGCGCAGGGACAACCGCAGCTTGCGCTGGTCTGAGCGTTGACGGTCGCTACGCGCATAGGCCGGCATCAGAAGCAAACTCTCGTCGCCCCTGCGCAGGCAGGGGCCCAGCGCCTTTCATGTCCGCTCTTCGGAAAAATCCAGGCCGTTGATGCGCCGCGTGCGCAATGGCAGTGCGGCGCGGATCACCTCGCGACTGGCGTGGACATGCAGCTTGCGACGTGCGCGGCTGGCAGCGGTGTAAAGCCATTCACGGGTGATCAGCGGATGGGGCAGCTGCGGCAGCACCAGTTCCACCACGTCGAACTCCGAGCCTTGCGCCTTGTGCACGGTCATCGCGTAGGCGCTTTCGTGCGCTGGCAACTGGGTTGGCAACACGCGCAACAAACCACCGTCCCGGCGCGTGAACCAGGCGCGCAGCGATCCACCGGCATGCTCGGCGAGCAGGATCCCGACATCGCCGTTGTACAAGCCCAGCGCATGTTCGTTGCTGCTGACCAGAATCGGCCGGCCAGAAACATGCAAGGGCGCACTGGAAGCACCGTGCAGGAGGCTGCCGATGGCCTGGTTGAGTCCGGCCACACCCTGTGGCCCTTCGCGCACGGCACACAGGATGCGGTATCTGCCCAGTTGTGCCAGCGCCGCCTGCGGGGAATCAGCCGCAGCTAGGCCTGCCCAATGTGCCCTTGCCGCATCGCGGGCTTGCGCCGTGTCGAACGCGAGGGCCTGCTCACTCCAGCGGATGTCTGCGCTGCTTGCAAGCGCATCGAACACGGCATCTTCATCACCACGGCGGATTGCGCCGACCAGACGGGCAATGCCGGATTCGCCGGCAAATCGGTGCGCACGTTCCAGACGCACCACGCAGTCGCCCACGGATGTCTGTTCCCCGATCGGATCCAGCCTGGCCACCTTGGCATCTGCAAGCCAGTTGCAGGCCGAGGCGGAAAACGCGTTGTTGCCGTTGCTGGCAGCGACGGTTGCCAACACCGCACCGTTCTCCACGGCCGGCAATTGATCCGGATCGCCCAGCAGGATCAGGCGGCATTCCGGCTTCAAGGCGCGCAGCAGCTTGGCCATCAACGGCAGATCCACCATCGAGCATTCATCCACGATCAACACGTCGAGATCGAGTGGGTAATCCGCATCTCGAAGTGGCGAGACCGACTGCGGTCGGAAGCCGAGCAGACGGTGCAAGGTCTTGGCAGCGCTGGGCAGCGCATCGCGTTCTTCCGCGCTCAAGGGCAACGCATCCAAACCGGCCTGAACCGACTCGGCCAGTCGTTGCGCGGCCTTGCCGGTGGGCGCAGCCAAGGCCATGCGCAACGGCTTGTCGGACAAGCGCAGGTGCAGCGCGAGCAGGCGCAACGCGGTATGGGTCTTTCCTGTTCCTGGTCCGCCGCAAATCACGCTGAGCGGCGCACGCAGGGACATGGCGGCGGCAACACGTTGCCAGTCAGTCTGCGCTGCGTCGCTTGCGGGAAGAAATTCATCGAGGGCGCGCGCAATCTCGGCGGCGTTGCTTGTAACCGGCGCGGGCTGCGCCCTTTGCAGCAAGGCCGTTTCCACTTCGCGCTCATGCCGCCAGTAGCGGCGCAGCCAACTACGATTGCTCTCAACGATGATCGGCAAGGCACTGGATGCCTCGCCGATAAATCCGGCCTGCGGCCAAGTGCCCGCACGCAGTTGCGCATGCAACGCCGAATCCTGGCCATCCGGCCAGTCATCAAGCAGCTCAGGTTTGAAGCAGCTGTGACCCTTGCCCACGGCCCAACTGTTGAGCCCGGCCAGATGCAAGGCCGCCGCGCTGCTGGCCGGCCAGATCACGCGCAAGGACTCCATGAGCGCGATGTCCAGCGCGCTGAAGCCGCCTTCGCGCACGCGGTCAAACGCGCTCACGAGCGATCTCCATCGAACCATGCGTCCAGCGCATCGATCAGTTCGGCGGGCGGACAGTCATGGTGGATGCCCGCACTGTCGCCATCGCGCATGCCACGCACGAAAAGATACAAGGCCCCGCCGATGTGGCGTTGGTAGTCGTACTCCGCACCCAGCCGATGTTTCAGGAATCGCTGCAGGGCCACCAGATAGACCAGGTACTGCAGGTCGTAGTCGTTGCTGCGGATGGCGGCCGGCAAACGCGCGGCAGCATAGTCGGCACGGCTTGCACCGAGCAGATTGGTCTTGTAATCGATCACGTAGTAGCGCCCCTGCCAGCGCGCGATCAGGTCGATGAAGCCGGTCATCAAGCCGAGAACGCTGCCGCGTCGCGCCTGCAGTTCGCCTTCGCTGCGTGCATGGGCGGGATAGCGCGCCAGGATCCGCTCCAGCTCGATCATGCGCGCCGCACCCAAGGGAAACAGGAATTCCAGCTCCGGCAGGAACTCGCCGCAACCCAGGTGAATGAGCCTGAAGCCGGTGTCGGGCAGCAACTCGCTGCTGACGCAGTTTCGTGTCATCGCGGCGATGACTTCCTGATCGGCATCGGCGAAACCGTGATCGGCGGCCATGCGTGCCAACGCTTCGGTGCCTGCCGGGTTGGCGAGGTCGGCAAACGGAATCGTCTCCAGGATGCCGTGCACACAGGTGCCGAATTCGGCGCCACGCGGCCATTGCGGCACCGGGTCATCGACGATGCCCGGGTAAACCTGTGCGGACGGATCACTGGTCTCGTCATGATCGGCCAGCGGCGCGTGTTCGCCACCGCCAAACAGGCGACTGTAGCTCAGGGTTTGCAGACGACGCTCGATCTGGCCATGGAATTCGGCGACTGCCAGCGGCTGTGGCGACGTAGTCATGCTGTCGAGGCCGGGTTCCGGTGCTTCCATGTCGAGCTTCTCGACGCAGATGCTCTTTTTCGAGCGCTCGACCAGGTCCTGGAGCCGCCCATCGATGGCACCCAGATCGTCTTTCAGGCCGGCAAGCTGCCTGGGATCGCGCATGCCCTTTGTGCGGAACAACAACCAGGCCAGCGGACCGCAGAAACCGGTGACGTGCTTTCCGGTATTGGCAAAGGCCCATGCCAGCCAGAGGCGATGACGCGCGCGCGTCATGGCAACGTAGGCCAGGCGCAGGCTTTCGGCAAACAGCTCGTCGGCATGCGCCGATGCATGCTGCTGCCAGTGCGGGCCTCCAATGTCGATGCGCAGTTCATCAGCCGCATGCCAAGCCACCGAGTCATTGGGCGTATTGCGCTTCTCCGCAGCCGATTCGTCGCGGGCCGCCATCACGAAGGGAGCAAACACCACGTCGTACTGCAATCCCTTGCTGCGATGAATGGTGCGCACCTCCACAGCTGCCGAATCGGCGGTCGCCCGCAACTGCTCGGTGGCTTCGATGCCCGGTCGCTGCGTCGCTTCGATGCGACGCTGGCCGAGCCAATGCAACAGATCGCCGGGCGCTGAGCGCCGCAGCGATTCGCCCTGCAGCAATTCCGCCAGATGCAGGAAATTGGTGACGCAGCGCGGACCGTCCCAGCGCGGAAGCAGTCGCGCGGCTGCCTGTCGCACGCATGCGGTGAGTGCCGCGTACGGACCATCCACGATCCAGCGCTGGCGCAATTGCGCAATCAGGGCAAGTTCGGCCTCCCAGCGCGTCAGGTCATCACGCGAAGCCAACAACTCGCCGAGATTTCGCCCCAGCAGTTCGGTGGCCAAGGCAGCGCGCACGCGCGCCGCATCGGTCGGTGCATCCAGCGCCGCAAGCAGGTATTCAAGCTCGCTGGCCTGCTGGCTCAGGAATACGCTTTCGGTGCTGACATGGTCACAGGCGATTCTCCAATCGCCCAGCACCTGTGCCGTTTGCTCGGCCTGGCGATTGGTTTGCACCAGTACGGCAATGCTCGGCGGCGGCTGTTGCGCTTGCTTTGCTTCCCGCAACAGGGCGCTGATGCTCGCGGCCACTTCAGCCAGAATGCGCGCACTGAACTGCGGAATAGTCCATGCCTTTGGCTTGTCGCCTCCCGTGTTGTCCGGCAGCCGCCACAGGGTCAAGGGCGAATCGCTTTTCAGCCAGGATTCCGGCTTGTTTTTCGTGGACGGATACTGCGCAGGCTGGAAACCGATGAAGTCCACCATGAACGGATCCGTGACGCCTCCGAACACGGCATTGACGGCCTCGATCAGACGCGCATCGGAGCGCCAGTTGTCACGCAGGGTGTGCAGGTTGCTGCCGGCGTCACGCGCAGCGGCGTGGTAGGTGTAGATATCGCCGCCACGAAAACGGTAGATCGCCTGCTTGGGATCACCGATGAGGAGCAGCACGGCATCCGCCCGCGCCATGTGAATGCGATGCAGGATTGCATACTGCAGGGGATCGGTATCCTGGAACTCATCGACCAGCAAGGCGGGCACTTCACTGGCAATGGCTTCGGCAAGATGCGTTGCCGAATCTCCATGCAAACTTGCATGCAACTGGCCGATCAAATCATCAAAACCAAGGCGCCTTGCACGCTTGCGATACCCGCCAAGCCGCTCACGAACGAAATCGATCGCGGCGCGCGTGAAGTGGGCAAGCAGGGCACGCCGCACATCCTCATCGGCCAGCGCCATGGCCTCGACCACGCTTGCGACTTCAGCCAGTTCGGCTGGTAGGGTCCAGCCGGCCTTTTCGGCGTTTTTCGAGATCTGCTTTTTGATCGAACTCGAGCGCAAGGGTGTCAGAGCATCCACATCCACCTGATCGGGTTCACCTGCGCAAGCAGCATTGCACTTTTGTACCCGCCACTGAGCGAGCATTGAAGTCTGTGCCGACTTGAGATTTCCGAAATCGATGGCCTCCTGCAATTGCGTGAGCGCAGCAGCGACCGTTCCTTTCGCATGCAGATCACGCCAGCGCTTGCGCGCGCTCGCGCAGGTTTTCCGTCCCCGCTTCAGCCAGCCTTCAACATCGGCAGGATCCATGCGCTCAACGGGCAGGACCAGGGTTTGCGATCGGATCAATTCGGCGGCCAGGTCGCCCGGCGTCTTCCAGCGTTGCAGCACATCGGCGACGGCCTCATCCGGTTCGAGGATGACATGCCTTCGCCAGAAATCGCGCACGAACTCGCGGGTCACTTCCTTGCCGGCACTGTCATCAAGCTCGAAGAACGGCAGCCCGGTCTCGAAAGCATGTTCGGCCAGCAGTTGCCGGCACAGGCTGTGCAAAGTCGAAATGCGTGCTTCGTCGAATCCGACCAGCGCTGCCTGCAGTACGGTTCTGGCGCGCGCGCATGCCGCCACGTCAGTGCGATGCCGGCCAAGGATCGCATCGAGATCCGGCCGGTTAGAGGCGCTGCTTCCATCGAGATGGGCAATGGCCTCGACAAGCTGTCGACGCAAGCGCGAGCGCAACTCGCGCGTCGCGGCGTCGGAAAAAGTGACCACCGCAATCTGGCGCACGCTGAATTGACGCTCCAGCAGCAGGCGCACGTAGAGCAAGGATATGTTGTGGGTCTTGCCGGTGCCTGCGCTGGCTTCGATCAGATGCTGACCGACAAGCTCCAGCGTGGCGGCGTTCAACGGCGACATCATGACTTCACCTTCGCGAGCATGCGGTGAAGTGGCACGTACACTTCCGAGGCAAAGGCCTCGAATTGCTCATCCAGCACCGCTTCGCCACGATGGCGGCTGATCAGGGCATTGAAGGCGTCGATTCCTTCCGGGTATTCACCCTCAAGCCACGCCTTTTCTGCGGCTTGCGAAGGAGAGGCTCCCTTGCCCTTCACCCAGGCTTCGGCAAACGCCCGCGCGCAGTTAGGGAACGCGTGCACCGGCTGGCGCATGCCGCGCATGTACCAGCCAAGCAATTTTTCAATCCACTCCCGCTCGTTGGCGAATTCCGCAAGCGTGTAGCAAGCCACCGCCCTGCCTTCACCAAACCCCAGCACGCTGGCCGAGGGTCGGGCTGCCTGCGACGGCGGCAACAGGGCACGCTCGAGCGCGATTCGGGCAATGTCCACGCCGCGGATTCTGCCGGGACGGACCAGCAGCATTCCCGTAGGCCCGGCGTCGGATCCGCGAAGATGGCGGATTGATCCACCGAGGCGAACACCGATTTCCGGAAAATCGAGAAACCTCGCCTCGACTTCCAGCGCAGAATCCTTTCCACCGGGCAACTCGGTGATGGCTTGCTCCAGCGTGGCGAGTTCCTCGCCCAGCGTGTCCCAGATCTTCGCGCCGACAGGACCGAGAGGAAACTTGCCTTCGCGCTGCACGCGATGCAGATCGGGGCGCCCAGCAAGCGGTCCGAGCAGGCGATCCGACAGCTGATAGCGGCTGAGGTGATCAAACTCGAAGGCTTCGATGTCCTCATCGGCCTGCGCTTCGGACAAATGAATGGGCAATTGCTGGCGAAACCAGGTACGAATCGGATGGCGCATCCAGCGCAACACGTCGTCGATGTCGATATCGACGACGGACTCGGGCACGCATGCAACGCCGGTCTTGATCTCGGCAAACGCAGGCGGCTCCTGCCACGGCGCTTGCAACGCTTGCGCCGCCTGCAACCACAAGCGGTCATGGCTGGGCACCGCTGCGTCTGCCTGGAAACAGGCAGGCGCATAGGCTTGCAGCGGATGCGTGAGCACGATCCGTTTTCGCATCTGCGGCCAGCGCCCGGGACCATAAGCCGAGGAGAGGAAGCCCAGCAATTCATCAATGACAGGAGACGGTGGATCGGCATCGGATCCATCCGCAGCACTGCTCACATGACTGAGATGGAACACGTCACGCGCCGCCACCAGGCATTCGAGAAACAGGAAGCGGTCGTCCTCGCGAATGCTGCGATCACCGGGTCGCGGGTGCTTGCGCATCAGGTTCAATCCGGCTGCCGCCTGCTTGCGCGGAAACCGCGCGGCATCCAGCCCGAGCAGGCACACGACCCGATGCGGCACATTGCGCATCGGCACCATGCCGCAGAAGGTCACGCCAAAGCGACCTGCCCTGGCCTTGCGCGGCTCGCCAATCGCATCTTCCAGCGCATCGCGCAACACGGCGAATTCGATGGGCTCATCCCCAAGCCACCGGCCTGCGTCATTGCCCAGAGCAGCAATCGCTTCGCGAAGATCACGCACAGCCGCGCGCTCGCCGGCATCCGTGCTTTCGGTGTCCAGCAACAATTCCAACCATTCCATCAGCCACAGCTTCCAGGCTTGCGCTGATCGCACCTGGGTCAGCTCCTTGCGGATCCGGTGCATGGCATCGATGAATGCGCACAAGCGACCCAGCCATTGCGCCGCCGAGCCTTCGACATTTGCCACCGGCACCACGTCGGACAGCATCGCTTCCTCGTCGCCAAGCGCATAGCCCAGCAGCAAACGGTTGAAGCCGAAACGCCAGGTGTTCTCATCAAGTGCCGCGGCGCCAAGCTCGGCGCGAAACGCGTCATCCAGTCCCCAGCGGATGGCACTCTCGCCGATCCAACTGCGCAGCCAGTCCTGCGCCTCGCCATGCAGGCCCTGGCGACGCGCGATGGAAGGCTCGGCCAGAATGCCCAGCACTTCACTGACGGCCATGCGGCTTTCGGCCAATGCGAGCACACGTGCAAATGCATCGATCAGCGGATGCAGGGCACGCAGGGCAACATCGCCGATGCCGTAGGGAATGGCCAAGGCGTCGTCATCCTCGCCAAACACGGCCTTGATGGCGGCCGCGTAGTCCTCGATCTGCGGTGACATCACCACGATGTCGTGCGGCATGAGCCCATCCAGGGTTTCAAACAGGCCCAGGATTTCGTCGCGCAGCACCTCGACTTCACGTTGGCGCGTCGGGCAAGCATGCACGCGAATCGAGGGACGCGCCTCGTCTTCCGGTGGCTCCGCGTGTGCCGGGTCAAGCAGCAGGATTCCATGCTGCACCCATCCAAGCAGTCGGGATGCATCCGGAAGCGCGAAGGCATCATCGTCGTGGATGACAAGTTCCGGTGCGTGGATGGCCTTCAGGTATTCGCGCCCGAGGCTGCCCCAGGCCGCCAGCAGCGGATGGCCGACCTCCAGATACGAACTCGCATCACCGCGACCATGCTTCGCCCACAGTTGCCGGCGTCGGCTGATCTCGCGTTCGGAAACGATGTCGCCCCAGTAATCGAGGCAAGGATTCGGCTGGTAGAAGTGCAGCGGCGCGTGCCTGGCCAATGCCAGGAAGAATTCCAGCAGCAGGGGCGGCAGGTGCGATGCACCAAAAACCGCGACGCCGTGTTCAAGCGAGGCAGGCAACGCAGCGCCGGAATCGAGCATGGTCAACGCACGATGCATCAGGCTGGCCCGATCCGGCTCTTTGACGCCGGAAACCAGGACGCGCCAAAGCGCCGATTGCCAGCGCTCATCGGCGTCATCCAGCAACAGACGCTGGCTCGTCCACGCGCGCAGCCAGTCCGGCCGCGCCATGCTGTACTCATCGAAACAACGTGCAAGCAGTACGGCCAGTTCGTAACGCTGCCGCGCATCCGTGTCGTCGGCGAGATGGCGACGCACGCGATCGAATCCGGGTTGCGTTGCCAACCCCGGCAGGGCCTTGAAAATGCGCCAGGCGAGCGCCTCACGCGAGAACGCGGATTCCGGCGCCAATGTGCCACCCAACTCACGCAGCACGCCCCAGGCAAAACTCGATGGCAGTGGAAACCGGATGTTGGCGGCAATGCCGCAGCGATCTGCAATGCGTTCCTGCAACCAGCGACCAAGTGCGGGATGTGCGACCACCACGCTCCGGGTACACATCGGATCGCCCGCGTCTTGCGCGTGCAGGTCATCGATCAGCCGATCAGCCAGCGCTTCCAATCGATTGCCGTGAATGAACTGTGCTGCCTGCATCACTGCCCTTTGCCGGATCCGATTCCTGGCGGCCAGTCTGTCGGCGGCCAATCTCACGCCACGAGACGAACAGGCAAACCCTTCCGTTCATGCAATTGCAAATACAATCGCGCACCCCAACCCATTCCGTCCGCCGAGCCCGAATGCAGCATTCACGACACATGCTTGTTCTTGTATCGGCTTGGCTGATACTGCCCGATCCGGCCAGGGCTGCCGACGACTACGAACTGGAACCCGTGCTCGCGGCAACCACGCTGGTACAACCGGCCTTGCTTTCCGGGCCGGGATTCGAGGTCGATCCCCATGTGGAAATCCGAGGATACATGGCACGCTTCACCATGGATACGGCAGTGGGTCGCATCGAGGCGGAAAGCATGGAAATGCTGGCCATCCGGGTGTCCGAGATTCCGGCCATGCAGGCGCTTGATCGTCAGGGTCATGTGGACAGTTTTGCCCATGCTGCAAGCGAACGCGCCATGGACAAAGGGGAACAGTTCTCCCGCCTGATACGACATCCGCTGCAGACCCTCAAGGGAATCCCGGCTGGCGTCGCGCGTTACTTCGGCAAGCGCCTGCGCAAGGTCGGCAAGCAGGCGCAATCCCTTTCCGATCATGTCGCACGGGAGCTTGGCACGCGCGGTGAATCCTGGCCGCGCAGTGATGGACCGATGACTTCCGCCCGCGATATTGATCGGCAAGAGTCACGCAGGAGTGGCAATGGACACGACTCCTGGCTCGACGATCTCGGCGCCGAGGGGGAACGCGAGGTCAAGCGACGCATCGACTATCGCAAGGCGCGTCGTGACTTGGCCGAAAACCTCGGCATCGATCCCTACACCAGCAACCCGCAATTGAGCGAGCGACTCGATGAGCTGGCCTGGTCGGGTTCTGCCGGGCGCATGACGACGGATCTTGCCCTCGCCTCGATGGATGGTAGTGCGGGACTGCTCCTGGCGCGCAGCGACCAACTCAATGATCTGGTCTGGAAGCTTGACGAGGACCAGTTGCGCACGGTCAACCTGCAAAGATTGGAGCGGTTTGCGCGCGATGAATTCCTCATGCGTCAATTCATGCGCCGTGGCGCCTTCACACCCAGCCTCAAGGCATCCATGCTGGATGCGCTTGAACGCCTGCAACCTGCTGCGGGAGGCGATGCCTTGCTTGAGCTGGCGATGACGGCGCGCAGCGAGCTTGAGGCACGCTACATCGTCAACGCGCTTCGGCTGCTCGCCACACGATTGGGCAACAATGCCCACGGCGGAGAGCTGCTGATCGTCGGTGCCGGACTCGGCTATCTCGGCAATTCCGGCGACGTGGTGCTCCCGCTGCCGGTTGACTACCTTGCCTGGACCCACGAAGTCGCAACCTTTCTCGACAACGAGGAATTCCGCAGCGCCCGGAAATCCGTCCTCATCCAGGGCAACGCATCGCCGCGCAGCCTGCGCGAACTCACGTCGCGAGGCTGGAACGTCGTCGTCGACTCAAGCGCGTTGGTAGCCGCCGAATGACTGCCGGGTGCAGGAACCTGCGCGGCAGAAACCATCCGGCACAACGTATTCAAGGTTCGTCATCGAACCCGTTGCGGAACAGCAAGTCGGGCACGTGCATGACGATGCAGTGGATGGCGCCGGCGTTGAAGATGATGTCACTGCAATCAACCTGCACGATGTCGTGATCGGGCAAGGCGCTCTGGTAGGTGGCCAGTGCCTGCGCATCCTGGCTCGTATAGCTGCCCCCAAAGCGGCAGATCAGCACCGTCTGGTTGACGATGACGGAGTTGGTGTAGGTGTAGTGCGCGCCGCTGCGCCAGCCGGGCGTGCGGTACACCGTGTAGCCACGTGACTGCATCAAATTGGCGGTGGCATCGGTCACCTGCTTGGGGATTCCGCTGCCCTGGTTGGCGTCGTACTGGCCGATGATCACCTTGCTGTCGGTCAGGGGCAGCATCCACATGTCGATGTGCTGGGTACTGTCATAGCTCGAAGGAAACGGATCGGTCAGGGTGACATCGAGGCCCTGGTAGTCCGCGTAGTCGTCGATGATCTGCTGTTCGCTCAGGCCGGGATTCTCATTGACGATCAGGCGCGTCATATAAGCATCGCGCGTACCGAACAGGTGAAAATTGCCACCACCATGGATCAGCGGAATCTCGTACACGGTCTCGTTGATCTGCGCGCCGTAGCCGATGGGGAACAGGTCATCGTTGGGCCGAGGCCGGTTGTATTCGTGATCCACGATGGCGCGACGACCGCCGTCGTCGACGAAGCGCGGGCCATAGTCGCGGATCCACACGGAATCTGTCGCGGCAATCACGAAATGCACATGGTCCATGTCCGCGCCGCCGCCTTGCAGCACCGAACTGGCCGAAGCCTGCTGGCTCGATCCACTCACCACCACGTAAACCTCCGAAGGTGGTGTCGCCGTGGTGAGCGGAACCGTCATCTCCGTGTGCAACGCGTTGTAGCTGCCCCAGCGAATCAGGATGCCCTGGTTCGCCTCGTACTCGGCTTGCGCCCGCACCGGGCCGCTGGGCGGGGCGCTGGGTTGATTCGGTCGCTGCGGCAGCGGCACGCCGATTTCGTGCGGGGCCAGGTTGCGCGGCAGCGGATTGGGATCATCGTCGCGGATGGTTGCCAGATAGTCTGGGTCGGCGCGCCGTGTGGCCGCCATCGCAGGATCAACGGCAAGCAGCAGCACGGTTGCCAGTACGAAAATACGCATGATGTCTGTCCGCCGGACAACAAAGCGCGCAATTGTATCGGTATTGTTCCTGGATTTCGCGCAGGCCGGCGAACGTGGTTCGTGCGTCCGTGACGCGTTTCGCGGACAATTGCGCTTTCCCACGCCAGCCGACAACCGCCATGGATACTGCTACCCGCGTCCGCCTGTCCCGTGAACTTGATTCGATCCGCGAGGATGGCCTGTTCAAGACCGAGCGCGTCATCGTCACTGCGCAGTCAACCGCGATCCGCACCTCGGACGGTCGCGAAGTCCTCAACTTCTGCGCCAACAACTACCTGGGCCTTGCCGACAACGCGGAAGTGATCGAAGCCGCAAAATCTGCGCTGGATACCCATGGATTCGGCATGGCCAGCGTGCGCTTCATCTGTGGCACCCAGGATCTGCACAAGCAGCTTGAGGACCGCATTTCGGAGTTTTTCGGCACCGAGGACACCATCCTCTACACCAGTTGCTTCGATGCCAATGGCGGCCTGTTCGAAACCATCCTGGGCGAGCAGGACACGGTCATCTCCGATGCGCTCAACCATGCGTCCATCATCGACGGCATCCGCTTGTGCAAGGCCGAACGCCGTCGCTATGCCAACAGCAACATGGGCGAACTGGAGCAACACCTCATCGAAAGCCAGGGAAGGCGCACGCGCCTGATCGCCACCGACGGCGTGTTCTCCATGGATGGCTACATTGCCAAGCTGGATGAAATCGTTG
>Ga0208460_10000048_pt1 | contig 87131 bp, 69 predicted proteins | sample AD_STIC10_MetaG_FD_184436 | JGI IMG/M metagenome (GOLD analysis project Ga0208460, IMG submission 184436) | Active sludge microbial communities of municipal wastewater-treating anaerobic digesters from USA - AD_STIC10_MetaG (SPAdes) (version 2) | ecosystem: Engineered > Bioreactor > Anaerobic >... | reverse complement strand
TGCGGCTGGCAAGACGATTGGCAATCTCCTGGTCGGCGAAGGTGATGGTCTCTTTTTCCATGTTTGGCTCCTGTGTTATATGGAAACCAAAATGAATTGCATAGCTATTTTGTCAAGAAGTTATTACGACTACTTTATGTCCAATTTTGCGTGCAACGGTCTTGTAGGTATTAGTAGTTAGTAGGTTTAATAGTATGTAACACAGTATGTTGATGTCTCTCTGAGTCCAGGATGCCAAACAACTGCCGGGCGCCGGTGTGAGACGTGCTAATTTGCTAATTTCGCTAATTTGCCCGGTAACAAATTCCACAAATTCACAGACCCCGGTCTTGACCCCGGGATTTCTCCACTTTCGCCATCCCGGACTCTAGAAAGTATTAAAACACAATAACAGAGGAACGATGAAAAGATTCATTCTGGTTGTCGTGTGTTCGTTGCTGCCTCTGGCAAATGGATTCTATGACGCGCAAGATTCTGGGGATCTGGCAGAGGACGGACCGGAGCCCAAACTCCATGAACGGATCCATGCCCGCATGAATAAGTAGTTGGAGGAGCATCGGCAGGGATAACCAGTTCATTAAGTATATGACAAAGGGGCTTAAAGAGCAGTAAGCACCCGGCAAACGCAGTGCCCTGCCAGCCACGCCCTTAGCGCCTGCGATATTCCCTCTCCCACGTCTCTCGCACGATGCCCGCACCGGACGCGGGAATCATGCGGGAGGCGAAACCAAGGCAAAAGAAAGGGCCTTAACGGCCGGACCACACGCTGGCGTCGAGCGGAGCATCGACGGCAGCAATGAATGATTCTTCCAGTCCTTCCTGCCATCCATGCTCACTGTGTTCGCTGGACGCCAGGCTTCAGGCTACGTCATCCCGGACGTCACCGAGCACGCGAGGTGACATTGATCCGGGATCCATAACGGGAAAAGAACTGGATTCCGGGTCAAGCCCGGAATGACGTAGGTTTAGGGCTGGGTGATGGTTGTCTCTGGATTCAGGGTCAAGCCAGGAATGACGTAGGTTTAAGGCTGGGTGATGGTTGTTTTTGGATTCCGGGGCAAGCCAGGAATGACGCAACGAGGCCGCGCTTTTGTGTGGGCCTTTTCTCTGTCCACGAATTACACGAATTTACAATAATAAAGAGGCCTCACACAGATTTCACGGATTACACGGATTTATCCGTAAACAGGAGAGAGGGATGACGCCGGGTATCCAGCATCATCCCTCTCGAATTGGCAATGGGTATGGGATTATTCGTCAGCAGCGGCTTGCATCAGCTCCCGCAGATGCTCGACATATGGACCGGCGCCACCATCCTGATAACCGGTTTGTGCGATCAATTCTTCCTGAGAGTTGATTATCAGTATCGTGGGGAAGCCCTCAATATCGTATTTCTCCGCCAGGGCTTGATTTGCTTTGGCCACCTCGGGCGGAAGCTTTGTCTTACTTGGGAAGTCGATGGTGAGAAGGATCAGGTTTTCCTTCGCGAAGTCGATGAATTCCGGCTGGACAAAAACTTCGTCCCGGAGCCTGAAGCACCAGGGGCACCAGTCGGAGCCGGTGAAGTTGATGAGAACGGGAAGACCGAGTTCTTCGGACAGGCCCAGGGCGAGCTTGTAATCCGTGATCCAGGTTCCCGGCTCGTAAGCCGTTTTCGTGGTGTCCTGAGCGCTAACCGCATCCGAAGCGGGCTCGATCGCCTTGTCTCCGGCCTGGCAGCCTACAATCAGGATCAGGCTCAATATCAGCATTAGGGTTAGTTTTTTCATTGTGATACCTCTTTGTCGTTAATGAAAGTTTTCACTATGATATTGGCCGCCTTGGCAAGCATAGCGTGCACTCCGCAGTATTTCTCCATCGAAAGCCGGACAGCTTTGATGACTTTTTCCGGCGGGAGATCATCCCCCCAAAAGCGAAAATCAGCCCTGATGGTGTGATAGGTGACGGGCTGTTCCGTGGTGGAATCGGCGTCCACATCCACCCTGAACTTGAAATCATCCACCCGCATTTTTTTCAGGAGGGAGACCACATCCATTGCGGAGCAACCGCTCAGGGCCAGGAGCAACAGGGGTTTGGGGCGCGGACCGAGGTCCTTTCCGCCCCACGCGGTATCGGCATCCAAAACCAGACGATGTCCGTCGGCCTCGGCTTCGAAAGCCATGCCTCCAGACCAGGTCAGAGTCGTTTTTGTGCCCATCAAATTTCCGCTGTGGTGGCTTTCAGCACTTCCTCATACTTTTCGACGTAGATTTTCAGGGCTTTGTAAACGTCTTCCACGTTCTTTTCCGGTATCTGGGCGATAATCTTCTTTTGATGGTCAACAACGGTTTGGCGGCTGTTTTCAGCCAGCTTTTTGCCCTTGTCGGTGATGATGGCGAACCAACAGCGGCGGTCTTTTTCCGAGGGTTTGCGCAACACGAGCTTTTTGCTCACCAGATTGTCCATAATCCGGGTGATGCGGCTGTGGGAAACATTGAGAACCTTTGCCAGCTCGTTCATGTTGACGGGTTCCTTCACCACAAAAAGATGATTAAGCAGCTGGCACTCCATTTTCCCAGCCTGCAGACACGCTTTCTGAGCATAGTCGATCTCGCTCAGAACCACCTGAAGCCTTGTGATCAATCCGTGGAAATGTTCAGCATTGACCTTCATGGTATTCTCCTTTTTATTGTATATGCAGCAGGCGGTTTATCTTATCCTTGTCAAAACCGACCACCGCGGTATTATTTATCCAGAGCTGAGGCACGCCCGTCTGTCCGGTTTTGCGCTGCATATCGCGCAGCGCCTGTTCGTTTTTCGCCACATCGACGTATTTATAGGTGAATCCGTGGGAAGACAGATAATCTTTCACTTTTTTACACCAGGAACAGGTTGGTGTTCCAAAAACGACGATCTTGTTCTTCATACTGTTTTGTACCTCTGGGTACAATAATAATGAGACTAATAGATTAAGCAAGAAAAATTTTCCTGCTCGCGATGGTTTCGGAAGAACTTATAATTTGGGTTGAAAGCCGAAACGTAGGCCAGAAAAAAAACTTGCCATAATTTGGGTTGTGGAAAAATTGCCACAAAGCGAGGATAAAAAAAATGGCGACCACCTTTTTTTGCACGGATTGCGGCTTCGAATCCACGAAGTGGAGTGGGAAATGCCCCTCCTGCGGGAGCTGGAGCACAATGAAAGAGAGCACGCGGGTTACGGGAAAAGCCAGCAAGGGCGGGGCTTCCGACCTTCAAGCGCCCAAACCGGAGCGGATCAAAGACCTCAAATACAGCGGCGAAACCCGCAGCGCCACGGGAGTGCGGGAATTCGACCTGGTGATCGGAGGCGGGATCGTGGGCGGAATGCTGGCCCTGATCGGCGGTGAGCCGGGCATCGGCAAATCAACCCTCATGCTTCAGCTTTCGGAATGGATGGGCAAGCAGAGTAAAAAAGTTCTCTACGTTTCGGGCGAGGAAAGCGCCGAACAAATCCATCTGCGCAGCACCAGACTGAACATCGGCAGCGAGAACATCTGGCTGCTCTGCACCAACGACGCGGAACTGATGCTCAAGGCGGCGGAGGAAAGCCGGCCGGACATCATGATAGTGGATTCCATCCAGTCGGTGAGCCTGCCAAGCCTGGATTCGCTTCCGGGCAGCATCACGCAGTTGCGCGAGACCAGCAACCGCATCCTGCGCAGCGCAAAAATCCTAAAGATACCGGTATTCATGGTCGGCCACGTGACCAAGGAAGGCTTTGTGGCGGGGCCCAAAATCATCGAGCACATGGTGGACACCGTCCTCTACTTCGAAGGTGAACCGCGCGGGCAATACAAGATTTTAAGGGCAGTGAAGAACCGCTTTGGGCCCACCAACGAAATCGGCATCTTCGAGATGACCAACCTGGGCCTGGTGGAGGTTCCGAATCCAAACCACATCTTCCTCTCCAATGACGGCGAGCACAACGGCACCGCCATCGGCTGCGTGATAGAGGGAACGCGGTCCTTCATCGTGGAAGTCCAATCCCTGGCCACCACATCGAACTACGGGACTCCTCAGCGTGTGGTGGTGGGGCTGGAGCAGAAAAAGCTGGCCATCCTGCTGGCCATTCTGGAAAAAAACCTTGCCCTGTATCTGAGGTCCAGCGACGTTTTCATCAACCTCGCAGGAGGCATCCGGTCTTCCGATCCCGGCCTGGATTTGGCCATATTGGCGGCAATAATCTCCAGCCTCAAAGACAAGCCCCTACCCGAAAAATCGGTATTCATCGGGGAAGTGGGGCTGAACGGCGAAGTAAGGCCGGTTTCGCAGCTTGACGCCCGGGTTAACGAGGCGGTGAAACTCGGCTATGAAAAAGTGTTCGTTTCCGGACACGCGAAGCTTAGGCAAAAGGGGAAGGCGATCAGAATCCGCGATGTGAGGGAACTTTACGGAGCGCTGGACAAATGACGGAGAGGCCTGCCCCGGGCGGCGGAACGAACGGCGTTTCAGACTTCTGGCGATGCCCCTTGACAGAAATGCCGGGCAGCGAAAACTAATCCCATGAACTCAAAGTTCCTATTACTGGTCATCATCGTCACACTCTGCGTCTTGGGGCTTTATCAGCTTACCAAGGCGGGCAGGCACGCCTACCCGGAATTTCAGTTTACTGAAGGGCAGATTGCGGAATACGATATCTTGGCACCCTTCGACTTTCCGGTTTACAAGACCGAGGAACAGGTGCAGGAAGAGTACGCCGCCAAACTGGCCCAGGTGGGAAAGCCATACTGGATGAGTCCGGACGTCGAGTTTGAGGCCTACAGCAGCCTGGATCGGCTGTTCGCTCTCATATATGAAGCGGCCGACAGTTCCGACCCCGGAGCAGTAGCCCTCAGCGCCAGACAACAGGGTTTCCTACTGGACAATCCGGTCCTGATGCTCACTGGAGACAAGCAGCGCATCTCTTCTTCCCACGCCAGGATTAAAGCCGCGCTCGAGGATTTGTACAAGGCGGGAATTTACTCAGGCATCAGCGGAGACAGCATCCGGGTGGAAACAGAGAGCGGCACGCAGCAGCGCAGCCTGGCGCGTTATTTTGAACTGGCCGAGGCCAAACGACTCATCCTGCAAAAGCTGGAGCCTTCCCTGGCACTGCTGGTGGACAAAAACGCCAGCAAGCTCATCCAAGCCAATCTGGTGCTGGACACTGAAAGCTATGAGGAACAGAAAAAACAGATATTTGATTCCATCGACAGGGTGAGTGGCATGGTAAAGCAAAACGAGGTGATAATCCGCCTCAATCAAAGGCTGAAGCAGGAAGACATCAACAAGGTGAACTCCCTTTCCCTGGAGTACCAGGCCCGGGGAGAGCGCAAATCCACCCTGATGCAGTGGCTAGGCTTCATGGGGCTGCTGCTCTTCATCTTGGTTGTCGTTTACGCTTTCAATACGCATTACTGGCTTTCAACCGCGCGGGAAGAACACGGCTTCGCCGGGGCGGTTGTCCTCAATGCTGGTTTTGTGGTGATAATACTGGCTGCTCTGCTCACGAACGACGTTCTGGGCCTGCCGGTGAGCCTGATTCCCCTGGCCTTGGCGATAATCCCGGCAGCCGTACTGCTGGGGTTCTCTGTGGGATATTTCTATACCGTGGGAGCTGTCCTTTTGCTGGGGCCCTTCATAAACTGGGATGCTTCCGGCATGACTTTGCTGCTGTTATCCACCCTGATAACACTGGTTTTGATAAACAGATTCCAGGCACGACACAATTTCATCAAAATCTGGCTATTCCTTTTCCTTTCCGTGAACCTCATCAATGGTGCCCTTACCATGATTTCCTATACCGGGGGCGACTTTTTGGAAAAACTGCAAGGCCTTTTCCGGAATGCCGGATACTCGCTGGTTTCCACAACCATCTCGGTGATAGGCAGCCTGGCCTTGGTCACCTATTTTGAGCGCAAATGGAACCGGGCGACCAAACAGGTGCTGATGGAACTGCAGGAATTCAACCATCCCCTGCTTAAAAGGTTGGCCACCGACGCCGTGGGAACATATCACCACAGCCTGATGGTGGGAAACCTGGCCGAGCGGGCCGCTGCAGCCATTGGCGCCAACGCCTCACTGGCCAGGGTGGGGAGTTACTTTCACGACATAGGCAAATCCGTGAATCCGGAGATTTTCACGGAGAACAATGAAGATTCTGCAGAATTCTACACCAAGTTCACTCCGGAAGAGAGCGCCGAAATCATTCGCGACCACGTGAAGGAAGGGGCCGTATTGGCGGAAAAGCACCGCATACCCAAAGAGGTGGTAGATATCATCTGGCAGCATCACGGCACCAGCTACATCCGTTATTTCCTGGACGCCGCCCAGCGCCAGGGGAAGGTCGAGGACCTTGACGCTTTCCGCTATCCGGGCCCCCTGCCCCAGAGCAAGGAAGCCGCTTTGGTGATGTTGGCGGACGTCGTGGAATCAACCAGCAAATCCAAAAGCGCCGCCACCGACGCTGAAATCGCCAAGCTGATAGACGACACCATCCAGCGCCTTATCAGGGACGGCCAGTTCGACGAAGCGCCCATCACGATAAAGGACCTTGCCATCGCCAAGGAAGTGATGTGCCCGGTGCTGGAAAGCGTTTTCCGCAAACGCCTGGAATATCCCGAAGAAAAACAACCTTGAGCCTCCTGACCTTCACTTTCGAAAACGAGACCGATATAAATGTGGATCCCCAACCACTGCGAGCGGTGGCAGAAATCATATGCTCTGAGGAATCGCCCCAGGGTGAATGTGAGGTCGGGCTGATAATCTGCACTGATGATCAAATCCGCAAATACAACCAGCTTTACCGGGGGGACGATTCCGTGACAGACGTGCTTTGCTTCAACGGCACGGAAGGCCTTCCCGGTGGGATAACACGAGGACCCGACACGGTTATCTGCGATATTCTGATTGACATAAATCAACTCCAGCGGCAAAAGGGTTCCAAAAGCATAAACAAGGAACTGATGGAGATTTTTATCCATGGCCTGCTGCACGGGTTTGGCTATGACCACATCCGCGCGGGAGACTCTAAGCAGATGAAAGCAAAAGAAGAATACTACATTAAGAAAATGGAAGGTACACAGCAACGTGGATGATGGTAGTATATTACCTTTGATTCCGGTCATATTTATTCTTTTGCTGCTCTCAGCCTTTTTCTCAGGATCCGAGATCGCCTATTTTTCCCTTTCCCGCATTTACCTGAAGAAGCTGGAAAACAGCAAACAGGCAAGCGCGAAAAGAATCCTGAGATTGTTGAGGCAGCCCCGGCGGCTTCTGATCACGGTTCTTTTGGGCAATACATTCGTGAACATGGGCTTTTCGTCTCTGACCGCCCTCATCGCCCTGAAGATTGCCAAAGAATATGGATTCAATACTTCCCTGACAGTCACGATACAGGTGATAGCATCCACCCTGATCATCATCACCTTCGGCGAAATCATCCCCAAGCTGATGGGTTTGGCTACAGCGAATGATTTTGCCCGAATCGTAAGCTTACCCCTCCAACTCATTAGTTACATCCTTTATCTGCCTGTATGGCTGATAGATAAATTCAGCCTTCTGCTCTCCAGCAAGCAGGGTTCTGACAGGCACATCATGTCCAGGCTGACCACGGAGGAGTTTCACAACCTGATCCAGTCCGAGCATTCCAAGCACAGCCTCGATGAAAACGAGAAGCAGATGCTGGTGGGCCTCTTCCGCTTCCGGGAAGCCAAGCTCACCGAAATCTACGTGCCGCGGGTCAAGGTCAAGGCGATCGAGGTAAAACAATCCCTGGACCAACTGCGTGACCTCATCGTCACCAGCGGCCATTCCCGCATCCCAGTTTACCGCGAAACGATAGACGACATCGTGGGGATGATCTACGTCAAAGACCTGCTGCTCTTTCCCGAGAAAAAAAGCATCAGCGAACTGATGCGTCCCGCCTGGTTCGTTACCGAGAACATGAAAGTGCAGGCACTACTCAACCAGTTCAAAATCAAGAAGATGCAGATGGCCATTGTCGTGGATGAATACGGAGGGACCTCAGGCATCATTTCCCTTGAGGACATCCTGGAGGAAATCGTGGGAGAAATCCACGATGAATACGACCGCGACGAATCGCCCGAACTGATGCAAATCGATGCGAAAACCTGGCGGGCGCGGGGAGTCTTCAACATCCGCCAGTTCAACCAGGAATTCAACACCTCCATCGACACCGACGAGTATGACAACGTGGCGGAGTATCTGCTTTCCCAGTTCAACCACGTTCCCGCGGCGGGGGAAACCCATCTACTTGAAGATACCCTGATGTTCAAAATCCTGGAGAGTGACGGCAAAAGCATCAAACAGGTGGAAATCACGCTGCTGGACGAAGAAAACGAGTGACGAATGCCTGAACGAGAAGCCGGCAGTGGCCCGAACTCCCAGCAGAAACGCAAACTATCCCCAAGCGTAATCTGGCCGCCGCTGCTTTGGATGGCGCTCATCTGGCTGGTTTCGTCGCTGCCCGGGAGGCATCTGCCCACTCCAAAAATAATCAGTCTGGATAAATTTGCCCATATCGGCATATATCTCATACTGGGCTTGCTCACCAACCGCTCCATACAAAGGCTGGGAGTGGAATCCAGGCACGTTTGGCTTATCTATATCGCCCTGCTGATATCCGCCGGACTGGACGAATGGCACCAATGCCTCATCCCAAAAAGGTCAGTCTCGGTCTGGGATTTCGCGGCCAACGCCACCGGACTTGTCCTGGCTTTCGTGGCTTTCAGGATATCGCGTGATAGAAGTTGAACACCTCACTCTAAGCCTCTCGGGGCAGGAAGTGCTGAAAGATGTAAGCTTCAGGCTGGAAGACGGCCAAAACCTTGTCATCGTGGGACGCAGCGGCTCGGGGAAAACCGTGCTGATCAAGACCCTGATGGGACTCTATCATCCGGTTGGGGGCACCGTGAAGGTTGACGACAAAGATGTTTTTGGGGATTCCGGAAACTGGGGTTCCTCGGTTAGGCAGGATTTCGCCATGGTCTTCCAAAGTTCTGCCCTGCTTGATTCATACACAGTTTTTCAGAACGTGGCTCTGCCTCTGTATGAGAGGGAGGAATTGGATTACGAAGCCATCAGGGAAAAAGTGGGGCGAAGCCTGGATGTGGTTGGCCTGAAAAACATCATGGACAAATATCCCGCCGAACTCAGCGGCGGAATGCGCAAGCGGGTGGGAATCGCCCGCGCCCTCGTTTACGACCCCCGATACATCATTTTTGACGAACCTGTTTCCGGCTTGGACCCCATCACGGCTGGTGAAATCATCTATTATATCACTCAAATCATAGCCTCGGAGAGGGCCACCACCATCACCATAACCCACGACACTTGTGACTTGGAGGCCATCGGGGACCAGGTTCTCTTTCTGGATGAGGGCAGGGCGCTTTATTACGGGCCGCTGGCAGGACTGAGGCAGGCCGAAGAACCTCTGATAAGGCGTTATTTACGGATCGGGGAGTGAGACGTTGTGAATTCGACCAGTCCGAGCCCATTGACAAGACCCAAGCTCAATCCCTTGTTGATGTTAGCTTTTCTCACCGCGACCGCCTGCAGCATCCATGTTTTTGAAAACCTGATAATGCGCCTGTTGCCGCTGCCCTTTCTCCGGCTGGGCCTTTCCAATATCGTGGTGATGTATCTGCTGTTTGAAAAAAAAACGCTGCAAGCGTCTGTGGTGGCCGTCACCAAGTCCCTGGTCGCCGGAGCCGTGACCTTCACCCTTTTGTCTCCAGCCACCTTGCTGTCACTTTGCGGAGGCCTTGCCGCCACTTTCGTCATGTGGGCAGCCCTTGCCGCGAACCTGGGTTTCACGGAATACGGGGTGAGCGTTTGCGGGGCTGTGGCGCACAATGTTGTGCAGCTCGTGTTGGTTCAAACGGTGGTTTTGCCGGGCACGCAAGTTTTTGTGTTGACACCATTGCTGTTGTTTTTAGGTTTGCTCAGCGGAATCCTCACAGCTTGGATACTGCTGCGAATTAAAGATAGGTTTTTAAAACATAATAAGAATGGTAAGCATGACTAAAAACAATAAAGAGAAATGGCGGAAAATCCTGCGGAGCGGAGGAATCGCCGCTTGCGTTTTGCTGGGAGTGTTCATCGGCGCGCTTTGGTATTACCAGGATGATCTGCCGCCCACGGCCGAGCTGAAGAATTACACTCTAAATACCGGCAGCGAGGTATATGACCGCAGTGGACGGATGATCTACCTCTTCGCCTTCGAGAAGCGGAAACTTGTTTCCCTCAAGGAACTTCCCCCGCATTTGATCGACGCGCTCATCGCCACGGAAGACAAACGCTTCTACTTTCATCCGGGGGTTGACCCCATACGCATCGTGGGGGCCCTGGTGACGGATATCAGGACGGGCGATTTCTCCGAAGGTGCCAGCACCATCACTCAGCAGATGGCCCGCAACATGTTTCTTACTCTTGATAAAACCATTGCCCGCAAGATGCGCGAGATAGTGCTGGCCCTGAAGATCGAGGCCACTTTCTCCAAGAACGAAATCCTGGAGATATACCTGAACAAGATTTTCTGGGGCTCGCAGAATCACGGCGTGGAGACGGCTTCGCTGTATTATTTCAACAAACACGCCAGAGACCTGAATCTGCCTGAATCGGCACTCATCATCGGCATGATCCAGCGGCCCAACTATTACGACCCCTTCAAGCATCCCGAACGGGCGAAAAACAGGCGTGACCTCGTTTTAGGGCGCATGCTCAAAACCCGCAAGATAACGAGGGAACAGTATGAGGAAGCCCTGTCCACGCCTGTCAATTCCCAGCGGGGAGGCAGCTACGCGCGCTTCGCTTCGGATTACTTCATCGAGCATGTGCGCTCTTATCTGGAAAACAAATACGGCACCGAGCGCCTCTTTGAGGGCGGGTTGAAGATTCACACCACCCTGGATTCCGAAATGTCATCGGCCGCGGATTCCCTTTTCAACGCCTACCTCGTCCGCGTGGAAAACAGCGGGCGCTTTCCCAACCGCTATTCCTCGGTTCCCAAAGACGCCCAGGATATCGACACCAAATACATTCAGGGAGGATTGGCCCTGATCGAGAACAAAACCGGTTATGTGAGGGTGCTCATAGGCGGGCGCAGTTTCGAGCACAGCAAATTCAACCGCATGACCCAAGCCAAGAGGCAGCCGGGCTCTTCCATCAAACCGATTTATTACACCATCGCGGTGGAAAAGGGCTACCATCCGGCCAAGATTCTGCCGGACGCCCCCATCACCATCGGCAACTGGTCACCCAAGAATTCCGGCGGCACCTATCACGGCAATACCCGCATGCGCGTAGCCCTGCAGTGGTCATATAACACCTGGGCGGTCCGCTGCGCCAACGATATCGGCCTTCCAGCCGTGCGTGACGCTTTCCGCCGCTTTGGCCTGAAATCCGATCCCAAAGACCTCACCGCTGCCCTTGGCGCCTATGAGGTGACCCCGCTAGACCTGATCGCCGCCTACACCACATTTCCAAACGACGGCAAAAGGGCAGCGCCTGTCTTCGTCACCAAGGTGGAGGATTCGAACGGCAAGCTCATCGAACGGATAAAACCCCAAAAATACAATGTTTGCTCGCCCCAGGTGGCATATCTGATGACCAGTATGATGCAAACGGTGGCCCAATCGGGCACAGGTGGTTCTTCGCGGAACGGCTATTATTGGGACAGCGCCGGCAAGACCGGCACCAGCAACCATAACAACGATTCCTGGTTCATCGGCTTCAACAAAGCCTATACCCTGGGAATCTGGACCGGTTTCGACAACCGCAACCTTAAAACGGGAACTGCCCTCGCGGCCAGCATTTGGGGGCCGATCATGACCAAAGCCATTAAGATCGACAATAACGGCCGCACACCCAGCGCAAACGATTCCCGCTACACCTTTGTGGAGCCGCCCCGGATCGTGCATCTGAATGTCAATCCCTACACCGGTTTTGTGGTGAGGGGCGGCGGAATCCCGGAAATATTCATCGAGGGCTTCGAACCGGTTGTCTCGCGCGATTCCCTTTCTTACAATTTCGCTCCCAGTTACAATTTCCAGGACCAATTCGAACAGGAACTCTAATCCTGAGGAGTATAGAACATGATTGTTTTTGACGACCAATACAGGGCGGCTTTCTTCCCCCTGGCCCAAAACCGGAGTGTCGGCGACCTGCGCTGCGGCATCCTCAAGCTGCGCCAAAGGTTGCAGCAGTTTTTGGATGACAGCGATGAAACCGCTGTCTGGACAGACCCCCTGCTCACCGGGCTTTACCGGGAGCGCAAACCCGAGTGGCCGGTGAACCAACCCGCCCTAGCCAACACCCTGCTGGTGAACTCCCGCCTCAAGGTGACCCAGGCTTCCATTGAAACCCTGAAAAGCCTGCCCCAGGGAAGCTGCCTCCACCATGGAGACGTTATCCTTGCTCTGCGCACGCTGGAGGAGATGCCGGCTCTGCCTGCTCTGGATGAGCTTTCCGGCCAAGGTTACAAGTTGCTGCCCTCCGAATTGGAACTTTACTGCAACCTCTGTGACATCATCCACGACAACGACCGCCTGCTGCGCTTCGATTTCGAGCAGCTTTTCTACGACAATGACAACTATTTTGAAACCGAGCCAGGCGTCACCGCACTCAATCCCTACGGCATCTGGATAGGCGAAAAGGTTGAACTGAAGCCGGGTGTGGTGCTGGACGCCTCCGACGGCCCCATAGTGCTCGACCAGGGCGCTCGGGTGCTGGCTAACGCTGTTATCACTGGCCCAGCCTACATCGGCAAAAAGTCCCTGGTTCGCGTCGGCGCCAAAGTCTATGGTGGCACGTCCATCGGCCCGGTCTGCAAGATTGGCGGCGAGGTGGAAGGCAGCATCTTCCAGGCCTATTCAAACAAACAGCACGACGGTTTTCTGGGCCACAGCTTCATCGGCGAATGGGTCAATCTCGGCGCGGACACGAATAACAGCGACCTTAAGAACAATTACGGAAACGTGAGCTTCCATTCCTACCTCAGCGATTCCAAAGTCGATTCCGGCACCATGTTCCTGGGCACCATGATCGGAGATCACGCCAAACTGGGCATTAACACCAGCATCAACACGGGCTGCGTTATCGGCATCGGCTCCAACCTCTACGGCCCGAATCTGATTTCGGGTTTCATCCCGGATTTTTCCTGGGGACAGGCTTCCCAACTGGTTCGCTACCACTTCGACCGTTTCTGTGCCACTGCTGCCGCGGTCAAAGCCCGCCGCGGACTGGAATTCAGCCCCGGGGAGACAGAGCTGTTCCGCGTTCTGCACGGGAGGTCCGGTGGCTGAACAAAAAACTGTAGCGCCCATGCGGGAATACATGGAGGTGGAATTCCGGACCGGCCGTCTTGGTTATTATCAGAACGTCCAAAAACTGCCCATAGACCCGGAAGACCTCATTATCGTGGAAGTGGAGCGCGGCGAGGACATCGCCCAGGTTACCCACCTCAGCGTTTCCGGAGAGGAGATCAGCGCCCAGATTCCCCAAACGGGCCGGGTTTACAGGATAAAACGCATCGCCAGCGACATCGACATCGAGAAACTCCGCAATCTACCCCTGGAAGAGGAAAAAGCCGCCCAAACTTTCGCGGACATCCTCTTGCGCTATCCCTTTGAAATGAAGCTCATTGAGACCGTTTACCAGTTCGACGGGAACAAGCTGACCTTTTTCTTCACCGCTGATGGCAGAATTGATTTCCGCGTCTTTGTGCGCGAGCTTGCCAACGTTTTCCGCACCCGCATAGAACTTCACCAAACCACCGGGCGCGATGAGGCCAGGCGTCTGGGCGGTTACGGCATGTGCGGCCTTCAGTATTGTTGCGGCAATTTCCTCAAGCGCTTTAACCAGGTTACGATAAAGATGGCCAAGGACCAGAACCTGGCCGGCAACCTGGCCAAAATCTCGGGTCCCTGCGGGCGTCTGCTCTGCTGCCTCAATTTCGAGGAGGATTTCTATCTGGAGGAATCCAAGGATTATCCCATCCCCGGAACCTGCGTGGAGCTGAAGGGCAAGCGGTTGTATGTGTTCAAGACCGACGTCCTGAACAAGCGCATCCATCTTTCAGACGAGGATCAGAGTCTCACGGAGGTCGATCTGGAGAGCTTCAATAAACTCAAGGTTATCTCCGTTCCGGATATCGAGCCATGCTGAGCAGCCTGTACGGGATTCGGCCTGAAGAGCTGCAAAGCTTTTTCAGCTCCGCTTTCCCTGCCTATCGGGTGCGCCAGTTGCTGAACTGGATTTACCGCAAATTCGTTTTCGACCCGGCCTTGATGACCGATTTGGCCTCGGATTTCCGCGCCGCCCTTGTCTCGGCTTTTGACCTTTCGATGCCTGCCGTCGCTGAGAAAAAGCTTTCCGTGGACGGCAGTGCCAAATACCGCCTTGTCCTGGCCGATGGCGCCCAAATCGAGATGGTGCTGATGCCCCAAGATAAAAAGCAGACCCTCTGTGTTTCCACCCAGGTTGGCTGTTCCCGCGCCTGCGCCTTCTGCGCCACCGGCAGAATGGGCAGGAAGCGCGATCTCGCCGTCCACGAAATCGTGCAGCAGGTGCTTCTGGCCGCTTCCGAGGCCGAGCCCGCCCTTACCAACCTCGTTTTCATGGGCATGGGCGAGCCTTTGGACAACCTGGACAACGTTTTGGAAGCTGTCTCGCTCATCCAGCATGAACGCGCCCTGGCTTTCAGCCCGCGCCGCGTGACTGTCTCCACCTGCGGGGTCGTGCCTGGCATCCAGCGCCTGGCAGAATCAGGCCTCAAAGTAAAGCTGGCTGTATCGCTCAATTCCACCCGGGATGAGGTGCGCGGCCAACTGATGCCGGTGAACAACAGGTATCCCCTGTCCGTTCTGAAGAGAGCCCTGCTCTATTTCCAGCACCGCAGCCCCTTCAGGATAACGCTGGAATACATCCTCATCCCAGATGTGAACATGGCCGCCCAGGACCTGAAAGCCCTGCGCAAGTTCTGCGGCGACCTTTCCTGCAAGCTTAATTTCATCCCCTATAATCCCGTGCCCTCATTGCCGTTCCGGGCCCCCACAGAAGCCGAGATAGAGGCTTTCATGGAAAGCGCGCGCGACCTGCCCCAGGCCGTGACGCTCCGCCGCAGCAAGGGAGCGGATATCAGCGGAGCCTGCGGCCAACTGGTCGCGGAGAGCACCGCCAAACCAACAGGAGTTTCCCCATGAACCAGATCGAAACCATCGCCCGGCGTCTCTTTGGCGACAATCCGCCCTGCAAATGCGGTGGCGCCCATATCGTCTGTCTTGGCTGCGCCGTTTGCCGCGCTGCCAAGACAGACCAGATTTACGATCCCGCCGCTGGAATCGCCTCAATAATCGACGCCACCCTCCTCCGCGCCGACGCCACCCAGGCTGAGGTAAACGAGCTTTGCGACCTCGCCAACGACCACAAATGCGCCTCTGTCTGCGTCAATTCCCATTTTTCCCATCCTCTCCAGCTACGCCTTTCCGCCGCCGTTAAATCCTGCACTGTGATTAATTTCCCTTTGGGCGCCGGCTACACCTACGCCGTGGCCGCGGAGGCCCTGGCCGTTATCAACACGGGCATCGAGGAACTGGACATGGTGCAGAACCTCAGCGCTGTTAAAAGTGGCCACATCCTGCATTCCCACGAACTCATCCGCAACATAGCTGAACTCTGCCGCAGCAATAGGGTTCTGCTCAAGGTGATCCTGGAAACCTGCTTCCTGTCGGAGGAAGAGATCATCGCCTGCTCGCTCTACGCCAAGAAAGCGGGTGCGGAATTCATCAAAACCTCCACCGGTTTCGGCTCCGCCGGGGCAACTGTGGAAAACGTCCGCCTCATGCGTGAGACGGTGGGCCCAAAAATCGGCGTGAAGGCCTCCGGCGGGATTCGCACCCGTGAACAGGCTTTGGCCATGATCGAGGCAGGCGCCAACCGCATCGGCGCCAGCAGCGTCACCGCTCTCATCTGGGGATAAATGTGAAGGTCACCCTCGCTGGTTATAATATCGACAGCTCCCTAATCCGCTCTCTGGATCGGGATTCCGCCACTCCCGAAGTAATTTCCGCCGCCTACGCCCGCATCAGCCGCAGCAGCAAATCCGTTTCGGAATTGCGGGCGGAAGCGCTGGCAGATGTCGCCAAAGCGAGGAAATCGAACCAGACCATCGTCTTTGATTTGGGCCATGCCTCCGTGGCTGAACACGCTGTCTTCAACTTCGATGTGATCGGTGTTTCCCGCCTTGTCACCGAGATCATGGAGACCCTGCGCTTCGCCTCTTTCACCGAAAAATCGCAGCGTTACGTCACCTTTTCCCGGGACTATGTGATTCCCGAAGAACTGAGCGCCCCTGCCCATGCAAATTTGAAAGCCAGATATTTACGGGTGATGGACGCCCTCTTCGCTGAATACCAAGCCAGTTTTGAGGCCTTGAAAACCCTTTATACATCGAGGATTTCGGATTTGCCGGCCCGCGCCCGGGAGGGCATGGCCAAGGAAGACGCCCGTTATATCCTGCCCCTGGCTACCAAGACCCAGCTTGGGATGACCATCAACGCCCGCAGCTTGGAAAACCTGCTCCGGCGCCTGGTGAATGACCCGCTCAACGAAGCCAGGGAGCTTTACGCCGAGCTGTTGAAACCTGCCAAAGAACTCTGCCCCTCCCTGGTCCGCCATGTGGAGGCGGAACCTTTCACGGGGACTTTTAAGCTCCCGGCATCCAAAGTGCCGGAGGACGATTTTCCGGAAGGGGAATCCGCCCGCTTGCTCAACAGCCCTCAGGATGCCGACAGCGTCATCCTCGCGGCTCTTGTGTATGAACAAACCCAACTAAGCTGGGAACAGTGCGTGGAAGCGGTTTCCGGATTATCCCCCCAAGCCAGACAAAGTCTCTGGAACAAGGTTTTCGCGCACATCCGCCCCTGGAGCAAGATGCACCGAGCCTTCGAGCTGGCTGATTTCACTTTCGAACTGGCTATGTCTGAAAGCTGCTGGGCCCAGTTCAAACGCCACCGCGTAGGCACCATCATCAAGCAGAAAAACCCCTCCACCGGCCTCTGCGTGATGCCTGAAGCCATTATCTCCATTGGCCGAGCCGACCACTGGGACGAGCTTTTGGACCGGGTTGAAGGCCTGAGGGATAGCCTGGCCGCGGTCCTGCCAGAACTTTCTGCATACGCGCGCCTAAATGCCGACCGCGTCAGGGTGCTGGTGAAAATGAACCTTCGCGAGCTCTACCACCTCATCCGCCTGCGCTGTGACGAACATGCCCAGTGGGAAATAAACCTCCTTGCCCACGACATCGCTTCCGAACTTCGCCAAGCCGCTCCCAACGCCGCTTCCTGGCTTTGCGGCAAGAGCGAATTCGTCGCCCGCGCCTCCGGCCGTCCCGGCCAAAACGATTGACAGATTCCCCCCTTTCAAAATCGATGTTTATCGGTATCCGCGTCCCTGTAGCTCAGCTGGATAGAGTGGCACCCTCCGAAGGTGAAGGTCAGGCGTTCGAATCGCCTCAGGGACGCCAGCTTTTCTGATCATGGCTTCAGATGTTGTGATCACCCTCGACAATCTTGCCAAACAGATAGGCAGCAAGGTCATCTTCTCCGGTCTCGACCTCGGCATCCATTCAGGCGACAAAATTGGTCTGGTGGGTGTTAACGGCTGCGGCAAATCCACCCTCCTCAAAGTTCTCGCTTCCCAAATCGAGCCGACGGAAGGCAACATCGTCATCCGGGGCGGGCTCAAGCTCGGATATCTGCCCCAGGAAACCCCTCAGGCTGACGATACAGCCGTTTTGGACTACATTCAGCCTCCTTCCTTTGCCCCCGAAAGCGACGAGGAACACCGCTACAAGGCCATGCTCACCGTTCTTGGCCTCACCGAATTTGACAAACCGCTCGGCCTCCTCTCCGGAGGACAGCGCCGCAAGGCTGACCTCGCCCGCGTTTTGGTGGGCGAACCGGACATCCTCATCCTGGACGAACCCACCAACCACCTCGATTTAGACGCCGTAGAATGGATGCAGGACTTTCTGGCGGAAACCAAAAAGACCGTCATCTTCGTAACCCACGACCGCTATTTCCTCGACGCCGTCAGCAACCGCGTGCTGGAAATCGACCACGGCCGCTGCCACATCCACGAGGGCAACTATTCCGCCTACGTGCGCGGAAAGCTCATCCGCGCCACCGACATCCAGCGCAAGGAAACCCGCCGCCAGGCCCAACTTAAAAAAGAGCTTGACTGGCTGAACCGCGGCGCCAAAGCCCGTGCCACCAAACCCAAAAACCACGTTGACCGGGTGCGCGAACTCCTTTCCAAAAGCTATCTCATCTCCAACGCTGAGCTCGACATCTCCTTTCAGACGGACCGCCTGGGCAAAACCATCCTCGAGCTGCACAGACTTAGCAAAAGCTACGGCTCACAGGAGCTTTTCACCGATATCGACCACAATTTCCAACCCCGCGAACGTATCGGCATCATCGGCCCCAACGGCTGTGGCAAAACCACTTTGCTAAAGATAATCGTCGGCGAGGTGGAGCCGGACCTCGGCAGCGTGAAGGTGGGCGTGAACACCCATTTTTCCTATTACCGCCAAGAGGACGAGAGCTTTGACCCCGCCCTCAGCGTCTATGAATACATCGCCCAATTCGCCGAGGTGATCAGAACCCGCGACGGCGGCAAGGTGACCGCCACGGAGATGCTGAAGCGCTTTCTCTTCGACGCCAAAATGCAGCAGCAGAAACTCTCCTCCCTCTCCGGAGGCGAGCTAAAGCGACTCTATTTGCTCAAATCCCTTATGTTTGGCGCCAATTTCATCATCCTCGACGAACCCACCAACGACCTCGACATCCGCACCCTGGAAATCCTCGAGGACTACTTGGACGCCTTTGCCGGCTGCCTCCTCGTCGTTTCCCACGACCGCTTTTTCCTGGATCGCTGCGTGGATTACCTCTTCATCTTCGAAGGCTCTTCCATCCGCAAATTCCCCGGCAATTACTCCGATTACCTCCTGGTGAAGAAATTCCAGCGCGAGGAGGAGGCTGAACAGGCCGCCAAAACCACACTCCAGCGCCCCAAACGCGCCCAGAAAGGCCTTAGCTACAACGAACAGCGAGAACTGGAGCTCCTCACCCAGGAAATCGAAAGCCTCGAAACCCGCATCTCGGAACTCGAGGATTCGCTAAACTCACCCTCCGAACAACTCTCCCACCTCGACTACGCCCGCATCAGCGCCGACCTGCAAAACCTCAGCGAACACCACCAAGCCAAACTGCAGCGCTGGCTGGAACTCGACGATAAAGCCGGAAACTGACGGCCAGTATATCCATCATCCTAACATCGTAATCCTAAGGGTGCGAAACTGGGACGTAGGTTTCTCTTTACACTTGTCACATAGAAAATATTTTCATCAGGCTCTCTTTCAAACTTGGCTATTTGTTGTCGAAGATTTCTACCTTCCATTCAGCCTGGCGTCCAGCGAACACAGTGAGCAGGACGGCAGGAAACATTGGGAGAATCATTCATTTCTGCCGTCGAAGCTGTTGGAGACTGGAATCCAGCGAGCTCGCGAGTTTGGACTACAGGGATTGTTGCTGCTGGCGTCGATGCCCCACTCGACGCCAGCGTGTGGGCCGGCCGTTAAGGCCCTTTCTTTTGCCTTGGTTTCGCCTCCCGCATGATTCCCGCGTCCGGTGCGGGCATCGTGCGAGAGGCGTGGGAGAGGGAATATCGCAGGCGCTAAGGGCCTTGCTGGAAGGGCACTGTGTCTGCCGGGCGCTTACTGCTCTTTAAGCCCACCTTTTTCATATAAAGACCGTTGAATAATACATCCGCATGTGAATTGAGATGAATTCACCCTATTCCGCATCATTTTTCCGACCCAACAGGTCTTTTTGGTCTGTTCAAAAATCAAAAACGCCCCAACGGCGAATCCCTTTCTTCGCGGAGATGAAACACGCCCCCGGGCCAAATTGTGATTGACGAAAACCGGCGCCTGCAGATTTGATCTCTGTTGTGGATAAGGTCGAATGAACGAATTCTTGAGCAAACTGCACAACTTCAAGCGGGGCTTGAACCTGCGGATACTGGCGCGGGCGCTGGTGATTTCGCTGCTCTGCCTCATTGTGGGTTTGCACGCCTACTTTCTGGTGTGGCTGAACACCCCAGCGCAGTCGCCGACGCTGGTTTACCTGAATTACGCGCTCAGGGCGCTGATGGTGGGTTTGGTCCTTTTCCTCATCTACAAAGGCATCCGGGGTTTTTATGACAACCGCTCCGCCGCCCGCTGGCTGGACCGCCAGACCGAGCACGAGGACGACCTTTACCAAAACCTATGGGAACTGAAGCAGCAAAAGGAAAGCGAACCGGTTCTGGACGCCCTGGCCAGACAGGCGCAGAGCCGGCTCAAAGCTTCATACTACCGCCTCCCCAGGCTTTTCCAGCCCAGCCAGTGGTGGCTTATCCTCTTTGTGCTGGCGGGCATCGGCAGCGTGTGGGCCCTCGGCTGGAACGAGTTTCGCTATGCTCTGAACCAGTTCCGGGCGGTGAAAGCGGACGCCATAGAGTATAAAAAAACCGTCGAACTCAGCCCTGGCAACGTGACCATCGGCAAAGGCCAGCAGCTCTTGTTCAGGGTTTTGGAGCCGGACACCCGGCTGAAGCACCGTCTCTTTTACCGCTGGGACAAACAGTGGCGCGAACTGGGAATGACGGACAACAGCTACAGCTTTCCCGCGCTGGAATACAGCATCGAATACTACGTGAAAAACGAAGTGGCCTCCAGCCCTGTTTACAATGTCGTTTGCCTGGATGAGCCCTTCGCGCGGAGCTGGTCGCTTTACTATAAATATCCCGCCTACACGGGCCTCGGCAGCCGTTCTGACAGCCTCAGCTACGGCAACATCGAGGCTTACAAACACAGCGAGGTCATCATCTCCCTGGGCACCAACATCCCCGTGGAAACAGCCGTGATGCGCTTTTCCGACGGAACTTCCCAGGCCTTGCAGCGGGTGGAGGAAACTTCCTTCAGCGGCAGAATCACCGTTACTGCACCCAAAACCTGGTATCTGGAACTCACCGACGCCCTGGGCCGCAAATCCCGGCCGGAAGAAAAAACCATCAGCGTGATACCGGACAACGCCCCGGAAATCCGCATCATCTATCCCGGCGAGGACGTGCTTCTGGACCAAAGCCTGCTGCTGCCGCTGATCATCACTGCCAGCGACGATTTCGGCCTGCGTGAGCTGAGCCTCCACTATCAAATAAACGACCGCCCCGCACAGCAGACGACGCTGCGTTCCCTCATCGGCTCCAAGCTCTTCACGCTGGACCACACCCTCGACCTGAAAGGCTTCGGCCTCCTCCCTGGCGACACAGTTACCTACTGGGCGCAGGTTTGGGACAATTCGCCCGACCGTCAGAGCGCGCAATCCGTCAAATTCAAGGCCCGTTTCCCCTCCATAGAGGAGATCTACCGCGAAATCGAACGCCAGGCCCAGTCAAGCACTCAGGACCTCCAGAGCACGCTGAAGGAAGCCAAGGACCTGCAAAAGGACTTTGAGCAGAAACGCCGCGAACTGATGAAGGATGACAAACTGGATTGGGAGGACAAAAAACAGCTGGAACATATGCTGGATACGCAGCAGCAGCTCACCGAGCAGGTGGAGAACGTGGCGCAGGACTTTCAGCGCTTGATAGACCAGATGCAGCGCAACGACGCGGTTTCCTCCGAAACCCTGCAGAAAATGCAGAAAATCCAGGAACTGATGGAAGAGATCAGCACAGACGAACTGCGCGAGGCGATGAGCAAATTCGAGCAGGCGCTGATGAACGTGAAACCGGAGGACCTGCGCAAGGCGATGGAAAACATGAAATTCTCGATGGAGGATTTCAGCAAGAAAATCGACCAAACCCTCGCCCTGCTGGAAAGCATCAAGAAAGAACAGGCGCTGGACAAGGCTTTGCAGATATCCAAAGAGATGGAACAGATGCAAAGCGCCCTGAAGGACAAGACCGGCGATCCTAAACAGAACACGGACCGCCTGGCCCAGGAACAGGAAAACATCAGCGACAAATTCGACAACCTGCAAAAGGCCCTGGATGAAGCTGACAAACTGCTGGACCCCGCCAAAGACAAACAACTGAAGCAGGAAATGAAAGACCTCAAGCAGGACATGAAGAGCGGCCAGCTCCAGAATAACATGCGGCAGAGCCAGCTACAGCTTCAGCAGAACCAGCGCTCCCAGTCTGGCCAATCACAATCCCAGGCCCTAGAAAAGATGCGCCAATACACGCGGCGGCTGAGCGAAATGAAAGAATCCATGGGCGGCGGCAGCATGCAGGAAGTGACCTCCGCCATGCAAAAGGCCATCCGCGAACTGCTTATCTTTTCCAAACAGCATGAGGAACTGCGGGGCCGCTATGCAAACGACCCCTATCCCATCGTGAACGACCTCATCGCCCAGTATGAAGGCGTGCAGGTCTCTCTGAACCGGCTGTTTAGCGTTCCCCAGGTGACCATGTTCCTGCCGCCGAAATTCTATATCGACCTCACCGACACCAACCGCGGCTACCGCGGTGTCTTCATTAACGTTAACGAAATGCAGTATGCACAGATACCCACCCAGATGGAAATCATCCAGAAAGGGCTGAACCTTATGATATACGACCTGATGCAGACCCTGAACAACCCTTCCGGCGGCGGAGGCGGAGGCGGGATGCAATCGCTGATGCAGATGCTGGGGCAAATGGGTGAGGAACAGATGGCTTTGAACATGCTTTCGGAGCAGCTTATGATGCAGCTTCAGCAACAGGGCGGACGCATGGATGCCGGGATGCAGCAGCAAATCCAGAAACTGGCTTCGGACCAGGAACGCCTGGCCGAAAACCTGAAACGGGCCCTGCAAAATAATCCCGAAGCCCAGAAACAGGGCAACGCCATTAAAAAGATCATCGAGGAAGCGGAGGCTGTTTCTCGCCAACTGCGCAACAACCAGCTTTCCCAAGACATCCTGAACCGTCAGGAAAACATCATTTCGCGGCTGCTGGACGCCCAGCGCAGCATCAACAAACGCGACCAGAGCGAACGCCGCCAGGCTCAGAGCGCCGACCCCACCATCCGGGGCGCGGACGTGAACACGGATTATGACACCCTGCGCCGCAAAGCAATGCTGGAGGATTCATACCGCCTCTTCCCGGCTTCCTACCAGCAGGTGATCCTCAAATACCTCAAGCTGCTCAACGAATGAAGCGTTTCCTGCTACCGCTTGCCTTCCTGCTGGTGCTGATACCGCTTTGGGGACAGTACAACGAGCGTGACATCCTCAACCAGCAGGCCTACCAGATGTTGGGACAGCGCCAGTTCGCGGAGGCGGAAAAGATCTTTCTGCAAGTGCTGGAAAAATACCCCGACGACGCCAACAGCGTGCTGCAACTGCTGAACATCTATTTCCAAACCTCGCAACTGGACAAAGCGGAAAACCTGCTCCGCCAATACCGACGCATTTTACCAGCCAACCAGGCTACGGAACAGGAAATCCTGCTGCTGGTGATGCAGGGAAGGCCGGACGATGCCTGGAACCTTGGTCAGACGCAGCTTTCCCGCATGAACCATTCGGAAAGCACCTATCGGCTGCTGGCATCCTATTTCGAGCGTCGGGGTTTTTATGACCATGTTTTGCGGCTTTACGAAGAGGCCAGGGCCCGCCGCGGCAATCCTGACCTTTTCCGGCTGGAAATCGCCAACGCCGCGCTCAACTATCGCCGGTTCGAGCAGGCGCTGAGGGAATACCTCTCTTTTCTAGAGAAAAACCCCTCCAACATCTATTTCGTGAACAACCAGTGCAAAACCATCCTCAGAGAGAACCCCGAACTCATCGCCACCATCGGTGAATTCGCCGAAACCAGCGCCAATCCCATCATCAAAGAGCTTTACGCCAATGCCCTGCTTTCGCAAAACCGCGCTCCGGAGGCTTTGGAGGTATATAAAAACCTGCCCCCAGAACGCCTGTTAAGCTTTGCCGAACAGCAATACGCCGCCTTGAACGACGAGGTGGCGCTGCCCGCTTTTGAGCATCTGGCCGGCATCAGCACGGAAACCCTGGAAAGGAACGACTACCGCCTGCGTCAGGCTTTCATCCACTTCCGTTCCGGGCGCCACGTGGAAACGGACAGCCTGCTGCGGGCCGTGATCGCCGATTCGCTGATGCTGGAGCGGAAAAACTACCAGCGCAGGGGCGTGAACCTGAACGCCCGCAAGCTGATGGCGGAAAACAGCCTCGCCCTGACCAAAAGCACCGCCACCGCCAAAACCTGGTATGAAGAGGCGCGCAGATTCTGCGGCAGCGCCTATGACCGCCAAAATATAGACCTGGCCCTGGTGCGCCTGCTGGCGATTGATCAGGATTTCGAAACCGCCCTGGCCATCCTGAACGGCGTGAACGAGCCCAAACACCTGGAAACCCGCGACTACCTGCGCTTCAGCGTGGAACTGCTGCGAGGTAATACAGACGTCGCGGACAGCTTGATGAACGAATACGTTATCCGCTGGCCCGGTGGGGTTTACGTGAACGACGCCATCTACCAAATGATGTTCGTGCTGGAACTAAGCGGAAAAGACCTGGACAGCTTCCATCTCGCTAACCGGATGATGCTGCTGGGCGATCCCGCCGCCGTGGATACCCTGGCTGCGGTTTTTGCCTCCACGGACGATGAGGAACTGCTCATCCTGGCGGTGGAATGGGCCATTCTGCTGGCCGAGCCGGACAAGGCCCTGAACCTGCTGGAACATGACTGGCAGGACCCCGTGAGCGCCGAATACGCGGCCCTACTGCGCCTGAAGCTCAGCACGGCGGAAGATGAAGCGCAGCGATTTGCCAGAGACTTCCTCACCGCCAATCCCGGCAGCATCTTCGCCCCAAAATTCCGCATGAGCCTTGCCCGCACCGGCTACAGCCGTCCAGACTTCTGACCGCCACGAGAGCTGGGTCCATCTATGCCGGGCAAGAAAGGTTGACACATTTTAAGCCACTGGATTTTTGAGCACCATCAACTGAACAGAGGACTTCCCAATGTACAAAGAGCCGTATAGCTTCAATATTGCCCGCTACATGGAGCCGGAACGCTTTGCCCGTTTCCGCGAATTTGCCGGCACCCAGGAGACACCTGTGCTGATCGTGGACCTGGACATCATCAAAGCCAAATATCTGGAGCTTCAGCAAAGCATTCCCAACCTGCAAATCTACTACGCCGTGAAAGCCAATCCGATGAACGAAGTGATCCGCCAGCTGGATGGCCTGGGCTCAAACTTCGACGTCGCCTCCGTGAATGAGCTGGAACAACTGCTCCAGTTGGGCATCGACCCCAAAAAAATGAGCTACGGCAACACCATAAAAAAAGCCAGGGACATCCGCTATTTCCACGAGCATGGCGTCCCCATGTTCGTAACTGACAGCGAGCTGGACCTGCAGCGCATAGCGGAAAACGCGCCCGGCGCCAAGGTCTATTTCCGCCTGCTGACTGAAGGCACGGGAGCCGACTGGCCGCTTTCCAGGAAGTTTGGCGCCCATCCGGACGTTATCTACAACCTCATCCTCAAAGCCCCGGAACTGGGCCTCGTCCCCTGGGGAGTATCTTTCCACGTGGGTTCGCAGCAGCGTGACATCGGGCAGTGGGACGACGCCATCGCGCGGGCCAAATACATCTTCGACGCCGTGCTGGAAGAGGGCATCGAGCTCCAGATGATAAACCTTGGCGGCGGCTATCCGGCCAGCTATGTTGACCCGACCTACTCCATAGAGGAATACAGCTCCGAGATCAAGCGCTTCATCGAAGAGGACTTTGGCGAACACATCCCGCAACTGGTGATGGAACCAGGGCGTTCGCTGGTTGCCGATTCCGGAGTGATGGTCGCCGAAGTGGTGAATATAGCCACCAAAGCGAAAAACAACCTTTACAAATGGGTGTTTCTGGATGTGGGCAAATTCGGCGGCCTGATCGAGACCATCGACGAATCGATCAGGTTCCCCATCTTCTTCGAACGCGAAGGCCTGGCCAACGAAATCATCATGGCCGGCCCCACCTGCGACAGCATGGACATCATGTATGAACATTACAAATACCATATGCCGGAAACCACACAGCCCGGCGACCGCGTCTATATCTTCACCACCGGCGCCTACACCCAGAGCTATTCCTCTGTGAATTTCAACGGCTTTCCGCCCCTTAAAGCGGTGACGCTGCCGCCAGTCAAATAGGAGAAAACAACATGAAACGCCTGCCTGTTGAAACCCTGAAAGCCTTTATGGAAGAGGTTTTCATCCGCATCGGAGTTCCAGCCGAAGACGCCAGGATTTGCTCCGACATCCTCATCGCCAGCGACCTGCGCGGCATCGAATCGCACGGGATCGGCCGGCTCAAAATGTATTATGACCGCATCCGCTCCGGGATTCAGAACCCCCTCACCAAAATCGAAGTTTTGCGCGACAAGGCCGCGACCGCCGTCTGGGACGGCAATCACGGCATGGGCCACGTGATCGCTTTCCGCGCCATGGAAACCGCGATTTCCAAAGCCCGCCAGTTCGGTCTCGGAGCCGTCGCGGTACGGAACAGCACCCACTTCGGAATTTGCGGATACTATGCCAAAATGGCCTGCGAAGCTGACATGATCGGCCTCAATTTCACCAACGCGCGTCCCTCCGTTTGCCCCACCCACGGCGTGCAGCCGCTGCTGGGCACCAACCCCATCTGCTTCGGGGCCCCCACCGACCTGGATTTTCCCTTCATCTACGACGCCGCCACCTCCATCAGCCAGCGCGGCAAAATTGAGCAGTTCGCCCGCGAAGAAAAACCCACTCCCTCAGGCTGGGCCATCGACTTGGAGGGAAATTCCCACACCGAGACCAACAAGCTGCTGGTGGACCTGGTGAAACAAACCGCCTCCCTGCTGCCCATTGGCGGAACTGAAGAACTGGCCGGCAGCCACAAAGGCTACGGGCTTTCCACCATGGTGGAGATACTGTGCGCCGCCCTGCAAAACGGCAGTTTCCTGAATCAACTGCTGGGGAAAACCGAAGACGGCAAACCAGCTCCATACAAGCTTGGACACTTCTTCCTGGCGGTCAACATAGATTTCTTCACCGACCTGGACGAATTCAAAAAGACCAGCGGCGCCATCTGCCGCGAGCTGCAGAATTCCCTCCGCCGCCCAGGCCACGAACGCATCTGGGTGGCAGGAGAAAAGGAATATGAAAAGGAACTCGAGATCCGCCAGCTAGGCGTGCCCATAATCCCCAACCTGCAAAAGGCCATCGAGACCATGCAGCGCGAGCTGGGCCTCTCCCCATTGGACATCTAAGCAAGATAACGGGCACCAAAGACAGGAAGTTTAGCCTGCGGATATAAGGCTGCCCCGATCCCGGTTTGAAAGAGAGCCTTAAAATATAGCCGTAACTGCTTACCCTTCACGGAGTCCTGTCTGCTACACCCTTAGCGGTCACGTCCATCCCTCCCTTATGCCTCCCGTCCAATCCTCGCATCAAATGCGGGTATCATACGGGAGGCGCAACAGGAATCAGGAAAAGGGCCTTAACGGCCAGAGGATACAGCTACTCCACTGCCACAGGCTGGCGTCGAGCAAGAATAAGGGCGGTACGGCGACCGCCTGAACAAGTTCCTGCGCTCAGCTTGACCCGCCCGATTCAAAAGAGGGATACAATCTATATCTTTATGCTTGGAAAGATGATACATCCCTGCAATGAATATTTGCCTTGACAAGAAATGACAGTGTCCGAACCTTGTTCATAGAAATTACTATGAGGTATAAACATGCTCCAACTTTATCCCAAAACCCGTAAAAAAACTGTATCTCCGGTGGATTACCGTCTCAAAATCCTGGTTTCCGCCATCAAGGTTTTTTCCCAGAAAGGCTTCGCCAAAACAACCATGTCCGATGTGGCTAACCGTGCCAAAGTCGGAGTGGGCACATTGTACAACTATTTTCAGAACAAGGATGACCTGCTGCTTCAGTGCATGAAGAAAACGATAAATGACGAAATCGAGCTGATCAGGATCGCCAGTGAAAAAATAACCGATCCATTTGAGAAACTGCGGTATTTTCTGCACGAACACAGGCTGCTTGTGGAAAACAAGCCCTACATCGCCCGTTTCCTGATCATTGAATTACGCCAGAGCGAAGGCTTTTACAAACGCAATCCCTCCTACAATCCAATGCAGTATTATCTGAATTATATCAGCGGCATCTTTTCAGAGGGCGTGGCCCAGGGCAAGATTCGCGACGTGGATCCGGATATTGCCGCCCTGGGCATTTTAGGCACAGTCGATCTCCTTCTCACCCAATGGCTTATCAGCGGCCGGGAATTTGACTTGGAAGGGGCTTGGAACAAGTTCAGGGACATCATCGCCCACGGAATGAGCAAAAACAAAGCCTGACCACCCGGCGGACCTCCAGACAGTGGGCACAAGATTTTCCTTGTCAAATGACCTCGTGCCTAAATAATGGGAAAAAAGCCTAAAAGGAACTGATAATGAAGCTATCGCAACGGGCGCTGGACATCCAGGCCTCACCCATTCGCAAACTGATGCCGCACGCGGTTGCCGCCAGACAGCGCGGCCTGAAGGTTTATCAACTCAATATCGGCCAGCCGGATATTCCCACCCCCCAGCCGATGCTGGACGCCTACCACTCATTCTCGGAAAAGGTGCTGGCTTACGGGCCTTCCCAAGGGCTGGATCCATATCGGAAGGGACTGGTGGACTACTATGCCAGACAGAACATTCCCCTCAAAGACAATCAGATCATCGTGACCACGGCCGGCTCGGAAGCCGTTACCTTTGCCATGATGGTGGTGGCTGAGGCTGGTGACGAGATAATCGTGCCGGAACCTTTTTACACGAATTACAACGGTTTCGCCACCATGGCGGGGATCACCATCCGCCCGCTGCTAACTTTGGCGGAGACCGGTTTCCAACTCCCCGGCGATGAAGCCATCGAAGCCCTTATCACTCCCAAAACCAAAGCGATCATGATCTGCAATCCCGGCAATCCCACCGGAACTGTCTATTCGCGCGAAGATATATTCCGCCTGGGCGGGCTGGCCAAGAAGCACGGCCTTTTTGTGATCTCGGACGAGGTTTACCGCGAATTCATCTACGAAGGCCGCCAGCACACCAGCATCCTGCACGTTCCCGGCCTGGAAGAGCATGCTGTCATGGTGGACAGTGTTTCCAAACGCTACAGCGCTTGCGGAGCGCGCATCGGCTGCATCGTTTCACGCAACCAGGCCCTAATGGACGCCACCCTCAAATTCGCCCAGGCCAGGCTCTGCCCTCCCACCGTGGACCAGTTGGCCGCTCTGGCCTGCGTGCCTCTGGGCGACGAATTTTTCCGCCGCCTCATCGCCGAATACCAGGCCCGGCGCGAAATCGTTTACAACGCGCTGATGGAAATTCCCGGCGTGGTCTGCGTCAAGCCCCAGGGCGCATTTTACATTCTGGTGAAGCTGCCCGTCGATGACTGTGAAAAGTTCATCGTCTGGATGCTGGATGAATTCCAGATCGACGGCGAAACCGTGATGGGCGCTCCCGGCGAAGGTTTTTATGCCACTCCGGGACTGGGACGCAACGAAATGCGCCTCGCCTATGTACTCAACGAAACCGAGCTGCGCAAAGCGATGCACATCTTCTCCCGAGGCTTTGAGGAATACAAAAAACTGAAAGCCTGAAACCACATTAACCACAAGGCGGTGAAATGAAAACCAAGCGCAAGATCGAGCCTTACCTCTATCTTCTGCCCGCGTTGCTGCTTTTGTTGCTGTTTCGCTTCATTCCCATCATCATGTCCTTTGTGATCAGCTTCTTCAAGTTCGGCGTCACGGATTTCGGCGAGTTCCAGGGTTTTGCCAACTACAGCCGTCTCTTTGCCGATAAGGAGTTCTGGCAATCGATGATGAACACCCTCTGGCTGGTGCTGATCGCGGTTCCTGCCAGCATTGTGCTGCCGCTGATCTTCGCCCAGCTTCTCAACCAGATCAAGTGGCTGAGCGGGTTTTTCCGCACGATCTATTTCATGCCTTTCGTCACCTCTCTGGTGGCGGTTTCGATCGTTTGGAAAATCATCTTCTCGGAGCAGGCCGGACTGGCCAACACCATCCTGCAATGGCTGGGAATGAAGCCGCAGCTTTGGCTGGCGGAACCACGGGGCATCTTCACCCTGCTCTTCGAAAGCATGGGGGTAACCATCCCTGCCTGGATGGGCGGCCCTTCGCTGGCGCTTTTCTCCATCATCATCATGACTGTGTGGAAAGGCCTTGGCTACAACACCATCATCTACCTTTCCGGCTTGCAAAATATCTCCAAGGCCTATTACGAAGCTGCCTCCATCGACGGAGCAGGAAAGCTGCGCCAGTTCTTCAAAATCACCGTTCCCCTGATCTCGCCAACCACCTTCTACGTGCTGTTGATGACCACCATCGTAAGCTTCCAGACCTTCGCCCAGATCTACATGATGACGGATAAAGGCGGTCCTCTGGGCACCACCAAGCTCATCGTTTATTACATCTACGAAAAGGGCTTCGACAAGCTTGACATGGGCTATGCCAGCGCTGCCGCCATTATCCTTTTCATTGTGATCCTGGGCCTTACCCTATTGCAGCGCCGCCTGGAATCGAAGGTCAATTACTGAGGAGACCAAGATGAGAAACACCCTGACCACCACCCTGATCTACCTGTTTCTGATCATCTTCGGTTTCACGATGATCGTGCCCTTCATCTGGATGCTTTCTACTTCGCTGATGACCCAGAACGAATTCAACAAAAACGACTCCATCTTCATCCCCAAGGAAGAATACCACGTTTGGAAAGATGGAGGCACCGAGCACAAGGTGGTCCTGGTGGAAACCAAAGGCCAAAGAGCCGTGATCCACGTTCTGGATGCCGAAGGCCAGATATCCAAAGAATATGAAGAATATAAAGAGGTTCCAGCCAAAGAGGTGAAGCTGATACGCAAGAAACCCAGCTTCCACTTCGAAAACTACGTGAAGGCCTTCAATAAAGTGCCCTTTGCTACCTATTTCGCGAACACCATCTTCGTATCCATCGTAACCTTGGCGGGGGTGCTGGTCACTTCTGTGCTGGCTGCCTACGCCTTTGCCCGCCTGGATTTCAAGGGCAAGGATTTTATCTTTTACCTTTTCCTGAGCATGATGATGGTGCCGGAGCCGATCTATATCATCTCATCCTACATAATGCTGGATAAGTTCAACTGGCTGGATACCTACAACGCCCTGATCATTCCCTGGTGCGTAAACATCTTCACCATCTTTCTCTTCCGCCAGCACTTCAAATCGCTGCCCCAGGAACTCTTCGACGCCGCTTCCATTGATGGCTGCAGCACCTTCGGGATGCTCACGCGCATCATCCTGCCTCTCTCCAAGGGCGTAATCGCCACTGCTGCTGTCTTTTCCCTGATCGGCAGCTGGAACAGCTTCATGTGGCCTTTGGTGATGACGGACCGGCCAGAACTGCGGGTCTTGCAGGTGGGATTGAGCTACTTCAACCAGGAGGCGTCCACCCAGACGACCCTGCTGATGGCAGCCTCCACCTTCAGCATCCTCCCCATCCTGATCATCTTCTTCATCGCGCAAAAGCAGATCATCGCCAGCTACGCCAAGGCCGGCCTCAAAGACTGACACGGAGTTTACACCCATGAATAAAAGAAAAGTTGACGTCCGCCATATCAAGCGGCAGATTCAGAAAAGCGAAGCATCCAAAAAGGAAAAGCCTGAGTATCAGGTTCCCACCAAAGCGGTGGTGATGGATGACTTCCAGTTCCGTCCTCAGCCCCTGCAAAATCCCAAAACCAACCTCATCGTGGCCTGGGCGGTTTTTGCCATCGCCCTCATCGTTTATCTGCTCACCCAGGCCCGCACCACCTCCTTTTGGGACAGCGGCGAATACGCCACCTGCATCAGCAGCCTGGGTGTGCCCCATCCTCCTGGAAACCCTTTCTACATAATATTCGGGCGGGCCATGGCAATACTGCTTGGTGGAATTTTCTCCCACGCCTGGATCGCGGCTTTCATCTCCGGCCTATACAGTGCTTTTGCCGTGATGTTCACCTATTTGATCACAGTTCAGCTCACCAGCATGTTCCGGATCAAGGATTGGGAAGCCATGTTCGCCGGCGTGGTGGCAGCCCTGCTCACCGCCTTTTCCTTCACCTTCTGGATGAACGCTGTGGAAGCCGAGGTCTATTCCGGGCTGGCTTTCTTCGTCACCATCATCATATGGCTTACGCTCTGGTGGGTTCAGCACTCGAGGGAGTTCCGCCATCAGAATGTGCTGCTGCTGATCGTTTACCTCTTCTTCCTTGGCTTTGGCGTGCACCAGACAGCGCTACAGATAGCGCCAGCCATCCTTTTCATCGTGGTCTATCCACTTTTGGCGCAGGGAACCAAATCAAGCTCCTTCTGGTATAAATTTTTCGGTTACGGCTTTGCTCTGATTCTCAGTTACCTCGTTTTCGGCGCAATAGGAAAAAGCGTGGGCATGGATTCCATGGACCAGATCGGCTTGATGCTCTGCATCATAGTGCTGATGGTGGTGGAACTGCGCAAAGTCTTTGACCGCCGCATCTGGATACTGAGCATCCTGCTGGCGGTGGTGGGGATTTCCTCCCACATCTACATACCAATCCGCGCTGCCGATAAGCCTTTCATCAACCTCGGCGATCCCAGCACCACCCAGCGCTTTCAGGAATACATCCAGCGCAAGCAGTACAAAGCGGAAACCGAAACCTCGATGTTCGACCGCCGCGGCGCTTTCGTGAAGCACCAGATGGGCTTCCATTTCCTGCGCTACTTCGGTTGGCAGTGGTTCAAACAGGACGCAGTGGTGCGCACCACCAAGCTGCCCGACATCGTTGTGAACATCTTTGCCGGCCTGTACGTGGCTTTCCTGGGTCTCTTCGGCGCCGTTTTCCACTACCGGAAAAACAAACACAGCTTCTTCTACCTTTTGGCCATCATCTTCTGCGTAACGCTGCTGATGGTCTTTGTGATGAACCTTTCCGACGAAGAGGTGCGTGACCGCGACTACTTTTTCGTGATGGCTTACAATATGTGGGCGATTTGGATGGGCATCGGCGCGCTGGCCCTGCTCAGCCTTTTCAAGAACAAGGCGCTCCGAACGGCAGTGGTGGCTTTGATGTTGCTCCTGCCCCTGCTCAACATGGCCGTGCAGTACAGGGAACATGACCGTTCCCGCGAATTTATTGCCCTCGATTACGGCGTGAACTTCCTCAATTCAGTTGAGGACAACGCCATCATCTTCACCAACGGCGACAACGACACCTATCCCCTTTGGTATGCCCAGACCGTGAAGGACCCTTATGCCAAGGAATACCATCACCAAACCCGTGACATCTTCCCCACCGAAGCTTCCCAGGCCGCCATTGCCAAAGCGGCGGAGTACAAAAGAACCCGCCTGAAGGGCATCCGCAAGGACGTCACCATTGCCAACCTCTCCCTGCTCAACACATCCTGGTATGTGCGCCAACTGCGTGACCAGGAAGGCGTGAACATCAGTTGGAGCGAGGAAGAGATCAATTCCCTGGACGACAGGGCCGGAGGCTACATACCCTATCTGGCCAGGAAATACATCACCTTTGACGCCGGTGATCCCCAGGGAGAGCAGAAGTTCACCATGAAATACGCCCAAAGCCGCGAGGAAAGCAATCAAACCGGAGATTTCATGCCCATCCGCGCCTCCGATTTCTCCGTTCTCCAGATTGTTGAAGACAATTTCGGCAAGCGTCCCATCTATTTTGCCGTCACCTGCGAATCCAACGTGGGCTTCGATGAATACCTGCGCAGCGAAGGGATGGTCTCACGTGTAACCCACATCCGCTCCAAAACAAGAAGGGAGGCTGTGGACCTGCCCCGTCTGCTCACCAACATCGACAAGGTTTACCAGTACCGCTCCATCGACGACGAACGAGTTTTCAAAGACGAAAACATGACGCGTCTCATCACCAACTACGGTTCCGGTTTTGCCCGCGCTGCTTTGGAATTTTCACGAGCCGGTAAGTTTGAAAAAGCCCTTGCCTATGCCGACAAAGCCAAAAGATTCATCGACGGTGAACTCCGCCTCACGGAGTTTTGGGTGCACTACTATGCCGGTACCGGCCAGATCGCCAAGCTGGACGAATTTGTGGATAAAAACATCCTGCCCCACCAGGACGCCATTCGCATCTACAACAGTTATGTGCTGAACACCATGGCCACGGAATATCCGCGCTATTTTCCCCGTTACATGAGAAAACTGCTACTGGCCTTCCCCAACGAGATCGACCTTGCCCAACTGGCCCTCTATTACGGCTACAACTACGACCTGATTCCCCAGGTGCAGAGCACTCTCGACTCCCTGATGGCCGAAAACAGGCTCACGTACAACATGCAGGACCTGAACAACTATCTTGCCCAAGGCCATGAGGAAGAAGTCGCCGACACCTTATAAACTGGCATACATGGCCGCCTGGCCTTACATAGATCGTGCGTAACGAGGGGTCAAGATGCCCTCAAACAAATGGAGGTCCGATAAGTTGGATTTTTCCAACATTGGTGACTCATAACAAAAAAAAGGGATCATTCCCGAATTTAATGAAAGGAGTACAAATGAAGAATATCGGCTATGTACTGATTTTGGTAGCTGTCTTGCTGCTTTCCGGCTGCGCGACAATCTTTACCGGAACAACGGATCCAGTGACGATCGAAAGCACACCCAACGCGTCATTTGTTGTAAGGAATGCGTACGGTGCTATAGTCGCTGAAGGTACCACACCAACTACTGTCGAGTTAAAAAGAAAGACACATTATACTATTGAAATCTCGTTGGAAGGCTACAAATCGAAAACAATGGCTATTTCGCAAGATTTCAATATGATAAGCATATTGAATTTAGGTAGTGTATTCGGTTGGGCTGTGGATTATCTTACAGGAGCGATATTTAAACTGTATCCGCAGAGCGTAAGGGTTACTTTGGAAGTTGCCGTGTTGGATTCAGGTGTCAATCCTGTTGCGTGTGTGAAATTATATGATGGCAACAACGTAATAGCCATTAATTCAGCGGAGTTGGTCCCTGTTTCTGAATAGGTGGTGACTATCAACTAACTTGGGAAAGGTTCCAACACGATAACCTGATACCATTGATTCGCTGCTGATCCGGCACAAAAAAGGCTCCCATCGGGAGCCTTTTTATTATAGTGGTGGAGGTGGCGGGTATCGAACCCGCGTCCAAAAAACCGGTCATGAGTGAATCTACATGCTTAGTTGTCTTTGTTTTCGGCTGGGGCGGTGAAAGACAATCAGACCCGCCGAAGCCACTGCTCATTGTCTTAGCCGGGTTTATGAGCTCTCGAACCCGGAGCAGCCACACTGTTTCGACGCCCAATCCCTCCCCGGCGGCGCGGAAGGGCTGAACGTTAGCCGCTTATGCGGCTAAGGAGTAGTTGTTGTTTGCAGTTAGATTTATTTGCTGCTTGATAACGGAGCAGACAGCGTCTCCGGCATGCATCTCTCACACCCTGGTTCCCTGTCGAAACCATGTCACCCCCTATAAGTTTGTAAAGAACTTAAAGACAATATATTCAAGGCGGGATTGCTGTCAAGCGGTAAATCAGCACTTAGCTTCGTCCGGGCATAACCTGGCACATTGCCGGAAGCTTTCAAGATTGTTGCCGGCTTGCTGGTCCTGAACCCCTGCTGGTCCGTATCAACAGAGCCTCCCGCCTTATCCCCGCATTTCGTGGGAGTGTTATACGAGTGGCAGGACGGGGGCGAAGCTGAGAGGGTTAAGGCTCTATGCTCAACGCGCCTTGCCTATGATATCGGACAGCGAGAGGTCATTTTCCCTCAGGTGCTTTTCCAGACTGTCGCGTAGCTTGACAGCGGCCAGGGGATCGCTGTAAAAAGCGGTGCCGAGGGCGATTGCGGAAGCGCCGGCCCAGAAAAATTCAAGGGCGTCCCGCCAATTGTGGATGCCGCCCAGGGCCAGAATGGGGATTGTTACCATCTGGGCAACCTTGTGGCAGAGGGCCAGGGCGACTGGTTTGATCCCGATGCCGCTGTAGCCGCAAACCGGACTGGATATCCTGAACCTGCCGGTTTTCCAGTCGATCGCTGAGCCGTAGAGTGTGTTTATCAGCGCCAGTGAGGAAGCTCCGCCAGACTCGGCAGCTTGGGCGATGCAGGCTATGTTTGTTACATTGGGGCTGAATTTGAAAATCAGTTCGCGTTGCGTGATGGCGGACAGCCTGGAAGCCAGGGAAAAAACAACGTCCGGATCGGCTCCGAAGGCGATTCCCTCTCTGGCAACGTTGGGGCAGGAGACGTTCACCTCATAGCCGGCGATTCCGTCCTGAACCTCCAGTCCTTCAAGAATCCGCAGAAACTCGTCTTCCGAAGAACCGGAGAAACTGACTATCAACGGAATCCTGAGCAAGTCCAGCAGCGATGGCAAATCCTCATTCAGCCAGGCTTTGAGGCCAGGATTCTGGAGGCCGATGGAATTGAGCAGCCCGGCCTCGGTTTCATAGAGACGCGGATGTGGATTGCCCGCTTTCGGGGCCAGGGTGATGGTTTTGGTGGTATAGGCGCCAAGGACATCCTGGTCGAAGAGCTCGAAATAATCGGGGTCGAAAGTGCCGGAAGCAACTGTTACCGGGCTTTTCAGCCGCAGGCGCCCCAGCGAGGTGGCAAGGCTTTTCACAACTCCTCCCAGCGAATGGCGGATGCCTCAAACACAGGCCCTTCCTTGCAGACACGCTGCCAGCCCTCCCCCACCGGGACTGCGCAGCCGTGACAGGCGCCCAGCCCGCAGGCCATGTAGGCTTCCAGAGAGGCATAGTGCAGCAGACCGCTAACGCAGGACTGAAGTGCCTTCAGCATGGGTATGGGCCCGCAACTGCAGACCGTGTCGATGTTCTCGGCTTTGATGATTTCTCGCACGTCGCGTGTGACCAAGCCTTGAATTCCGAAACTGCCGTCCAGGGTGTAAGCCCGGTCACAGGGAAAGACGTCCGTCACGCAGGCTCCGCCGTGGATGTGGATGACCTTGTTCTCAGGCTCCAGAACCTGCTTCAGCCAGGCCAGGGGCGGATAACCGATACCACCACTCACAAGCAGGACCTTTTTGCCTTGAAGTTCCAGAAAAGAGTTGCCCAGCGGCCCAGTCAACAGCAACGGATCGCCCCTCTTCAAATCAGCCAAAGCCTGGGTGCCAGGACCTACAACCTTGATCAGGAAAGCGATTTCACCATCATGAGCTTCAAACACGCTCACCGGCTTGAAGAGGCGCCTGGCTTGGGAAGGCGATCCCGCTTTGATTTCAAAGAACATCCCCGGACGGCAACGCGGAGCCAGATCAGGTGCCGAAACGCTGATCCGCAGGTAAACCCGGTTGATCCGTTCGGTGCTGAGTAGCGGCAGTTCAAGATGGGTGATCACACTCACTCCTGCCAGGTTACGCGGCCTTCCAGGAAGGTGCAGACTACACGTCCAGAGAGCGTTTGGTCCAGCCAGGGGGTGTTTTTGCTCTTGGAGAGCATGGATTCCGCGGTGAAAGTGGTGCTGGCTTCCAGATCGATGATGTTGAGGTCAGCGGGATGGCCGGTTTTGAGTTCAGCCGGCGGCAAGTCCAGGATTTTGGCTGGAGCACTGGTCAAGGCTTCAGCCAAGCGGGCCAGGGAGAGATGGCCGGGCTTCACCAGATGGTGGTAGAGCGCACAAAAAGCTGTTTCCAGGCCTATGATGCCAAAGGGGGCGTGGTCGAACTCGCGCACTTTCTCAAAATCGGCATGGGGAGCGTGATCGGTGGCGATGCAGTCTATCGTCCCGTCCTTAAGCGCGTCCAAACAGGCCTGTCGGTCCTTTTCAGTTCGCAGCGGGGGTTTCATCTTGGTGTTGGTATTGAAGCCCCGGCAGGCTTCTTCGGTGAGAATGAGATGGTGGGGAGTGACCTCGCAGGTGACTTTTCCACCTCGTTCCTTGGCTTCGCGCACCAGTTCAATGGAACGGGCGGTGCTGATATGGGCGATGTGCAGCCTCGCGCCGGTGCTTTCCGCCAGCATGATGTCGCGCGAGACGATGACCTCCTCGGCCAGACCGGGAAGACCGGCAAGCCCCAGCCTGGAGGCGACACGTCCACCATGTATCTGGCCTTTACCAGCCAGATTATAGTCCTCGGCATGGATAACAAGTGGCAGTCCGAAATTGGTGGCGTAGCGGATGCAGTTGAGCATCAACTTGGCGTTCTGAACGCAATTTCCATCATCCGAAACCGCGACAATCCCGCCGGACTGCATGGTGGCCATTTCGCTGATTTCCTTGCCCTCGCTCTTTTTGGTCATGGCTCCGATCACGTGGACCCTGGCCGAACCCAGGTCCTTGGCGCGACGCTGGATATAGTCAACCGTGGCGATGTTGTCAACCACGGGATCGGTGTTCGGCATTGCGCAGAGGCTGGTGAATCCGCCCCGGGCCGCGGCGCGGGTTCCGGAAACGATGTCTTCCTTATAGGTTTGGCCGGGGTCGCGCAGATGAACGTGAATGTCCACAAAACCGGGAAAGATGTGTTTTCCGGAGGCGTTGACGATTTTGTCCGCCTTGGCCGGCAGACTTTTGGCGATTCTGGCGATCCTGCCGTTGCGGATCAGGATGTCACGGGTCTGAAACTTTCCGTTGATGTAGGCGGTGCCATTGATGATGAGTGTGGTCACTTTTTCCCTCCCTTATAGTTTTCCGCCGAGGATGAGGAACATTAGTGCCATGCGCACAGCCACGCCGTTGGCTACCTGTTCCACAATTATGCTATGGCTGCTGTCCGCGATTTCAGGCAGGATTTCCACCCCGCGGTTCATCGGCCCGGGATGCATTATCAGGGCGTCCTTTTTGGCATACTGGATGGTATCTTTGGAGAGCACGTAGTGCTTGCTATATTCTTCCAAACTTGGAAACAAGCCCTCCTCCATCCTCTCCAGTTGCATGCGCAGGCCCATCACGACGTCAGCGTCGCTCAGAGCTTCGCGCAGGTCATATTCCACGCGGCATCCGAAAATGTCCTCCAGCCAGCCAGGCATCAGGGTCCGGGGACCGCAGACGGTCACCTCCATACCCAGTTTTTTCATGCCGATGAGGTTGGAACGCACCACCCTGCTGTTCAGGATGTCGCCCACGATGGTGATCTTAAGACCTTTGAGATCGCCCACGTGTTCCCAGATGGAAAAGATGTCTAGCAAGGCCTGGGTGGGATGGGCATGGCGTCCGTCACCGCCGTTGATGACGGGCTTTCCGGAGTATTTGTTCACCAGTTGGGGGCTGCCGGGACTGCTGTGGCGGACGCAGTAGAGGTCGATACCCATAGCGTCGAGGGTATAGATGGTGTCCTGCAGGCTTTCGCCTTTCTGGAGTGAGGAAACCGAGGCCTGAAAGCTCACGACGTCTGCGCTGAGGCGGTTGGCGGCGAGCTCGAAACTCATTCTGGTACGGGTGCTGTCTTCCACAAAAAGGGTACAGACGGTTTTGCCGCGCAGGGTGGGAATTTTTTTATACTCGCGAAGGTTAATCTCTTTCATGCCTTGGGCGGCTGAGAGGATGTACATGATCTCATCGGCAGAATAGTCTTCCAGGTCGAAGAGGCTGCGGCCGACGAATTGGGGCTTAGATTCCATTTTGGCTCCTTTCCGGCTCACTGGCACGGATTAAAGGTGTTAATTTGCTCCTTTTTGGCGCGCTTGGGCATTCGGTCAAGTTATTTTTTCCCATCCCCTAATGGAAATACTCTCAAGCGGGAATCACCCATCACGCAAGTGCATATTGGCGAAACGGGTTGGAAAAAGTCTTGACTGATATTCCCCTTAGGATTTTTGGTATCTTTTAAAGGAAAAAACTCATAGGAGATATAATTATGAAACGTCTCATGATCCTGGCTCTGGCTGCGTTGCTCTTTCTTTCAGCCTGCGCCGCGAACAGGGAGAAACTCAGCCCCCGCGCCACTGTTGACCTGAAATCCGCCGACGTGGCCTACAACCAACAGAATGTGGAAGAAGCCCTCGCCCTTTACAACAAAGTGCTGGATGAAAAAGAAGGCAATCCCAACCACGCCCACGCCCTGAGAAGGGTGGCGGACATCAACCTCTACTATGGCGAAACCATTGCCGAAAGGGCAGTGGAATTCAATAAAAAGGCGTTTGAGAACTACAACAAATCCATCTCCATCATGGAAAAGTATGAAAAGCCCACGGAGAAAGAACTGGCCGCCATCCGCGACATGAAAAAACGCCGCACCAGCGCCTGGACGAGAATGTTCAACGCCGCCGACACCCAACTGGCCGATGGAAACACCGCCAGCGCCATTGAAATCTTTGAGACAGTAGCCGCAATGGACCCATCCCGCACTGAGCCCCTCTACAAGCTGGCCACCATCTACCAGAAAGACGTTAAAGACGAAGCCAAAGCCGAGGCCATCCTGCTCAAAATCTATGAGGTGAATCCCGAAGACAACACAGTGCAGGAATCGATGGGAATCTTTTACCTGAACAAAAAAGAATACGCCGCTGCCATACCCTTCTTCGAGAAAGTGAAGCAGACCGAACCGTTGAACGTGAACAACTTGATGAACCTTTCCTACTGCCAATTCGAACTGGAACAATATGAGGCTGCCAAGCTTAACAACCAGATGGTGCTGAACATCGAGCCCAACAACGAAGACGCCCTCGCCGACGCCAAATACATCGCCTTCAAACTGGAAGACGACGCTGCCGCGGTGGGTTTTCTGAAAAGGCTATTGGAGATCCGTGACGACGATAGAGACTATCAGGATATCAGCTTTCTGCTCAACAAGATGGAAGATTATCAAGAAATGATCACCTATGCCCGCAAATGGCATGAATATGACGGCATGAACAAAGACGCCGTGCGTCTTGTGATCCTCGGCGCCCAAAAGACCAGTAACAAGGCCCTCGAGACTGAATTCAACAACATCCTTAAAAAGATGAAATAAGCCTTTCCCGGATGGAAGTAAGCCTGTCCGCAATCCGGGCAGGCTTTTTCTTTGCCAGAATGAAAGTCAAAATCGCTTATCTTTACGCCCTGGGCGCCGTGCTGGCCTGGTCCACAGTGTCCACTGCCTTCAAACTCAGCCTTCGGCATCTTACTCCGCTGGGATTGCTGCTTTTCTCTTCCGTCGCTGCCACCCTCTTTCTGGCGGGAACTTTTTTTGGCTCAGGCCGGAAGCCACGGGAGCTCTTAAATTCCTGGTGGCGTTCACTATCAGCGGGATTGCTGAATCCCTTCATCTATTATCTGATGCTGTTCGTGGCTTATGACCGCCTCCGTGCCCAGGAAGCGCAGGTGCTCAATTACACCTGGGCGATATTGCTTTCCCTGCTTTCGGTTTGGCTGCTCAAAGAGCGGTTCCGCCTCAAAGACCTGCTGGCGCTGCTGTTTAGTTTTCTGGGAGTGGTGGTCATTTCCACCCGGGGACGGATTTTCCAGCTTCAGTTCGATGATCCCCTGGGATCTTTACTGGCGGTTTCCACTTCGCTGGTCTGGGCCTCTTACTGGATTCTGAACCTAAAGGACACCCGCGACGCCAAAGGAAAGCTGCTGCTAAATTTCCTGGTGGGCACCCTGGCCACAGCGCTCTACGCCCTGCTCCGCGGAAAAATGAATCTGCCCGGGCTCTTCACTGCGGACGGCGTAATGCTTTGGGGTTTGCTGGGCGCGCTGTATGTGGGCATTTTTGAGATGGGGTTCACCTTCATCCTCTGGCAGAAAGCGCTTGAAACCAGCGAAAACACGGCCTCCATCTCCAACCTGATCTTCCTGACCCCCTTCCTGTCGCTGATCTTCATCGCCCTTATCCTGAAAGAAAGCATCCATCCCGCCACCTTCATCGGCTTGTTGGTGATAATCGGCAGCAATTTCTGGCAGAAAGGCGGTTCCAAGCGAAAATCCGGACTGGATAAAGGCTGAAACCTGATTCCTACGAACCATGCCACTGCCTCCCTGGATTGGAATCAGGGTTAAACCGGCAGTTCGAGCTGCTCAGAGCCGTCCGATTCGCCCAAGTCCAGTTTGCCCACCCCCACTCCCAGGAGGCGGATTTTGCGGCCTCTATCCCAGTTTGTCACCAGCAGTTTCTGGGCGTATTCGAAAAGCAGGGCTTTTTCGGAACTCACTTCGGGCAGCGGGCAGCTGCGGGTGACGCACTCGAAGTTATCGTATTTTATCTTGAGGATCAGGTTTCGGGCCTGAATGTTGCGAAAAGCCAGACGGTTAACCAGCCTGTCCACCAAGTCTTTCAGTTCCTCCAGCAGTTCTTCGATAGAGCTTAGATCGGTGTGGAAAGTGTTTTCGCAGCTGATGGATTTGGGGTCGGACTCGGTGATCACGGCGCGGTTGTCGATACCCCGCACCACCTGATAGAAATAGAGTCCCATTTTGCCAAAGACGCGTGTCAGATCGCGCAGTTCCTGGCGGTGCAGGTCCTCTCCGGTGTGGATGCCCATTTTCTTCATCCTGGCAGCGGTGACCCGGCCAACGCCATAGAATTTCCCGATGGGCAGATTGAACAGGATTTCCTGTGCTTTTTCAGGCGTGATCACGCTCAGGCCGTCCGGTTTCTCCAATTCGGAGCCGATCTTGGCCAGGAATTTGTTGAAGGAAACCCCGGCCGAACAAGTGAGTTGGGTGGCGGCCAGAATGTCGGCTTTGATGCGCCTTGCGATCTCCACGGGATCATCCAGCCCCGCTTTGTTTGTGGTAACGTCCAGATATGCCTCATCCAGGGACATCGTTTCCACAAGATCGGTATAGCTGAAAAAGACGGCCCAAATCTGCTCCGAGACCTCTTTATACAGCTTGAAACGGCAGCGCAAAAAGATTCCCTGAGGGCAGAGCTTCCAAGCCTGATGCGAACTCATGCCGCTGTGAACGCCAAATTTGCGCGCTTCGTATGAACAGGTGGAAACCACACCCCGGCCATTGGGGTTGCCGCCAACGATCACACATTTTCCCCTCAGCGAGGGGTCCTCGCGAATCTCAATCGCCGCGAAATAAGCGTCCATGTCGATGTGGATGATCTTGTTCACGCGGCCAGTTTGCTATCAGCACCGGATTGGTCAAGGCTTTATTTCAGGCTTATCTACTGCCATGTCCTGCTGGTCACACCCTTAACGCTCGTTTCAATCGCACTCCAACGCCTCCCGCCCAATCCTCGCATCAAATGCGGGTATCATGCGGGAGGCGCGACTGTGACACATGAAAGGGCCTTAACGGCCAGAGAGGGTCGAAAGGCTTAAAAAAGAAATGCCGCGCCTCGAAAGGGCGGCATTATCAGGTTATTTAAATATAGGTGTTACAGTTGCAGCATAATCTCCACCCTGCGGCTCTTGCCGAGGGCGGAAGGTTCGGTTTGGGGATCTAGGGTGCGGGTGTTGCCATAGGCTTTCCACGATACGCGTTTTTTGGCGATGCCTTTGCTGATAAGATAGTCTGCCACGGCACGGGCGCGACGCTCAGAGAGGTCCTTGTTCTCGGCCGCGGAACCAGATTCCCAGGCATGCCCGGAAAGTTTGACCTTCAGGCCCTGGTTGGTGAGCAGGCTCATCACCAGCAGGTCCAATTCCGCGGTGGCCCCGCTTCCAAGCTCAGAACTGCCGTTTTCGAAAAGGATGTCAGGCAGGCTGAGACTGGCTTTTTTCTCCAGTTTTTGCAGCTCGATGTCCAGCTTGACCCTGGCCAATGACCTCGGGTCCTGGATGATTTGCTGGTGAACGAGGTATCCGGGGGTGTTTATAACCGCGGTATAGGTATCCGCCAAGGGCAGGGTGCCGAGGAAATTGCCCAGGGAATTGGTGTTGAACACTTCAACTGTCCTCTGCCCATTCGTTTCGCCGCTGATCTGGACCTCGGTCAGCACAGCCTCGCCAAACTGGTCATGCACAGAGCCTTCAACCCGGATAATGATGGGTTCAACGTCTTCCGCCAAGGCTTCTGTGGGTTGAGGTTCGCGTCCCAGGGGAGCAGGCACGAAACCCGGTTTGGGCAGGCCCTGCCTGATTGTTTCCAAGCTCTCGTCGATCCGAGCAAAGATGGTTTCCTCGTCAGCTGGCTTCCTCAGGGCGGGGGCCACATATTCGACATCCACGCTGCGGACAGAGCCGTCGGCTTCACGAACGAGATAGCTGGTTGGCCTGGCGAGCGAGAAATTGATCTGGTAGATCTTTTCAAAACCGCTTACCTGGCGGTCAGAGCTTATATAGCCTTCGTTGCTGCCGCGGACATGGTAGAAATAGCGGTCATTGCGGGTGGAATTCACCGGCAGGCCCAGATTTTCTGGCAAAGACCATTCCTGCCAGGTGGTGCCGATCCGGTAAGCCTTGAAGAGGTCATAACCGCCGAAGCCGGGATGGCCGCGGGACGAGAAATACAGTGTTCTGCCGTCCCAATCCAGGAAAGGCGTTTGTTCGTTTTCCGGTGTGTTGATCATCGGCCCCAGGTTTTGAGGTTGGGTCCAGATGCCGCCGATCTTTTCACTTACATAGATATCCGTGCCGCCGTATCCGCCTTCCCGGGAGGAGGCGAAAAAGAGCAGCCGGTCGCGGAAAACCATGGGATGGGTTTCCACCTGCGAGGAGTTAAGTTGGGAGATGTTTTGGGGCTGGAACCATTTATCGGTGCGGGGCACGAAATAGATGTCGCCGTCGCGTTTGTTGGTTTCGTAGTTGCCAAATATCCAGGCGCCCTGTGGATCGGCGGAGAAGCAGCCGAAAGCTTCGTTTTTGTCGGTGGAAAGTTCATCCACCAGCTCCGGCTGGCCAAATCCGGAGCTGAAAATCTCCGAACGCCAGATGTTTTCCTTGCCTTTTTTAGCCGGACGGAGGGAAGTGAAATAGAGGTACTTTCCCTCGGGGTCCAGGATGGCGCCGTAATCTGAATTGCGGCTGTTCACATAATCCGGCAGAGGACGGATGTTCACCTTGCTGAATATCTTTTTCTGGCGCTGCACTATCCGTAGATAATTGTCAACCTGGGATTGATACTGCTTATCTCCGGAATCAAGGTATTTGTCGAACCACCGCATCGCGCTGGCGGTATCCGCAACAGCAATGTGCAGTCTTCCCAGCCAGTAATGGTATTCCGGGACCCTGCCGTCAGCGGAGCGGTCCGCGCTTAGGAATTCACGGATGGCCCGGTTGTATTCGCCACGCTGATAATATTCCAGGCCCTCCTGCGCGTAGCGCGAGCCCGGAGACCTGATCTGGCCGAAAGCCAGGGCTGCCATGCCGACCAGCAGCAGAATGATCGCTGTTTTTTTCATCACCGCTCCCATTTGGTCAGAACCTCAGGATGAGGGACAGAATGTGGTCATTGCCGAAAACCTCGTGGTTATTGTAGCGGAACACATAGTCCAGCTGGAAGTTGCGCAGCTTTATCCCAGTCCCGGCGGAAAGCCGGCCGCGGTTGTAGCCCAGCCGTAATCCGGTTTGCAGGGTGGAAAGCGTTTCCTCCCATGAACTTTGCTCGCTCACGGAAACGACAGACAGCTTGGAATCCGCCTCCGGATCTCTGCCGATCGAGGTCCAATACTCGGCTCCGAAACAGAAGTAGGGGTCTTCGTCCTTTTCCATTTTGGCATCGGCTGCCAGGGTTAAGCCCTTCAGGGGATAAGCCGCCAGGCCGGCCGAAATCTGGTAAGGCACTGTGGCGCCATCGAATTCGCCATACAGGTCGCGGGCCATTGCCCCGATTTCCAGATACTGGTTGATGTCATACTTCGCGCCGAAGTCCACTCCGTATCCGTAGATCGATTCGCCCTCCAGGGTGCTCAGATAGAACTTGGGGCCAAAGCCAAAGCTGAAATCACCAATGCTGTTGGCATAGCTGAGGGTGAAGTTGTTTTCGCTGTCTGAGAAGGTGCCGGTGGGATTTTCGTTTTCATCGTAGCCGTCAATGTCCAGAACGTTGGCGTTCACCCAGGACAGCGCCAGAGCGCCGAATCTGAAGCGGTTTCCGAAGGAAGCGTAGTTGTGGCTGCGGTTGTAGCCCATGTCCAAATTGACCATGGTGCCCAGCTCGAAATCCTTCATCCGCGTTAGCCCGGCCGGGTTCCAGTAGCCAGACACGATATCGTTGGTTACGGTAGATCCGGCTTCGCCCATGGCTATAACGCGGGCTCCGACTCCCATGCGGGAATAGGCCAAAAGTGAATTGTTCATCTCCTGGGCCGCGATGGGCGTGGCCGCAAGCACGAGCAGCACAACGGGCAGGATGTAGTTCATTATCTTTATCGTTTTCATCTTTGCCTCCTTATTTGACCGCGATCTTGATCACGTGTTCAGACCTGTTCACGCCGTCATTAGCTACAACGCGGGCAAAATAGGTTCCCCGGCCGACTTTTGCGCCGGAGCTGTTCTTGAGATTCCAGGGAATCCTGATCTGATTTGAGTTCTGTGACGGTTCAGTGATAGTTTGGACCTTCTTTCCGGCAAAATCGTAGATCGAGACGGTGAGGGTCACATTGTTGTTACGGTTGAGGATAACCACGATTTCGGTCTGGTCGGTTGCTGGATTTGGCCAGGCGTATGAGGCGTCGCTGATATCCAGGTCCTGAGACTGATAGTATTCCACCGTAGATGCGCTAGCCGGGCTTTCAGTCCCGCCATACACAGCGGTCACGTAATATTCGTAGGAAACTTCCATTTCGATGCTGTAGTCATCGTAATAATAGTTTCCATCCACTTGAGTATTCACCAGAGAAGTATTGATTTTAGTGAAGTCTGATTCCGTCAGTTTGCGGCGGTAAACGTTGAAGCCATCCAGGCCTTTGCCAGCATCGGGTAGGTTCCACAGCACCCTGATGTAACCAGCGTAGGTGAATCCGCGCACATCGATCGGCGCCGAGAAGATGGAGTAAGTGGCGCTGGCCACAGGGCTAGGGGTCCAGTCGGCTTTGAATGCCCGGGCCGAGATCACCATGTTCTGCGCGAAGTTGGGCACTATCACAGGTTCGGTGTAGAGGGCTGATTCAGCCGTGGGTTCGCTACCGTCGGTGGTGTAGCGGATCTCGGCATCCTCGGTGGGAGATGAGATTACCACAAAGACCGGCGCGCCGAAAGTTCCTCCCGGAGGTGAAAACACCGGCGGAGAAACGGTCCCGGTGATGGTGTAAACCGCTGTTTGGGTTTCGGAGGGAATCCAGCCGTCGGCAAATCCCCTAGCTTTGAGGGTGGAGGTGGCATTTTGCGGCAGGGTGATCGGAGCTGTGTAAGCCGCGGAATTCTCTGTGGGCTCGGTTCCGTCGGTGGTGTAGCGGATGGTGGCATTCGCAGGCAGAGTTGCCGCAGCCAGGGTGACGCTCTGAGCCGACTGGTAGGTTCCGGGCTCCGGACTGAACATCACTTGCGGCAGTTGCACCTGTCCAGTTACGCTATAGACTCCCGCCCAGGACTCACTGGGGATCCAACCTTCCTTGAAGGCGCGGATCGTGATCGTGAAATCGATTGAGTTCAGTCCAATGCTTACAGGCTCGTCAAAGACCGGAGAGGATTCTGTCGGGGTGGAACCGTCCGTCGTGAAGCGAATCGTTCCTCCGCTGGGATTGGTTCCTCCCACAGACGTGACGCTGATGGGTTCAGTGAAAACACCCGGCGCGGGACTCAGATAGGGAGGCATCAATTGCATCTGACCGGTGAGGAAGTATTGGGCAGAATATGTTTGGCTGGGAAGCCAGTCATTCCTGTAAGCCTTTACTTTAATGGTTACATTAGCCGGGGCTGTCAGCTCTATCGGTTGCGTGTAAGCCGGGCTTGATTCAGTGGGTTCACTGCCATCCAGGCTATAGCGGAGAGTCGCTCCGGCAGGATTTGTCTGGGTATTCAGGACAACCGCGATATTCGATGTATAGGTTCCTGCAGCGGGAGTGAACACCGGGTCCGGGATAGTGACAGCGCCTGTGATGGTATAATAGCCAACATAGGTCTGGCTGGGGACCCAGTTGACAGCAAACGCCCTGGCACGAATCTCGTAGCTGTTGTTCATTGCCAGTTGAATGGGCTGGGTATAGATTTGGGATGTCTCAGTTGGCTCGCTGCCGTCCAGAGTGTAGCGGATCTGCGCCCCGATGGGAATAGTTATGTTGTTGATGCTCACGCTTTGTGCCGTCTGATATGTGCCGGGCGAGGGACTGAACACCGGCGTCTGGATGCTCGCCTGGCCCGTGATGGTATAGGTGGCTGTTTGGGTTGCACTGGCGGTCCAGTTTGTCTTGAAGGCTTTCACTTTCAGGGTGGTTGTGCTGTTCAGAGGCATGTTGATCGGGCCTGTGTAAATATTGGAAGAACTGGTGGGTTCAGTGCCGTCCATGGTGTAGCGGATGGTCGCGTCAGATGGGATCGTGGCAGCAACCGCTATGTTTTGGGCAGTTTGATAAATCCCTTCGGGTGGAGTGAATACTGGGGTTTGGAACACCACCTGACCGGTGATAACATAGGTCGCGGTCGCTGTTGTGCTTGGCGTCCAGTTGGCCTTGAACGCTTTCACACTAATGGTGGTGGTGCTGTTCAAAGGCAGGTTTATCGGCGTAGTGTAGGCAGGCGAGTTCTCTGTGGGCACAGAACCATCCAAAGTGTAGCGGAGCGTTGCCCCGGCAGGGGTTGTGTTCGTGTTCAGGGTGATGCTCTGTGTCGTCTGGTAAGTTCCGGCAGCCGGAGTGAAGACCTGGGCTGGCAATTGCACCTGGCCAGTTACGGTATAGACTGCCGTGTAAACCTGGCTTGGGGCCCAGCCGGTGAGAAAGGCCATTGCTTTCACTGTCGTGGTGGTATTGGGAGGAACAACAATCGGAGTAGTGTAGATCGGCGAAGATGCCGTGGGAGTGCTGCCGTCGGTGGTGTAGCGTACCGTTCCTCCCGTCGGGCTGGTGGTGGTGTTGATCACCACAGACTGGGCAGTTTGATATATTCCAGCCGCGGGTGTGAAAACCGGTTCGGCAATATTCAACGCGCCGGTGATGTTGTATATCGCTGTATAGGTTGGACTGGGCAGCCAATTATTAAGATAGGCCTTTACCTTGATCGTGGTCATCGATCCCAGAGCCAGTTGGATGGCCGTGGTGTAGATCTGCGAACTCGACGTGGGCTCAGTTCCATCCAGAGTGTAGCGCAGTGTAGCTCCGGCCGGTGTTGTGATTGTGTTCAGTGTAACAACCTGCGCGGTCTGATAGGTTCCAGCAGGCGGAGTAAAGACCGGTTCGGCAATCGAGACCTGACCGGTGACAGTGAAGACGCCGGTGTGGATCTGGCTGGGTTGCCAGTTCGCGGCGTAAGCACGCACCCTGATTGTCACACTTTGGCCATTGCCCACCTGTATGGGATTGCTGTAAACCGGCGAACTTTCGTTCGGGTCGCTGCCGTCCAGGGTGTAGCGCAGGGTCGCGCCAGCCGGGATGGTGGTGGTGTTAATCACTACAGCCTGCGGCGATGTATATAGCCCTGGGTTGGGAGTGAAGACAGGCAGAGTGATGGTCACGGCACCTGTTGTGGTGTAGTTTCCGGTGTGTATCTCGCTGGGCGTCCAGTTGGCCTTGAAAGCCCTCACTTTCAAGGTTAGCGAGGTTCCCAGGGGCAGGTTGATCGGAGCGGTGTACTGAGGGGAAAGTTCTGTGGGATCATTGCCGTCGATGGTATAGCGGATCACCGCGTCGGATGGAACAGTGCCGTTGACCGTGATCTGCTGGGCAGTGGTGTAAACCCCTGGCGCGGGTGAGAACACCGGGGTTTGGAAGGTCACCTGACCTGTTATCACATAAGTGGCGGTCGCTGTGGCGCTTGGAATCCAGTTGTCACGGAAGCCTTTCACCTTGATGGTTGTGGTGCTGTTCAGACCCAACTGGATCGGAGTGGTGTAAGCTGGCGAGAACTGGCTGGGCTCGCTGCCGTCCAGGGTATAGCGCAGAGTGGCGTCCGTTGGCAGCAGAGGCGGATTGATGGTCACGGTCTGGGCTGTTTGATAGGTGCCAGCAGGTGGAGTGAAGAGCGCCGCGGGCAGGGTCACCTGTCCGGTCATCACATAGGTGGTGCTGTAGAGCGGGCTGGGGATCCAGTTTTCTCTAAAGGCCCTGGCTTTCAGCGTGACTGTCTGATTCAAACCCAGATTGATCGGGCCGTTGTAAATCTCAGATGTAGTAGTGGGATCGCTGCCGTCGGTGGTGTAGCGGATGGTGGCGTCAGCGGGTATGGGATTGTTGATCGAGACGGTCTGCGGAGTGGTGTAAACTCCGGCGCTAAGGCTGAAGATGGGAGGCGTGATGATAACCTGGCCCGTAACCGTATAGGTTTCCTGAGTGGTGGCGCTCGGTTGCCAGCCAGCTTTGTAAGCTTTGGCCTTGATGGTTACCGTGCTGTTCAACTGCACCACAATCGCCGTTGTGTAAACAGCCGAGCCTTCATTCGGTTCGCTGCCATTGGTGGTATAATGAATGGTCGCTCCTGCTGTTGAGGTAGTTAGGACCACCGGTGTGGCCTGGGTGTAGATGCCACCGCCGGGAGCGAAGCTCACATCTGCCACAGTGCCGGTGACAGTGTAACTCGCAGAGACCACAGGGCTGGAGTTCCAGCCGTCTCGGTAGGCAATGGCCTGAATGAAGAGGTTGGTGTCAGAGGAAATGTGGATCGGGCTCTGATAAACTGTCCCATGAGTGGGGGAAGGCAGCGTGCCGTCTGTTGTATAGCGGATCTGAGCGTTCTCTGTGGTCGTGGATATGCTCAGGTTAATAGGCTGGTAATAGGTTCCGGAGGGATGGGAGAACATCGGCGCCGCCACTTCCGGAATGATGATATTGATCACATAGCTGGCATTGGAGATCAGCGAAGTGTTCATACCCGTTTTAAAGGCGATGGCCTTGATCGTGGTGGTCTGGGAAATGTTCACTGGGCCCATATAGAGGTTGCCCACAGTTTCTGAGGGCTCAGTGCCGTCCAAGGTATAGCGGATGCTGGCCTCTGGGGTTTGGGTGCTAATCGCTACCTGCACCGGTTCGTTGTAAATACCGGCGGGAGGGCTGAAAACGGGGGTTTCGACCGTCTCGATCGGGATTACGATCACATACTGGACGGTGGCGATCGGCGATGGGTCATAACCGTCCTTGAAGCCGCGGGCTTTGATGGTCACGTTGTTTGAAACGGTGAAGCTACCGGTGTAATGGGTTCCGTTATCCAGGGTGGGGTCGGTGCCGTTAGTGGTGTAAACCAAAGTCGCCTCAGGTGTGGCGGTTGTGATAGTCACCGTCTGGGCGGTGTTGTAAACTCCACTTGGGGGCTGGATCACAGGCGTAGCCACATCAGGCAGCGGGAGGTTGATATCGAAGGTCGCGCTAGTGATGGCGGAAGAATACCAGTTGGTTTTGGTTGCCATAGTTTTGAGCACCAGGTCGTGATCCACCAGGATAGGGATCAAGGGGTCGTAAACCGGACTGCTTCCCGGTACGGGATTACTGCCGTCCAGGGTGTAGTGGATTTGCGCGTTAGGAGTTACGGTGTTCAGTGTCACGTTTTGACTCGAAGTAAAGGTTCCGCCGTTGGGAACTATGCTCACCGGGCTTACGAAGAAATTGTACTCTGCGCTGCTTACATTGGAGGGGAGCCAGTTCGCGCGGTAGGCCCGGGCTTTCAGGACCGTGTTTTGCTGGATTTGGAGGGGGCTGCCATAAACCAGTCCGTTCGTTTCGCTGGGTTCGGTGCCGTCGGTGGTGTAATAGATGGTGGAACCGGCAGGCAGGGTGGTGATGCTCACACTGAAGGGAGCGCTGAAATCACCGGATGCCACAGAGAACAGGGGGTCTGAGACTGGCCCGTTAATCACATAGCTTTGGGAAACGATGTTTGAACTTATCCAGTTGCTGCGGTAGGCGATTGCTTTGATAGTGGCGCTGGAAGTCAGCTCAAATTGTCCCACATACAAGTCACCGTATTCCGGAGTAGGATTTGTGCCGTCCAAGGTGTAGCGGATGCTTGCTCCTGCTGTGCCCACGCTCATCGAGATCGTTTGCGCCGAGGCGAAGCTGCCGCCGGGAGGTGTGATCACAGGATTGCTCACCACGAAAAAGTACTCCGCTGTGGCCACATCTGAATCAAGCCAGTTTTCAAGATAAGCGTAGGCTTTCACTACCGTGTGACCCTGGATCGGGAATGGCGCACTGTAGGTGAAGCCGTTGTCCAATGTGGGTTCGCTGCCATCCAGTGTGTAACGGATGGTAGCCGCGGCCGGGATCACGCTGATGCTCACGGTTTGAGGCGTATTGTAATATCCGGCAGCCGGGTTGATGATGGGCAGGCCAACTGGGCCGTTGATCACATAGGAAGCTGTGGAGACTGCTGAGGGTTCCCAGCCTTCCAGCCAGGCGAAAGCGCGGATGATGGTATTGGCTGAAACGTTTATCGGGTTTTCATAAACCGTCCCGTTGCCCAGGGAAGGCGTGGTGCCGTCGAGGGTGTAGATGATCTGCGCGGTTGCCGGAACTGCTGTCAGGGATACGGCTTGAGCTGAAGCATACTGGCCGGAGGGCGGATCAAAAACCGGCGCGCTCACCGTTCCGGTGATGTAGTACTGCGCGTTCGTGATCTCGCTGGGATTCCAGCCGCTTTTATAGGCCTTGGCCCGCAGCAACATATCCTGCGCCACGTGCACTGGATTACCGGTCACATAAGCGGTTCCGTTGCTCAGGCTGGGCTCCGAGCCGTCGGTTGTGTAATAGATGGTGGCGTCTGGCGGATTGACTGAAATGTAAACATCCACAGGGCTGGTATAGGTTCCGGCGCCAGGCGTGAACACTGGGTTGGCGATGTTGCCGATGATAGTGTAGATGGCCCCATAGATTTCCGAGGGCCTCCAATCATCGCGGAAAGCCCTGGCCTTGAGTGTGGCGCTGCTGTTGATCAGGATCGGCCCTTCATAAGTGGTTCCGTTTTCCAAGCTGGGTTCACCGCCATCCAGGGTGTACCTGATCACGGCATCCGCGGGATAGGAAGTGATGACGACAGTAGTGGAAACGGAATAGGTACCGCCATCGGGTGTGAAAGCCGGCGTGGTCACGGTTCCGGTAACCTGATAAGCTCGCTGGGTAACAGCGCTGTTGATCCAGCCAGCCTGTACGGCGATGGCCTTGATATTGTAACTGGTTTGAAGCCCTATGGGGATTCCTGTGCCTGGATTGTACAAGGTGGAAAACTCAGTGGGGTTCGAGCCGTCGGTTGTATAATGTATGGAAGCGGCTGGCGCGCCGGGAACGCTGAGATGCACAACGATCGGATCCCAGTACAGGCCTTCAGCGAGGTCAAATTCGGGAGCGGGCAGGATGCCGATGCTGTAGGTTCCTTCCGTGATTGTGCTGGGGTCCCAGAATTCTTTGAAAGCGCGGGCCCGCACCTGGTGCAGTCCGTTGCCCAAATCGACCGGGCCTTCATAGAGGAAGGACCCTGTGGCATTTGGAGCCGGTTCGCTGCCGTCCAGGCTGTAATAGATCGCCGCGTCGGGCGTGCTGGAGCTCATGTTTAGCTGGATCGCAGAGGAAAAGCTTCCCGGCAGGGGATCGAAAACAGGAGCGGCAACGGTGCCTGTGATAGTGAACAAACCGGTTTGGATGTCGCTGGGATAGAGGCCTGGATATTGGGCCAGCGCCTTGATGGTGGTGGTTTCCTCGATCAGGATGGGTCCGGAGTAAATCTGCGAGGTAGCGGGGTCAGGATCGCTGCCGTCAAGCGTGTAGTAAACAGCCGCGCCGGAGGGCAGGGTGGAAGAGCTGATGCTCACGGAAACCGGCGTGGTGCTGTATCCCGGTGCGGGATCGAACACCGTGCCGTTGGCATAGTCAAGTAAAACCGTTTTGGCGCGCACATCGTAGTAATAGCTGTAAGTATCGCTGGCCTGCCAGTCATCGAGGTAGGCCTTGAAGGTGATCCAAGTGGGGTTTGTGAGTTGGATCTGCTGTCCGCTTGTATAGACTTGCGCGCTGGGGTTGCCCGGGGCGGGCAGGCTGTTGTCAAGGGTGTAATAAACTGTCGCGCTGGCCGGGGTAACGTTCAGTCCGCCAATCTCAACTGCCAGATACTGGCCCTGGTCGATGAGATAAAACTCCCCTTCCGGAAGCGGCGGAGGCGTCATGGTGTGGCTATCGATCTGCACCATGCCTGTCACGATATAGGTTTGTGAAGCCACCGTGCTGTTCATCCAGCCTTCCCTTGTGGCCAAAGCTTTGATGGTGACGGTTGTTTCCGCTCCAACCTGGATCGGCAGTTCGTATTCCAGGGTGCCCGGCATTCCGGGGCTGGGATCGTTGCCGTTAAGCGTGTAGTAGATCACGGCAGCCGGGTTGGCGTTGCTCAGAGTAACTTCCACCGGAGCATAGAAAAGCCCGCCCAGTGGCATGAATCCCGGCTCGGGAAGGGTTCCGGTGATCCGGTAGCTTTCACTCTCTATCTGTGAAGGCGGAAAACCCGGATAAGTGAAGAAAGCCTTGATGGCCACTTCGTTTTCCGCGTTCGGAAGGGCGTCAACCGCGATTGGAGCAGTATATACCTCAGATGTTTCCGTTGGATCGTTGCCATCCGTTGTGAAATAGATCACGGCCCCTTCAAAACCTGCCGGGGGAGCGAGCGTAACGCTGATCCCGCTGGTGTAGGTGCCGCCCGGGGGATTGAACAACGGTCCGTTTGGGCGCACGATCACGCTCCAGACAACGCTGTCTGTGGCTTGGCCGTCAGAAACCTCACAGCTAATGCTCTGTGTGCCAGGGATGTTAAACTGCCAGTCCAGACTGGATGTGGTGGAAACCACATCGGAGAAAGGCACGCCGTTGTGGATGCCGCTGTGGGTCCAGGTGTAGGTCAGTTCGTCGTTTTCAACGTCTGACGCGGTCACGGAAAAGGCCAGCAAAGCGCCCTGGTCGATATTCTGGGTAAGTTCTACAGGTTGCCAGGAGTCTATCTCCGGCGGGTCGTTTACCCCCAACACGTTGATATATATGGTCTGGCTGCTGTAGGCGTTCGAAAGCCTGTCCACGGCTGTGATTTCGTAGGTCGCCATGCCGTTGTAGTCCAGATGGGGCGTGAAAGTGACCAAAGAACCCGTGCCGGGCGGTTCCTGGGTCACGGTTATGGGAAAATCGGCAAACAGAACGCTGAGGTCAAAGTTGGTGGGATCGGCCGAGTCGATGCAGCTCACATAGTCTTGAAACTCTATCTGCAACGCCGTTTCTTCGTTGGTCACGAAGATGTTGCCATCCGGCAAACCGCTCCAGACGGGAGGATCAGGAACTGGTGTAACGTTTACGCGGATCACCGCCATCACTTCTGTGCTGCTGATCGGGTCGGTTGCCACCAAAACCAGGGATTCCGAACCATACCAGTTGGCTGTTATCGGAACAAACTGCAGCTTGAGCGGATTGCCCGGGTCCGGCTGGATTATCGTGAAGCGAGTGGAAGGGTATAAAAATGAAAGCGTCAGGGCTATGCTTTCCGGATTATCTATGTGTCTGGTGAAATCCTTGGTCCAGGCCACATCCTCCAAAAACAAACCTGTGTCCGGATCGTCGATGTCAATGGCGTCCGGAAGGTTATATGGCGACGAGTCGAAATTGAAAGAAAAGCTCCTCGTCTGGGAATTGTTTCTGGCAATAAGCTCCAGAATCTCCGGTGAAAGCTCCGGGGTTCCCTGGTCAACCGGAATCCCGGTCTGCGCGAAGAGAGCGATTGCGCTCAACATCACGGCCAAAACCAACAAAAATCTATTCATTCTCTATCTCCTTCCAAGAATTGCGCTTGGCTGTGTTTTGACAAAGTATGCGCTCCGTTGCGCCGGGCGAAACACCAGAGTGTTGGGTCCTGAAAACAAACGGTGCGAATACGGACTTTTATTCATAATGTCATTTTATCGCCCCTTTTAATGCTGTCAATAAATTTTTCTTCCGCCCCGCTTCCTCTTGTAGAAATAATTCCAGCCTCATCCGCCGATGGATTCTGCCGTCCCTTGGTCTGCAAAGCTGGATATCGGCAACAAATCCGATAGTTTCCTGCTCATTTCAATCAGGATGGATAAAGCCTTCCTGACCGCTATCAGATTGGATTTTCGCCGCTACTTGCTTCGTAAAAGAGCCAGATATGTTTTCCAACCGCCATGTCCTGTCTGCCGCACCCTTAGCCCTCTTGCCCATCCCTCTCCCCCGCCTCCCGCCAAATCCTCGCACTAAATGCGGGCATCGTGCGGGAGGCACATCCGGAATTTGTGAAAGGGCCTTAACGGCCAGACAGCTTCGCTGCGCTCTTCAGCGGGATTTCCGGCCAGTGATTTTCAGAAACCAAACGATTTTGATTGACAGCCTGGCTCTGTCCGTCCCACTGGCCCGATGAAAAGATTCACATATCAGGACAAGGGAAGCTATTTCGCCATTGTAGCGGGAAGTTTGGAACGCCACGCGGCTGCGGAATTGGGCGAACTGGGGGCCGACGTGAGCCGGGATGTGCCCCGAGGGCTATATTTCTGTTGTGATCAGGAAACCCTGTACCGCGTGCTGTACACTTCCAGGCTGGTTCAGAGGGTGCTGGCGCCGCTGACATCCTTTGCCTGTCCCGACGAAAAGCTGCTTTACCGCAAAGCGCGGGACCTGATTGATTGGGCCGCTCTGTTCCCTGTGGACACCAGTTTTGGGATCCAGGCCAACGTGAGTTCCAGCAAGATCAGGCACTCGCTCTACGCGGGGCAAGTGCTCAAAGACGCCATCTGCGACAGCTTCAGAGATAAAACAGGGCGGCGGCCGGATTTCAGCACCAGGCTGGCTCCGGTGAATTTTAACCTCCACATTCACGCAGACCGGGCCGCCATTTCGCTTGACCTCACCGGCGTGAGCATGCACAAACGCGGCTACCGCAAAGCCGCCGGGGCTGCGCCATTGCAGGAAACCCTGGCCGCGGCGATGGTCAGATTGTCAGGCTGGGATGGTGGCAGAAAATTGCTGGACCCCATGTGCGGCAGCGGGACCATCCTGGCTGAGGCTTTGATGAGCTTTTGCAGGATTCCGGCGGCGTTTCTCAGGCGTGACAGCGGATACCAGTTTTTGCCGGACCACCATCCGGAATTGATGAAGAAGGTCAAAAATGAAGCTGACTCGGAGATTCGCCCCCTGCCTGAAGGATTGTTAAAAGGCTCGGACATGAACGCCCGGAACATTCAGACCGCGAAGGAAAACCTGGCCTTGCTGCCGGGTGGGGACAAAGTTGAACTGCGAACCTTACGTTTTCAGGATCTCGAACGGGAAAGAGGCCGCTGCGTGATCTCCAACCCGCCTTACGGGGTAAGGCTGGAAGACAGGAGCAGAGCGGAGCAGCTCTATAACGACCTCGGGGATTTCCTCAAGCAAAAGTGCCCGGACAGCGAGTCCTACCTCCTCTGCGGCGACAGCAGGCTGGTGCCTCAGTTGCGGCTGAGGGCGCATTGGAGAAAGAATCTGAAGAACGCGGACCTGGAGGTTGTGCTGGCGAAAATCCTGGTGCGCTAAACAACATTGTTGCCCACGCGCTATCAAGGACTTGGAAAGTTAATTTATCGGTTAAATATCCAGCAGGGGGGTGTGTCCGTTCTGCCCGGCTACCAGCAGCCGGATGTCGCTGCGAACGGTTTCCAGATAGTTGCGCATGGTCTCCAGGGCAAGCTGAGGATCGTTGTTGGTCTCGCTGAGATGGGCCAGGACAAGGTTTTGGAGCCCGTGATGCATCACCTGGCTCACCATGCCAACGGCCTGGAGGTTGGATAGATGGCCGATGTTGCTTTTGATGCGCTGTTTCAAGGCCCAGTCATAAGGCCCGTCCATCAGCATCCGCTCATCGTGGTTGCTCTCCAAAACAAGGGTGGTGCAGCGTTTCAGCTTGTTCAGGGTCAGCGTGGAAGGAAAGCCCAGATCGGTGGCCACGCCCAGTTTGCGCTCCTCGTCGCCAGCCCGGGTAAAGGTGAAGTTGCAGCTGTCCGCGGCGTCGTGGGGCGAGGAGAAAGGATGGATAACCAGATCGCGGACGCTGAAGCTGCTGCCGGTTTCGAATTGTATGACCCCGGCGGGAATATCTCCGAGGCGGCTTTTGCATTGGTCCAGAGTGCCTTCATTGATGTAGAGCGGGATTCTCAGCTTGCGGGCCAGGGCCCCCACTCCGCGGGTGTGGTCAGAATGCTCATGGCTCACAATCACGCCCTGAAGCTCGTTGTGTCCAACGCCCAGAGAATCAAGAGCCGCAAGGATGTTCCTGGCGGCAACGCCGGAATCCAGCAACAACGCCGCTTCGCCTGTCCGCACAAGGATGGCGTTGCCCTTGGAACCGCTCACCAATACCGAGGTTTGAAACATCCTCAGATCTTGGTAAGGTGGTAATAGCGGTTGTTCAGCTTGTCGTATTCGCTCCAGACAGCGTTTTCCGGGGCAGCTTCCAGCATCTGGGCCACGCCCACGCTCTGGGCGTCCAGATTGTCGCAGAGATGCAGAACCAGCGCTTCAATGGTCTGGGGCAGGCGCACGGAGGCTTTTTCGTATTCCCCGTGATGGGCCAGGATCATGTGGCGCAAATTGAGCAGGATTTCATCCGGAAAACCGGCTATCATCCTGGCTTGTTCGCAGATATACTGGTCGCTGAGGCTGAGGTGTCCGATCAGGCGTCCCACTTCTGTGAAATCTATCGCTGGCATGGTGTTGTATTCGAAAATCTTGCCAAAGTCGTGCAGCAAAGCCCCCGTGAGCAGAAGGTCGCGGTTCACGGGATACATCACCGAAACAAAATCGCAGAGGGTGGCCACGGACACCGTGTGTTCGATGAGCCCATGCATATAGTTGTGATGCCAGCTTTTGGCCGCGGGGGCTTCCAGAAACCGAGAGAAGATTTCCTTGTCGCCAAAGACGGCTTGCAGCAGTTTGTGCAGCCATATGTTCTCCACTTTGTCCACAAAAGCGAAGAACTGCTCCGCCAAAGTGTCCGGATCCTTTTTGCTGCGGGTTACGAAATCCTCGAGCCGGTATTCGGAGTAGTCGGCAAAACGGATTTGGGAAACGTTTAGCTGGATTTGCTCCTTGTAGCTGTTCACCAATGCCTTAACGTGCACCACATCGCCCGCGGAGAAAGATTCGCTGATGTTTTTGGCGTCCTTCCAGACGTTGCCGGCGATGGTGCCGCTGCGGTCCTGCAAACGCAGGCGCAGATACTGGTCGTTCCTGCCGTCGCGCAGTTCCTTTTCAGCCACCAGATAGAAGCCTTGGATCTCTTTGCCGAGATATTCCTTTAATTCTGAGATGTCGATGTGATCAGTCATTTGGGCTCACTTTATAATGTTTATCCTTTTATTAACGGTGGCAGTTCCGCCCTCTGGCAGGGGGACCTGAACCCGGAGCAGGTAAATCCCCGAGGCGGGAAATTCGCTTCCAGCCAAAGTCAGTTCCGCTTTGTTGCCTTCCAGGTCCAGAATCTTCTGTCCGCGCAGGTTGTAGATTCTCACCCGGCCCAGTTTCTGTCCCTTGTCCAGGCTGATTTTCAGCCAGCCGTCGCCTCTGAGCGGATTGGGGCTCACTCTCAGCACAGGGACCGGCTGGACCTCGTCCTGGACGGCAACCACATTGGTGAAATCACTATAGGCGGAATAGAGAATCCTGCCGCCGCCGGAAAGCTGCAGCCAGTAGTAGAGGCGGTAGTTTTGGGCCAGTTCGTCCAGGGAAAGGTCGCTGAGTGACAGGTTGAAGTTCAGCCTAAATTCTTCGCCCTGGCCCAGAGGGCCGCTCAGAGGGGCTCCGTGGGTTATCCAGCGGTCGATCACGAAGCGCTCGGCGCCGTCAAAGATGACTTTTTTGAAGAGCCCCACGCTCAGGCGGGTGGAATTGATCAGGTTATACTCGGTGGCGATGTTGTAGAGCAGGGTATTGTCGTTGGCAAGGGTCAGTTCCCCGCTGAGCAGGTCATTCTGTGCAATGTGCTCAAACCGGCATTCCGAGGCCGACACGAATGATTTAAGGTCCCGCGCGGCCAGGCAGTGCTGTTCATACTGAGTGCCGTAACCCGACGAAAACCCGTTCAGGCGCAAATCCCCGTTTACCGCAGTGCGGGGCAGGGTGTTGAAGCTGTACCAGTTGAACCTGATTTGCGCGGCCACGTTGGCCAGGGAGTCGCTGAGGATGGGGAAATAGTTCAATATATGGATGTCTGGAAAAGAAAAAGGATCCTGGTTGGTGGTGATCTGGGCCGAACCGCCCTCGCGCAGGAAATTCTCCGCCAGCCAGATGGGATAAGGGTCAGCGAAGCTGAAGCGGTTCAGCAAGATCAGGTTGTTGCCTGCCGCCAGGGTATCCGCCAAAGCGCGTGCCACAGCGCGGACCTTAAGCTGCATCGGCTGGTCAGGAAGGCTAAACTGGTGTTCGGAGTATCCGGGGCTTTGAGGGCCGAACACATATTCTGAGCGGGGCGGAATCGGTTCGCTGATGGCAATGGTGTCTGCCCGGGTGAAGGTGTTTCCTGGCGAATTGACCGTTACGGTTACGGTCGCGCCGCTCACGGTGAGGTCGGAATGGTTGTAGAGCGTGAATCCCGGGCCGGTTTGCTGCCGGGGTTGGAGATCGCCCTCCAGGTCGAAATCCACGAGTTCCAGATCAAAGTTGCTGAGCACAAAATCCCCCGCCAGGCCAAAGAGCAGTTCCGCGTTGAAGCCTGCCGTGGCCAGGCTTTGGAAATAGGGGTTGATGCTGTTTGTGTTCCAGTAATAGCTGTGCTCGCCCCCTCCGGCGGAAGCTGCCACAAAGCGGTTGGCGAAATTGGTGGCATAGGTTACCACCAGCCACAGGGAATCACCCTGCACGGGATTCGAGAAAGGAACCTCTACCTGATTTGAGTTCACGGGCACCTTAGCCCAAGCCAGGCTGGCTCCCGGGCCTCCATAATAGTCCGAAAACAATTCCACCCGCACCGAATCCCCCGTTTGAGGCAGCCAAAGCAGCGCCTTGGTAACTTGGAATTCGCTGTTGTAGTTGGCTGGATAGGCCTCCGTGAAATTGAAGCGGACCGCCCAGATGTTGGAGCCGTAAAAATGATAGTCGTCGCTGCCTTGGTGATAGGCAAAGTTGTATTCCCTGTCGGCGGCAGGCCAAACGTCCTGTCCGCTGCCGTGAAGGATCCCCAGGGCGAAGGACACGCTGTAGAGGACACTCAGGGCGAGGATCAGACCGCATTTCACAGCTTCCCCTCCGCGACCAGTTCCCTGGCCCGGGCCAGATCCTGAAGCATGGCCTCCCGCAAGGCGTTGGTTCCTGTGAACATCTTTTCCTCCCTGAAATAGCGCAGCAATTCCACTTTAAGCGGAACACCGTAGATCTGACGGTCAAAATCCAGAATATGGGTCTCCACCGCCACAATTTCGCTGTGTTTCAAAGTTGGGCTGGAGCCAATATTTGTCAATCCAAAAAAACTTTCCCCGCCCAGACGCACCCGGCTGAGATAGACCCCGTTCTTTGGCAGAATCTGCCGGGCTTCCTCCAAACGCAGGTTGGCTGTGGGAAAGCCCAGGTCGCGCCCCAGGGCGGAACCGCCTACCACCTTGCCATAAATGGTGTAGGGGGCTCCGAGCAATCGGTTTGCCCCGACCAGATTGCCCTGGATGAGTATTTCCCGGATCAGGGTGCTGCTAACCACCCGGTCGCCGTTTTGAAGCGGCTCCACGTAATGCAACTGATAGCCGTAGAGGGTTTGCTGTTCCTGTAAAAAAGCGTAGTCGCCCCTCCGCTGATGGCCAAAATGGGAATCATAACCCAGCACCAGAGCTGTGGGCTCAAAAAGGCCGACGATCTGGTCGCGAAGAAAGTCTTCCGCGGATACCCGGGAAAGTTCTTCATCAAAATGGAGCAGCGTCACCTCATCCACCCCCAGTTCTTTCAGCATTCTGGCTTTCTGCTGCGGAGGCAGCAACAGGAGGGAATGCAGGTCACGATCAAGCACCTGGGAGGGATGGTTGTCATAGGTGATCACCACGCTTCTGAGCTTGAGCCGGCGAGCCAGTGCGGTCAGCTCGCCCAGCAGCTTGCGGTGGCCCAGATGCAGTCCGTCGAAATTTCCGATGCTTAAAACGCTGCCTTTCATAAAGTCACCTGAGGTTTATGACGGGCTGGACAAAGCCTGAGCTTCGTTTGGCCACACCAAGCAATGTGTCATTGCCGTCCAGCAGTAGGATGCGGTCCGTGTCCTTGCCTTCGCTGCCAATACCCTGTCCGTTCCTCAGCGCGGCAAGTTCGGCATCCCGCGGTTGGTAGAATTCAAAGCCCGTGAACAGATTTCGGGGCGGGTGGAAAGCAGCCTGATAATTCTCCGGCGTGAGCTCGTCCAGTTGCCAGGCCTCTGACAGATCAACCGCTCCGATGGCCTCTCTCCGCAAGGCGACCGTGTGTCCCACTGTGCCTATACAGCCGGCGATATATTCACTCAAGCTGCGGATATAGGTCCCCTTGGAAACACGGCAAACATAGGTCAAATCGGGGGGATCGTAGTTCAAGACGCCGAATTTACTGATTCGGACGGGCCGCGGGGCAAGGTCCAGCTTTTCACCCTTGCGGGCGTAGTCATAAGCCGGCCGGCCATTCACTTTCAGCGCCGAATGCTGCGGAGGGCTCAGTTCCTTCAGTTCAAACACCCGTTCACGCAGAAAAGCTTCGTCCAGCTTGTCCGGGATGGGGCCATCTTCACGCAGGAAATCTCCCTCTGTATCGCCGGTGTTGGTCTGGCTGCCCAGTCTCAGAGTGGCTGAATAGGTTTTATCCTCCGCCTCAAGGTATCCGCAAAGCCGGGTGGCGGAGCCAAGCGCGCAGATCAGCAGCCCGGTAGCAAAAGGATCAAGGGTACCGGTATGTCCTATCCTCCTGATCCCGGTCAGCTTTCGCAGTCCGCGTACCACGTCGAAGGAGCTGCAGCCGGACGGTTTGTCGATCAGCAGGAATCCTCTCGGTTCAGGCATTCGCAGGTAGATTGCGCAAAGTCCGGTCCAAATTGCCCAGCAATTCGGCCTTGAGCGAGTCCAGATCACCGCGCAAGTTGGCCCCGGAAGCGCTCACGTGACCTCCGCCTCCATAGGCGACGGCAACGGAGTTAACGTCGAATCTGGGGGAACGCAGGCTGAGCCTGTATTCGCCGGGCTTCTCTTCCCTCAGGTAGGCAATGATGTCGATATCGCGAACACCCTGCACCCAGCGGGTGATGTTCATGATCGAGTCGGCGGTGAGCTTGTTGCGGGCCTGCATTTCCAGAGTGGAATACATATAGAGGACGCGACCATCATTGTGCAGCTCGATGGTGGAAAGAACTTCGCCGATGTAGCGCATCTCCAGGGCTCCGTGATTGAGGAAATATTCCTTGTAAAGCTGTGCGGGAGAGATGCCCAATTCACAGAGTTCCGCCGCGATGCGGAAAACCTCGGCATTTGTGTTGGCATTGATAAAGTTGTTGGTGTCGTTGATGATCGTTACATAGATGCAGTTGGCCACCGCGATCCTCAAAGCCTCCGGCAGGGCGGCTATTTCGCTTTGCAGAGCCCTGAAAACTATCGCCCCGGCAGAAGCCGCGGAGATATCCACAAAGCTGTAATCGGTTTTGATAATGCCGTTTTCCGGAACGTGATGGTCAATAAGGATCACGTGGCCGGCATCCCGGATGAGGCTTGTGCGTTCGCCCACCCGACTGTAGCTGTTGCAATCCAGCACAATCAGCAGATCGTAGCTCATGCCCTCATGGTAAGTGAGGACCGAAGCTCCCTCCATCAGGAAAGCGAAGCGTTCCAGATGCGAATCCTGATCCACGATGATTTCGCTTTCAAGGCCCCTGTCCTTTAGGATCAGTTGCAAGGCCAGACTGGCCGCGAAGCCGTCACCGTCCGGTTCAACGTGGGACATGATGCCCACTTTCCGGCCTGGTATCAGTTGGGCTAGCAGTTTATCGTGCAATTTCTGGGAATTTTTCATTTTGATGTTCCCCACATCAGCCCCACTCTTGTCCCACAGCCCCATCCGGAGCGCGCTTCCGCGGGGACCGCTCTGGGTTCAGGGGCCGGCGGGTTTATTGGTCCTTTTCCTTTTCCTCTTCCTCTTCCTCTTCTTCCTGGATGAACTCGTTGTAGAGTTCCTCGTCTTCGTCCACGTCGTAAATGTCATCATCGTCCAGATAGTCTTCCAAGTCTATATCTGGGTCATAAGCATCATCATCGTCGTCGTATCTCTGCTTGAGTGAGGCCAGCAAAACTTCTACCGCCTCGGCCCTGTCCTCTGTCTCGTCATAGAAGAAGGTCAGCTCGGGAATCGTTCTCATGATCTGTGCTCCTGCGATCTGTTTTTTTAGGAACCCCGACGTCTTGATCAGTTGTTCCCTGATGCTGTCGTGAGTAGCGGGGTTGTTGTAATGAGAAAAGTATATCTTGGCATACCTGAGGTCTTTGGACAAGACCACATCCGTAATAGTCACCCAGTCCAGCGCGGGGTCCCGCATTTTCTGGCTGATGGCGATGTTGAAAAGCTTTTTCAGCTCTTCCTGCAAACGGGGTATTCGGTGTGATTTCATCAGAGTTTCTTGGCCACCTCTTCAAGCACATAACATTCCAAAACGTCGCCTTCCTTGATATCGGAGAAATTGGCCAGGGAAAGGCCACACTCCGTTCCCGCCTTCACTTCAGCCACGTCGTCGGCGTAGTGTTTCAGCGAGGACAGGTCGTCTTCCGTCACCTGCACGTCGTTGCGGAAAAGGCGCACTTTGCAGCCCCTTTTGATCACTCCACGATCCACCTGGCAGCCGGCGACGGTGCCCACTTTCTTGATCTTGAAGACTTGGCGAACGGTGGCGGAGCCGATTACGGACTCTTCGATTGTGGGTTTGAGCATTCCCTCGAGCGAATGGCGTACGTCTTCGATGGTATCGTAGATCACCTGATACAGTTTGATTTCCACCCCTTCTTCCTCCGCCAGTTTGCGGGCGAGATGGCTGGCCCTGACGTGGAAGCCCAAAATGACTGCGTTGGAGGCCGAGGCCAAGCTAACGTCCGCCTCATTGATGCCGCCCACGCTCTTGTGGATGATGTTCACCTGCACTTCTTCGTTGGAAAGCTTCTCCAGCGAATCAGCCAGGGCTTCGGCGGAGCCGTCGGTATCAGTTTTCAGGATGATATTGAGCTCGTTGATAGCTTCTTCCTTGATGCGGGCGAAGATATTCTGCAGCGAGGATTTGTTTTGGAATTTCTCGCGTTCAAGGCGGATCTGGTTCCGTTCGGAGCTGATGCTGCGGGCGGTTTTTTCGTTGTCCACCTGATTGAGGAAGTCGCCGGCCTTCGGAGCCTCGTTAAGACCGTAAATCCTGCCAACATCTGAGGGATTAAGGATTTTTATGTCCTGGCCGCGCTCGTTCTCAATTTTGCGGATTCTGCCATGGGTGGCGCCGCAAACGATGATGTCCCCCTTGCTCAGGGTGCCTTCCTGTACGAGGATGGTGGCCACTGAACCCATGCGGGTGTCTTTGGCGGCTTCGATAACCACAGCCAGGCCCGGCATTTTCCGGCGGGCTTTGAGTTCCATCAGTTCCGAAGTGAGCAGGATAAGTTCGATCAGGTTCAGGATGCCTTCCCCGGTAACCACAGAGGTTTTGCACCAGGGCACCTCTCCCCCGTACTGCTCCAGCAAAACGCCGTATTCCAGCAACTGCGCGACAACGCGGTCCACGTTGGCGTCCGGCAGGTCGATCTTGTTGATGGCGATGATCAGGTTCACCCCGGCGGCTTTGGCGTGGTCGATGGCCTCGCGGGTCTGGGGTTTCAAGCCTTCGTTGGCCGCCACCACGATCACGGCGATGTCGGTAATGTTCGCCCCCCTGGCCCGCATGGCGGTGAAGGCTTCGTGGCCGGGCGTGTCCAGGAAGGTGATCTTGTTCTTGTTGATCTCGATCTGATAGGCGCCGATGTGCTGGGTGATGCCTCCGGATTCCCCCGCCACGATGTTTGTGTTGCGGATGTAGTCCAGAATCGAGGTCTTGCCGTGGTCAACGTGTCCCATAATGGTCACCACGGGCGGCCGGGGTTCTTCTTCCACTTCAGCGTACAAATCTTTGTTCCCTTCCAGAACGTCCGTGCCGTACTCATCTTCAAAGCTGAATGGTACTTTGAACTCATCGCAGACCATTTCCAGCGAATCGCGGTCCAGACGCTGGTTTATCGTGACCAACTGGCCCATGGCGAAAAACTTGCTGATGATCTCGGCCGCTGAAACATTCAGGATCTTGGCCAGTTCGCTCACGGAGGTGAATTCGCGGATGACGGCCGGGCTGTCGCTGCCGTCTTCCACCTGTTGGGCTTCGCGATGGTATTTTTTCTTCTTTCCGGTCTTCTGCAAAACTTTCTTGATATTGCGGGAAATTTCGGCTTCGTCGGCTTCCACGAGCTGGACATCCTTATGCTTGGACTTTTTGGAGGTGCCCATGATGGCCCTTTTGTGGCGGCTCTTTTCGCCCAGATCTTCATGGCTGACCTTGCTCTTGCCGAACTTCTTCCCTTCGGACTCCTTCATAGGGCCGACTGGAGGGATAGGCTCCACAGGTTCCTGCTTCCTGCGTGGTTCTTCAGCCCGCTTTCTGGATTCCACCCGGGACCGGGTTTCGCTTTTTTCTTCATGTCCGACCTGGGAGGATTTGGCGCGCGCCGGCTTGCTCCGGGGCTGAACCGGGGTGGCTTGGGTGTAAGGAACGATAACGCGGTGCTTGGGTGCCTCCCGGGTGGGCGGAACATACTTTTCCGGCTGAATGGGGGCTTCCAGCGCTTCTTTTTCCTGTTCTGGCTCTGTCGTCTCTGGAGTTTCTGGCAGGGGTTCCGGTTTTTTCTCGGCTTTCTTGCGGCTTTTCTTTTCTTTCGCTGGCTTGGCCGGGGCTTCCTCTGCGACCTCCTCCGGCGCTTCCGGGGCAGGTTCTGCCTTGGCGGTCTTGGCCGCCTGGCGCATTTCCATGACACGTTTCCTTTCCTTTTCCGCTCTCTTTTCCGCGTCCATCTGCTCGTTGTATTTCCTGCGGATCAGGTCCGCCACTTCCTCGTCCACGAGGCTCATGTGGCTTTTCACGATCACGTTCAGGTCGGTAAGGTGTTTCCTCAGCGCCATGGTGCTGATCTTCAGTTCTTTGGCCAGTTCATGTACTCTTATTTGCACTTGGTTCCTCCACTTTGGCGATGCCGCTGTGATATTCCAGCATCCGGGTGGCAAATTGTTTGTCAGTTATTCCGTAAATCCCTGTGATGGGCACGCCCAGGGCGGCGCTCAGCTCCAGCTGGCTGCTAATGCGTATGACGCCGGTGTTCCCCAGGGCCAGCCGCGCTGCGGCTTCCATCCGGGCGACGGAGCGTTCCGCGGTGTCCGAGGCGATGACTATCAGCCTCAGGCCCCGGGAATTAAGCTCCCGCAGGCAGGCGTCCGTTCCCGCGATCAGTTTCCCAGCTTTCCTGGCAAACTGCATCAGGTTGATGATTTTGCGGGTGAGTTCGGCTTCCATCAGTTTTTCCCCGCGGAAGCGAATATGGCTTCCGAGCGCAGTTTGAATCTGCGTTTCAGATGGTTCCGTTTCCATTTGTCCAGCCCGCGCAGGCAATCCGGACCCTGGCAGACGTAATGTTTGCGTCTCTGCACCAGGCGCCGTGGATCGAACACGATGCCCTGGGGCAGCACGAAGAAACTGAGCAGTTCCTTCGCCTCCCTTTTGGCGCGGCAGACCACACAGGTCCGCTGTGGCACGTGTTCCGCGTGGCTGTTCTTGTTCGGCATCAGAAAAATTTGGCGGCTTCCTTGAGCCGTTCGGCGGTTTTCTGTCCCACCCCTTCCAGGTTGCAAAGCTCATCCACCGAGGCGGCGTATATATCCTGAACGGAGGTGTAGCCAGATTGGCGCAGGACCTCGGCGATTTTAGGGGTCACGCCGTCCAGGTCGGTGACGTGGCTGACGGTGCGGCGTTCCTTGGCCATCTTTTCCTCAAATTCTTCTTGAGTGTAGATGTCGATTTTCATTCCGGTGAGTTTGGCGGCTAGTTTCACGTTTTTGCCGCCCTTGCCGATGGCGACCACCTTGTCCGGCTCTTCCACGATAACGCTTGCGGAGCGGTTGCGTTCGATTATCACGCGCTTCACCTTTTCCACGCCCAGGGCCCGTTCTATCATCTTTTCGGGGTCTTCATCATGCACCACGATGTCGATCTGTTCTCCGCGCAGTTCTTTGCGGATGCTGTCGATGCGGGCTCCACGCGGGCCGATGCAAACAGCCACGGGGTCCAGCTTCGGGTCTGTGCTCATCAGTTCCACCTTGGTGCGGATGCCTGGTTCCCGCACGATTTTCAATATCTTTATCGTGCCGTCGTAAACTTCGGGGATTTCCGTCTCGAAGAGTTTTTTCACGAATTCCGGGTTCGTGCGTGAGAGGATTATCGTCACGTTTGAATGGTGGTTGCGGATGTTTGTCACGTAGGCCTTGATGTTGTCGCCCACACGGTAATACTCGTTTTCCACCTGCTCGTCGGCCGGCAGCAGAGCGTCCGTGTAGCTGATATCTATGCGGTAGCCGCCGGTGTCGTCGATGGTCTTGATCTTGCCGCTCGCAATGGTGTGCTTCTGCTTGTTGAAGTCGTTCTGGATCTTTTCTTCCTCGAGCTGGCGTATCTTGTCTTGGATCGCTTTCTGGGCGGTCTTGATCAGTTTGGGCTCAAATTCGTGCATGGCCATCACCTGCGGAACGAAATCCCCCAGTTGGGTGGCCCTGCCGAACTGCTTCCTTGCTTCCTCCAGCGAGATTTCTCCCAGCCTGCTCTCGGTTTCTACCACCTGGCAAAGATAGTGGGCCTTGATGGTGTTGCTGCTTTCTTCAACAAAGATTTCCAGTTCGTTTTCCGGCTCCAGCTTCTTGCTCAGCGTAGTGTGGATCGCCTCCATTATCATTTCCTGGATGACTTCCTTGTCCAGTTGCTTGATGGCGGCAAGCTTCACCACCGCGTCAAGTATGTTAGCGTTCATTATTGCTCCTCCCTCTTCGGTGAGGCTAGATAGACTGTTTTGGCCCGGGAAATCGCTTTCAGCTCAATTTCCACCCGGCTGCCCCGGTCGTCCAGGACCACGTTGTCCTGATTTACCTCGACCAGCGTGCCCAAGGCAGATCTCTTCTGCTCTCCCTCGGTCCATTGCACCGCCACCTTTTCGTTGATGGCGCTCACCCAGTGGCTTTTCAGCTTCAGGGGACGCTCCAGCCCGGGTGACGACACTTCCAGAAAATAGCGGTCCGGAATCAGGTCAAATTCCTCCAGTTCCGCACCCAAGGCGCGGCTGAACCGGGCGCACTCGTCCAGGGTCACCCCGCCGATCTTGGTGAGGTAAACCGTGATGATGCGGCCCTTGCCGGACATCTTTTCATCCAGGTCGTACAGCGCCAGATGCTGCTCCAGGCAAATCCGGCGGGCAATTTCTTCAACTTGCGGACGGTAATACTCCATCTTGCTTCCTTTACACACTCTTTTTGTGTCAAAAAAAATAGCTAACTTCCGTAGCTATTCGTCCTTACAAAGGCAATTCTATGATCAAAGCCAGCGGCCTTTGCACCGCTTTATAAACTGACGGTCATTTTCTGGGCGGCTGTTTTGGTGTCAAGATGAATTTTGAGTCTCCGCTTTGTCTATAGACTCTCTTGCAAACCGATTGGATATCCCAGAAGGCGGCAGATCATAGCGAGGGTGTGCAGTGAGCCCCAGCGAACAGAACACCTCAACAATGGACCCAAACCACCTTCTAAGCCCCTTGCGGGCGATAGAATTGTGGGAATTGACTTCTGTCGCCCACAAGTTCGTTCTGGTCTTTGTACGAATGGTTTACGCACCATCGCTATCGTTCTGTCACCCTTCGGGCTCGATAAACCTGATTACCCACTCGAATTGAAAGAGAACCATTATTTTCTTGACACCCACGGCAGAATAAGAGTGACTGCTTACATGAGAAAAACAGTAAGAGAGAAACACCCCGGGTTTTTGACCATCGATGTCGAGGATTTCTATCACATCATCGGAGTGAGGGGAACTCCGCCGGTCGAGGCTTGGGACCGGCTCCCGTCCCGGGTGGAGATCGGGTTGGAACGCTACTTTGAGCTGTTGGCAGCCAAAGAGGTGAAGGCGACCATGTTCTTTCTGGGCTATATCGCGCGCCGGCATCCGGGCTTGGTGCGTCGGGCGATAGAACTGGAGCATGAAGTGGCCTCGCACGGGATGTATCACCGGGAGGTCAGCAAGATGGATTCTGACGAGTTTTACCGGGACGCGCGCGAGTCCCGGCTTTTGCTCGAGGATATCTCCGGAGTGAAGGTGCGCGGCATGCGCAGTCCGGGATTCTCCATCGGGGGAGCCACTCCGTGGTTTTTTGACAGGCTCTTGGAGGCGGGTTATGAGTATGACTCTTCCGCCCTGCCCATCCGCCGGGATAGAAGGGGCATCTCTGGCGGGTCGCTCGCCCCGGGCTATGTTGTCTGTTCTGGAGGAAGGATTTTCGAATTCCCGATCACCGTGGCCAGGCTGCTTGGCCTCAGGGTCAGCATGTTCGGGGGCGTATATCTGCGCTTTTTCCCCCAATGGCTCATCTCCATGATGGCGCGGAAGGTGCTACACGAGTATCCCCTTACGATCTATATTCATCCGCGCGAGATCGATCCCGGGCATCCGCGCATCGAGATGAACGCTTACAGAAAGTTCAAAAGCTACATCAATCTTGCCAGCGTCCCGGCCAAGCTCGAAATGCTGATGGGTTCCACCCGATTCCTCAGGATGGGGGATTATTATGACGCGTCCAAATAAAGAAAAAGCGGGGAATGTCACGGCGGGATATTTCGATTCCTACGCAAATGAGTTCGATTCTATCTATGGAAGCTGGAAGGGGCTTCCGCATCGTCTGGTGAACCGCTATCTGCGCGGCAGCGTCCGTGAAAGATTCAAGCTGACCCTGGAAGCCTGTTCGCCTGTGGAAGGAAAGACAGTTCTGGACGTGGGCTGCGGTCCTGGGCATTACTCCGTCGGCCTCGCGATGCTGGGCGCGAAAGAGGTCACGGGGATAGATTTTGCCCCGGGGATGGTCGAACTGGCTCGGGCAAAGGCGGCGGAAAAGCATTTGCAAGAAGTTTGCAAGTTTGAGGTCAGGGACTTTTTCAGCGTCACGGGCAGCAGCTATAATTATCTCATCCTGATGGGCTTCATGGATTATATCGCCGATGCCGAAGCCTGCGTGCGGCACAGCATGGGACTTTTCAAAGAAAAGGCTTTCTTCAGTTTCCCCGTATCCGGCGGGTTCCTTGCCTGGCAGAGAAAGCTCCGCTATCGGAGGAAATGCCCGCTTTACCTCTATTCTTATGCAGATGTCGTCAGGATATTCACCGCGATTCCCGGTATCCGCTTCAGAATCCGCAATCTGAAAAGAGACTACTGGGTCGAGGCCTGGCATGATGTAATGTGACAGCCTGATGGGGTTGAATGCTATTGAATGGGCTCTTTTTCATATCGAGTGTGTGTCCGGGCTATCCACTCGGTTTGAAAGAGAGCCGTCTTTTTCCTATCTGCCGGAGAAACGGTCTATCGATTTGATCAATTCCATCAATTCATCAATTCCCTTTCCACGGCCCCCCATAATGGGAGGAATAGGTCTATCAGGACAATACTACTGAGTATCTACATATATACCATATAAATACCTATATAACTACTAATACCTACTATATTAGTATATATTATATCTATCTAGTATATATATCAATATGATAGCTATCATCCTTCCAGGTCCTGGAGGGGGAGGTTGAAAAGGGGCCGTGGAAAGGGAATTGATGAATTGATGGAATTGATGAATTGAAAATCTTATCTGCATACCCTACTTGTCTGGCTTCAGACAACAGAGGGGGTGCTTATTGCTTAACAATAGGCCTCAATCCCTTTAGCGTGAGGGAGTAAGGGTATGCTCCATATTTACTCCCTACTTTTCATTTTGCTTAGTCATACGAAAGAGGCTCACCGGCAGGCGATCTGGCGAATCACCCAACTGGCTGCGACCATGCCCATGATGGCAGGCAGATAGCTGACGGAGCCGACCGTTTGGCGTTGGCGGCCGCGCTGGAGGATGATCTCGTCGGGGATGTCGGTGTCCTCATCCGGGCGCAGGGGGAGCTCGGAGGACCAGACGCAGGGGAAATCGGCCTTTATGCCTCTGCGTCCTAGATATTTGCGCACCCGGCGGGCGAGGGGGCAGTTGTGGCTCTTTTTTATGGAGGTGAGCTGGACCTGGGCGGGGTCGAGCCGGTTTCCCGCGCCCATCACGGAGACGAACTCCAGTTCCCGGCGCACGGCGTATTCAAGCAGGCCGATCTTGGGGCCGAGGCTGTCGATGGCGTCGATGAAGGAATCGGCTTCCGCCAGCAGTTCCGCCCTGTTATCGGCATCCAGAAACTCCTGGTGGCAGATGACTTTCGCCTCCGGGTTGATGGCCAGGATACGCCGTTGGGCCAAATCCACCTTGGCTTGTCCGATGGTTTCGCGCAGGGCGAAGAGCTGGCGGTTGAGGTTGGTTTCCCCCACTATATCAAAATCGATGAGGGTGAAACGCCCGATGCCGGCCCGGGCGAGGGCTTCCACGGCGTAGGAACCCACTCCGCCAAGACCGACAACGCAGACGCTCGCCCCTTTCAACCTGGCAATGGCTTCTTCGCCCAGGAGCAGCGCGCTGCGGCTGAGGACGGAATCAGCCATGTGAGTGCTCCATCAGAGCCGCAAGGCTCTCATCCTGCACCTTGACAAAGTCCTCCCGGGAAATGCCGGCCAGCCCGCAGGCACGCTCGACCACGTCCGAAAGCCTAAGCAGGGGGTTGGGCTCGTTTTCCTTCACGTAATGGCGGGTGATGTCGGTCTCCGCGAGGCAGTGCCGGTGGGTGACCATTTCGCACAGCAGGGCGTGTTTGTCCGGCCGCAGTATCCTTTCGCTAACGGTGAACCAGCTATCCAGCCGGGCCAGCAGCCTGAATCCTTCATGGCTTCCGGCGTAGCCGTGCACCAGATAGCGCAGCTTAAACCCTCGCAGGATGTCGTAAGCCCGTTGTTGGTGTCCCACGATATGCAGCACCACGGGCAGGGCGTGGTCGGAAGCGAGTTCCAACTGTCGGGTGAGAATCTTCTCCTGTTCCGGCAGAGGGGGGCCGTTGCGGTCCAGGCCAATTTCCCCCACCGCCCAAATCCGGTTTTCGGAGCAGAGGGAGGCGATGTCTTCCAGGACAAGGTCGCAGCCTTCATAATTGGGATGGATACCGGCGCTGAAGCTGATTTCCGGGCGCGGATGGTCCAGATAATAGCGAATCTCCTCCCGGGTGAGGGCGGAGGACAGCCAGCGCGCTACGCCCTTGCGCGCGGCTTCTTCCAAAAGGGGTTCCAGGGGCATCAGCAGGCTAAGGTTGGCCAGGTGGCAATGGCCGTCAACAAGGGTCTGGGTCGGAAAGGTTTGCGGGCTCATTCCTGATATTGGGCGGCGTAGAGTTTCTGATAACGGGGGCAGGAGCGCAAAAGCTCCTCGTGGCTGCCCTGGCCGACTATCCGGCCTTGTTCGAGAACCACGATCCTATCAGCCTGGAGCACCGTGGAGAGGCGGTGGGCGATCATAATCACGGTGCGGTTTTGGGTGGCTGCGTCAATTGCCTGCCGCACAAGCTGTTCGCTTTCGGTGTCGAGGGCGCTGGTGGCTTCGTCGAGGATCAGGATGGGGGGATCGCCAACGATGGCGCGGGCGATGCAGAGGCGCTGTTTCTGGCCGCCGGAGAGGTTGGCGCCCTTGGTTTGCAGCACCTCGTCGTACTGGCGGGGAAACTGGAGGATGAAATCTTCCGCGTGGGCGATCCTGGCCGCGGCGCGAATCCGCTCGTCGCCAAGCTCCTCCAATGAACCGAAGGCGATGTTTTCCCGGATGGAGCGGGTGAAGAGGACGCTGTCCTGAGTTACCACCCCGAAGAGGCGGCGGAGGTCGGCCAGCCTGATTTGGCGGATGTCCGTTCCATCCAGGAGGATGGCGCCGGAGCTGACGTCGTACATGCGGTTGAAGAGATTGGCCAAAGTGGTCTTGCCGCCGCCGCTGGCGCCTACGATGGCGACCTTTTCGCCTTTGCTGATGATCAGGCTGACGTCGCTGAGCACGGGGCGGTCTTCGCTATAGGCAAAGCTCACGCGGTCAAACTCTATATGGCTCGTAAAACTTTCCTTGGCAAGGGCCTCCGGGGCGTCCTTTATCTCCGTTTCGCTATCCAGAACATGGAAAACGCGGTTGAGCGAGACCAGGGCTTTTTTCACGTCGGAATAGAGTTGGGTAAGGTTTTTCATGGGGTGGAGCAGGGAAAAGATGGCGAAGAGGAAGGCGGTGAAATCGCCCAGGGTAAAGCCGGAACCGGGGGCCAGGATCATCTTGCCGCCCAGGATGATGACGATGACGGCGGTGAACACGGTGTTCAGCTCCGAAAGCGGCACGCTGAGCGAGGAATAGTATTGGGCGCGCTTCCAGAAACGCACGTAGGCGGAATTGACCCGGCTGAAGGCGCGGTGTTCACTTTCCTCTCGGCGAAAGGCTTTCACGACCTTCATGCTGTTCAAAGCCTCCTCCACCGCGGAAAACATGGTGGAAAGGTGGGCCTGAATGCGCTGGGAGTTCCTTTTGACCTGTTTGCCCAGCCAGCCCACGAAGAGGGTGAAAAAGGGCACCACCAAAAGCCCGTAGAGGAAAAGCCGGGGACTGAGCAGCAGGGCCACGCGCGTGAAAACCAGGATGGTGAAGATATCCAGGATGCCTTCCAGCAAGGATTTGATGAAGCTTTCGCTCACGATTTCCGCGTCGTTCACCATGCGCACCATGGCGTCGCCGATCCGGCTTTGGTTGAAGAATTCCAGGGATTGGCCCATGTAGCGGGAAAACATGGCCTCACGCAGGTCGCGGAGGGTGTTTCCGCGCAGCTTGATAAACAGCACCCGCTGGAGGTAGAAAAAGACGTTTTTGAGCAGGATAACGGCCACCACGAAGAGGCAGAGTGCGTAAAGCAGAACCAGGGGTTCCGTGTCCAGCATCACTTTTTGCAGCTCTTCCCAAAGCGGAGCCAGGCCTTTCAGGCCCCTCAGGGAGATAAGGCCGCCGGCACCGGCCCAGAAAGAGCCCCAGGCTGAACCGACCGCCCCCAGGAAGCCGCCGAGATCGGTGTAAACCGGGTTTCCGCCCCCGGGCCTGAAAACATAATCGAACAAAGGAATAACCAGGGTGACGCTGACACCGCTGAAGATGGCGTAGAGCAGCGTCGCCAGCATCCCGGATACCAACAGGGGCCAGTATCGGAACATGATGGCGTAAATCTGGCGCAGGTTTGGCCAGGCCCTGGTTTTGCTCGGTGTCGCTTTGTCCATAGTCAGGCCATAAAAAAAAGCCAGCGAATGCTGGCAAGAAAAAAGATGGCACGCCCTGAGGGATTCGAACCCCCAACCTTCTGATCCGTAGTCAGATGCTCTATCCAATTGAGCCAAGGGCGCAGAATAGAACAAACATTCGCGGGCTTGGGTTTCTGTCAAGAACAATATCCGGCGGTGGGAAACGGAATATTTTGCTTGACTTCAGGACGTGGATTTGGAATAATTGCAAAAACCGTTCATGGAGGCCCAAGATGAAAATGAGATTTTTAGGACACGGCACCTTCGATTTTGTCAGCGAAGCCGGACACAAAGTGCTTATCGACCCCTTTCTGGACAATAATCCGCAGGCTGCGCTCAAATCCGATGCGGTTAGCCCGGATTTCATCATCCTCACCCATGCCCACGAAGACCACTTCGGCGACGCCATCAAAATCGGCAAGCGCTGCGACCCGCTCTTCATCTGCATGGTGGAACTGGCGAAATACCTTGCCGAAGAAGGATTTAAAACCCACCAGATCCAAATCGGCGGCAGCCACCCCTTTCCCTTTGGCCGCGTGAAACTGACCCCGGCCTGGCACAGCAGCACGACCCCGGACGGACGTTATGGCGGGCAAGCGGCTGGAGTCCTGCTCTGGATCGACGGCAAATGCGTGTATCACCCCGGCGACACCGGGCTCTTTTACGATATGAAGCTGATCGGCGAAATGAACCGGGTGGACTACTTCCTGGTGCCCATCGGCGACAACTTCACGATGGGGCCGGAAGACGCCCTGAAAGCGGTGGAATTCGTCAACCCCGGGATGGTAATCCCCATGCACTACAATACCTGGCCCGTGATAAACGCGGACCCGGAGGACTTCACCGCCAAAGTGCAGGCCATGGGTTATAAATGCCAGATCCTCAAACCCGGCGAAGAACTCCAGACCTGATTGACAGGATGTGATACAAGGTTCCTTTTCAAGCCGGTGTCCTGGCGTACAGCGAACACAGTGAGCATGGACGGCAGGATATTGTAGAAATCACACGTTGCTGTCGTCGATGCTCGTCCCTCGCTCGACGCCAGCGTTTAGCCTTGCGATGCCCTTTGGACGTTAAGGCCTTTTCCTATGTCCCAGAAACGCCTCCCGCATAATGCCCGCATTTGATGCGGGTATCTGGTGGGAGGTATGGGAGGGCGATGAAGGCAGGCGCTAAGGGTGTGACTGGCGGGAGGTCATTATGGGCAAATAGCTTACGACTCTCCTTATTAAGGCTCCTTTTCAAACCGGGTGGTTATTCCGAAGGGCGGCAGAATGATAGCCTAAAAAGACAACAAGGCCCAACCGCTCCGGAGGGCGGCTGAGCCGTAATAGTCAAGCTCTGGCTGTGGTTCAGAAGAAGAAAAGCTTCACGAAAACCGCGATCAGCAGGGCGGAATTGATCGCCGCCCAGATGTAGAAGTGGTTTTTGAAGGTTCTGATTTCCTCACGGTTCAGTTGGGTCTTCTTTTCCATTCTCACGATCAGGTTTTCGATGGTGGCCAGTTTTTCTTCCGTTTCGTTGATCTTTTTGATGTTTATGTCGTGGTTCAGGTCCCGCTTGAAGTGTCTCACAACTTCCCAAGCCATGGGAATGAAAGCGGGGAGCAGTTTTTTCAGGATCGATCCGGACATGGAAGGCTCCTTATCAGAATTTGTAGCCAAGGTTGCCGTAAAGGGTTCCCGGCAGCACGGCATGGTTGGTGTAGGCGAGGTCAAGCTCGATTCCCTTGACGTTCAAGCCAATGCCGGCGTTCCAGGTGGCGGGGTTGGAGTGCACGCCGAAACGGACAGCCAGAGGCTCGAACGGCCGCACTTCCACTCCGCCCATGAATTCGGTTTCCTTGGCGAAATCTTTCTTCACTTCAAGAGTGGTGATAACGTTTTCATAGGGAATGTAGGAAATCCCCAGGGCCAGTTTGCTGGGCAGGGGATGCTGGTTCGCGTCGCCCATCACAGCCTGGTTGAGGTTGCACACGCTGAAGCCCAGCTTGGTGCGTCCATGAAGAAAGGCTGTAGCGCCGAAATCGACCCCGATGGCGCCGTCGGAATCTTCCTCGATGAATTGCAGGCGATGGTAGTTCACGCTGTAGCCCACGCTGATCTGGGAATGGATGTCACTCTGCAGGTCAAAGGCGTGGCCGGCGGTCCAGACCTGTTCACTCATCAGGGTTTCCTCTTCGAAAGCGACATCGAAGAGGCGGGCACCGAAAGCCAGGGTGCCCAGTTTCTTGGGCAGCTTCACGCCCAAAGCGGCTGTCTTGTATTCCGAAAAGGCATTGCCGTAGAGGCGGCTGAAGCCAACCTGGGCTTCCAGCTTCACGTTCGTCAGGCCGGCGGGATTGAAATAGAGAGAGTTCACGTCGTCCGCCACACCGGTGTAAGCTCCACCCATGCCACGGGCCCGGGCCGAGGGAATGTAGTCATCGAATACAGCCAGCAGCAAAGCCGTCTGGATCAGAATGAGGGCGATGAATATCAGTTTTTTCATAATTCTTTCTCCCGGAGCTTATTTAAGGATAGATTTGATCACCAGCGGCTGCACCGTTGTTTCCTTGTGGCCGGTGCTGCGTTCGATCACTTCCAGATGGCAATAGTAAACGCCGATGGGGAGGCGGTTCCTCATCTGGTCGCGGCCGTCCCACTTAAAGCTTTCAATGCCGAGGGCGTTGCTGATGTTGGTGTTTACGGGAGTGTAAACCAAGCGTCCCTGCGCGTCGTAGATGCGCACGATCGCCTTGACATTGATGCCCGCGGCGGAGGTCTTGCAGCCATATTCGATGGTGAGTTCCTCGTTCAGTTCGGGGTTGAAGATGTTGCGGGAGTTTTTGGGATTGGTCACGTTCAGCCAGGCGATGCTGGAGCGGATGGGGACCAGCAGTTTGCCGCTGTTTATGGATTGGATGGGGGTATTGTCATAGGCAAAGGAAACCAGTTGGATAAAGGATTCGCCGTAACTGGTGGGCGTGAGGTCGAGCTTGAAGAGCGTCTGGTCGTCGGCGCCGGAGGTGATAGGTTCCTGAGACTGGTAGAGCACGTAGAGCGAATCGCCGGCATCCGAAATCCAGTATTCTGGCTCGAAAGCCGTCATGGTTTCGTCAACCTTCAAACCGTTGAACCGAACTTTGTCAGGGTCGAGCCGGATATAGGCGCTGTATGAGGAAACGCCCCATTCTGGCTTGATACGGGAGCTGATGATGTTCACGTCCACGGGGGTGTCGATCTCGGCGTTGGTGGTCTGGACGCGCACGGTGGCGTTGGAAACGTCGTCGATCTGCACAAGGTCGGTCATTTCGCGGGGATTTATGCCGTAACTGCTGAAGGAATAATCCACCACGCCCTGGATGCGGGCCCAGTTTTGCCCCACGTTCATCTGTGGCCAGGAAAAACCGCTCCGGGGAAAGCACTGGTCGTCGATCTGGCAGGCGCCACTGCCGTCATTGACGTTGAATTCGCCATAGTTGTTCGGGGTGGAGGTCACATTCACGTTTTCCACCTTCACGAACACGCTTTCCCACTGCTCGGCAGACGAGCCGCTGAGGCTGCCGGTGGTAATCAGGGTCGGCAGGGGCAGGGGATTGCCCTGGCTGATCACCTGAAACCCTGTGGTTGGCGACATTTCGGTGAAGTCATAATACTCGGTGATGGTGCCTGTCACCTGGACCTTGTCTCCGCGCTGGGGGGAATATTGGTTCGTAAAGATCAAAAGTCCGCTCCAGGGGCCGCCCTCAGGGTCCGAGATCATAAAGCCCCTGTTGTTGGTGTTGGTACCGGTGTAAAAAATCTCGGCCACCACAATGCCTTCCACCGTCACCACGCTGCCCGCGTAGGGAGAGGCGCCGCTGGGGTTGGTGGTGTATTGAACGTCATAGCAGCTTAGCACCTCCGCGAACATCAGTCCGGTTAAGGCCAGCGCCATCACGCAAAGCAAAACGTATCTCATCTATTGCTCCTTGTCTGGTAGATTTATCTCAGGATCGGGAAGCGTCTCCGGCTGAGGTGCCTTCTTCCCGCTAATAAAGATTATGTCCACGATCAGCAGACACATGGCAATGAAAATCGCGCTGTCGGCGACGTTGAAAACCGGAAAGCGCTCCATGCCCCTGATCACGTTCGGGATGTCGAAACTGATAAAATCGGTGACCGCGCCGAGGATCGGCCGGTCGATGAGGTTGTTTCCGACCGCCCCACCCAGCACCAGGCCGAAAGCGACCACCTGGACCTTGTTGGTGGCACGGCTTAACAGCCAGAGGATGAAGATCACCGCCAGCACCGAGGTGCCGATGAAAAAAGCCTTGTTCCAAAGCGGATTGGGCAGCGACAGGCTGAACGCCGCCCCCGTGTTTTCCAGATGGCATATCTGCAAAAAATCGCCCCACAACTTTTCCCCCACCGTGATCCATCTGCCCTTCGGAATGTATTTCCGCACAAGCATCTTGCTCACCTGGTCCAATAGGATCACGGCGGCCATGATGATGAAGGCAGGGTATCTTTTCGGCCGTTCCATACTCTATCTTTTCTGCCGCCGCTTCTTGTCTTCCATTTTTTCCATGCAGTCGATGCAGAATTTGGCGTAGGGGATGATTTCCAGCCGGCTTTCCTTGATGTTTTCGCCACACATTTCGCAAATCCCAAAAAAACCCTCGTAGATTTTGCGCAGGGCGTCGTTAAGCAGGCGGATCTTTTCGCGCTCCTTTTCCATCATCATCACGTTCTGTTCCATCAGGTTCGTGTCCGAGGCCTGGTCCGCCTGATGATAGGCATAGGAAGAGAGGTCGCCGCTGCTCTCGCGGGCGCCAATGCTCTGGTGTTTGGTTACGTCTTCAATGTAGGCAACGCTTTCTTTAAGTTCCTTCTGAATGAGCTCTTCAAATTTCTTCAGTTTCTTTTCTGACATAGGTTTAGCGGCCATCTGTCACTCCTGTGAACCTTGCATTTTCGTTAGTTTACCCTCATATCTGACCCTGCCCAGGTGTCAATGAAAATATCCAGCGCCGTCATTTCAGGCCACTTACGAATTCTGTGATGATGCTGATGAGCCAGGCGGAGGCTTTGTCCGCGTTGGCGCGGATTTCTTCCTGGGAATGGGCCTGGTCGTGCAGCAGATTGCTGTAGTTGGTCACGACGGAAAAGGCCAGCACCTTCATTCCGGCGTGCTGGGCCGCGATCACTTCCGGAACGGTGGACATGCCCACCAGATCCGCTCCCCAACTGGCGAAAGCCGCGCATTCCGCCCTAGTTTCCAGGCTGGGGCCGGTCACAGCGATGTAAACCCCTTCGCGCATGGGGATTCCGGCGCGGGCGGCGATGGCGGCACAGGCTTCCCTGTATTCTGGATCGTAAGGATGGTTGAGGCTGGGAAAGCGTTCGCCCAGGCTTTCGTCATTTTCTCCGATAAGGGGGTTGCCGCCCATGAAGTTGATGTGGTCCTTCAGCATTACGATCGAACCGGGGCTGAGTTCTTCCCGCAGGCTGCCGGAGGCGTTGGTAACGATCAGGGTTTCGATTCCCAGGCAGGCCAGCACCCGCGTGGGAAAGACCACTGTGGAAAGCGGATGGCCTTCGTAATGATGGAAACGGCCTTGCAGATAGAGCACTTTTTGTCCGCCGAGTTCGCCCAGGATCAGGTTTCCCTTGTGCGAAGGGGCGGTGCTGCTGGCGAATCCGGGTATTTCGGCATAGGGAATCTGAACCAGGATTCTTCCCTTTTCGGCGATGCCGTTCAGCCCGGTGCCCAGGATCATGGCCACTTTCGGGACCTCTGGAAGGCGCTGCCTCAGCCATTCAGCGGTTTGCCGGTATGCCGCGCTCATGATAACTGGTTATCCTCAACCGGCGCTTTGGCGTTGGGCGCGATTTCTTCCTTGATCTGCTTGAAATCCGAATCCAGAATGTGTTCCGGCGGCTTGCTGAGCAGCGGGTCCTTGTCTATGCGGTCCTGAAAGGTTTTGAGCTCGCTCCTGAACTGCATCAGGAACTGGCGTTTCTGCTCCTTGAGCTGGATATATTGCTGTTCCAGCATGCCCAGATACTGCTTCGCTTCCTGGATGGCGCGCTTGGCCCTGAGTTCGGCCTCGTGGATGATGTTTTCGGCTTCCTTGCGGGCGTTGGAGATGATGTCAGCTTTGGTTTTCTCTGCGAAGACCAGAGTGCGGCTGATCAGCTCTTCGCGCCGTTTCAGCTCTTCAACCGCGTTTCCGGCCTGGACGGCTTCCTGCCTCACCTCAAGCTGAGCCAGTTCGCGGCGCTGCAATTCCTTTTCCTGCCGGTTCTGGTATTCCTCCACTTCCGCGGCCAGTTCCTCCAGGTATTCCTTAACTTCTTTCTTGCTATAGCCGAACAGGGAGCTCGAAAACTCCTGATGGCGTATGTCTGTGGGAAACAATGACATGAATCCTCCCAGGATTGAAATTCTATTTTATGATGCGGATCACGATGCCGATCAGGATGACAGCCACCACCGGCGAAAGGTCCACTCTCATGCGGGGCAGCACCTTGCGGATGGGAGACAGAACAGGTTCCGTGATCTTCACCAGCCACCTGTAGATGCCGCTGCTCTGGTCTTGCATGAACCAGCTCATCAGGGCGCGGATGATGATCAAAAGCGAGTAGAGGTCAAGCAGAGCCGCGATCACGCCAGCGAAACTGGAGGCGATTCTCATTCCAGCACCTCGTGGCAGTTGCGACAGCGCGCTTCGTAAGCCTCGGTGCTGCCTACCAGTATCTGTTCCCCTTTTTGCACCGTGCGTTGGGTGCGGTTTGCCGGATTGCCGCATTTAACGCAGATGGCCAGGACTTTGGTCACGTATTCCGCCACCGCCATAAGCTGCGGCATGCTGCCGAAGGGCTGGCCTTTGTAATCCTGGTCCAGTCCAGCCACGATCACCCGGTAACCCTTGTCCGCCAGATCATTGCAAACATCCACGATAGATTCGTCGAAAAACTGGGCTTCGTCGATGGCCACAATCTTTATCTCTTCCTTCAGATACTGGTGAATTTCCTCCGGCTGGCTGATAGGCACGGAGGGCGCCTGCATCTGGGAATGGGAAACGATGTTGGTGGCGTCATAGCGGTTGTCTATGGTGGGCTTGAACACCAATATGCCCTGCCGCGCGTATTCGGCCCGGCGGATGCGGCGGATCAGTTCCTCCGTTTTTCCGCTGAACATGCTTCCGCAGATAACTTCGATCCAGCCGGTCTTCTGATTAATGATGTTCACCATGACTCCTTAAATACATAAATTGACGAAGATGTCAGTAATGCCGGAGCCGGGTTTTTGTCAATCTCTAAAGTGTCTCAGGTTCCGAAAAGATGGTGCGCTATGATTCCCGCGGACACCGCCACGTTCAGCGACTCCATCCACTCTCCCATCTCGATGCGCAAGGTCCTGTCCGCCAAAGCCCTGAGCTCTTCTGAGAGGCCGTGTGCCTCGGAACCGAGCACGATCATGGTCGCCCTGTCGGCATTGGGGACAAAAGAACGCAAAGCCTCGCCTAAAGAAGCGTCGGTGAGCACCAGTTCCGCTTGGATAGAACGCAGTTGCTCCGCGTCCAGGATTTGGAACGGAACTTTGAACACGCTGCCTAGGGAGGCCCTGACCACTTTTGGCGAGGACACTTCCACGCAATCTGGCGACAGCAGCAAAGCGTCTATCCCGAAAGCGACGCAGAGCCTGAAGATGGTGCCCAGGTTGCCCGGGTCCTTGATTCCGTCGAGGTAAAAGGCCAGCTTGAATTCAATCTTACGCTCCCGCGGCAGGTCAAAAAGCGCCGCCACATCCTGCGGATGCTCGCTGTCACAGATCTTGCCAAGTTCCCAGTCACGCAGCACAAAGCTCGGAACGTCTGTCCAGACGGGGCTGGAATCCGCCAGACAATACTGCTCCAGCGGCTTGATGCCCCAATCCCGTAACTGCTTGAGCGTGCGCAGCCCCTCCACCACCACTTTGCCCTCGCTCAGGCGCTGTTTCTTTTGCTGCAATTTGCTCAGTTCCCGAATTCTGTTTTTACTGATTTCCGGCGCTGTCGTATTCAAATCTCCAATCTCCTCATTCTCAGTTAGCTACGCACTTATCCACAAAAGGAGTGGATTATCCACATTTTCTATCTTATTGTCAGGCAACCTGTTATCAAGCTGTCGCCGTCCGTCCACAAAGTTATCCACAGTTTATCCACAAAGCGCGCAAAACGGCATTTCTTATAGGATTGCGAGTTTCACGAGACATGACCTTTTACCAACTTTTAAGCTGAGGATGAAGATCCCCCTGCCCAGTTTGCGGAAATCAGGTTCCGCCGAGAGCAGCCAGATTCCTTCTCCGGGTTCCGTTTGCTCGAAACTCCGGCTCAAAACCTTTTGTCCGCGTGAGTTGAAAAGCTTCAGCTCCACCGTTCCGGTGCTCTCCTCCGGCAGATACCACTTCGCGGAGGCCAGAGACCTGTTCCGCACGGGGTTTGGCGCCACCAGCAGTTCCAGGCCTGGTTCCTCGTAATCATAAGCCACATACAGTGAATCGGATATAGCGCCCCAAGGATTCACGGCTTCGATCTCCAGCCAGCCCGGACCGCTGACCGGAACATAGACGAAGAAGGTTTTTTGCCCGAACTCCGGTTCAGCGAAGATGGCCTGGCTGCCTTCCACCCAGGGTCGGGGCTTCACAATATACCAAAGCGAATCAGGGTAGTCCGTCTGTTTCAGCTCCAGCCGCAGGTTGGATAGCAGCATGCCCTGGCTCACCAGCTCCGGAGAGGGCGGTTTTCCGTGTGGCCCAAAAACCCGGTGCAAGATTTGGAACCAGCGGTACCGGGTGAATTCCAGCTTGGCATAGCGGCGCCACAAACCGTCGTAATACTGCTGGGTGCGCGGAAACCAGATCGCGGCAGAACCTACATCGTGAAGGATGTTGAGGCTGCCGGAAGCCACCACACAGGCTTTCCATTTATCCTTCAGCGGGGCCAAACCTGGCTCCAATAAATCGTCCCAGGCCTCGTCCATCCTGAAAAGTAGTTCGCCCACATCGATGTCGTTGTAGCCGGTTCCCATTTCCCAGCATTTGGCCCGGATTGGCAGCATGGATGTCGGCCAGTAATGGGATTTGCTCAGGAAGAAATCCCGGAAGCCGCTGAAAAAGACGCCAAGAGAGGAGGTCCTGACCGCCGAACAGGTGATGGGATTGGTGAAGCCATACGGGTTTTGGATTCCGCCCGGGATGTAGGATTCCAGATATTTTTCCACGATCTGGCCGGCGATTTTTTCCACCCCTCCGTCCGCGAACAGAGGAACAATAGTCTGATAGGGAAATCCAGCCGCCGGCACCAGTTCTTCGGAAGCGATCACAATGTCTGCCGCTTGCCCCACCTCCGCCAATACCTCCAAACTCTGCATGCTGCAGGCGTCGAAGAGTAGGATATCCAGACGCGGAAGGCCGCTCAGGGCTTCTTTCAGTTCCCCATCAGACACGCTGATAAGCGATTGGGCACCCTCATCAGGGCAAATCCATTTTCCCTCGCCGGCTTTGAACCAGTTGTCCCCGTGCCCCCAAATCACCAGCATCCTGCGCTGGGAGGGATACTTCTGAAAACCCCAGTTGGCAAAGCTGGCCAGGGTTTGAGGGTCGCCGCTGTCGATGGTGCCGAGGCTTTCCAGCAGCGGAGAGGTGATGCTCGGCGAATTGTCCGGACGGATCTTTCTGCGCTGGCCACCAGGATAGCCTGAATCCGCGGGCATGTCTGTCTGAACGATCAGATTGAGGTTCGCCGGCAGGGACACTGATTCCATCGAATTGACATCTGCCACTGCGTTTTGCCAGAGGTTGTTGTCCGCAGCCATATAGACCAGCACGGTCCAGTCCGCGGCGCTGAGGGGAAACAGCAAAACGGACCACAGTGCCAGCAGCAGCAGCAAGCGTTTCACAGTTCCACCCCGCGTCCTTTCACTCAATAATTGTAATCCATTGCCTCTTCCAGGCCGTTCAGAACCCTCAAACCGCCCTGGCAGAGGGCTTCCATCTCCCGTTCGCCGGGATAGAGCTTGATCGGCGCGATGAATTCAACCCGGGAGCGTATCTGCTGCACTATGTATTCGTTATAGACCAGTCCGCCGCTAAAGAAAATGGCGTCCACCTTGCCTTTCAGCACGGTCGCGCAGGCCCCCACTTCCTTGGCCACCTGGTAGCACATGGCGTCCGTGATCAGTTTCGCTTTGGCGTCACCGGCCTGGATGCGTTCGTTCACCTCGATGCCGCTGTCCGTGCCCAGATAGGCCATCCAGCCCGCGGTCTTGGTAAGGTATTTGATCAGTTGGGAATGCGTGTATTTGCCGCTGTAAGCCAGTTCCAGCAAATCGCCGATGGGCAGGGCGCCAGCCCGCTGAGGAGAAAAAGGCCCCATGCCAAGCAGGGCGTTGTTCACGTCAGCAACACGGCCGTTTTTGATCGCCGCGATGGAAATCCCGCCGCCCATGTGCACGCCGATAAGGTTCACCTCATCCAGTTTTTTGCCCAGTTCCGCCGCCATCAAACGCGCGATGTAGCGAATGTTGAGGGCGTGCAGCAGGGATTTGCGCTCGATTTCCGGAATGCCGGAAACGCGCGCCAGATCGTCAAATTCGTCCACCACAACCGGGTCCACGATGAAACCGGGTATGTCCAATTCCTGGGAGATGGCGTCGGCAATGAAAGCGCCCAGCGCCGAAGCGTGGGTGCGGCCCCAGAGTGAAGGGTCGCGCAGGTCCCTTTTCATCGCGTCGTTGATCTTGAAAGTTCCGCCCGGAACGGGTTTCACCAGTCCGCCACGGCCCACCACGGCCGCCAGGTCATGCGGATCAATCTGGTTTTCCTGCATCGCCTCCAGCACCAGTTTCTTGCGAAACTCATACTGGTCGATTATGTTGGGATAGGGCTCAAGCTCAGCCGGATCGTGGCGCAGCGTTTTCTCAAAGACCGGCCTGTCGCCGTCATAAACAGCGATTTTCGTGGATGTGGAGCCGGGATTGATGGCAAGGATTAGCTGGGACATTTATCCTCCTGTCCTCTGTTTTTTGTTTTCTTGCAAGCTCTGGCATCAGCCTCCTTTTGTCAATCTTTTCCTTTGCCCTCCTGGCTAAAAACCTCAGTGTTACCCCATAGGTTCGAAAGAGAGCCTCATAATATGTATTGCTGTAGAAACCCGACAGGCCGTTTGCCCCTTCCAATTCACACCCCATTCACTTCCCGTTGACTTCCCGCCTTCCAAACGGGAACTCAGCGGGAGGCGAAAAGGAGGCACACCGGAAAGGGCAAATGGCGAGTCAAAGTATCAACCAGCAATAAGAGCCAGCCGATAATTTGGTTATTTACGTAAAACAAGCCCGGGATGATTTTTTATAGATAATCAGCTTAATTACTCATCCTCATGCAAGTTTGTAGATACAGAAAGGCGTCAGCGATGGCGGCGACCTACTCTTCCACACAGTTGCCCGTGCAGTACCATCGGCGCGAGCGGGCTTAACTGCTGTGTTCGGGATGGGAACAGGTGTGGCCCCGCTGCTATGACCACCAT
>Ga0208460_10000042_pt1 | contig 90971 bp, 62 predicted proteins | sample AD_STIC10_MetaG_FD_184436 | JGI IMG/M metagenome (GOLD analysis project Ga0208460, IMG submission 184436) | Active sludge microbial communities of municipal wastewater-treating anaerobic digesters from USA - AD_STIC10_MetaG (SPAdes) (version 2) | ecosystem: Engineered > Bioreactor > Anaerobic >... | reverse complement strand
AACCATGCGTCCATCATCGACGGCATCCGCTTGTGCAAGGCCGAACGCCGTCGCTATGCCAACAGCAACATGGGCGAACTGGAGCAACACCTCATCGAAAGCCAGGGAAGGCGCACGCGCCTGATCTCCACTGACGGCGTGTTCTCCATGGATGGCTATATTGCCAAGCTGGACGAGATCGTTGCGCTGAAGAAGAAGTACGACGCCATGCTGATGGTCGATGACTCGCACGCCACCGGTTTCGTCGGCCCGAACGGTCGCGGCTCCGCAGAGTTGCATGGCGTGATGAATGAAGTGGATGTCTATACCTCGACGCTGGGCAAGGCGCTGGGTGGCGGTTCCGGCGGCTTCACCACCGGGCGTCGCGAGATCATTGCCCTGCTGCGCCAGCGCTCGCGTCCCTACCTGTTTTCCAACACCCTGCCACCACCGCTGGTTGCAGCCAGCATCAAGGTCTTCGAGATCCTGTCGCGCTCCAATGAGCTGCGCGATCGCGTCGAAGCCAACGCCAGGCACTTCCGCGCGCGCATGAGTTCCGCCGGATTCGACCTGCGTCCAGGCAACCATCCCATCGTCCCGGTGATGCTGTACGACGCCAAGCTGGCGCAACGATTTGCCAGCGAGTTGCTCGAAGAAGGCGTGTATGTGATTGGCTTCTTCTATCCCGTGGTGCCGCAGGGCCAGGCACGCATCCGCACGCAGATCAGCGCTGCGCATTCCATTGCCCAGATCGACCGTGCCGTGGATGCCTTCATTCGGGTCGGCAAACGCCTTGGCGTGATTTAGGGCAACGCTGAAAATGCAGATTCCGTTCGTGGTGAGCCCGTCGAACCATGAGCGGAATCCGGGCATTGCATACACATCCTTCATGCCGATCAGAATGAACGGGACTTGTTCAGCGTTGCCTTGAAAGAGCAATTTGCCAGGCGCTTTGCCTGTTCGACGCACTGCCTTGGCCTTGCCTGCTCCACGTGTCGTCATATAACATACGTTATAACGTCGAAACGTCGAGATTCGCCATGAAACTCAAGATCACCACCATCGGCAACTCCGCTGGCGTCATCCTGCCCAAGGAATTGCTGGCCCGACTGCGCCTGGAAAAGGGCGATGAACTGCTGGCGCTGGAAACACCGGATGGCATTCGTTTGACGACCTTTGACGCCCAGCTGGCGGCTGAAATGGAAGTCGCCGAACAGGTCATGCGCAAGCGCCGCGCCCTGCTCAACAAACTTGCCCAATAGGTGCCACGCGATGATTCGTTGGATCAGCAAGGCGCTGATTATCGCCATCCACGAGCGTCAGCTCGCCGAGCATGGTGGTATCGAGGGCCTTCGGGACGAAACCTTGCTCGCCTCCGCACTGGCACGCCCGCAGCAGCGGCACGCCTACGCTGATCCCGCGCCTGACCTGGCCGAGTTGGCGGCAAGCCTGGCGTATGGACTGGCACGCAATCACCCATTCGCAGATGGAAACAAGCGAACTGCAGCAGTCGCATGCGAAACCTTTCTGCTGCTCAATGGCGTCACCCTCGACGCCGATGATGTTGCCTTGTACCCAATATACATCGGCCTTGCCGAAGGCAGCCTCGGCGAATCCGAGTTTGCCGACTGGATTCGGCAACACCTCGCGCCCAAGGACAATGCCGTGCAGGAGTCCACTGCCGGTTATCAACGGAAGGCTGAACGCTAGTCGCATTCAATCGATGCAGAAGTTGGCTTGCGGTCTAGCCAGACCAGGATTCACGGACTGGCGGAGGGCGCGGCAAGCGCCTGGACTTCCCTTGCATCAAGTTCACGCCATTGCCCCTTGGCTAGATCACCCAATTGCAGCGAACCGATGGATACGCGAATCAGGCGCAGCACTTCAACATCGAACGCAGCCAACAGACGGCGGATATGGCGGTTGCGGCCTTCATCCAGGGTAATTTCCAGCCAGGTATTCTTTTCACCGCGACGAAGTTCGCGCACTGCCTTGGCCAATAGCCGCTCGCCGGCAAGCTCGACACCTGCGCACAGGGTTTCGTACAGATTCGTATCCGGCAGGCAAGCAACCTGGACGTGGTAACACTTGTCCACGCCGCTGTTGGCCGCACTGACACGCGCTGCCCATGCACTGTCATTGCTGAACAACAGCAGGCCCTCGCTGGCCTTGTCCAGGCGCCCGACCGGCGCGATCCACGGCATTCCGGCCGCTGCAAAACAGGCGTAAACCGTATCGCGATCTTTTTCGTCCGAGGTCGTTGTCACCAGTCCGCGCGGCTTGTTGAGCATCAGGTAGCGCCGCGCAACCGGGCCGCCATCGATGTTGCCAATCTCGATGTGCGCGTCGGTGCGGGTACGCTGTTCGGGATCACGAACGACCGCGCCATCCACGCGCACATCACCCGAGCGCACCAGCGCGGCGGCTTGCGTTCGAGAACAGATTCCGCGTTTGCTGATGATCCGCGCCAGACCGTGGCTTGCCGTTTCGGCAGCCACCCGACTCCCTGAAGGCCTGGATCGTATGGTCGTGCGTCGCACCTTTCCATCCCCCAAGGAAACTCTGAACAAGTACGGAACTCATTCGTCGCGAGCAAGCTCGCTCCCACAAAATCAAGCAATGGTGGGAGCGAGCTTGCCCGCGACAATACTTGTTCGGACCTTCCCTAAATGCAAACAGGGTGCCGAAGCACCCTGTCTGGTCCTGCGAACCGCGTCGTTCACGGCCGCCGCGCGAGTTCCGGATCGTCCTTGGACTTCGGCATCAGGTCCTGCTTGGACACACCCAGCAGCAACAACACCGGGTTGGCAAAGAAGACCGAGGACGCAATGCCGATGGCGATACCAATCAGCATGATCAGGCCGAAATTCTCCAGCGCGGCGCCACCGAGGAAGTACAGGGTACCCACGGCAAGCGCCGTGGTTACGCCGGTCATGATGGTGCGCGACATGGTCGAGTTGATCGAGCGGTTGAGGATTTCCGCGGGCTCACCCTTGCGCGAGGAACGGAAGATTTCACGCACGCGGTCGAACACCACGATCTTGTCGTTGATCGAGTAACCCACAACCGACAGCACGGCCGCCAACGCGGGCAAGTCGAACTCGCGCCCGGTCAAGGCGAAGGCCGCCACCGTGAGCAGGGTATCGTGGACTTCCGAGGCCACCGCGGACACGGCAAAGCGCCATTCGAAGCGGATCCAGAGGTAGATCGAGATGCCGGCAATCACGAAAATGACGGCCACCAGGCCATCACTGCGCAGTTCCTCGCCAATCTGCGGCCCGACAAATTCACTGCTCTTGACCTTGGCGTCGACACGTTTTGCCTGCAGGGCCTTGAGTACCTCGACCGCGATCTTGTCATTGGCAACGTTGCTGGCTTCCTCGGTCTTGCTGGATGCTTCTTCCTCGGAAACGATGCGGATGGCGAAATCGTTGGTGCCGCCAAAGGTCTGCACGACCGCGTTGTCGAAGCCGCCCGCCGTCAAGGCCGCACGCACTTCCGCCACATCCACCGCCTTCTCGTAGGACACCTCGATGTTGGCGCCGCCGGTGAAGTCGAGGCCGTAGTCGAGGCCACGCATGAAGATGATGGCCGCGGAGATCACCATGAGAATGGCCGAGATCGCAAGGCTGACCTTGCGCCAGCGCATGAAATCGATATTGCTGTTCGGATTGAAAAGTTCCATGGATGGTTTCCCGAGATCAGACCGGCAGCGACTTGAGCTTGGACGAGCGTCCAAACACCAGCGCGACAAGTGAGTGGGTGCCGGTGACCGACGTGAACATCGAGGTGAGGATGCCGATGGTCAGGGTGATGGCAAATCCGCGGATCGGGCCGGAACCGAAGGTCATCAGGCCGAAGGCGGCGATAAGGTGGGTCACGTTGGCGTCGAGAATGGTCGCCCATGCCTTCTCGTAACCGGCGCGGATCGCCGCTTGCGGAGTGATGCCATTGCGCAATTCCTCACGGATGCGCTCGCAGATCAGCACGTTGGCGTCGATGGCCATGCCCAGGGTCAGCACGATGCCGGCAATGCCCGGCAGGGTGAGCGTTGCCTGGAACACGCTGAGGATGGCCACCAGCAGGATCAGGTTCATCAGCAGGGCAACGTCGGCGATCAATCCGAACACCTTGTAGTACAAGGCGACGAAAACCACGACCAGGGCCAGGCCAACAAGTACGGCGGTGACGCCCTTGCTGATGTTGTCAGCGCCCAGGGTGGATCCGATCACTCGCTCCTGCACGATGTCGACGGGAGCTGCCAGCGAACCGGAGCGAAGCATCAGGGCCAGGTCGGACGCACCCTTCATGCTTTCGAGACCGGTGGTCTGGAAGCGGTTGGAGAACACGCCGCGGATGGTGGCAAGATTGATGATTTCCTCGGTGATCTTCGCGCTGCGCACTTCCTTGCCGTCGACGATGCGCACTTCCGGGGTGCGTTCGACCAGCACCACGGCCATGCCCTTGCCGACATTCTGCGTGGTGAAATCCAGCATCTTGCGCGCGCCGGTGGAATTGAGCACCACGGAGACGGCCGGTGTTCCGGTCTGCTCATCAACAGCGCTGGACGCATCCACCAGTTCATCGCCGGTGACAATCACCTTCTTCTTGAGTACGGCCGGCGAGCCGTCCTTCCAGTAATAGATGCGCGAATCCGGCGGCACCGAGCCCGTTCGCACGGCTTCGGCGACATTGGTGTTTTCATCGACGGCGCGGTACTCGAGGGTGGCCGTTGCACCAAGCAGCTTCTTGGCCTCGGCGGTGTCCTGCACGCCGGGTAGTTCGACCACGATGCGATCGCTGCCCTGCTGCACAATGACCGGCTCGGCCACGCCCAGCGAGTTGATTCGATTGCGCAAGGTGGCGACGTTCTGCTTGATGGTCTGGTCGGCAATCGCCTTGATGCGCTCCGGCTTGACCGTGACGTTCAGGGTGGGTTGGTCGCCAATCGAGGGACCATCGATCACGTTGAGATCAAGCAGGTCACGCGCAATCGCCGCGGCGATGGCGTCGCGATCGGCATCGTTGGCTGCCTGCACGATCAGGCCCTGGGCCGCGCGCGAAACCTTGGCGTTGCGGATTTCGCGATCGCGGATCAATGAACGGATGTCGTCCACGTAACGCTGCTCCTGGGCATCCAGTACGCTCTTCTGGTCCACCTGCATGAGGAAGTGCACACCGCCCTGCAAGTCGAGGCCCAGCGGCATCGAGTTGGCGCCAATCATGCGCATCCATTGCGGAACGGTGGATGCCAGGTTGAGCGCCACCGTGTACTTGTCGCCAAGGTCGGTGCGCAGGGCGCTGGCCGCCGCCAGCTGCGAATCGGTGTTGGGGAAGCCCACCTGCAGGCGTTCGTCCTTGATCTCGACGCCGCCGAAGCTGATCTTGCGCTCCTGCATCGCCTGCAAGGCGCGTTCCTTGAGCGCTTCATCGATGAGGGCGCCCTTGTTGGCAATCACCTGCACCGCGGGTTGTTTCTGGAACAGCGAGGGCACCGCATACAGGATGCCCAGCACGGTCACCAGGGCAACCAGAAGGTGTTTCCAGCGTGGATAATCATTCATTCGTGCAAATCCGGTTCTAGCCAGTTACCGATCAATCTTGAGTGGGCGCGCTTGGCACCCGAATAGCCAGCCTGCATTCACCAGGTCACCAGGGCAAACCGCCAGGCGATGGTCCGGAAAACGCTGCGGGCGGAACCCGCAAAACTCAAGCCTGCTTGATGGTGCCCTTGGGCAGCACTGCGGTGATTGCGTTCTTCTGGATCTTCACGCTGACCTTGTCGGCAATTTCCACAGTGACGAAGGAGTCTGCGATGTCCTCGATGCGACCGAGCAGACCGCCGTTGGTCAGCACCTCGTCACCCTTGGCCAGCGCCGCGATCATGGCGCGCGCTTCCTTGGCCCGTTTCATCTGCGGGCGAATCAACATGAAGTAGAAGATGCCGAAGATGATGATCAACGGCAGGAAGCTCATCAGGGGATTCGGGGCGGCTGCGCCGGGGGCGGCCTGCGCATAGGCGGAACTGATCAGAAAATCCATTGTTGCTCCAACAGGTTGCGAAGCCCGGAGCAAACGCCCGGACACGAAAAAGGTCGCGGATTATGCCACGCTGGCCGAGCTGGCGCACGGAATCCGGGGCGATCCTGCGCCTCGGCCAATCGGCCCGGTTGCTGCGCATCCTTATTCCGACCGCCGCGCCAAAGCCTCCGAATGTGACCGCTGGCACAGCGTCCGCTGCCGGACTGCATGTGAATCCGGGGAGTAGACTCGCAACCAAGGAGCAGTCCGCGATGACGACGCAACCGCCCCAGGATTCGACCGACGCCTCACCCACCGATGCGTTGTTCTCGCAGGTCTATGATCGCCTCAAGGCCATGGCCGGCAAGCGCCTGGCCGGGCAGGCCCGCGAGACGCTGGATACCACCGCGCTGGTCCACGAGTTGTACCTTCGGCTCGGTTCCAATCCGCGCCTCGGCTTCGCCCATCCCAACCAGTTCTTCACCTACGCTGCCAGGGCCATGCGCCACCTGCTGGCGGATCGGGCCCGGGATCGCAAGCGACAGCGCGCAGGCGGCGACTGGATCCAGATCACCCTGACCGGAAGCGACAGCCGCCTGGCCCTGGACAGCGCGGAACAGGCACTGCAACTGGAAGACGCCCTGCAACGGTTGGCGAATTCGGATGCGCGCGCCGCACAGGTGGTTGAGCTGGCCTGGTTTGCGGGCTTGAGTCAGGACCAGATCAGCGAAACCCTGGGGGTCGCACGCAGCACGATAGCCCGTGACTGGCGTTTTGCGCGCGCGTTTCTCAAGGATCAGCTTGGGCAATGACACAACAACACTGATTTCGGCGTTTCCCGGATCCGACATGTCTTCGAGCATCCCGACCATTCGCGAACTCTTCGAGGCAGCCATCGCGCTGGACGCGCCTGCGCGCGCGGAGTTTCTTGAGCAGCACTGCCCTGACCCGGAGCGCCGCGCACAGGTCGAAGCCTTGATTGCGGCCGATGAAGACGCCGGCGAGCCGCTACAGACAGGCGCCATTGATCGCATGGCCAGTGCAATGGGACCCACGCGTCTCCGACCATCGTTGCCTGCCGGCAGTCGTGTCGGACCGTTTGAATTGCAGGAAGTCATCGGCGAAGGCGGCTCGTCAACCGTGTTCCACGCCGTCCGCGAAGTCGAGGGCGTCACCCAGCATGTCGCCCTGAAGTTGATGCGGTGCAGCCTGTACAGCCCTGATGCGCAGCGCGCGTTTCGGCGCGAACAACATGCCCTGATCCAGCTGCGGCATCCCAACATCGCGCGCATGATCGAAGGTGGCGTCAACGAATCCGGCTTGCCCTACATTGCATTGGAACTCGTCGTCGGCAGCACCATCACCGATTACGTGCGCACCCACCAACTCGGCTTGCGCCGGCGTCTGCACCTGTTCTCCGTGGTTTGCCTCGCCGTTGAAGCCGCGCATCGCGCATTGATCGTGCATCGTGACCTCAAGCCCTCCAACGTCCTGGTCACGGAGGACGGCGAAGTCAAGCTGCTCGACTTCGGCATTGCCAAGTTGCTGGCGGAAGATGGCGAGGGCTCGCACACGCAAATGCCGGCGTTCACTCCGGCCTATGCCGCCCCGGAGCAACAGAGCGGCGGCCCGACCACCACGGCCACCGATGTCTACGCGCTGGGCGTGCTGCTTGGGGAAATCGTTACCGGGGAACGCGTCAACGACGGCAGTGGACGCACGCCATCGAGCCGGATCAGTGCGCCATCGGGTTCCGCAAGACCGGTTGCGCTGCACCACGTCACGCGCAAGCAGGTTCGAGGTGATCTTGATGCGATCATCCTCAAGGCGTTGGAGGCTGATCCCTTGCGGCGCTATGCCTCGGCCGGTCGTCTGGCCGAGGACATCGAACGTCTGCTCTGCAGCCAGCCAGTCAGTGCACAACCCCCTTCCCGCTGGTATCGCGCCCACAAGTTCATGCTGCGGCACAAGGGCGGCGTGGCGACGACAGTCGCCTTCCTGCTGGCGATTCTCGCTGCCTTGGGCCTGGCCTTGTGGCAGGCGCGCCTCGCACGCGAACAGACTGTGCTTGCCGAACAGGCCTCCAGTCGTGCCAAAACCACGCTCGCCTTCATCGTCAACGTGCTGCAAACGGCCAGCGCCGACCTGCCCAAGGACCAGCGGCCGACGCCCGAAGCGCTGGTCAGGGAAGCCGCGAAAAATGCGCGCGACGATCCCGAGCTTGACCCGCTGGTGCGCGCACAGCTGTTCACCACGCTGGCGGAAATCGCACGCAGCAATGGTGAAAACCGGCAAGCCGAACTACTCATCGACGAAGCGATTGAGGGCTTGCATGAGCAAGGCAGCAGCCCTTCGTCCCCGGAATGGATCGCCGCCCTGGTCAGCAAGGGCAATCTACTGCATGACACGGACCGCACCGCCGAGGCCGACCAGCTGATGCTGGGCCTGCTGCCCGCACTTGAGGGTGTTGACACCGAAGGCGCGGTTTCGGCGTTGATGCTGTACTCGGCAACGCGCGCCTATGCCGAGGACACGGATCGTGCAGTCGAGTTCGGCACCCGGGCCCTGCAAAAGGCGCAACGGGTTTTTGGCGTGGATTCGTTGAACGCGGTGTACACCGCGATGTACGTCGGCCTTCTGGCCAACAAGCTCAAGCACTATGTCGAGGGCGAGAGCATCCTCAGCGATGTCGTTGCGCGCTGGCGTCGCCTTGGCCTGCCGCGCAACGAAGTGCTGGCACGCTGCCTGTTTCACCTTGCCAAGGCCAGGCACAAGATCGGAAAAGCTGCGGGCGTCGAAACACTTTACCGGGAAGGCATCGCCTTGATGCGCAGCGTCGGCGACGAGTCCTTCTACAAGATTTCCATGGGACTGCGCGGCCTGGCCGATTTCCAGATCGACATGGAAAAGTTTGCCGAAGCGAAGGCCGTGCTTGACGAGGCCGGCAAGATCTCCGGCAAGGTTGGCGAAGACAGTTCCGAGGTTGCATTGACCCGGCTGTTGCAGGCTCGCTGGCATGAGGAGCGCAACGAGTGGGCTGAGGCGGAGCGCACCTACCGCTCAGCGCACGCTGCGCTTGCGAAGAACGCTGACCAGGGCGCGACCGATGCCGAGTTCAGTCGGGTCAAGCTGGACTGGTCGCGCGCATTGATCGAACTGGGTCGCCTGGACGAAGCGACCACCCTGCTTGCCCACTCAAAAATTGCCCTTGGCGAAAGCTCGGGCAGCAACGACATCGCCAGCCCTGATTTCCACTGCATCTCGGGGGAACTGGACATGGCGAACAACCGCTTTGAGTCGGCCGTGGCCAATCTGGATCGCGGCCTGGACCTGTTCGCCAAACTCGATGTAGCAGTCCCTTCCAGCGAAATCCGTTGTCGCAGATCGCGCGTGAATGCACTGCTTGCCCTCAACCGCGCGCACGACGCCCGCCTGGAAGCGGCAAAGGCATTCACCCTTCAACAGGAAGCCAGTCCGCAGGCCAAAGGGAAACTCGCCGGCCTGTTGGCCCTGCGCGCGCGCGCCGAGCAGGCCGATGCGGACCCCAGCGCAGCCGCTGCCAGTATCGAGCAAGCGCGACTGCTCGCTGCGCCCGTGGAACTGCTGTCGACCGCAGATCGCACCACCCTCGAGCTTTAGGGAAACTCTGATTTTGTTCGTCACTCCGGCGAGGCGCTTTACAACAGCCGAATGGCTGGTCAAGCCGGAACCCATCTTGATCTTGGACCAATGGAATCAAGGTCAAAATGGACCCCGGCGTATGCCGGGGTGACGAAATTTTGGTTGATCAGGGTTTCCTTGGGGAAACTCTGAACAAGTACGGAACTCATTCGTCGCGAGCAAGCTCGCTCCCACAAGATCAAGCAATGGTGGAAGCGAGCTTGCTCGCGACAATACGATGAGCCACAAAATCAAGCAATGGTGGGAGCGAGCTTGCTCGCGACAATACGATGAGCCACAAAATCAAGCAGTGGTGGGAGCGAGCTTGCTCGCGACAATACGATGAGCCACAAAATCAAGCAGTGGTGGGAGCGAGCTTGCTCGCGACAATATTTGTTCAGACCTTCCTATGTTTTCGTCGTTCCCGCGAAGGCGGACTGCGCAGGTCCGGATATCGCTTCGCGATTCCGGGATGACGAGCAAAGTCAGAGTTTCCCCAGGAGCCTGCGCGGCAGAATGAATTCGAAGCGAAACGACGCTGACGCGATTCAGTGGATCAATCGGAGGGTGCGCATAGCGGGCTCTATGCAATCCTGACGATCGATCCAATCAATCGATGGCAGCGGCGTTGCAGCCGGATGGCTTCTGCCGCGCAGGCTCCTAGAGCCACTTCGCCCTGCGCAACAGCCAGAACAAGCCGCCACACACGAGTGCCGTGAATCCGATGATCGCGGGATAACCCCAGGCCTTGTCCAGTTCCGGCATGTGGGCGAAGTTCATGCCATACCAGCTGGTCAGCAAGGTGGGTGCAGCCAGCAGTGCAGCCCAGCCGGCCAGGCGCTTGACCACTTCGCCTTGGGCGACGGTAACCAGTGACAGGTTGACGCTGAGGGCCGCAGTCAGCATTTCGCGCATGGTGTCCGTGGACTCATTGATGCGCGCAGCGTGATCGTAGACATCGCGGAAGTAGGGCCGCACTTCATCGCGGATCAGACCCGGGAACATGCGGGTGAGTTGGTTGAGGATGTCCTGCAGTGGGCCAATCGCCAGGCGCAGGGTGACCAGTTCCTTCTTCAGGTTGTACAAGCGGCGGATGGTTTCGCGCTTGAAAGTGTCTTCGAAGATGTCTTCCTCCAGCTCCTGCAGGTCTTCCTTGAAGCTGCGCACGATCGGCATGAAATTGTCGACGATGAAGTCGAGCACCGAATACAACGCATAGCTCGAACCGAAGCTGAGCATGTCCGGCGACTGCTCGCAGCTGCGGCGCGCCGGCGCATACGACAGCGATGCCCCATGGCGCACGGTGACCAGATAACGCTTGCCGAGGAAGATGTGGGTTTCGCCGAACTCGATGCTCCCTGAAACCACTTGCGCGGTTTGCGCCACGATGAACAGCGAATCGCCGTAGGCTTCGATCTTCGGCCGCTGGTGCGCATTGTGTGCATCTTCGATGGCCAGGTCGTGCAGGCAGAACTCTTCCTGCAATTTCTCAAGCAGGTCTTCATCCGGCTCCACCAGGCCAACCCAGACGAAGGTATCCGGCTTGGCCAGCACGTCGCTGATCTCGTCAAGCGAGATATCGCCGATACGCGTGCCATCCACGTGGTAGGCCACGCAGTTGGCCACCATGGGGACGGGATCGGCTGCGGTTGATCGGGTTGCGAGCATGGAGGTGGCCTCGTTCGGTGCTGCGCATGATGCTCGCGCGGGGTCGCGGCAGCAATGTCCCTTTGACCCTCGGCGAGCACTCGACCACTCCTGCGAAAGCATGCTTCTGATTGATGCTTGTGGATTACTCGGCCTTGTCGGACACCGTCCAGCGCTGCAACCACGCATTCACCGTGTTGTGCCATTGCACGCTGTTGTGCGGCTTCAGCACCCAATGGTTTTCATCCTGGAATACCAGTAGTTCACTCGGGATGCCGCGCCGCTGCGCGGCATTGAATGCGGCCAGACCCTGCACGGTCGGAATGCGGAAATCCTTGTCACCCTGCACGATCAGCATGGGAACCTTCCAGTTCTTGACGAAATTCACCGGATTGAACTTTTCGTAGGCATCCGGGTTGTCGTAAACGGTGCCACCGTTTTCCCACTCGGTGAACCAAAGCTCTTCGGTCTCATAGCCCATGGCGCGCGTGTCGAATACACCGTCGTGGGAAACCAGGCATTTCCACGGCTCGTTCCAGTTGCCGGCGATCCAGTTGATCATGTAGCCGCCATAGGACGCGCCCAACGCGCAGGCGCGCTCGCCATCGAGGAACGGATATTTCTTGAGCGCAGCGGCCCAACCGAGTTTCAGATCCTCCAGCGGTTTGCCGCCCCAGTCCTGGGCAATGGAATCGGTGAAGGCCTGGCCGTAGCCGGTGGAGCCGTGGAAGTTGATGGTGACCACCGCAAAGCCTTGTCCGGCATAGGTCTGCGGATTCCAGCGGTAGTGGAAATCATTGCCCATGGCATTTTCCGGGCCGCCGTGGATGATGAAGGCCACCGGGTAGCTGCGCCCGGACCGGAAGCCCACGGGTTTCACCACATAGCCCTGCACGGTGGCGCCTTCGGCTCCGGTGAAGGTGAAGAATTCGTACTCGCCGGTGCGTATTTCTTTCATGCGCGCGGCATTGAACTGGCTGATCTGACGCAGACCACCGCCGCGCAGGTCGCTGCGGTACAGATCGGCCGGACGGCGCAGGTCATTGCGTGAGACCAGCAAGGATTTGGCACCCACGTCGAACCCACTGACCTGGCCACCGCTGACGATGCGCTGCACTTTCCCGTTGGCAACACTGATCGCGAACAAGGGATGCTGGCCGTTGTCGTCGGTGGTGGTGTACAGCGTCTTGCCATCGACCGACTCCTTGAGCGGGCCGGCGGAACGATCCCAGTCACCGGCGACCTCACGCGTCTCGCCGGTGTCCAGGTGCATGGCCTTGATCGCGAAACGGTCGCTCTCCATACCGGGCCGCGCCATGGCCAAGTAGTAGAGGGTCTTGCCATCGCGCGAAGGCAGCGGATAGGCATCCCAGGCGGGGTTGGATGCCGTCAGGTTTTTCGGCTCGGCTGATCCATCCGACGGAACCGCATAGATGTCGAAATTGGTGGACCAGGGTTCACCCGCGCTGAGGTTGCGTACGCTGAAGTAGATCGTCGATCCGTCCGGCGAGAATGCATATTCACTGGCATCGCCAAACGGCTTGGAGGGGATGTCGCCATTGATGCCCTTGCTGAGCAGGCGCGGTTCACCCAGGGTGCCATCCTCGTCGAGCGCCGCAATCATCAACTGCGAACGGCGACCGTCCATCCAACTGTCCCAGTGGCGCACGAAGCCTTCCGTGTACAGCATGCCGCTGGCCTTGTCGGCTTCCATTGCATCGAGGCGCTGCTTCGTGCAGGCAATGGGTGCGGCATCGCCGGCGCAGTCGACGAACAGTTCCACCGAGAACGCCACGGCCTTTCCATCGGGCGACAGCTTGTAGTTGCCGATATCGAGGGCAAAGCCGCCGACCAATTGTTCTTCACCACCGGCCGCATCCACTCGCCAAAGCTGCGACACATCGTCGCGACTGGCAAGGAAATAGACGCTCTTGCCATCCACCGACCAACTCGGGCTGGAAGCACTGATGGCAGCATCGGTGAGGCGCGTCGGCTTGCCGCCGGCCATGGGAACGGTCCAGATGCTGGTGCGGCCCTTGTTGGCCTCATAGTCGGTTTGCCGCAGCTGCACGGCAACCGTGCGCTCGTCCGGTGACAACACCTGGTCGCCAACCCGGTCCAGCATGACCAGATCCATGACATTGAACGGATGCGGCGCAGCCGCAGCGGTTCCAGCAAGTCCCAACACCAGTGGCGCGATCAAATTTCTCATGGCAAGTGATTCCCGGATGCGAGCCATCGATCTTAATTCCGGCGGGCATGCAGGAAAAGCGGCAAGGGTCGCATTGTTGTCGCTTCCCGAGGTCGCACCGGGTCGAAAGTCATGCAGGCCGAAGCAGCCTGCCCTGCTACCATCAAAAGGCTCTCCGGACCGAGGACTCCCCCCAATGAAACGATTGCTCGTTACTTGCGTGTTGCTCGCCCTGCCGCTGGCGGCAGTGGCCCACGATGGCCCCCATTTCGACGCCAAGCGTCTTGCCGAGGAAGTGAAAGCGCTTTCCTCGGATGCGTTTGAAGGTCGCGGACCGGCAACGGCCGGCGAAACCAAAACCATCGATTACGTGGTGGCCAAGCTGAAGGAAGCCGGAGCGAGTCCGGGCGGCGATCTCAAGGATGGCAAGCGCCTGTGGACCCAGGCCGTGCCGCTGCTGCGCTCCAGCATCAAGGGCACGCCATCGCTTTCAATCGCAATCGACGGCAAACCCATGGCACTCACCCAGGGCGAGCAGATCAGCGTACGCGCTGCCATGGATGGATCGAAGCAGGTCAAGCTCGACAAGGTCCCACTGGTGTTCGTCGGCTACGGCGTTAATGCGCCGGAGCGCAACTGGAACGACTACGCCGACGTGGACATGAAGGGCAAGATCGCCATCGCCCTGATCAACGATCCGGATTTTGAAACCGGCACGGGGGATTTCGGTGGCAAGGCCATGACCTACTACGGCCGCTGGACCTACAAGTTCGAGGAAGCCGCTCGCCAGGGCGCAGCCGGACTCCTTGTCGTGCACGAAACCGCCCCTGCCTCCTACGGCTGGGCCACGGTGAAGAATTCCAACACCAACACCATGTTCGACGTGGTGCGCGAAGACGCAAGATCCGTGCATCCACAGGTCGAAGCCTGGATCCAGCGTGACCTCGCGGTGGATTTGTTCAAGCAGGCCGGCCTTGATTTCGACGCCCTCAAGAAACAGGCCCAGCAGCGCGGCTTCAAGGCAGTGGCGCTCAAGAATGAATCCTTCAGCGCCGACTACGCCGTGGATGCCGAGGTGATCACGTCGCAGAATATCGTCGGCCGCATCGAGGGCAGCAAGTACCCGGACGAGACGGTGATCTACAGCGCACACTGGGATCATCTTGGCATGGGCCAGGCGGATGCCGAAGGCGACACCATCTACAACGGAGCCGTGGACAACGCGACCGGCACCGCGGCACTGATCGAGATGGCGCGCGCCTATGCGCATGCACCGAAGCCACAGCGCTCGGTGGTGTTCCTCGCCGTCACTGCCGAGGAGAAGGGCCTGCTCGGTTCGGAGTACTACGCATCCAAGCCGCTGTACCCGCTGGCCACCACGGTGGCGGTGATCAACACCGACGCACTGGACCCCACTGGCGTGGCGCGCAATTTCACCACTTCAGGCAGCGCCAAATCGGACCTGCTTGATGCGCTGATCGCGATCGGCAAGGCCAACGGCATGGCCTATGTCACCGACCCGCATCCGGAAGCCGGACATTTCTTCCGCTCCGATCATTTCGGCTTTGCCAAGCGCGGCGTCCCGGCGCTCTCCTACGGCTCGGGCAACGATCTGGTTGAAGGCGGCATTGAAGCCGGGGAAGCCGCTGGAAAGGACTATGTGGAAAAGCGTTACCACCAACCGGCCGACGAGTTCGAGGAAAGCTGGACCTTTGCCGGCATGGTCCACGACCTGCCGATGCTTTATCAATTGGGCAGCGAGCTCGCCAATTCACGCGGCTGGCCGCAATGGGGCACCGATTCCGAGTTCCGCGGCATCCGCGAGGCGAGTGCCGCCGAGCGCAAGTGACCCTCGACGTCGACTGCGAGGAGCGAAAAGGGTAGAGCCGAGCTTGCTCGGCTGCCCCGATGGATACTGCAATGAGCGGAGCAAGCTCCGCTCTAAAAGTTCCTGGGGAAGGTCCGAACAAGTATTGTCGCGAGCAAGCTCGCTCCCACCATTGCTTGATTTTGTGGGAGCGAGCTTGCTCGCGACGAATGAGTTCCGTGTTTGTTCAGAGTTTCCGTAGGAAAACCCTGATTTTGTTCGTCATTCCGGCGAGGCGCTTTACAACAGCCGAATGGCTGGTCAAGCCGGAACCCAACTTGATCTTGTTCCAATGGAATCAAGGGCAAAATGGACCCCGGCGTATGCCGGGGTGACGAAAATTGTGGCTGACCAGAGTTTCCCTTGGTGGATTTCCGCAACCTGTTGGATCCGCCTCTGGTCGGCAGACGGCGAATGCCAATACCGTTACGATCCGCAGTTTCGACCCTGGGGCACCCACATGAATCGTCGATTTTTCCGCACAGGTCTTGGCGTGGCATTGCTTGCCGCGGGTTTCGGTCACTGTGCCAGCGCAAGCGAAGGCGCCTGGCTGCGTATCGAATCCTCGCGGGCGGACCTTTCCCGCATTACCGCCCTGCCAGGCGAAACCATCGACTACGGGCGGTTCCAGTGGATTGCTGCGGCTGCCGTGAATGAAGCCGCGCTGCACTCTGCCGGCATCCGCACAACGCGCATCGAGTCGCCCTTCGTCCTTGACCTCGGCGGCCAACGCTTCGATCCGCTGCTGGATACGGTCCAAACCCAAGCGCCGACCTCGAATGCAAGCGGTCAAGCTGATTGGCAACTGATCCAGTTCTGGGGACCGGTCAAACCGGAATGGTTGTTGCATATGCGCGCAGCCGGCGTCGTTCCGGCGCAGTACATCCATCCGTTCACCTATGTGGTCTGGTCCGACGCGACCGCGCTCGCACGCGCGGCATCGCACGCCGAAGTACGCTGGAGTGGAAGCTTCGCCACCGAGTTCCGCTTGCCGGCTACCCAACGGCACCTCTCCCCTGCCCTGCGCCGGACCATGGCCTTGGTCAGTCGTCATCGCGATACCCATGCCTTGCAGGCAGATTTCAGCGCGCTGGGTGCACAACTTGTCAGTTCCACCCCGCTGGACGAAAACTTCTCGGTGATCGAACTTGCCGTTCCGGGCAGCCGTTATTTCGAGCTTGCCGCGCTGCCTGGCATGTACAGCGTGCAGGCCATCCAGTCCGGCGGCGGCCCGCGCGGCGAAATGAGCAACCAGTCCATCGTCGGCGGCTACGATCCCGCCCCACCCAACACCATCATTCCCGGCTACCAGACCTGGCTCGACAGCCTGGGTTTTGATGGCAACGGCGTGGTGGTATCGGTGGTCGATGGCGGCATCCGCACCACGCACCTGGATGTGGCTTCGCGCATGCTCGCCTGCGTGCCTTCCGGAGCCAGCCCAACCAGTTGCACCAGCAGCATCGACAGCCATGGAACCCATGTTGCCGCCGCCATTGCCGGAACCGGCGCCAGCGGCATCCTGCTCAATGGACTGTTGCGCGGCCAGGGCGTCGCGCCCGGCGCCAACATCGTGCGCCAGGTCTACGACAACTTCCTCGGCGGCGGCCCGGGTCAGATGATTGCCGACGGCATGCTCAAGATCTACAAGGAATCGGCCTTGAGCGGCGCGGTATTGACCAACAACTCCTGGGGACCAACCGGCAGTCCGCAGGGCTACGACATTCCAACCCAGCAAGTGGACATGGTGATCCGCGACGCCAATCCGGACGAGGCGGGCAATCAACAGATACAAAACGTGTGGTCGATCATGAACGGTGGCGGTGATGGCTTCGGTGCCTGCGCGCCTTCCTCGCTGGGTTCGCCCGATGAAGCCAAGAACCTGTTCGCGGTCGGCTCCACCGCCTTGCAGACCGGATCCGGCGCTCAAGTCGGACAGATCTTCAACGTCTCCAGCAACTCCGCACACGGCAACGCCTGCGATGGCCGCCGTGTTCCCAACATCGTCGCTCCCGGCTGCAACACCGACAGCGCGACTGCCGGCAGCGACACTTCGTTCGATTTCTACTGCGGCACCTCGATGGCATCACCGGTGGTGACTGGCGCCTCGGCGGTATTCGTCGAGAAATACCGTTCCGGGCATGCCGGCGCTACGCCCAGTCCGGCGCTGATCAAAGCCGTATTCACGGCGGTGGCCAAGGACCTGCACGGCTTCAACAACGCCGATGGCGCGGTCATGGGACATCGCCCGGATCGATTCCAGGGTTATGGCCGAATCGATCTTGATGCCGTGGTCAATTCGCAGGATCCGGTTTTCAGCATCGACCAGAGCGTACTTCTCGACACCACCGGAGCAAGCTGGGTCAGGAACATGCAAGCCGCGGATCCCGAGCGACCGGTGCGTATCATGCTGGCCTGGACCGATGCCAAGGGCCACGGACTGGGTGGCAGCACGCCGGCCTGGGTCAATGATCTCGATCTGTCGGTCGCGGTCGATGCCACGACCTACCTCGGCAACGTGATCGGCGGCGATGGCTGGTCGGCCAGTGGCGGCAGCGCGGACAACAAGAACAACCTCGAAGGCATCTTCCTCTCGCCGGACCAATTGACGGGCTCCATCGAGATCACGGTTCTGGCTGCCAACATCGCCGCCGATGCCCTCAACCCGTACACACCCGGTGCTCCCGCGCAGGATTTCGCCCTCGTCTGCTACAACTGCGTCGAAGCGCCGCTGCCGGATCTCATTTTCACGGACGGCTTTGAAGCCGGCCCGACGCCCTGACGAAACCTGCCGCGGGTGGGTATGCTTGGCGCATACCCACCTTTCATCCGAGCAATCGATGAGCGCTGCACTGCGTTGTGATCAAACCCGAGCCTGGTCGAACCTGTCAACGCTGCATCGCGATGCAGATGCGCGATTCGACCTGCGCGATGCGTTTGCCAAGGACCACGACCGCTTTGCGCACTTCTCGTTCGAAGCCGAAGGAATCCTTGCCGATCTTTCCAAGAACCTGATCGATCGCGGGATTCTCGATGCCTTGCTGGAGCTTGCGCGCGAGTGTTCGCTTGAGGCGCAACGCGATGCCATGTTCGCTGGCGAGCCGATCAACGTCAGCGAAAAGCGCGCGGTGCTGCACACGGCACTGCGCGCTCCGCCGGGGGACTTTCCATTCAGTGCCGAGGTGCACGGCACGCTGAATCGCATGCTTGCCTTTGCCGAAAGCGTGCGCGATCCCGCCAGCGGCATACGCCACATCGTCAACATCGGCATTGGCGGCTCCGATCTCGGCCCGCAGATGGTGGTCGGCGCGCTGTCCGGTTTCATCGCTCCGCACCTGGACGTGCATTTCGTCTCCAACGTGGACAGCCATCACCTGGAGTGGACGCTGCGCGGATTGAAACCGGCCGAGACGCTGTTCGTGATTGCATCCAAGACCTTCACCACCCAGGAAACCATGAGCAATGCGCAGCTTGCGCGCAGCTGGTTCCTGAGCAATGGCGGCATCGATACGCGCAAGCATTTCGTGGCCTGCACCACCAACGTCGCCGCCGCCTCCGGATTTGGCATCGACACCACGTTCGGTTTCCGGGATTGGGTGGGTGGGCGCTATTCGCTGTGGTCGAGCATCGGCCTGCCCATTGCCATCGCCATCGGTGCCGAACGCTTCCGTGAATTGCTGGCCGGTGCACATGCCATGGACCGGCATTTCCGCGATGCACGCATCGAGACCAACCTGCCCATCTTGCTGGGCCTGCTCGATGTGTGGAACCGCAACTTCCTCGGCTTTGCCAGCAGGAGCGTTGCGCCCTATCACCAGGGCCTCAGTCGCCTGCCCGCCTATCTCCAGCAACTGGAGATGGAAAGCAATGGCAAGCGGGTGGATCGCTCCGGCAATGCCGTTTCCTTTTCCACCAGTCCGGTGATCTGGGGCGAAGCCGGCACCAATGGCCAGCATGCCTATTTCCAGATGCTGCACCAGGGCAGCGATGTGATTCCCGTCGAGTTCATCCTCGTGCGCGAACCCGGAACCGGCGATGCCGATGCCCATCGCAAGCTGCTGGCCAATGGGCTGGCCCAGGCGCAGGCCTTGATGCTGGGCAAATCATTCGAAGCGGCGCTCGCCGAGAAAACCAGCGCGGAGAGCAGCGCCGAACGCGAGGCCATTGCCCATCAGCGCAGCTTCCCCGGCAACCGGCCCAGCACCACCCTGCTGATCGATGCCCTCAACCCGCGCACGCTGGGTACGCTGCTGGCGATGTACGAGCACCGCACGTTTGTCTGCGGCGCCCTGTGGGGCATCAACAGTTTTGATCAGTGGGGCGTGGAGCTGGGCAAGACCCTGTGCAACGGCTTGTTGCCGCGATTTGAATCCGGCGACTTCGACGGCTTGGATAGTTCAACCGCGAGCTTGCTGCAGAAACTGCGGCAAGGCGATCCCACGTGATCGTGCTGCAGAACGGTCACGCCATGGCATTGTAGAACCGAGCTTTCTCGGCTGACTGCGCGGGGAAACCCGTGAGCGGAGCAAGCTCCGCTCTACGCGCTTGCTGGAGTAGAGCCGAGCTTGCTCGGCTGTCACGCCTATCGTTGAGATGAGCGGAGCAAGCTGCGCTCTACGACGGTAAACGTGGGCGTAATTCCGGACCGGATCAAGGCGACAATGGCGTCAGCAGCTTGGCGCCCTGTTGCAGGGCGTACAGGCCACCGTCCGGCAAGGCGTCGGGGCTGCCTGCTGATCGGTACGACTTGCCTGCCCACGGCATGTTCAGATTGCGAGGTCCGGGGATATAGGTTTCCCAATCATCGGATTTTGCACTCGCTTCGCCGAACATCCCAAAGTCCACAGGTTGCCACACCAACCAACTGCTTCCTTTGGCATCTGGGCCGGTGGTTGGCGGATGGAACTTCCATTTTCGTACGGCACGAATGGCTGACTTGGTGAAAGTTTCTCTGATCAATTCCATCTGCGCATCGGTACCAGTCAAACGCAGGTTGACCTGCTCGGCACCTATGTTCATCACCCTTCCATCGGGATCCACTTGCAACAGCAAGTAGACAATACCGCTTGCGCGCCAACCCACCAGTTCACTCGGATACTTCGGCAGATACTTCTTTGCAACACGAACACTATTCGTCTCAGGCTCTTCTTCGCGGTTTCCAAAGTATGTACTGGCAATCCGGAAACTGTAGGCATCGTCATTGATCTTGTTCGCAGCCAGACGCAGGCTCATGGCCACGCGTGCGCGAGCGACCTCCCCATTCGCCTTGACGGGTTCGAATCGCCACTTTGAAATGACATCACCGACGAAGGCCCTCATTTCTGGCGTCAGTTTTGCCCTCGCATCCAGATCGTGCTCCTCGACCTGCCCATCGGTGCCAATCACCACATGTCCGCTGACCAGCATGGTCGCGATTGCCTTCTTGGCATTGCCGGCTTTTTCATCGGCGCTCTTGTCCGCCACCGCGGGCATGGAAAGCACCATGGCCAGCGCAAACAGGATGGATTTCAACATAGGATTCTCCGTGATCGATGCGACTGCCAGATCAGTTTCCGGCCGGGGCTGACGGTGCAGCCGCCGGGTTCGCAGATGGTGCCGCCGTGCCGATATTGCGCCCCAGGAAGGCCAGGATCTTCTCGAACATGTCAGTGACATTGGCTTCATCGTAGAAGGCGTGGCCTTCGGTGCGCTGGTAGAGCCATTCGTGGTCGATGCCGCGCTTGGCCAAGGCGTTGTGCAGGCTCTCGCCCTGCACCGGCGGCACGCGTTTGTCCTGGCCGCCGACAATCAGCATGACTTTGGCCTTGATCCTGTCGATGTTGTTGATGGGTGAGCGTTGGGCAATTACGGCGTCGTCCTTGCCGAGAGCTCGCTCCAGGTACTTCTCGCCAAAAATCGATTGCGGAATATCACCACGGGATTTCATCAGAACAAGGTCGTACACACCGGCATAGCCGATGGCGCACTGGTACATATCCGGTTCGCGCACCGCTCCCTGCAAGGCCGCATAGCCACCGTAACTGCCGCCAAAGATGCAGATGCGCTTGGGGTCGGCCACGCCTTGCTCGATGGCCCAACGCGTCGCATCGGTGACATCGTCCTGCATCTTGGCGCCCCACTCGCCATAGCCAGCTTCGACAAAACCGCCGCCATAACCGCCCGAACCACGGAAATTGACCTGCAACACGGCATAGCCTCGACTGGCCAACATCTGCACATTGGCGTTGTATTTCCAGCCATCCTGGACGTGGTAGGGCCCGCCATGTACATAAACCACCATGGGCAAATTCTTGGTTTCCTCCTGGCCCAATGGCTTGGTCAGGTAACCATGCAGTTCCAGGCCGTCGCGCGCCCTGATCTGGAAAGGCTCCATCACGGCCAAGGTTTCCGGTTTTATCCATTCGGCACGTGAAAGCAGGAAGCTGACCTTTTTGGCATCGGCGTCGTACAGATAGAACGATCCCGGATCACGGTCGCTTTGGACCTGCACGATCACTTTCTTTCCATCCTTGCTCGCACTGACGAAATTCACGTCCGAACCCGGAAACGAACCCATCAGTTCAGCCAGCAATCGGGCTTCCTCGGCTTGCTTGTGCACCAGGGTCACCGCAACCCGTCCCGGCATGGTGCGGATGGCAAAAATATCCTGTTCGTCGAAGGTGTACTCGTAACCGATCACCCCCGTTCCGCTCCACAGGGTCTTGAAGGTGCGCGTGGCCACATCCCACAGACACAATCCACCTCTGCCCTTACTTCCGGCGCACGCAAAATAGACGCCGTCGCCTGCCCGGTTGAATCCGAGCGGCGTGGCAACTTTACTGTTGTCCGATTCATCGAGGATCAACTCCCAATCCGCCTTGTCATCGGCGCGGTAAAACACCTTGAACTTCTGATCATTGCCCGTGCCCGATGTAAAACGCACCGCCCCCTGGTTGTCCGTCAAAAAATTGGCCCGCGCAAGCGGAGAAACGGCAATCGATCGGTTGATGCCTGTCTTCACGTTGATGCGGCGCACTTCGGGGTGAAGTTGTTCGCCGCCCGCGCTGGTTACATGGCTCCAGTTCATGCGTCGCACATAAATGAGCGCTTCGTCATCGCTGTCGCGCAGGGTGTTCTCCATCGATCCCCAGGCATATTCGCTTTCCTTCTTCTGGATATGCGAACCGGTAGATCCCGACCGGCTATCGCTGGCGCGATAGCCAAACAACGTGTCGGTTCCGCTGCCATCGTAGTTGGCGGCAAACAGCTCACCGGTAAGTTCTGGCTCCTCCAGAATGGTCGCATTCTGAGCCACTGAATAGAGCACTCGCTTGTCGTTCACCCACCAGAATTCGTAGACCTCATCATCGTCGCGCGGATGCACGGTCACACCGACGCCACCGGCCAGATCGATGAACGAAAGCACACGCTTGCCCTCGATGATCGAAGTGGCGGCCAGATGCTTGCCATCCGGGGAAATCTTCGCATCGACAAATTGATGGTGCTTGGCGAAATCCGCAAGCGGCACGGGCTCTGCCGCTATCGAAACCAACGAGACAACAAGCAAGGCCGCAAAAGCGACAAATCGAATAGCCATCGTTCACAACTCCGTTTGCATTGAAAACTGGTGGATTATTGCAGGCGAACGAAAACCGTTCAAACCTTGGCCTTGACCCGTCCGTAGCGGTCTTCCAGGCGCACAATGTCGTCCTCGCCGAAGTAGTCACCACACTGAACCTCGATCAGGTGGATGTCCTGCTCGGTGGGGTTCTCCAGCCGATGCACGGTGTTCATCGGGATATAAGTCGATTCGTTGGCATTGAGCAGGAACTCGCGCTCACCCACGCGCACCTTGGCGGTGCCGTGCACCACGGTCCAGTGCTCGCTGCGCCGGTGATGCAGTTGCAGCGACAGCACATGCCCCGGCCGCACGGTCAGGCGCTTCACCTTGCAATCGTCCTTGTCTTCGAGAATGGTGTAGCTGCCCCAGGGCCGGTGCACGGTGTTGTGCAGGGCCGCTGCCGGATGATTGCTTGCGCGCAACTGCTCGACGACCAGCTTCACCTGCTGTGAACGATCACGATCAGCGACCAGCACGGCATCATCGGTGTCGATGATGACGAGGTTCTTGACGCCCACGGCGGCCACCATGCGTTGCTGCGACTGGATGTAGCAGTTCTCGCTCTCGACAACGATGGCCTGGCCCTGCACCCGGTTGCCGACGGCATCGGATTCGGCATCCATGTCGCTGATGGCTTTCCACGAGCCGATATCGCTCCAGTCGAAACGCGCAGGCACCACGGCCACTTTCGCTGCGCGTTCCATCACCGCATAGTCGATGGAGATGTCCGGCTGCGCCATGAAGGTGTCTTTCGCGTACTCGATGGGGCTGACCTGCCCGCTGTCGCTGGCGTGACAGGCGCGTGCGGCCGCCAGCACGTCGGGACAGGTCGTTTCCGCCGCGGCAACCAGCGCGTCGGCGCGGAAGCAGAACATGCCCGAATTCCACACATGATCGCCCGAGGCAATGTATGCCTCGGCAGTCTGTCGATCCGGCTTCTCGACAAAGGCACCCACCGCCCTTCCCTCACAGCCCTGCACCTGTTCACGCATGCGGATATAGCCGAACCCGGTTTCCGGCGCGGTCGGCTGGATACCGAAGGTGACCAGCCAGCCTTGCGCAGCCAGCGCCGCCGCGCGCGCGACATCGGCGGCAAAGGCATCCACATCGCGGATCAGGTGATCCGAGGGCAGCACCAGCAAGGTGGCGTCGGCCGCGCAGTGCTCCAGCGCGTACAGGGCCGCCAGCACGATGGCAGGTGCCGTATTGCGACCGGCCGGCTCCAGCAGGAACGGCAGGCGATCCAGATTGGCCTGCGGGTGGCGCGCATATTCATCGCGGGTGAGGAAATAGTAATCACGTCCGGTCACGGTCAACACCGTTCCGGATTCGGCAAGGCGCAAGGCGCGATCCAGGGTCTTGTACAAAAGCGATTCCCCATCGCCCATGCGCATGAACGGCTTGGGATAGGCGCTGCGCGATACCGGCCACAGGCGGGTGCCGGCGCCGCCGGACAGGATTACCGGAACGATCATGAAATTTCTCCAGAAGAACGGGCGCTGGCCACCTGGCCGATCACTTCCTTGAGCCCTTCGCGCCAGGGGCGCATGTGAAGATCGAAAATGCGGGCAAGTTTGGCATTGTCCAGCACGGAAAACGCCGGGCGCCGGGCCGGGGTGGGATACTCGGACGTGGCGATGGGCAACACGCGTGGCACGCGATCCAGCAGGCCGGCCGCCTTTGCTTCCTCGAAAATGGCCTCGGCAAACTCGAACCAACTGCAACGCATCGACGCCGTCAGGTGATACGTGCCGAACGCTGCTTCGCGCTCCTGTTCCGGCTTTTGCACCATGCGTTCCAGCATCGCCACCGTGTATTCGGCAATCCAATGCGCCGGTGTCGGCGCGCCGATCTGGTCATTGACCACGCGCAGTTCATCGCGTTCGCCAGCCAGGCGCAGCATGGTGCGCAGAAAATTTTTGCCACGCGCCGCATACACCCAGGCGGTGCGCAGGATCAGGTGTTCGGCGCCACTGGCGCGCAAGGCATTCTCGCCATCGAGCTTGCTGCGTCCATAGACTCCCAAGGGTGCGCTGGCATCGTCCTCGCGCCAGGGCTGTTCGCTCTTACCGTCGAACACATAGTCTGTCGAATAATGAACCACGCGTGCCGCGTACCGGGCCGCCCACTCCCCGATGATGGCGAGCGCACGATGATTGATGGCATCGGCCTGGTCGGGTTCGTCCTCGGCTTGATCGACTGCGGTGTAGGCAGCGGCATTGACGATGACTTGCGCGTTGGACTGCGTGAGCGCATGTCGCAGTGATTCCGCATCGGCAAGATCCACGCGCAGGCAGGCGTCGCCGCCGACCAGCCTGCCGTCGCGCGTCGCGGCAGTCACTTCGCCCAGGTCACGCAATGGTTCAAGCAGTTCATGGCCGACCTGGCCATTGGCACCGAGCAACAGGATGTTCACGGGAATTTCGGCAAGCGTTCGTCTGCCACGTCGGCCAGGAAGGGCGCACGCTGGTCCTTGTCCGAGAGCTCGGGGTGGGCCAGCGGCCAGTCGATGGCAAGCGCCGCATCGTTCCAGCGTATGCCCGAATCGCAGGCCGGGTCGTACAGCGCCGTGCACTGATAGACAAACGTGGCCGGCCCGGAAAGAACCGCAAAACCATGCGCGAACCCTTCCGGTATCCAGAAATGCCGATTGTTCTCGGCGCTCAGCACCGCCGCAACCCATTGGCCAAAAGTGGGCGAACCCTGGCGGATGTCGACGGCCACGTCATACACCTCGCCTTCCAGCACGCTCACCAGCTTGCCCTGCGGTTTCGGCCACTGGTAGTGCAGGCCACGCAATACTCCCTGCGCCGAGCGCGACACATTGGTCTGCACGAAAGCAAGATCGAGGCCTGCTTCGGCAAAACGGCCAGCGTGGAAACTCTCGTAGAAGAATCCGCGCGCATCACCATGGACTTTCGGCTCAATCAGCAGGCAACCATCGAGGCGGGTGTTGATCACTTTCATCCCGGCCGCCCCTCGCGCACCAACTCCATCAAGTATTGGCCATAGGCATTCTTGGCCAAGGGCGCCGCCAGGCGCAGCACTTGTTCGGCGTCGATCCAGCCTTGCTGATAAGCGATTTCCTCTGGACAGCAGATTTTCAAGCCCTGGCGATTTTCGATGGTCTGCACATAGCTGGATGCTTCCACCAAGGATTCATGCGTGCCGGTATCCAGCCAGGCAAAACCACGCCCCATGCGTTCCAGCATCAGCGAACCGTCATCGAGATAGCAGCGATTGAGATCGGTGATCTCCAGCTCGCCACGCGGCGAGGGTTTCAGATCGTGCGCAAAATCACACGCCCGGCCGTCGTAAAAATAGAGGCCGGTGACCGCCCAGTTGGATTTCGGCGTGGCGGGCTTTTCTTCCAACCCGACCACTCGGCCATTGCCATCGAACTCGGCCACGCCGTAGCGCTCCGGGTCGCGCACCCAGTAGCCGAATACGCTGGCACCGCTGTCTCGCGAGTTCGCATTCTTCAGCAGACGGGTCAGGCCATCACCATAAAAAATGTTGTCGCCAAGAATCAGGCAGCTTGGTTTGCTGCCGACAAACTCGCGCCCGATGATGAAGGCTTGTGCGAGCCCATCCGGCGAAGGCTGCACCGCATAGCGGATGGAAATTCCCCATTGCGAGCCATCGCCGAGCAGGCGCTCGAACAAGGCCTGCTCGTGCGGGGTGTTGATCACCAGCACCTCGCGGATGCCCGCCAGCATCAGCGTGCTCAGCGGGTAATAAATCATCGGTTTGTCGTAAACCGGCAGCAGCTGCTTGCTGACCGACTGGGTCAGCGGATACAGGCGTGTGCCCGAACCCCCGGCGAGAATGATGCCGCGTCGTTGAGTCACCGATTTACCCCAGCGCGTGAATGCGAGCCGTGCATTGTAAATGGCCGCGCGCCGAGCTGCCCTGCGACACGGAAATTCCGCTGCAAGTCACTGATTTCAAACACTCCGAAACGGATTACCCTGCGAGCTTCAACCCTTCGCCGGTGCGGCAAACGCCTCGCTGAAGAAACCGCGCATCATGCGCCAGGCGGCCTTGGCCGCACGCTCGTTGTAGACGCATCCCGGCGGGCGATTGGCATCGGCTTCGGCAAAGCAATGCACCGCGCCGCTGAAATTGACGAAGGTCCAGTCGGCGCCCGCGGCATCCATTTCCGCATCGAAGGCGGCGATATTCTCGGCTGTGGTTCCGCGATCTTCCGCGCCATTGAGGACCAGGATCGACGTCTTGACCGAGTCGGCCGCCGCGGGTGCCGGGGTATCCAGACCGCCATGCAGGCTGACCACGCCGGCCAGTTCGGTTCCACTGCGCGCAAGCTCCAGAACGGTCGAGCCGCCGAAGCAGAAGCCGAGCGCGCCCACCTTGCCGGATTGCAGTGGCACCTTGCCAGCCTGCGCCTTGAGTGCATCCACTGCGGCATTGATGCGCGCACGCATGGTGGGCAGATCGGCATACACCTGGTGGACCTGGGCCCGCGCTTCGTCCACATTCTTCGGGCGCACGCCCTTGCCATACATGTCGGCCAGCAGAACCACGTAATCCCTGCCGGCGATATCCTTCGCCTTGCCCAAGGCGGATTCATTCACGCCCATCCAGTTCGGCACCATCACCAGGCCCGGGCGCAAGGCCTTCGAATCGTTGTCATACACCAGCTGCCCGGCGAACGTGGTGTCGCCCAGCGTGTAGTCGACGGAATTGACCACCATTTCCGCGTGGCCCGGGATCGAGGCGAGCAGCAGGGCCAGACAGGCAAGCAAGATTCGCATGGGATCTCTCCTGGGTGGGGGACCGGCATCATACCGCCTCATACCGTGCGCCAAGCATGTCGTGTCGGTGCAGGAAATCATGCACGGGTCGGGATGATTCAACCCGACGCTTTTTCGGAATCGCGTGTCGGGCTGAAGCCCGGCCTAAGACAACACTGATCAAGTCCTGCTTGTTCGGAGCCCATCTACAAATGAGCGCATGGCGGTTTGATTCCATTCATGGTTCGACAGGCTCACCACGAACGGAATCCACTGGATCTGCGTTGCCCTAAATGGCTGCTTCCCCAGCGAGGCCCGCCCTGCTCCCGATCGACTCGCAACGTTGCACGTTGGCATGCGTGCGCCGATTCCACTTTGTCGTTGGTTTCGTCGCGACTCACTTGCGTCATCCGAATTGCGATCAGGCGATGCCGAGGCCCTCGATCTGGCCAATCTGTTCGGCATCAAAGCCGCCGAGTTCGGCAAATGCACGGCCGCGTTCGGCGTAGTCATGGAACTGGTCGAAACTGGGTGCGCCGGGTGAGAGCAGGATCACGCCCGTGGAATTCATTTCCGAACGGGCGGCGATGACGGCATCGGCCAGGCTGCGGCAAACATGCAGGTGATAGTCGCCGCCACGCGCCTGCAACATCTTCGCCACGCGTTCACGACTTGCGCCATTGAGCACGATGGCCTGCGGCGGATGTTCGCGCACATGCCCGGCAAACACGCTCCAGTCGAGGCCGCGGTCATGTCCGCCAAGGATGAGACACACCGGCTGCCCGCCAACGCTGCGCAAGGCTTCGATGGCGGCCTGCGGCGTGGTGGCGATGCTGTCATCGATCCACCGGATGCCATTGCGCTCACCCAGGACTTGCAGGCGATGCGGCAAGGGACGGAATGAGGAGAGCGCCGCGGAAGCGGCAAAGGCATCTTCGCCCACGGCTTCAAGCGCCGCCAGCGCGGCACAGGCATTCAAGGCATTGTGCGGTCCGGACAGCGGCAGCGTGGCGAGATCGACGATGCGTGAATCGCCGCGCCAGATGGCCTGCGCATCCACGTGCCAACCTGCCTGCGTGCCAAAGACGATGCGATTCGCATGCGCGCTGGTTTGTTGCATCAGGTATTGCTGCGTGCCGTTCACCAGCAACTGACGCGCAACATCCGCCAGGGCCAGCTTGTCGGCAACATACCGCTCGCGGCTGCCATGCCAGTCGAGGTGTTCCTCCTCGATATTGGTGATCACCGCCAATTCGACACACTGCATCTGGCGGGTCTGGAAACTGGAAAGTTCGATCACCCACCACTCGGGTTGCATGGGCGCATCGACCAGTTCCAGCACCGGCATGCCGATGTTGCCGGCCAGTGCCGTGCGCCGACCCAATGCGCGCAGCAGGTGCGCGATCAGGGCACTGGTGGTGCTTTTGCCCTTGGTTCCGGTGACGGCAATCACGCGCGCTTGCGGATGCTCGGCAGACCACAAGGCCGTTGCCGAGGTGAATCGCGTGCCGTTGTGCTGGGCCTCCAGCAACTCGGGCAGGTAGGCGCTGATGCCCGGCGACTTGATGATGACATCGAAGGCAGCAAGATCCGCCGCCGTCGGCTTGCGCGTGATGTAGCGATCAAGCGCGTTGTCGCTGCCGAGGAACTTCGCTTCGGCTTCACTGCAGAAGATGGCGAGTTCGATATCGGGAATGCGTCGGCGCAGGACATCGTGGGCCGCATGGCCTTCCCGACCGAGACCCCAGATGGCCACACGCCGGTTTTCCAGATCGGAAATGCGCACGGCTCAGCCAGCTTCCAGCAAGGCGACGAGCGGCAAGGGAACGTGGTGCCCGCCCGTCATGGTCAGCAAGGGCGGCAGGTCGAGTTCCTGCGCATCGAGCTGGCCCAGGATCTCGCGGTTGAAGCGCTCGACGATGGCATCTTCACGCCACTCCGCACGCTTGGCGAGCAGCGCCATGGCAGCACGGGATTCGCGTCCCTCGCCTACGCATTCGAAAGGCTTGTGATCGCGATATTCGATCAGCGCATCGAAGCCGGCGGTTTGCGCGGGGTCATCCAGCAGGTTGCGGCCAAAGATCTTGAGCAGGCGCGGCTTGGGCACGAAGGGCGCCAGCGCAAGAAACACGAAATGGCATTTCGGACATTGCCCGCACCAGCGGTCCGACGGCTTTGGGCCGAGGATGCGGAAATTCCGGTTGCAACTGGAGAACACATCGTCGTAGTGGCTGCTGCGTGCAAAACGCGCGGCCACCGCCAGTTCCGACAAGGGTCGCAACAGGGAGTAGTAGTCGAGATCCGTTGCCACGCGCCGATGCAGTTCAGCGCGGAACGCCATCTCGAACGCCCAGCCCTTGCTCCATTGATGATTGACCTCGATGCCATCGTATTCCAGCGTTGCGCTGGACGCCGAGCGCTCGTTGGAAAACGCGACGGCATCGAATCCGTACAGCAATGCGGCGAGCACGAGGATGGCCGAGTTGATGGCGGTGACCGGGATGTGGCCATTCCACGCGCCGGCGCGGTTGTACTCGAACAGCAGCGGAGAAATCGCACGCCCGATATTGAGCATCGGCAGGTCGGTACGCTCGGCGCAGCTTTGGATCAAGGCCGAATTGCCGATCCACACCGCCGTCGCCGGGTCACCGGCACGCTTGAGCAGTTCCACGCTCACCAGTGAATCCTTGCCACCGCCGATCGGCACCAGGGTGCGGCGCGGCAAACCACACGCAGTCGCCGGCGCGGCGCTTGCACCGCGGTTTGCCGGAAAGCGGATGCGTTCGCGCAGGTCCAGCTTGTTGTGATAGGCAAATTCGCCGAGGCCATGCAGGTAAAGCGCATCCATGAAGCGCGCCGTTTGCTGATCGATGCCCGCACCCTCGATGCGGATTCCGGGCGGCACGCCTGCCTTGTAGTAGCTGACCCCGGCAATCAGGTGCAGCAATTGCAAGGCGTGGGCAAACGCCACCTCGCGCTCAGGTGCAAGCGCAGGCGCATCCAGAAAGCGAATCGTCTCGACCAGCTCCGGACCGTCATCGAAGGCATACACCAGTCTTGCCTCACCCGCTGCATATTCGTGGCGGATAAAGCGGAACAGCGAGGCCACGCGCGGATCAGACAGACTCACGTCCGAACTCCTTTTCCCGTTGGCGGCCAGCCCAGTGCGCGGCCAGAGCGGCCAACGGAACCGACAGCCAGCCAGCGAACATCATCGATGCAAACGCGAAGAAAATGGACTGCACGATCCATCCCGAAATACCAATCCCCTCACTCCACGCGTCCCATCCTGCAATAGTGGCCAGCGACAACGCCAGCAGCGGCCCATACAACAAGTGTGCACACAGCGCCATGAACACACCCGCGAGTGCCGCGCTTTGCTTGGCGCGGGCACGGCGCTGCACGAAACCCCAGAACGCCAGAACACCCGACTGCGCCGCGACCACCCCGGGAATGGCAAAAGTCAGCAGGTTCACCAGCCCGTCATGATCTGCGGACTTGCCGAGCCACAGCAGCCAGAGGGCGACCGGCAGCAGCGGCGTGATGAGGGCAATCACGTGCAGGCAGGCGCGCGCCGACATCACAGGCAAAACTCGCTGGCTGGCTCGCGCAGGTTGTAGCGCGAAGCCATCACCGCACCGTAGGCACCGGCTTCGGCAATCAGGATCACATCACCTTCCCGGCAAACCGGCAGGCGGCGGTTGCCACCCAGCACGTCGCCAGTCTCGCAGATCGGCCCCACCACCTGCACGAGTTCGTCTGCCACTTGCCCAAGCCGGGAGAGATTGACGATCTCGTGCCAGGCCTCGTACAGGGCCGGGCGAATCAGCGAATTCATGCCGGCATCAATGCCGACATAGCGCACCTCGCCCTTGCGCTTGGTCTGGGTGACCCGTGCCAGCAGCACACCGGCCTCGGCCACCAGAAACCGGCCCGGCTCCATCCACAACTGGAACTGCGGATAGGCCTGCTTCACTTCGGCAAGCGCGCTTGCCAGGGCGACAAGATCCAGCGGCTCGTCGCGCGGACGCGAAGGCACGCCCAGGCCGCCACCGATATCGAGAATCCCGATGCGATTGAACTGTTCGGCAAGGCTGGCGAGTTGCACATGCACGCTGCGCCAGTGCGCGGCATCGAGGATGCCGGAACCCAGATGCGCGTGCAGACCGATGATGCGCGCACCGTGCCTGCGGGCGTGTTCACGAAAGGCCGCAATCTCATCGAGCGCAACACCGAACTTGGATTGCGCGCCACCCGTGCGCACCTTGTCGTGATGGCCGCGCCCAACGCCCAGGTCCACGCGCAGGAAGATGTCGCGACCGGCAAAGTCCTCGCCCCATTCGGTGATCGGATGCAGAGCATCAAGGGTGACAAGCACGCCGGCATGCAGCGCAGCACGATACTCCTCGCGCGGAGCAAAGTTGGGCGTGAACAGGATGCGTTCGGCTTGCAGATCGGGGATCGCGTTGCGCACGGCGGCAATCTCGTTCCACGACACGCACTCGAAAGCGAATCCTTCAGCGTGCACGGCCTTGAGGATTTGCGCATGCGGATTGGCCTTGAGCGCGTAATGCCAGCGGTCAACCGCCGGGATGGCCTTGAGCGCCTGCGCCTGCGCGCGCACCTGATCGAGGCTGTAGACGTAACGCGGGCTTGCCTCCTGCGCCAATTCCAGCAATCGCTCTCGCTGACCGCGCCACCAGGCCGGCTGCCGACGCGTGGTTTGCACCTGCGCCAGTTCGCTCCAACTGGTTCCGAACACGCGACTGTCGGTGACACGCATGACATCGGCCTGGATCAACAGTGCATGCAGGCGCGGAATCAGCGCATCGACCACGCCTTCATCGACCACGAAGGTGAGGTTGAGATTGTTGGACGACTGCGAGATGAGGTGCACATCCAGGGCACCGAACTCGGCCAGAACCGCAGACAAGCGGTGCAGCATCGAGCGCATGCCGCGACCGACCAGGGTGATGGCGGCGCACGGCGCGATGACCTTGACCCGGCAACAGCGTTCCAGATCGGCGCACAGGCGCGCCAGCACATCGGAGTCGAGCAGGTTGTCGGACGGATCCAGCGACACGGTGACGTTGGTTTCCGCCGAACCAATCAGGTCCACCGACAGGCCATGGCGCTTGAAGGCCTCGAACACATCGGCAAGAAAGCCGACCTGCTGCCACATGCTGATCGTTTCCATCGAGACCAGGGTCAAGCCCTTGCGCGAGCTGATTGCCTTGACGCTGGGCACCGGATCGCGCGCTTCCCAGCCGATCTCGGTACCCGGCAGTTCCGGCCGGTTGGTATCGCGGATGCAAATCGGCACGCGCGCATCGCGCACCGGATGGATGCAGCGCGGATGCAGCACCTTGGCCCCGGTGGTGGCGATTTCCTGGGCCTCGGCATAGTCCAGGCGCACCAGCAAACGCGCATCCGGCACCTGGCGCGGATTGGCGCTGAACATGCCGGGTACGTCGGTCCAGATTTCCACGGCCTCGGCGTTCAACAAGGCACCGAAGTACGCCGCCGACGTATCCGATCCACCACGACCGAGCACGGCGGTGTCGCTTGCATCCTTGCGTGCGATAAATCCCTGGGTAATGAACACGTCACCACGGGAAGCCAGACCTGCGGCAATTTCCGGCGCATGGCCAAAACGCACCGAGGCCGACAGCCACTGCCCCCATTCGGATTGGTTGGGCAGTGCCTCGGCGCGCAGGAAATCACGCGCATCCAGCCACAGCGTGTCGAGTCGTGATTCGTTAAGATAACGCGCACCCAGGGTGCTGGAACACAGCTCGCCCAAGGCCAGCAGTTCCGCCTGCCATGACAGCCTGGCTTCGCTGTGGCGCGGGTCTTCGAGCAGTTGGTCGAGTCTTGCCATCCACGCATCGATCGCGTTGCGCTTCGGCAATCCCATCTCATCAAACAAGGCATGGTGACGGGCAACCAGGGTGTCGCGAAGCTGCCTGGCCTGGGCGAAATCATCGCGCGTTTCACCAAGGCGCTTGAGCAGGTCGGTCACCCCGGATAACGCGGACACCACGATCAGCACGCGTTTGCCATTGGCGCAATGGCTGGCGGCAATCTCGGCGATGGTGTCCCAGCGCGTTCGCGTGGAAACGCTGGTGCCCCCGAACTTGATGACGACCCACGGGGCATCCGGGGCCAGGCGCGCAATGGATGTATTCACGGATCAGGATGCGGGCAGGAAAGGAAATCAGCGACCCGTCATTCTTCGACGCATTGCAGCAAAAGGCAATTGGCCGGCACCTGCACCCACCCAACGCCGCTCAATGCTCGTGTCCGGCGTGGTCATCCTTTGTGCCCGCATCGGCCGCCTGCACTTCAAAAATGGCAGGCAGGCGCTGGCCATCGGAAAGCAGGAAGGTGATTTCGATATGCTCGCCCGGCATCACCTCGCTGCGTGGCTGCATCAACATCAGGTGCAAACCACCCGGCTTGAATTGCACGGTCTTGCCCGGCGCAAGCTCCAGCCGCGTCAGCTCGCGCATGCGCGCAACCCCGTTGTCGATGACGGTTTCATGGATGGAAACCATGCGGAAACGATCGCTTTGCGCGGCGAGGACATCCACCGCCGCATCACCGCCATTGCTGATGGTGAGGTAGCCGGCCATCGCCCCTGCGCCCGGCGGTGCCTGCGGAATCCAGGCATCGACCATGCCCAATTGCGCGGCGGCCCATGCCGGCAGTGCAAGCATCATCGCAAGCAAGGCAACGAGTGCGCGTGTGTGGATTTTCATGGGCAAGCTCTCCAGGGAATGCAGGGGATCTTACTCCACGCACCGCGAAGGCAACGCACGAATTGCCGCTTGCCGAAGCGGCAATGCGTCGCGCCGGCAGCCGAACCTGCCCAAGAGCCTATACTTCCACTCCCCGCGCCACCCAGTCGCGCCGCCGATCCACAACCTTCGAGGTCATCCATGTCCGTTCTGGAAATCATCCGTCACAACGACATCCACGAACTGCGCATGGCACGCCCTCCGGTGAACGCGCTGGATGGCGAGTTGCTCGGCAACCTGCGCCAGGCCGTGACGGATGCTCCCGCACAGGGCGCACGCGCGATTGTCCTGTCCGGTCGACCCGGCATGTTTTCCGGCGGGCTGGATGTTCCCCACCTGTTGCAGCTGGACCAGGATGCGATGCGCGGGGTCTGGCACGCGTTCATCGGCCTGTGCGAGGCGCTGGCACGTTCGCCGGTTCCGGTAGCGGCGGCCATCACCGGCCACAGTCCGGCCGGCGGCGCCGTGCTCACCCTGTACTGCGACTACCGCATCATGGCCGACGGGCCGTATCGAATCGGACTCAACGAAACACAGGTCGGCCTGGTTGTACCCGACGTCATCCAGGCCGCGATGCGTCGTCTGCTGGGCGCCCATCGCGCCGAACGCCTGATGGTGGCCGGCGCCATGATCGAGTCCAGCGAAGCGCATCGCATTGGCCTCGTCGATGAACTCATCGATGCCGAACACGTGGTCGAACGCGCCATCGCCTGGCTGCAGGATCTTCTCAAGCTCGCCCCGCAAGCCATGAGCGAAACCCGCCGCATCGCGCGCGCCGACCTGCGCGCCCTGTTCGATGCGCACAACGCGACAAGTGACGAAGCATTCCTGGCCTGCTGGTTCAGCGACGAAGCCCAACGCGTGCTGGGCGAGATGGTGGCGATGCTGAAAGCCAAGCGGGGTTGATTGTTCAAACGTGGTGTTTTCAAGCGAAAGGTCTGGTTGGGTGAATTTCAGTGTGATCATTCAAACAATCGGGTACTATTCTCATTCGTAAAAAGCACGCTAGCTGCTGCACAAGCATTCTTCCAAGCTGGACTTGGATTCACGTGGACAAAGGAGACAAGGAATGTATGACTATAAGCCGATCACGATCACTGCATTGGCGGCGCTGTTGTTTGTCCTGGCCTTGACCAGCAACTCGGCCCTGGCAAGCGAATCGGGGGACATAAGCGCGGCTGTCGATCACTCCTGCGCTCGTGTTTCAGATGGGACGGTGCGCTGCTGGGGTTACAACGAATACGGGCAGTTGGGTAATGGGACGATTCTCTCCAGCAACACCCCGGTCGCCGTCTCCGGGCTGACCAATGTCGTCGAAATTGCAGGTGGCGGCCTACATCAATGTGCGTTGCTGACCAACGGGACAGTGCGATGCTGGGGCGCAAATTTTGGTGGTGCACTCGGTGATGGCACGAGCATTTCCCGCTCTACGCCGGTGACGGTTGTAGGCTTGTCCGGCGTAACCCAGGTCACGGCGGGTGACGCTCATACCTGCGCACGACTGAACGATGGCACGGTACGCTGCTGGGGTAGCAACTCCAGTGGACAACTCGGTAACGGCACGAATACAGGCAGCTTTACCCCAATTTCTGTTCCTGGCCTGAACGGAGTAGTGGAGATTGCCGCAGGTTCAAATGTTGCTTGCGCCCGTCTGAACGATGGCACCGTGCGCTGTTGGGGTCAAAACGACTATGGTCAACTTGGAAATGGCACCACGACGCACAGTAACGTGCCGGTTGCGGTGTCCGGCCTTACCAGCACTGTCGAAATCACGGCCAATGGACGGCACGCTTGCGCACGATTGAGCGACCAAACAGTTCGATGTTGGGGTCGCAACCACCATGGCCAGCTTGGTGATGGCACGACCGAACAACGTACCTCACCCGCGGTCGTATCAGGCCTTACCGGAGCCGTCGAAGTCTCGGCAGGCTACTATCACTCCTGTGCGCGCCTGAGTGATTCCACGCTGCGTTGCTGGGGCTCGAACTATGTTGGCCAATTGGGCGATGGCAGCGAGCTTGATCGAATCACGCCGGTAGCCGTGTCCGGGCTCTACGGTGTAGCCGAAATCTCTGCGGGATTTCAACATTCCTGCGCACGACTCAGTGATGCAAGCCTGCGCTGCTGGGGGGACAACAGCTACGGCACGATTGGCAATGGCAGCTTCACTTCCAGTGTTGCGCCGGTGATGGTGGCCGGCATTGCTGACGCCGCCGAAATTGGAGCAGAAGACAATCACACTTGCGCACGCTTGAATGACGGCACCGTACGCTGCTGGGGATACAACCGTAATGGCGAGCTCGGCAACGGTACGACCACAAACAGCGCCATTCCGCTGCCTGTTTCCAACCTGAACGGCGTAGTCGCACTCGCGGAAGGCGGCACTCACAACTGCGCTCTATTGGGAGACGGCACCGTGCGCTGTTGGGGCTTCAATGCAGACGGGCAACTTGGTGATGGAACACGAATTAGCCGCACGACGCCCGTGACCGTTCCCGGCCTTTCGGGTGTCGTTGAGCTTGAGGCAGGCAGCTACAACACCTGCGCCTTGCTCAACGATGGCGCGGCACGTTGCTGGGGAGCCAACCACTATGGCCAGCTTGGCAATGGAACTACAACTGGCAGCGACACGCCAGTTGCCGTGTCCGAATTGAGCGGCGCAGTTGAAATTTCCATACGCGGAGAGCATGCCTGCGCTCGTTTGAACGACGGCACCATGCGCTGCTGGGGCAACGACGCATTCGGTCAATTGGGAAATGGTTGCTGTGGGAACATCAGCTTGACACCGATTGCCGTATCAGGCCTCAACACAGTTGTCGAAATTGGTGTGGGTTTTTCGCATAGCTGCGCACGCCTCAGTGACAACACCATGCGATGCTGGGGCCAAAACACCTACGGTCAACTCGGCAATGGAACGACTCAAAGTGCATCCGCACCGGTGGAAGTGGGCTCGATTCTCGATGAGTTTGTCGAATTCGCTGCAGGGGAATCGCACAATTGCGCCCGGAGAACCGATAACAAATTGAGCTGCTGGGGTTGGAACGATTACGGTCAGTTGGGCAACGGCACCAGCCAGATTCACACTTGGCCACAATTTGTACAGGGCATCAGTGACGCTGCCGAAATTTCCGCGGGTGGCAACCACACATGTACGCGCCTGAACGACAACTCGATACGTTGCTGGGGCGATGGGTACTGGGGACAGCTTGGCAACGCCTCGTTTGGCTACTACACCACACCGGTCAATGTGAGTGGCTTTGGTGACCAGATCTTTGGCCACGGTTTTGAATCTTTGCCAAGCGCGACTGCACCCAATTGACTTCTTCTTGTAGGTAGAACGTTCAATTTGATGCAGTCAAATGTGGGCAGCGTAAGTATCCCCCGGCAGAGCTGGGGGCATTAATGATCGCGGGCCCCTCAAAGGGGCCTTCTCGCGATCGAAAATCAAGAGCTCGCAATCCGAAGATTTGCACTATCTTGCCACTCACTCAAGAGCAAACGCGCGCGGAGTCTCTCCGCCATTGAAGCCCGCTCGACTTCAGTAAACGTCAAACTGCTACTGCCTCCCCGGCACAGCCGGGGGAACTCCTATGTTGGTTTAGGGGGCGTATCTCACCACCCGATTGCGGCCTTCGTGCTTGGCGCGATAGAGCGCGCTGTCGGCGGCACGGAACAAATCATCCACCGAAACAAATGATCCGTCACGGGTGCTGGCCACGCCGACGCTGATGGTGATGGGCGCATCCGCGCTGCTGGTTTCCTGTACCAGTTTGCGCAGCGAGCCGGCCACCCGTTCGGCTTCCTCGCCGTTGCTTGCAGGCAGGACAAGGGCGAATTCCTCGCCTCCGAAGCGGCAAACGTGATCGCCCTGGCGCACGCCGTTGACAAGCTTTTCGGCGACCTGCTTCAGCACTTCATCGCCGCGCGCGTGGCCATACTCGTCGTTGAAGCGCTTGAAGTGGTCGATGTCGATGACCAGCAGGGCCATGACACCACCGCGACGCGAGCGCTCGAATTCGATGGCAGCCACCTCGTCGAAGGCTCGTCGATTCGGGATGCGGGTCAGGGTGTCGGTGCGACTCTGTCGTTGCAGTTCGCGCACGCGACTGGCCAGGGCCAGTGACAGAAGGACCATTTCCAACAGGGATCCGGCCTGGAATGCATTCTGGGTGAATGTGTTGTGGGGCAACACGCCAAACACCTTGAGCATGTAGATCATCACGCCGGTCAGCAGCATGCCCCAGGCAATCATGAAAAAGCGGGCGGGCCGGTATCCCTTGATGAGGCCGATGCTGCCGAGCACGATGATCAGGGTGGTGACGATGACGGTGAGTATCGCCACCGGCAGGATGATGAGCGCATAGGGAGCAATGAACGATGCCAGCAGGCCGAGCACGGCAAGCCACTGCGTGATTCTTGCGAACGCATCCAGTCGCGGCGCGAATGCCGCAGTATCGAGGAAGGCGCGGGTGAACTGCATGCCGAAAACCAGCGACAGCGACAGCATCACCAACAGGGACTGGTTGCCCCAGGCCGGGCTGTCCGGCCACAGGAACTGGAAGGCAAGCCCATTGTGGATGGCGAAGTACAGGCCGTAGCTGGCTGCGTACAGCAGATAGAACACGAATGCCCGATCACGCACGATCAGGAAGATGAAGAAGTTGTACAGCACCAGCACGATGAAGCCGCCGTAGTAGGCGCCGTAGGCCAGTTGCTCGCCGCTCACCGAAGCCACCAGCGCGTGGGGTCCGTAGATGGCCAGGTTGAGGTCAACCGGTCCGGCCGACGCTGCGCGCAGGTAAAAAGTGCGCTGCTCACCGGCTGGGACTTCGAGATCAAACAGGAAGTCGCGATGCACGAATTCGCGCGTGGAGAATGCCGTGCGATCCCCCGTCGCGATCTCGTGCCATTGGCCGTCGTGAGCCGATGCCCAGAACTCCAGGTGATCGATCAGCGGATAGTCTTCGCGCAACACGAAGTGGCGGTCATCATCGCCCGGGTTGCTCAGCGAGAAACGCACCCACCATGCCGATTGGCTGAAGCCGAAGTTGGTGCCGATCTGCGGTGCCGGCTTGAACGCCGTGGAGCTGCGGACTTGCTCGAATTCGAGTTTGCCCGTGGGATCTTCCAGCACCGAAACGACAGGGACGATGCGGGTGTAGGAGGAGCCCGCATCAATGACAACAGCCGGCTCCTGTGCCACTGCCCCAGTGGCAACGCCAAGCAAGAGGAACACCAGCACCGTTTGCAGACTGCACTTAAGGAAACTCTGAACAAGTACGGACCTCATTCGTCGCGAGCAAGCTCGCTCCCACAAAATCAAGCAATGGTGGGAGCGAGCTTGCTCGCGACAATACTTGTTCAGACCTTCCTTAAGCATGGAATCCAAACGAGCCTCCCCCGGCATCGCCAATCGCTAGAATAACAGCCTGACGAAGGCCGGGGAGTCCAGCAGATGCACGCCATGAAACGCTTGTTCCTGATTCCCTGCGCGCTTGCGCTGGCCGCCTGCAACAAGCCGCCTACGCCGGAGAATCCGGATCCTGCGGCAAAGGACGCAAACATCGTCAATCTTGAGCAGGGCTGGAGCCGCGAGGTCCAGCAGCGTGCCTGGTTCGGATCCTTCGGCTCGCACCTGGTGCCCACCGCCTGGCTGGAACACCTGCAATGGAAGGGCCAGCCATTCATGAGCGATGCGCATATGGATGCGCTGGGCTTTCTGACCGAATTGCCTTCGGCAGCCAATCCGCAAAGTTTCCCGGTGGGCTTCACCCAAACGCAGGATGGTGACGGCCAGGCCTGGACTGGCCTCGGCTGTGCGGCCTGCCATACCGGGGAAGTGCGCTATCAGGGCAAGCGCATGCGCCTGGATGGCGGACAGGGCGTCATCGACTTCAACGCGTTCGAATCCGATCTGATCGCAAGCCTCAAGGCCGTGCAGTCCGATTCCTTTGGCGGCTTCGCCGATGCGTTGGGAACGGCGCCGGGTGACCGGCCTGCGCTGCAGAAACAACTGGGCGCATTGATCGAATCTTTGACCACGCGCCACAGCATGAACCGAACCGATGTGGCCTATGGCCACGGCCGCCTGGATGCCTTTGGCCAGATCTTCAATGCGGTTGCGGTGGATTTTCTCGGCCTTCCGCAAAACCGCAGGGCACCGGATGCGCCGGTGAGCTTCCCGGTGCTGTGGGACGCGCCGCATCTGGATGTGGTGCAGTGGAATGGATCAGCACCCAATGCCGGTCCGGGACCCTTGTTGCAGAACATCACCACCGCACTGGCCGTGTACGGCTCTCTCGATATTGCAAAACGCGCAGGCGTGGATGGCTACGCCTCGTCGGTCGATTTCACGCATCTGGACCAGATCGAGGATGACCTCTACGCGCTGAAGTCGCCGCAATGGCCCGAAGCAATCCTCGGCACATTGGACCTGCAACGCGTGCAGCGCGGCGAACGCATCTACGCCGAAGCCTGCGTCTCCTGTCACACCCTCAGTGACCGCAACGACCCCAAGCGCGAGTTGAAGGCCGTGATCACGCCAGTCGATGAAGTCGGTACCGATCCGCGCATGGCCGACAATTTCCTTGCCAGCAAATCCGCAAGCGGCGCGTTTGAGGGCAAGAAGGTTGGCGTGCTGTTCGGGCCCGAACTGTCTGCCGAAGCACAAACCTCCGATCTGGTGATCCATGCTGCAGTGGGTGCCGCATTGGGACATCCGCTGGCCAGCGTGCGCGATGCCGTGGGCAGTTTCCATCGCGTGCTGAAGACACCAGCCGATCAACCCACACGCGGCTACAAGGCGCGCCCCTTGAGCGGCATCTGGGCCTCGGCGCCTTACCTGCACAATGGCTCGGTACCGAGCCTGGCCGAACTGCTGAAGGCTCCGGGCGAGCGTGTCACCGCCTTTGCCGTGGGCAGTCGCGAGTTTGATCCAGCGACGGTCGGACTGGCCGCATCCCCTGCGGCGACCGGCTCCAGCACCTTCGATGTCTCGCTACCCGGCAATTCCAATTCTGGCCACACCTACGGCACCGGTCTCGACGCAGACAGCAAACGCGATTTGCTGGAGTATTTGAGATCGCTGTGACCAGCGCCCCATTCTCCTTTGGCATCCCGGGTCACGTGCGGGACAGGTTCGTCCCCCGCAACGGGTTGAATGGGAAAGCAAGCTTGCCCGGCACTTTGTACGCGCCACCCATCTGTGCCACGTCAGAACGGTGGATGCGCCCTGCAGGCTTATCCACCCTACGCGAAAACATGGGTAGGTTGGATAAGCGCAGCGCATTCACCACATTGATGTATGGGTAGGTTGGATAAGCGAAGCGCATCCACCACGCACCGAACTGCCACCAGAAAAGCCCGTCGCAAAATCCGCTACCTTGCACCTGCATCCAGGCTACGTCATTTCCTTCGGCTATCAACCAAGCCTGGGAATGAAAATCGCCTGCTGCCCACGCCACCGCAAATCAGATCGTGGCAAATTCAGCTCCGCGCCCGCTGGCCAATAGCAGTGGGCTCAAGGTGCTGCGGATGCTTGCGGGCGTTGACCGATGCGCGCGAACCATTGCGCCATGCTGTCGGGTGAGGCGCTGTCCAGCAATTGTTCGACAATCTGCTGACCCAGCGCGCGATAGGCCTCGAACTGCGCTTCGCCGAAAAACTGCTCAGATGTGGGCTGTTCGGGAAAGGCCGGATTGGAACGCCAGTAGGCATAGATGTCGGCGCTCAGCCCGGCGCACAGCCTCGGCTTGATGTAGAGAATCTCGCCCTGCGATCCATCGGCGTAGCGGATGCGACCCAGCGCATACGGCTGCTGCATGAGGGCGTCATCACGCTGGCGATAAAGGCGGTCGGCATCGATGTCGATCTCCGCCGCAAAATCCACGCGCACTCGTTCGATGGCGCGACCAAGGTCAGCCAGCGCGGTCTGCGGGTCGGCACCGGCATCGGTCACGATAAGGTAACGCACACGCCGCCGGATCAACTCGTAGATGCCGAGGTTCTCGAAGCCGCCACCGTCGGAAAGGTGGATGTGTCGCCGTGTTTCATCGAGGCCATAGCCGAACATTTCGCGGCCAATGAAAATCCACCACCAGGGCAGGAAGCGTGAACGACGATCGGCGAACTTCGGATTGGCCGACCAGTAGCCCAGGCGCAAGTTGAACAAGGCCATCAGGAAAGACACCGCGCGCGCCCGCGTGTCGACCATGTCCGGATCCACGGCGGCGCCGGAAATGCTGAAGGCGTTGGACAGCGCCAGATGGCCGTCGGCAAAACTCTCTCCGTTGCGGATTCCGGTCGGCGTCGAACCGGAATAGAGCGGCGAGAAGAAAAAACTCGCGCCTTGCCGGCTGGCCAGTGTGGTGTTGGCGGAACTGGTGGTGTTCAGCGTGGCGTTGATCAGCGGCAGCGGTGCGCCGAGTTTCGGTCCGATCCGATCCAGCCGGAAGCCGCCCGGGTCGGTTGTGCTGTCGCCTTCCAGTCTGGGTAGAAAGGCCACGCCCAAGCGCGCGCGATAGTAGGCATGGATCGACACGCGATTGATGTTGCAGACCAGTGCGAGCAGCAGCGACAAACCGAGCAGGGCGGCAAAGCCGGTTGAATGCAGCCATGCATGGCCCACCGCCAAGTGGTAACACAGGACCAGCACGCCATAGGCCAACAGGGTGACGCCGACCATCGCCCATCGACCACGGCCCGTACCGCCCTTGCGCTTGTCCATCATCAACGACGCCACGCCGCCGAGCACGGGCATCAGGTAGGACAGATGCTTGCCCAGGGCGCGAGCTGCCTCGAAGGAAAACATGTGCTCGACCAGACCACCGAGCCTGGCCAGCACGGGAATCAGCCCGAGGCCGATCAATGCAAAACCGGCGACCAGCAAGCGCCCCATGCCTATCCGCCAACGGTCGATGTGCGCACGGCTGGCCAAGCCATCTGCGCCAGCCAGCACGGCAAACGCGACGGCCGCCAGCGGAAACAGCAGCAGGCAGAAGGCGCCCGACATCAACAGCAGCAAGAACCCGTGGTGCTCGTGGATGGAACTGCCCGGCAGCGCCAACCACTGCGGCCATGCAAGCGGCAACCAGCCGAGCGTGAGGCCATACACGGCAATCAGCAGCGGTGGTCCCAACACCATCACGTTGACGAAGATGGCCGCCAACACCGACGCGATCAGGGTCCACAGCGAGAACCCGCGCTGGGCAATCAGGTATTTGCCATGACTGCGCAACCAGTCCAGCACGCTGGCGTTGCCGCCCGCCACCTTCCGCGCAAACACGCTGTGTTCGCCCGCAACTCGCGCATGCGCGCGCAGCCAGTGATAACACGAGGCGACATAGCCGCCACCGGATACCGAAGACAGCACATCGACCTGGCGCAATACGCCACCAGCTTCCAGCGCCTGCAGCACACCAAGATTGAGGGTGGCCGAGCGGATGCCGCCTCCGGAAAACGCAAGACCAACCAGATCATCGTTGACCGGCGGCAGACCCACCGCCGCGCGCCGTTCCGTGATCCATTCCAGCTCAGCGCGGCGTGCCGGCTCGAAATCGGCCGTGTAATCGGGTGTGGCGGATCCGCTCACGGTCCGCAATCCGGCGACGAGAAGTCGGCGGGTGTGTCGGGCAGGTCGCGATGCACCTTGAGGTATTCAATGATCGCGTAACGCTCCTTGTCGCTGAGCAGCGGGCCGATCACGCCACTGGGCAAGGCGTGACCCGCAGGATCGGCCTTGGCATCGGCAAGCTGCTGCGCCGTTGCGGTGAACGCATGTCCGCTGTTGTGATTGCCTTCGATGCTCGTGTCGAACCAGAAACCTTCGCTATTGCCAGCCGCGGGTTCACTGACATAACCCACATGCTTCGCATCGAACATGCGGTTGCCGACGAGAAAGCGGGCGCTGCGCTGCTCGGGCGGCAACAGCATCTGGTACAGGTTCGGCACCGAACCGTTGTGCAGGAACGGTGGCGTCGCCCACACGCCTTCCAGAGGTCGCGGCTTGTAACCGGCAATCTGTTGCGGCAGGTCGAGCGTGCCAAAGCCTTCCAGGCATTGCTGGCGCGCGCGGGATACGTGGTTGTCCTTGAAGTATTTCGCCTTGATCATCAAACCGAGGATATTGAGTCCCTGCCCTTCGCTGAGGCTGGCGACATCAATGCCTTGCAACTGGATGTCGATGTCTGTGCTGCCCTTGCTCACCGCGTGCAACAGTCGTTGGGTCTTGTAATCGAGATCGCATTGCCATGCCGGGGCATCCGCTGGCGGCTTGAGCGCGGCAGCGCCGCCCAGTTCAGCGGCAATCGCCTGGAATGCAGCCTGCGGAATCGAGGCTTCCGCCTGCGCGTCCGGATCCGGATAGCTTTCCAGCAGCGCCGGCAGATTGCCCGGCGCTTGCGCCTCGGCAATACGGGCATCGATCACGGCCTTCAGATACCAGCGCGCATCGCGTGCGAGTTGGCGGGTCAGTTGCGGTCGCAGCACACGTTCCACTTCTTCACGCGTGAGCCCGGCGGCACTCAAGTCGTAGCGTCGCGAGAGGAATCCGTTGGCTTCGCTGGGATCCGTGCCAATGTGCTCGACGGGAATCACTTCGATCTTCCACTGCGTGCCTGGCCACGGTTTGCCCGGCGCCGTGGCCTGCTGCTCGGCGGCATCGGCAGGATGCGGACCATGACAACCCTGGCAATGCGTTTCGAACAAGACCTTGCCACGCGCAGCCAGTGGCTGGTCGATGGCACCGAGCAATTCCTCGGGCCAGCGCGGCGGCGTCAGTTTCTGCAGGGTGTGCTCGATGCGATTCAGGTTTTCGATGATCACCGAGGAATCAAAGCGCTGTTCGGCCGGGATCGGATTGCCGTAGGGGTCGGTGAGCCTGAGCACCGCTCCCACGCCCAGCGCTTCGCCGATGTTGCGCGCCAGCGGTTGGCTGACCGAACCGTTGTACTGCACCCAGTCGAATTTCCAGATGTTCCACACATACGGATAGCTGACCGGTGCGGTTGCTTCCTGGTAGTTGGACGCCTTGAGATGATCGCCAAACACGGTGTTGGCAATGCGACCGAGCGCGTCGGTGCGGCCATAGCCCTCCGTGACCGGATACAAATGCCGGAATGGATCATTCTGGCCCTGCGTGGCAAATGCCTTGATGGTGTCCCACAGCTCGCCGTGCAGTGCCGACTTGCCTTCGGGATAGCGCGGCCCGATCACCTTTTGCGCGAAGCGATCGAATTTCCAGGGGTTGGCCCAGGTCGAGAGCATCGAGGCCACCAGGGTCGGCCCGAACGCGCCGCGCTGCATGCTGGTGAAGGCGTGCATGGCCTGGCCACCGTCGATGCGGATGGCGGTGACCTTGCCATCTTTCAGCGCGTGGATCTCGCCGCTGTGACAAGCCGCGCAGGTGATGTCGAGCACCTGCTGGCCCAACGCGGAATCGTAGTGCCGGGCAAAGCCCACCGGCAGATGATCGGGATTGGCCGCGCTGGGTTGCGCGTCGACGATGAAGCGGTAACGGCGCATGTGCTCGGGATCGGCAAAGCGGCGCTCATCCAGCGGCATTTCCAGATTCACGAACCAGGAGTAGCGCAACGGTGTGACCAGCGCACCCTGCGGCAACGAGCTGCCCTGCGGCGTGTAGTAGTAGGTCTGCCGCTCCGCCGAATCTCCGGCACTGCCCCAACCCTGGTCGAGGAACACGCTGGCATCCACGCGTTCGCGCTCCGGAATCGAATTCACCGGAATCGCCACGAACAGCACGAAACCGAGCACGGCAAGCGTGCCGACGAGCAGCGCGAGCACCAGCAGGCGCTTCAGCCAGAGTCCGAGCCGGGAAAAGAATCCTCGCCCGGAATCCGTCGACCGTCGCCACGGACCGCGATAGGACTGCGAATAGGCAGACCGTCTGGCCATGCATGCGCTCCCCGTTCAAAGCCAATCCAGGTATTGCCGGAACCTTCCCCGCTCCGACGAACCAAAAGCCGTCCGTGCGCAATGCTGCTGAATATCGAAGTACACAACAACACGGGGAGTGCTTGCAAGCACTCCAACGACCCGGTCTTCACGGGCGTCGCGAAAAGCAGGAATACAGCGTCGGCGTGGGCTCCGGCCCTTGGCCTTGAGCCGACGTACACGGGAAGGTTTCGCAGGCCGGTTCAAGCGGCAACGCCGCGGAACCGACGAGGCGCTTCAGCTCGTTTGATTCCGGTGCTCGATCACATTGACCCAACACGATACGGTGCCAGCAACGCGGCATCGTTGAGCAGGGCATCGGCAACCAGGTAGCGCGGTTCGCGGCCTGCTGCGAGTTCGCTGCGAATGTGGGTGGCGGAGATTTCCAGCGCGCTGACTGCAATATCGATGACGTGACCCGCGGGCGTGGCGGCGATCGATTCCACGCTGTCGATCCGTCGCGCCTGCACCTCGCGTTGCAATGCATCCGTGAAGACGGGGTTGTGGCCCGGACGGGTCAGCACCCCGATGTGGGCGAGTTCGAACAGGGCTTGCCAGCGATGCCAGGCTGGCAATCCGGCAAAGGCATCGACACCGAGCAGGAGTACCAGGGGTCGTTGCGGACCGTACTCCGAGCGGAATTCCTGCAGGGTGTCGACGCTGAAGGAAGGCCCGGATCGACGAAGTTCACGATCATCCGCTTGCAGGCGATCCTGCCCCTTGAGCGCCGCGCGCAACATGGCCATGCGCTGCGACGCACTCGCCACCGGCTGCGGTCGGTGCGGCGGCACGCTGGCGGGAATCAGGCGCACCTCGGCACCCAAAAACTCCGCAGCCTCCCAGGCCGCGCGCAGGTGCCCCAGGTGTACCGGGTCGAAAGTGCCGCCGAAGATGGCCAGCGCGCGCACGCGTGTGCGGCTCACGAATCGCCAAGCAGACTTGCTGCCCGCCGCGGCATGGCGATGGCCGCGATCAAACGCTCAAGCTCGCGCCAGACATCGCCATCACCGCGTCCCTTGGCCATGCGGTCGATGTGGCCGAGCTTCACGATGCAGCGTTGCCAGTGCATGGCGTCACCACTCTTGAGTGCTCGCTTGAACAGCGGTTGCTTGGCATCCCAGATACGTTCCGTCTTGAATGCCTGGGCAAGATTGGCGGCGGATGCCAGCCGGTACAGCACGCGCAGTTGGTTGAGCAGCCAACCCATCAGCGGAATGGCCTCGGCACCTTCGGCGCGCAGGCCGGCCACCATGCGCAGCGCACGCGCGGCATCGCCGGCAATGGCCGCATCGGTCAGACGGAAGGCATCGAAACGCGCATCGTCGGCGACACTGGCTTCCAGCGTCTCGACATCAAGTACCCCCTCACCAATCAGCAGGCTCAGCTTGTCGATTTCCTGCGCCGCGGCGAGCAGATTGCCCTCGACGCGCTCGACGAGCAGCTCGATGGCATCCGGATGGGCCTTGATGCCGCGTGCTTTCAGGCGCGCTGCAATCCAGCCTGGCATTTCCTCGCGCTTGAGCGGCCATATCGGCAAGGCCACGCCAACCTTTTCGACGGCGTTGAACCAGGCGCCTTCGTGGGCCTTGCTCCATTCCTGGCAACTGATCAGAAGCAAGGTGTCCGGTGGCGGATTCGCACACCAGGCACTGATTGCCGCAGACCCTTCCTTGCCCGGCTTGCCGCTTGGCATGCGCAATTCAATCAGTCGTTTGCTGGCAAACAGCGACATCGACGCGCCCGCCATGGCCAGTTCGTTCCAGTCGAAACGCGCATCGACGTCGTGGATCTCGCGCTCCAGGTAACCCAGCTCGCGGGCGCGGGCGCGCAGGCGATCTGCCGCTTCCATCGCCAGCAAATGTTCGGCACCGGCAATCAGCCAGACCGGCTTGAGCTCCACAGCGGCAAGCAGTTTCGGAAGATCAGGGAGTCGGGCGGGCATGACCGCATTGTAGCGGAGCAATCAACCTGCGTTGACCGCAAGATCCGTCTTGCGCAACCGGTGATCGACGCTGGCCGCAAAACGATGCGCACGCATGCCGCAATCGACAAACGCGTGCGCCGGATTGCCAGGAGCCCAAGCAGGCTCGTGACCCGACCTCCCCGGAATCCCGGGGAGGCCGGGTTCGATCAGACCGCTTTGCGCTGCAGGCGGCGGCTTGCGAACGCGCCGAGCAGAAGCACCATCACGAGCATGCCAAGCGTGTTCATGGTCGGAATGCCGACCGCAATGCTCACCCCGGCAATATCCGCATCGTCTTCATCCTGACCCTGGTTGTCGATGGCGTCATCGACCTCTGGGCCATCGTTGTCCGGGTCCGAATCAGGATCGGAGTCGATATCCCGGATCGGATCGCCATTTTCGTCACTGGCCGCCGATATCTCGGCGAGATTGACGAGTGTGCCGCTGGTCGCCTGCACCAGGGTGAAGCGGATTGGCAGGTTGATGTTCGTCCCCGGAGCCAGCGGGCCGGCAATCGTGATGCTTGCCTGGTTGCCGGAAACCGCAGTCCAAGCCGGGTCATTCAGGACCAGGCCCGCCGGGAAGGTATCGAACACGGTGATGTCGGTCGCCGCAATCGTGCCCTGGTTGAAGACCGTGATGACGAAATCCACATTGTCGCCAATGTTCTGGATATTGACCGGCTGCCCGGGCGCAAGCGTCTTGCGCAGGGCCAGGTCGAAGTTGGTCAACAGGCCGAAATCAACCGAGAGATTCGAGTTGAAGTCGTTGTCGCCGTCGTCAACAGGTTCGCCCTTCGCGGTGAGGGTGACCGGCAACGACCAGATGCTGCCCCCCGTCTGCAAGGTGCCGTTGTCGTCGTTGTCGATGTCGTTGTCCGGATCCGGTGCGGGTTCGAATGGACCACTGGGCAGCCAGCGACGTCCGGTACCCGTCGATACCGTGTAGCGGGAAGGCGCGACCACTTCCACCAGATAGGTATCCGGCAGCAATTCGTCGAACAGGTAATTGCCATTGGCGTCGGTCACCGTGCTGGCAGTGGCCGGACCATCCGGGGTGCCGTTGTTGTCGGAATCCAGGTAGAGATTGACCGGAATGCCCGGGATGCCCGGCTCGCCCGCCGTCACCAGGCCATCGTTGTCGAGGTCTTCCCAAACCAGGTTGCCAAGGCTCATGGCGCCGCCTGTGCTGTCCGCAAGATAGTCTTCCACTTCACCATCCGTTGCCACCCCAACCGGGGTACAACCCGCGTCGGTGGACAGTCGGAAGCGTGCATACGGATTGGCCACGTTGCCGGCCGGAACCACGCCGAAGTCCAGTGTCACCGAACCATTGTTGGTGCCGGGCGGCACCACAACCTGGGCGGTTTCGTTGGTGTCGGCAAAACTGCCGTTGCCGTTCCAGTCGATGAATCCGCACAGGGTGGCGCCGCTGGCGGTGGTGTTGGTGACGGTGACTGGAGTGGTGGTCGGGCTGCCCTGGTTGTAGATCGTGCGCAGTTGCACACCATCCTCGTCATCACCGGCAACGGCACAGGTGCCGCTGGTGAAACTGCCAATGCCGTTGTCGTCGCCGTCAGCGCCCGCACCCTGCTGGCCATCCGTCTCTGCATCGACGCAGGCGCCGATGCGCAGTCCGGACACGATGCCATGTGCGGCGCCGTTGTCGGCAAATTGCGTCTGGTAGTTGCCGGTTCCAACGCCGGCGCCGGTGTCGGGCAAGTCACCGAAATCGTAGCGGCGGAAGGAGACAACATAATCCTCGACCTCACCATCGGGTTCCGCACCCGAGGCCGAGCATAGCGTGGTTGCCGTGCTCAGGCGGAAGCGTGCATACGAGGTTGCCGGGGCGCCGGGCTGGACCGGCCCGAAGCTCAACGAAACCTGCAGGTTGTTGCTGCCGGCAGGCACGGGTTGCGTCGCGGTCTCGCCGGCATCGGCAAAGTCGCCATCGCCATTGAGATCAATGAATCCGCAGACACGTGCCGTGCTTGCACCGAGGTTGGTCGCGTTGACGCGCACCGCCTGTGTACCGAGTTGCACATCGGTGAAATCCGCCACGACCACGCCGTCTTCATCGTCGCCGAGCAAATCATCGCCATCGGCATTCACGCCCGGCTGGCCATCGGCTTCATTGTCGACGCCCGCACCCATGAACAGGCCGGGCACGATGTCATGCATCGGTCCGCCATCCGCAACCAGGGTCTGGTAGTTGCCGGGGCCAACTCCGGCACCGGTATCGGGCAAGTCACCGAGATCAACGCGACGCACACTGACCACGTAATCCTCGACTTCGCCATTACTGGCCAAGCCGCTGACCACGCAGTCACCGGCGGTATCCGTGCTCAGGCGGAAGCGCGAGAAGGTCGGACCGCTTGGCGTATTCAACGGCTTGGTGAACGGCAGTTGGAACACGACGTTCGTGCTGCCGCTCGGAACCGTGACCGAACTGACCTCGACGCCTGGAGCGAAATTGCCGTCCTGGTCGAAATCGATGAATCCGCAAAGCCGGGCATCAACTCCGGTCAGGTTGGTCGCGGTGACGTTCACCGCGCCGGGCTGGCCGACAACGAACACCAGGCTGGCGGTGTCGACGCCATCCTCATCGTCGCTGGTCGCGGCATCATCACCGCTGGCCGTCACCAAGGGCTGACCATCCGCTTCGGCATCGACCAGGCTGCCCATGAGCAGACCGGCGATGATCGGATGCGCGGCACCGCCATCGGCCAGCAGCGTCTGGTAGTTGCCGGAACCGGTGCCTGCGCCGGTATCGGGCAGGTCGCCGAAATCGGTGGTGCCCGCGCTGAAGGTGTAATCCTCCACTTCACCATCCGGTGCCGTGCCGGTCGGCGAGCAGGTCGGCGAGGTGCTCAGACGGAAGCGTGCATAACCGGACGACACCGTTCCCGGCGGTGCCACGCCGAAGCTCAGCGCAATGCCCGCGTTGTTGCTGCCGTTTGGCACGCTGGCGGATGCCGCTTCGCCGGTGTCGTCAAAATCGCCGTCACCATTGAGATCGATGAAACCGCACAGGGTCGCCGGGCTGCCCACGGTATTGGTGGCGAGCACGGAAACATTGACCGGAGCGCCGGTGAAGAACGCCAGCGAAGCTGGATCGACCGCATCCTCGTCGTCATTCGCCACCGCGCAGGTACCGTTGGTCAGCGTTCCCGGCGCCAGATCGTCAGCATCCGCGCCGACGCTCGGCTGACCGTTGATTTCCGCGTCCACGCAGGCACCGAGGCGCAGGCCCGGGCGCAGCGGATGGCGCGGCCCATCGTTGACGAGCAGGGTTGCGTAATTGCCGGGGCCGGTACCGGCGCCAGTATCGGGCAGGTCGCCGAAATCAACCGCGGCCTGTACTTCGGCCACGTAATCCTCGACCTCGCCGTCGCTGGCCGGGCCGGTCGGAGAACAGGCCGTGCCGGTATCCGAACTGATGCGGAAACGCGCATAGGTCGATCCGGTGAACCCCGCCGGCACCGTACCGAATACAAGCGTTGCCGTTCCGCTGCCGTTATCGACATCGACGCTGGCCGATTCGCCCGCACCGAACGTACCGTCGCCGTTGTAATCGATGAAGCCGCAGATGCGTGCCGAGGCCGTGTCCGGTATCGGATTGTTGTAGGTGACCCGGACATTCCCCGGAGCGCCGACATACTGCGTCAAGTCGGCGACGTTGACGCCATCCTCGTCATCCGGCGTGCCATTGGTGTCATCACCATCGGCACCCACGCTGGGCTGGCCGTCGATCTCGGTATCAACCGTGGCACCCAGGCGCAGCGCGTTGATGACCGGATGCACCGGGCCATTGCTGGCGATCAGGGTACCGAAGGAATCCGGCAGGTCGCCGAGATCGGCCGGCTGCACGAAGCCGAAATCGATGCTGTAGTTCGAGGCCGAATCCGGAAATACCGTATTGCCGTCGTTGTCGTCATCGACGCCGCCGACGCGCAGGCGTTCATTGGTCGGCTCGGAAGCGGTCGGCGGCGTACCCGCGACCGGCCCCAGCGCAATCAAGCCCGACGCGATCGAGTTCGGATTGTTGCCACAGGCGGTCGCCCCGAACAACGCACCGTTGTCGTTGTTGTCGACATCGAGATTCGGATCGTTCTCGTTGGGTACGGTGGACAACAGGCCGAGCAAGGCCGGTTGCGTGGCGGCATTGGGGATGGCCACGTAGTAATCGTTGCCGGCGAGCAGGTCGCCGAACGAATACTTGCCGGCATTGCCGAGCACGGTTGCGGTCAGCGTCGTGGCGACCAGGCTGTCGCCGCCGCTCGGTCCGGGCGTGCCGTCGTTGTCGCGACACAGCAGCACGCTGACGGCATCGATGCCCGGTTCGCCCGCGTTGGCCAAACCATTGTTGCGCTGGGTCGGATTGCCCGCGCCATTGTCGAGCCAGACCAGATTGCCGAGGCGGTAACGCTCGGGCAGGATCACGCCGACCTTGGGTGGTTCGGCCGTGGGCAGCAGGTCGGCGGCAGTGGACGCGCCGGCCTGGAACACGCGATGCGCAAACGAGTTCCAGCTCGGATTGAAAACCGCCGTGTTGCCGCGGATGTTCGGCGCCGTGCCACCGACATAGCTCGGCGGCGCACCGGTCGCCGGCGCACGCATCGGAACATCGACTTCAATGTAGGTACCTGGTACCCAATTCGTGCTCGCGACCGGATTGGTCAGGGCAGAGAACGCACGAATGCGGAACCCGGTAGCCAGTGAGGCCGGTGACGGCGGAGTTGTGGTCCACACGCCAGGCGTGCAGCCGGTGGGATAGGAATTCTCGATTGCTGGCGTGCCCGCCTGTACCGGCGTGTAATTGGCGGTACGCACCTGGCCGCGGCAGAAATTCGCGGTTGTCGTGTACTCGATCTGCACTGCGGCCGAAGCGGCATAAGCCACCGGATCCAGGCCCGGGTTGATCAACTGAATCAAGGGCGGAACCACCACGGTGGCGCTCATCGCACCATCCAACACCGGCGCCCAGCGCGTCAGGCGCGGCGTGCCACTCAAGGGACCGCCGACACCGGTGTCGCCGATGAACGGCACCGTGTCATAAAGCACGTACTCATCCAGAAAAAGGTTGCCGGTATTGGCCAGGCGCAGGCGATAGCGGAAGGTGTCGCCGTGATCCGTGCGGGCGACGCAGGGGTAGCGCGTGAAGTTGGATGTCGGCCCGCCGAAGCTGGCCTCGTAGCTGGGGCACAGCGAGTTGTTGGTCGCCACGCTGGCCTGGCTGGGATCGCCGACCACCGGCAGCGCCGGATCGCCCTCGACCCACTTTTCACCACCGAGGATGAAGGCTTCGGACACGCGGAAATTGGCTGTGGCCGGGCACATGAAATCGACGGTCGAGCCATCGTTGTTCAGATCGCTGGTATCGACGATCGGCGCGCTGTTGTTGGGGCAGGTAAACGTGCCCGAAGGGCCGGGATCGAGAAACACCGACATGTCGTTCACATAGGGTGCCGCAGGCGACGGATTGGCAGGCACACCCTCGCGCACCCGTGCGCGAATGACGACGCTCGGCCCGGATCCGCCGGTCGGGAAACTTCCGGTGAAGCTCACCCGAACCAGGGTGCGGCCCGAAATGACATGATTGGGCGTTACCTCCAACACGCCGCCGGCTGGCGTCGTGCTGACCAGGCTGACAAATTCCAACTGCAGCGGCAGCCAGTCGGAAATGACCGGATTGACGATGGGTGCCGTGCTGTCGCCATTGACGTGGTTGGCAGTCAGGGTGAAGTCGATGGTCGCACCGGGCGCGGCAACGGTTGGGGTGGCGGCCTTGCTCGCGCGCACCGATGGTGTGCCGTTCTCGACACGCGCATTGGCGCAGCGTACAGCTGGCGAAGCCGGGCCGCCGGTGAAATCGACGTAAGTGCAGTTCTCGACAGCCGAAGGCACGACCACCGGCGGGCTGCTGCCCACGTCATAGCGAACCTGTGGCGAGGTGGTGAAGGCAAAATTGCGCGGAGTCGCCGGTCCATTGGCACCCAGGTCGGTGAATTGCCAGCGCACGCAGGTTGCGGCGGCGGCAATGTCCGCCGGCACGCTGTAGGTGATCGATGCACCCGGGCTGGCGATGTTTGTGGCCAACGAAACATTTGTCGAGAAATCGCAGTAGGTTCCGGAGATCAACGGCAGCGTGGTGTACTGGATGGTGGCGCGCATGTCGCTGCTGACGTTGCCATCGGCGGGCGAACTCCAGCGACCGCTGCTGACCGAGGTGAATGTGATACCGGGCGGCAGCGCACCCAATGCCTGCGGCAAGCGCTCGACCACGGTGAAGTTCGGCACGCGCGCATTGGCATTGTTGGTATTGGCGGTGATGCGATAGATGATCGGGTTGCCGGTGCCGGGCGCCACGTCGTCGGCACTCTTGTTCGAGGTACCGGTTGGCGCTGGCGCGCCAATCGTGTCATTGCGAATTCCTGGACCGATGTTTTCCGGGGCACCGAGCACGGGCGTGATGCTTGCACTGGCCGAGTTGTTGATGGCCGTGCCGTTCGGAAGTCCTGCCGGATAGCGCACAACCAGCGTGCGCTCGGCGCATGTGGCACTGGTGTTCAAACCCTGCAGGCCCGTTGGCGGCGGCGTTGTGTCATCCAGGTTCCAGGTGACCGTGACTGGAGGCCCAGCCGCGACACTGCCGCCATCGCTGTTCTCGATGCTGGCTGCGGTCAGACCCGGCACGTTCGGCAAGGTATCTATCAGGGTCGCGTTGGTGATCGGCATGTTGCCGGTGGTCGAAGTCGGGCAAATACGCACGCGATACGTCACTGCCTCGCCAGCGGCGACCGGCAGTGCGGGGGCCGGGTCGATACGCTGCTTGGTGACCTGGTATGCAGGCTGCGGAGCATCAACTGAAATGGGCGCTGCTTCCGCATAGGCGCAAGTCGCGGTATCCGCTGGCAACGGAGGCCGCGGTCCACCGACGGTCACGTTTTGCGGTGGTGGCGGGCATACTGCCCCGCTGATGGCCGCCACGGCCCGATTGATGATATTGGTGACCGGCACGGTGATCGAGGGAATCACACGCAGGGAGATATCCAGCGAAAAGCTGTCACCGCCTGCGTAGGTGTTGCGCACCAGAACCAGGGTATTGCTGCCGGGCGTGCAGGTGATTGAATCGAAGAATGCCGATACCGGGCAGTTGCCCATGACCAACTCGGCGGGGAAGGCTTCCTCGATACGCAAGCTTCCGCAGCCCGAGGTGAGGTTGTTGCAGGAACCCTGCAAGCGATACGTCACCAATTCATTCGTTTCGTATGGCCCGGCGCTTCCCAGGCGTGTCTTGGTGAAGGTTTGCTGCGCCATGACACCTTGCGCGGCCAGAACGAGGAAAAGAGTTACCACCCACCTGATCAGATTCTGCACGACTTGCCCCTGAAGACCTGTTACGGATACCTGTTTGCGACTGCAACCACTCAAGCAACGCCATGCTTGGCGAGCACTCCATTGAGGCGCGCAAACATGACAATTTCATGACACCGCCCCGTGTCGGCGAATCAGCTTGATCTAAACCAAGCCCTGAAAGCCACACGCACACGAAACCGTGATCCTTGCCATTCTGGAATGACGGGCCTCGGGCATTCAAGCGAATTTGCGATCTGTAACCGTTGTTGACCTGCACAAGTTCGCGCGCCTTCACCCGGCACGCGCGCCGCACGTGACCGCATCACGTCAAACAGAATGGATTTTGCGGCGTTTGCACGCATGCCCAATGGCGCGTGCAAGGCAAGGCAACGCCGATCAAGTCGTTTCCGTTCGTGGTGAGCCCTTCGACTGTGCTCAGGACAGGCCTGTCGAACCATGAACGGAATCAAGGCGCCATGCGCTCATTTTCCAATGCGCATTGGATAGGCTTTGGACATGCGGAACTTGATCAGCGTTGCCATCAGGTCAGCGCAGCGTCCGTAGCCCGCCGGGCCAGCTCTTAGTTGGCGGGAGCCTGATTGCTTGCCTGCAACCTGCGCAGGATGGCCTGCACCATATCGCGACGCAGTTCGTCGGTGAGCAGTTCCTGCTCTGCGGCAACGCCGAGTGCCTGGTTGGCATCGAAGGTGAAGTCGCGGCTCAGCTCAATGGTTTGCGCCGCGAGCAAGGGCTTGCCGGCAGCATCCACGACATCGAATTCCACATGATGACGGATGGTGTATTCATTGGCGCGGGCATTGCCGCCGACGGAGAGCACATCGGTGCGCACCGAGTTGGCGCCGAATCTCAGAACCGCACCTGGACCGGCATCGGCCTCGACCAATTCCGAACCCGAGCGCGCCAGCGCCTTGCCGAGATCCACGATCAACGGGCTGTAGGGATCCGCGCCTTGCACTGCGATGCGCGACATGGCGGCAGGCAGCTGCGCCTCTTTCGCCAAATGAAAACCGCAGGCGGAAAGCAGGGTGATCAACAACAGGAGAGCGGCGACACGACGATGGTTCATGATCAATTGCATGCGAGATTGAAGACCAAGCATAGCCGAAGTCCATGCGGGCCCTGGCAGGTGTGATGAGGGTATCGTGCACCCCACCCTCACCCCAGCCCTCTCCTTCATGCCTTTTGGGTACGCCAGCGGGAGAGGGAAACAAGCCGCATCCCCGATCTCCGATCCCCAATTTTCGATCTCCGTCACACCACGATATTGACGATCTTGCCGGGTACCACCACCACCTTGCGGATGGCCTGGCCTTCGACATGGGCGCGCACCGAAGCCTCGGCCAGCGCGGCACGTTCGCAGTCTTCCTTGCTGGCATTGGCCGGCACTTCGATGGTGCCGCGCAGCTTGCCGTTGACCTGAACGGCAAGTTTCAAGGAATCGCGCACCAGCGCAGCGGGGTCTGCCTTGGGCCAGGGCTGGTCCTCGATCAGGGTTTCGGCGTGGCCCAAGGCCTGCCACAGCGCATGGCTGGCGTGTGGGGTAATCGGGTTGAGCAGCAGCACCAGGGCTTCGAAGGCTTCATGGCGCACCGCGCGCCCCTGATCGCTCATGTCATCGAAACGCGACACCGCATTGAGCAGTTCCATGAGTGCGGCGATGGCCGTGTTGAAGGCATGGCGACGGCCAAAGTCGTCACCGACCTTGTTGATGGTTTCGTGGATCTGACGGCGCATGGTTTTTTGCGCAGCGGTCAAAGTGGATGGATCAATCACGGTATCGGCAATTGCCCCCCTCCGACCTTCGGCCATCTCCCCCCGCTGCGCATGGGGAGGAACCGCCGAGCTTGCATCGACCGAACGGCCAATCATCGGATGGTCGGGTTGCGCCACATGCGCGTGCAGATCACGCCACAAGCGCTTGAGGAAGCGTGCCATGCCTTCCACGCCGGCCTCGTTCCACTCCAGCGACTGGTCCGGCGGTGCGGCAAACATGGCAAACAGGCGCACCGTGTCGGCTCCGTACTTGCGCACCATGGATTCCGGATCGACACCGTTGTTCTTCGACTTGGACATCTTTTCGATGGCACCGATGGAAACCGGCTTGCCATCGCTCTTGAGCCGCGCGCCCACCACGCGACCCTTGTCGTCACGTTCGATATCCACGTCGGCCGGATTGAACCATTCCTTGTTGCCGCCCGTACCTTCCCGATAAAACGTTTCGGCAATCACCATGCCCTGGCAAAGCAGGTTGATCGCCGGTTCGTCGCTGTCGACCATGCCGCAGTCACGCAGCAGCTTGTGATAGAAACGGAAATACAGCAGGTGCAGGATGGCATGCTCGATGCCGCCGATGTACTGGTCGACCGGCGCCCAGTAGTTGACCCGCCCATCGACCATGTCGCCGGCACCTGGCGAGGTGTACCGCGCGTAGTACCAGCTCGATTCCATGAAGGTGTCGAAGGTGTCGGTCTCGCGCTCGGCCGGACTGCCGTCGATGGGACTGACCGTCTTGCGCCACTCGGGGTCGGCCTTGATCGGCGATTTCACGCCGGTGAAAGCGACATCTTCGGGCAGCAGCACGGGCAATTGCTCGTCCGGTACCGGATGCGCATCACCGTTGCTGTCGTAGATCACCGGAATCGGGCAACCCCAGTAGCGCTGGCGCGAGACGCCCCAGTCACGCAGGCGGAAGTTGACCCGGCGCTTCCCCTTGCCTTCGCGCTCCAGATGCGCAGCCACGGCATCGAAGGCGCCCTTGAAATCCAGGCCGTCGAATGCACCGGAATTGACCAGATAGCCGTACTCGGTGAACGCGCCTTCGGTGATGATGCGATTCTCGAAATCCGACAGCACATCGATCTCGCCCGACGGCTCCACCACATCGATGGCGCGGCTCTCACCCAGCGCAGCGGACATTGCATCCTTGTTGGCGGCGGCGTCGCGGCCCAGTTCGCGGATGGCCTCGCGCACGGCATCGCTGACGATCACCATGCGGATCAACAAATCGTATTTTGTGGCAAATTCCCAATCGCGCTGGTCGTGGCCTGGAACAGCCATGACCGCACCAGTGCCGTAGTTCATCAGCACGAAATTGGCGACCCACACCGGCAAGGTTTCGCCAGTGATGGGATGAATCGCCTTGAAGCGGGTTTCCACGCCCTTCTTTTCCTGGGTTTCGATATCCGCTTCGGCAGTGCCACCGTGACGACATTCCTCGATGAACGCGGCAATCCCGGGATCGGACTGCGCGGCTTTCAGCGCCAACGGATGTTCAGCGGCAACGGAGAGGAAACTCACGCCCATCAGGGTGTCCGGGCGGGTGGTGAACACCGTCACCGGCTCGGCTTCGCCTTCGATGTCGAAGCGGATTTCCAGGCCCTCCGAGCGGCCGATCCAGTTGCGCTGCATGGTCTTGACCGATTCCGGCCAGCCCGGCAGCGTGTCCAGGCCGTCGAGCAGCTCCTGCGCATAGTCGGTGATCTTGAGGAACCACTGCGGAATCTCGCGCTTTTCCACCAGCGCGCCGGAGCGCCAGCCACGGCCATCGACAACCTGTTCGTTGGCCAGCACGGTCTGGTCGACCGGATCCCAGTTGACCACCGAATTCTTGCGGTAGACCAGGCCCTTGCGCATGAGGCGGGTGAACATGCGCTGTTCGTGCACGTAGTACTCGGGCGTGCAGGTGGCGAACTCGCGTGACCAGTCGATGGCGTAACCCATGCTCTTGAGTTGCGATCGCATGTGGTCGATGTTGGCGTAGGTCCATTTGGCCGGCGCCGTGTTGCGCGCGATGGCGGCATTCTCGGCCGGCAGGCCAAACGCATCCCAGCCCATCGGTTGCAGCACGTTTTTGCCCAGCATGCGCTGGTGGCGGCTGATGACATCGCCAATGGTGTAGTTGCGCACATGCCCCATGTGCAGCGCACCGGACGGGTACGGCAGCATGGAAAGGCAGAAATACTTGGGCCTGCCCGGATCTTCCTGCACTTCAAACGCACGGGTGCGGGTCCAGTAGTCCTGGGCGGCGGATTCCACGGCTTGTGGATCGTAGTTTTCCTGGGTCATTGCGATGTGGCTCGGTCACGCGACGGTAATTGCGATCCAGCGTATCGCAGTGCAACATTCCGCGCCATGGCGGGGAAGCCATCCACCCCGATGGCAGAAGCACCGGAGAGGCTGGCGCAGGTCGGTCCAAGCCGCATCGCGGCGGAACCGACATGGTCACGTGTCGCGCATGCGTTTGCCCACCCCGAAGGGCTGCGCTATAAGCGATCCCTCGTGCCTTCAGCGGCCGCCCCTGCAACCCGATGCCGATCCGCATGCCCAAACTCCCCAACGAGGAACCCCCCATGAAAATGCAAGGTCTGTGCGCCGCTGTCCTGCTTTCGCTGGCACTGCCCGTGGCTGCCATAGCCGCGGAAACCACCGTCCTGCATTGCGATCAGGTATTCGACGCCAAGCGCGGCAAGCTCACCGGCGAGATGACCCTGGTGATCGAGGATGGCCGCATCAACGCAATGTCGGCGGGCCACAGCGACCCGGCCGGGGGCGCTGCCCGCACGATCAACCTCAAGGGCATGACCTGCCTGCCCGGCCTGATCGACAGCCATGTGCACCTGACCGGGGAAACCAGTCCGACCGGATACACCGACCAGTTCCGCTGGAACGTGGCCGACTACGCGATCCGCTCCACCGTGTACGCGCGACGCACCCTGGAAGCCGGTTTCACTACCGTGCGCAACCTGGGTGATGGCGACAATGCCTCGATTTCCCTGCGCAATGCGATCAACCAGGGCGTGGTGCCGGGGCCGCGCATCTACACGGCGGGCAGTGCCATAGGCAGCACCGGTGGTCATGCCGATGGCACCGATGGGTATCGGGCAGACCTGCAGGGTGATCCGGGTCCCAAGCTGGGGATCATCAACGGACCCGATGATGCGTGGAAAGCCGTGCGCCAGCATTACAAGGACGGTGCCGACCTGATCAAGATCATGCCGTCCGGCGGCGTGCTGGATGAATCCAGCAGCGTCGACAACGCACAGATGACCATGCAGGAACTGGAGGCCGTGATTGCCGCCGCGCATGACTATGGCTTCACCGTGGCCGCCCACGCGCACGGTGCCGAGGCCATCCGCCGCGCGGTTACGGCAGGCGTCGATTCCATCGAACATGGCACCTACATGTCCGATGCCGACATGAAGCTGATGAAGCAGCGCGGCACCTGGTACGTGCCCACCATCATCGCGGGCCGCTACGTGGCCGAAAAGGCGGCAGTGCCCGGTTACTACCCGGAACAGATCGCAGCCAAGGCACGGCAGGTGGGCCCGGTCATCCAGAAGACCGCGGGACGCGCCTTCAAGGCCGGCGTGAAGATGGCCTTCGGCACCGATGCCGGCGTGTATCCGCACGGACAGAACGCCAAGGAATTCGAGTACATGGTCGAAGCCGGCATTCCGAATGCCTATGCCCTGCAGGCCGCCACGGTGAATGCGGCTGCCCTGCTCAAGCAGTCCGACAACATGGGCTCGCTGGAAGCCGGCAAGTTCGCGGACGTGATCGCAGTGAAGGGCAACCCCCTGGACGACATCAGCCTGATGAAACAAGTGGATTTCGTGATGAAGGCCGGCGTGGTTTACAAGGAAGCCGGCCGCCAAGTCGACTAGGGAAGGTCTGAACAAGTATTGTCGCGAGCAAGCTCGCTCCCACCATTGCTTGATCTTGTGGGAGCGAGCTTGCTCCCACCATTGCTTGATTTTGTGGGAGCGAGCTTGCTCGCGACGAATGAGTTCCGTACTTGTTCAGAGTTTCCCTGGCAGATGTTGAAAAACTGCCTGCGTTGCCATCGCTGCGTTGAAAGCGAGGCTCAAATGCTCATTTGCACCACGTAAACTGCGCTTTTTCGCTCGCTTTTGCCTTGCGCTGGCTGCCTCACCAACGTTTTTCAACAACCTGCCAGGGCAACGCTGATCAAGTTGAACACGAGGGAACCTGCGATGAGCCAGGACACGGGCATTCCCATGGCCTTGTACAAGGCCAATCTCGAACTCTTGTTGCGCATCGGCACCTTGCTGCACGAGAGCCGCCAGCGCTGTTCGCAACTGGGTGCAATCTCGGGCCGAGACGCGATCGAGCAAACCTTGCATCTGACCGAACGCATGCTGACCCTGAATGACTGGGGATCGCTGGGTGCGCTGCCGGGTGATGCCTTCTGGAAAGCGTTCCAGACCGGTCGCATGCCCACGCAGGCTTCAATCGACGGCGTGCTGGGCAGCCAAATGCAGTTTGCCGAAGGACTCAAGCAGGCCTTTGCCCAGTGGCAACAGCAATCGGCCGACGCCTTGGGCACGGCCGCGCTGCCATGGGTGACGTCTGCGCAAACGCTCAGCGGCAACGCCGACACGCGCACGGGCAAGCCGAAATCCACCGCCCAGGGCAGGCCAAAGCCTCCATCCGGTTCGCGCAGCAGGGGCAAGTCGACCAGCAAACCGCGCCGCCAGCCCTAAGTTGACATCCCGGCGCATAAGGCCGCGCCTGCCCCGGCTGAAGTATGATCGGCCCGGGAGCAGGAGGGGAAATCATGCGTGCAAGCTTGCTGGCGCTGCTGCTGGCGCCCGTTCTCGGCCATGCCGCCTCGCTGGAGGGGCGCATCAGCCTGGTGGTCGAGGGCAAGCCCCTGCGTGCCGAGGAGGCAGCTTCCGCCGTTGTCTATTTCCGACCGGCGACGCCCACTGCCCTGCAGCCTTCCACCACCGAATACGCGATGAGCACGGAGCGCAAGCAATTCGTGCCGCTTGTGCTGCCCATCGTTGTCGGCAGCAGCGTGCGCTTTCCGAATCGCGACCCGATCCTGCACAACGCGTTTTCAACTTCGAAAGACAATGCCTTCGACGTCGGTCTGTATTCGTCGGGGGAGGGACAGCTCGTCACCTTCAATCACGCCGGCTATGTGCGGGTGTACTGCAATGTGCATCATTCCATGATTGGACACATCCTGGTTCTCGACACGCCGTTCTTCACCCGCCCCGATGCAAGGGGCCAGTTCCGCCTGGATGACCTGCCCGCCCAGCAGGGCGATCTGGTGGTATGGCATGACCGCGCCAAACCCTGGCACGTGAAGGCGGTGCCCGGTGAAACCGCTGCCGCCGAGGTGACCCTGGACCTCAATCAACGGCGCATCCCGCGACACATGAACAAGTTTGGCAAGCCCTATGGCAGGACCAACAATGCCGAATCGTATTGATCTGCGCAGGCAGCAAGGCCGCATCACGATTCCACTGGCCGTCCGCCTGTTCCTCGGCATGGCCTTGCTGATTGCCCTGGCCATTGGCGCCGCCGTGCTCGTGGCCTGGCTCCAGGGTCGCAAGATTGCCGACCAGGCCGTCGACAAGGCGGTCAATACCAGCTCCGCGGTGCAACGCGAGTTTGAACAAAAGCGCCTCGACCAGTTGCAGCTGGCGGTGCGCCTGATTGCGGCGGACGCAGATTTCGTCACCTACATTGCCGATGCCTCGGGTTCCGCGGTGCTGCCCGGCCTGGGCGGCGACGAAAGCGAGGTGCGCGACACCCGCTCCATGCGCGACCTGCTGGAAGAGCGCCGCCGCGACTTCGGCCTTGATCTCGCCATCCTGCTGGATGATTCCGGCGAAGTGCTGGCGCGCACCGACGAAAGCGACGCCTACGCCACCTCGCTCGCGGATGATGCGCTGGTTGGCCCGGCCGTGCGCGACGCCGCACCGTTCAGTGGTTACTGGCGCCAGGCAGACCAGTTGTTCCAGGCTGCCGTCATTCCACTGGCGCGCGATCAGGATCTGGTCGGTTTCCTGCTGGTGGCGCTTTCGGTGAACGATGCCCTGGCCCAGTCCGTGGCCAAGGTCAGCGGCGCACAGGTCGCATTCTGGCTGCCGACTGCCGAGACCGCGACGCTCGTGGCAAGTTCTCTGGAACCGTCGGCCGCCAGCGAACTCGGGCGCCTGTTCGAGAGCGAGCGCAGCAAGTGGATGCCGAGCATCCGTGACGGCAAGCTGCTTGATCATGTGCCCATGCATTTTTCCGGGCAGGAATGGAGCGCCCGCTTCATGCCGACGGCGGCGCCCGGGGAAACCCAACTCGGCACACTGGCGATCATGACCGCCACCGACCAGATCACGTCCAGCTACAAGGACATCCTCAATCGCATGGTGCTGGCCGGACTTGCTTCCATGCTCGGCGCAATCCTGCTGTCCATCTTCATCGCGCGCCGTATCCTGCGCCCGATTGGCGCCATGGCCAGTGCTGCCGAAGCCGCCGCTGCGGGCGATTACCGCACCCATATCGGTGATGAAGGCAGCGATGTGCTCGGACGACTCTCGCACGCATTCGATTCGCTGCTTTCGGACCTGCGCGAAAAGAGCGACATGTCGGGCTATGTCGGACAGATGGCGCGGTTCCTGCCGGAACCCGCGCAGGAAACCCCGGCAGCCATCACCCAGACCCCGGCTCCTGTCACACCGCCACAACGCGACAACCTCGCATTGCTGGAAGTGGAGTTCCGCCATCTGCTGGGAACGGTTGGCCCCGAGCTTGATCCCGCGCAGCGAGCGGAAGCATTCACCGGCGTGCACGAGCTTCTGGAATCGCTCGCCCGTGAAGCCGGATGCGAGTTGCAGGCGATGGATGGCGCACGCTGGCGCTTTTCGCTGCCCGGGTCCGCGCGCCTGCTCGAAGGCGCTCGCATCTGGGCCATCCTGCTGCGCAATTGCCAACAGTTGAATGTTCCGCTGCCAGCCGGCGCGCTGGTCGAAGGTGAACTGGTTCGCGCACGCGGCACCACGCAGCATCCGCAGGTGTCGGTCGTGCTGGGCACTCCGGTGGCCCATGGTGACCGCCTGCTCTGCGATGCCGCTCCCGGGCAACTGCTGTTCACGCGCGCGGTTGGCGATGCCCTCAAGACCAGCGTCAACGCGGAAGCCCTGCAGGTGGTGGAAGGCGGATTCAGTGGCAAGAAGTTCTATGCGGTGGCGAGTGCTGCGTTGAACGCGCTTGCCGATCAACCACGCGCGCCGGCCAGCCGGCAGACACTGACAACACCGACCGTGAAAACGGAGGCGCGCAAGCGCGAGTCCAGCGGCATTCACGCCGGCACCGTGCTCGGTGGTCGTTATCGGGTCATCGCGCAGCTCGGCGCCGGGGGCATGGGCGTCGTGTACAAGGCCCACGACATCGAGCTGGATGACGTGGTTGCGCTGAAGATGCTGCGACCGGGCGTGCTCGTTGACAGCGAGCAGCTCGAACGCCTGAAGAGCGAAATCAAGCTGGCCCGACGCATCACCCATCCCAACGTGTTGCGCACCTTCGATTTCGGCGAAGTCGATGGCCGCCCGTTCATATCGATGGAGTATGTACGCGGACTCACCTTGCGCTACCTGCTCAGCGAAGCCAAGCGCGTGCCCTACTCCGCGGGCCTGCGCATCGCCCGCCAGCTTGCGGCCGGTCTTGCCGCGGCGCACGAGGTCGGCGTCCTGCATCGCGACATCAAACCGGAAAACCTCATTCTGGAAGCCAACGGCAATGCCAAGCTGATGGATTTCGGCATCGCGCGGCCGGTACGCCGAAGTGAACCTGGCGTCACCACGGAAGGCACATTCGTCGGCACGCCGAACTACTGTTCACCCGAGCAATTGTCCGGCGGCGAGGTGGATGAGCGTTCCGACATCTTCGCTTGTGGCGTGCTGATGAGCGAGATGTTCTGCGGCGGCATGCCCTACGTCGGCTCCAACACGATGGAAATCTATCAGGCGCAGATGAGCGGCACGACGATCAGCCCATCCAGCCTGTGGCCGGAAATTCCACCCGAACTTGAAGCGCTCATCCTGCGTTGCGTGCAGTGTGCGCCGGATGCCCGCTTCGTCAGCGCGGGCGATCTTGGCGTTGCGCTGTCGCGCTTGCGCAGTTGAAGCACAATCCCCTGGCCGTTGGGAGGCTCGCATGGACCGTGATTCAGGCAATATCTTCAGGCGCTGCGCACAGGGCGTGGCATTCACCGTGTTGCTCGGGCTCAGCGCCGCGGCATGTGCGCAGGATGAGGAAGTCGATCCGTTGCTCTCCGCAGAGGAGGCTGCCACCTCGACCTCGCGCTTCATCACCGAGCTCTGGCTCGGCCAGGATCATGTTTCCGGCTTGCCGAACAACCGTGCCAACCTCAATCGCACGCGCGCACGCCTGCGGGTTGGCATGAACTGGAGCTTTGCCGACCACTGGGACTTCACCGCCAGTGGCCGCATTGCCCAAGGCAGCGACGACAACCGCGACAACCGGCGCAACAACGACAACGAACGCAGCGACAGCTTCGGCATCGACCAGATCCTGCTGCGCTGGCATGACGGCGAGCAGGCCAGCCTGCAATTCGGCAAGGCTCCGCTGCCGCTGGATCTCTCACCGATGCTGTGGGATCCGGACCTGCGCCCCGCCGGATTCGCCTATGAGCGCTCCGTGGCACTCGGTGATTTCAACCGCCTGCACTGGGTGATCGGGTATTTCGCCGGCCAGCACCTGTACGGCGATGAATCACGCATTGGCGCCGCACAATTTGCCTTCAACTGGCGCGAAGGCGCACCCACGCGCGCTGGCGTGACCTTGTCGTACCTGGATTTTTCCGACCTCGAGGAACTCACCCGCCAGGGCCTCGCGCGCACCAATGCCATCAGTGCGGGTCGGCTGGTCAGCGACTATCGACTGCTCGATCTGCAACTGAGCGGGCACACCGAGCTTGGCTCCTGGCCCATTGATCTGCATATCGACCTCGTGCGCAATTTCGGAGCCGATTTCGCGCGCGATGGCGGCCGCCTGAGCGTCAGCGCCGGTGATCACCGCCAACCCGGCGGCTTCCAGATCGGCCTTGCCATCGAACGCATCCAGCGCGAAGCGGTGATGGCGGCGTTCAACTCCGATGACTGGTGGTTCCACAGCAACCGTCGTGGCCAATTGGCTTGGGTGGCCTACGGCATCGACGAGACCTGGCGCCTGCGCCTGTCCGGGTTCCGCGAACTGCGCGACGGCCTGGATGAATACACCCATCGCCTGCTGTTGGACGTGGATGCCAACTGGTAGGGCTGCAAGCATCGGGCGCGGTGCATTTCATCGCTGGATGCTACGCCGGTCGCGCTGAAGCCGTGGGTGCGGACGCCGCGCGTTTTCCGATCATTCGCCGGATTCCTGGTCGCGCGCGGAACCTGATCAGGATCAGCCTTGATATGCTTTGCCGCATCCCGACCTTGTTGTTTCTCCCCTGACCAGGATTTCCCGTGACCCAACCGTCACCGACGCAGCCAACGGCTGCCCTCGACATCACCACCGCCAACATCGAACGCGAGCTGTTGCAGGCTTCCATGACCCAGCCGGTGCTGGTGTTGTTCTGGACGCCGCGCAGCAATGGCAGCATCGAGCTTGGCAAGCTGCTGGAATCCATCGCCGGCGAATACCAGGGCGCGCTGACGTTCGCACGCATCAACGTGGACAGCGAAGCGCAGATCGTCGGCATGTTCGGCGTGCGCAGCATCCCCACCACCATCCTGATGCGCGAAGGCCAGCCGGTCGACGGCTTCGGTGGCGTGCTGCCGGAGGCGGAAATCCGTGACCTGCTTGCCCGTCACCTGGGCGCATCCGTCCCGATGGATGCCGACGATGTCGAGCAGCCGGCAGAATCGCCACAGCAGGCCATCGAACGCTTGCAGCGCGAACTGGAAGCATCACCCGAGCGTGCCGAACTCAAACTGGATCTGGCACTGGCACTGATGCAATCCGGTGATGCCAGGGCCGCGCAGTCCCTGCTCGATGCCCTGCCCGCAAATCTCGAAGGCGATGACCGAGCCAAGCGCCTGCGTGGGCAGCTGGAGTTTGCCGAGGTATTGCGCAATGCCCCCGACATCGCGGAACTGGAGCGACGCGTCGCCGCCAACCCCAACGACCACGAGGCACGCGACCTGCTCGGCGTGCGCCTGTTGGTTGGCGGACATACGGAAGCCGGGCTTGAGCAGTTCCTCGCCATCCTCAAGGCAGACCGTCATTGGAACGAGGGCCTGGCACGCAAACGACTGATCGCCGCGTTTCTCACCATCGACGATGCCGACCTGGTCGGAACCTGCCGTCGGCGCATGTCGTCCTTGCTGTTCTGACACACAACATGAGTCGTGCCAGCCGATTTCGCCTGATGGTGAACCTGTGGCCGCCGTTCCTGTTCAGCGGCATTCGCGTACTCGTGATCCGCGACGATTGGCATTACGTGAAGGTCCGCCTGCGCCGGCACTGGTTCAACCGCAATTACAAGGGCACCCATTTCGGCGGCAGCCTGTTTGCCATGGCCGATCCGTTCTGGATGATTCCGATTGCCGAGTGCCTCGGTCGCGAATATCGGGTATGGGACCAGGCAGCGGAGATCACGTTCGTGACAGCCACCCGCGAAGACGTTTTCACGGAATTCGTGATCGAGGAGGGCGTGCTTGACGAAATCCGCCAGTCGGCAGCCAACGGCGACAAGGTGCTGCGCTGGTTCGAGAACGACATCAAGACGGCGGACGGTGAAATCGTCGCCCGCTTTCGCAAGCAGGTCTACGTCAGGCGCAAGCGGGATCGAACATGACGATCCGAAGCATGGCATTCCGTGCTTCGGCCCTGAAGCCTGTCCTGAGCTCGACGAAGGGGGCCTCCTACAGGAATGCACGCGCGCACAGGATTGCCGTAGGAGCCCATTCATGGGCGAGCTTTTGCCCGTTCGCAATCTTCATCGGCCGTAAACGGCCTCCTACAGGAATGCACATGCGCAATTGGTTGCCGCAGGAGCCCATTCCGCATCAACCATTATTCGCCAGCAGCGCCTCGATTCTGGCCTGGTCAAAGCCGTGGATGCGTTCGCCATCGATCACGATGAGCGGCGTTCCCTGCCCGCCCAGGGACTTCCATTCCTTGTTGGCCACCGCCGAGGTTTCAATGTCCCGTTCTTCCCAAGCCAGATTCCTGCTCTTGAACCAGCTGCGCGCCTTGACGCAGTAGCCGCAGGTTTGCGTTGCATACATCACGATGTTCGGAGTCGATTGGCTCTGGGGCGAAGCATCGTCTGCCTTCGCGGTCTGCATGAGGGCACGCGGACACAGCAAGGCCGTGAACAGGAAAGCAAGGGCAAGCAGGAAAATGCGACTCATGATGGACCTCCGCACAGGTTGCCGACGCGGACGCGGCGGTCATGCTCGGATGGCGGCCGGTGACGATAGTTCCAGCCATGAGCTCAATAGCTGCTCGCACGTCGTCTACTGGGTGCGGGATGGTATGCGCCCGCCCGGGCCAGGATCTGTGCTTTCGGGTTTACCCAATCTTGCCCAAGGCACCAGCCCGCCAGCGGTCTTTGCAACCGTGCCATCTTGCATCACCATGCGCTGTGCTGATCAACTGCCGAGGAACACGGGATGTCCAGGGTTCGCGTAGCGAGTTTCTCGATTTCCATTGATGGATTCGGTGCCGGCCCGGATCAGAGCCTTGCGCATCCGCTCGGAGTGGGTGGCGAGGCGCTGCATGACTGGATCTTTCCTACTCGAACCTTGCAGAAGAACCTGTTCGGTCGTGATGGCGGAGAGTCCGGCGAGGACGACAATTTCGCATCGCGGGGATTCGAAAACATTGGTGCATGGATTCTCGGCAGGAACATGTTCGGTCCCGTGCGTGGGCCATGGCCTGATGAAACATGGCGGGGTTGGTGGGGAGAGAATCCCGTCTACCACGTTCCGGTTTTTGTCTTGAGCCATCATGCGCGCAAGCCGCTTGTCATGGCGGGCGGCACAACCTTTCATTTCGTCACCGAGGGCGCCGAGGTCGCACTTGCTCGCGCACTTGACGCCGCCGACGGTCGGGACATCCGCGTTGGCGGCGGAGTCCAGGTGATTCAGCAGTATCTTCGCCGGCGACTGATCGATGAAATGCACATCGCAATCTCCCCGATCCTGCTCGGTTCTGGCGAACGGTTGTTTGATGGGATCGACCTTCCCGCCCTCGGCTATTCGTGCAGTCAGCGCGTTGCAACACCCGCTGCAACGCATGTCGTGATCGAGCGAAATTGACCCGCCCGGGCGCTTGTGAAACCACCGGCCAATCAAACGCCAGGACGCTTCAGCGATTGCTCCGATCAAAGAAGAGGACACACATGACACATCAGGCAATCAATTTGCGGAGCAAGCTGGCCCTGTTCTCGGAGCATTGGTCGCCGCGGGTGATCGCGGAAATGAACGACTACCAGTTCAAGCTCGCCAAGGTTCAAGGCGAGTTTGTCTGGCATTCGCACGCGGACACCGATGAGGTCTTCATTGTTCTTGATGGCGAGATGACACTCGAGTTCAAGGACGGGGCGATACCACTCGCCGCCGGCGAAATGTATGTCGTCCCCCGAGGTGTCGAGCATCGACCCGTTGCAGCCAGGGAGTGCTGCATCTTGCTTGTGGAGCCGCGCGGAGTGGTCAACACCGGCGACGCAGGCGGTGCCTACACGGCCGAAAATGACGTCTGGGTCTAGGGCAACGCCGATCAAATGCATTGCATGCGGGTTTCCCCATGCGCAAGGCCGAGCACAACAGAGGAGGCAATCGTGAAGTATTTCATTCAGCGCGTTGGCGTCGCTTTGCTCACCGTTGTGTTGTTGACGACATTGGAATGACGCAGGCCAGGGCCGCAGTCGACAAATGGGTTTCGTTCACCGGATCTGCATCCGCATGGGGCGTCAACCCGCTGTAGCAGTTTGAGCGAACTCGGGCAGACACCAATATCAGGCTTTTGCGGCATTGGCCGCCGCGGCGATGCTGTCACGGATCGCGGCCAGCGCCGCACGGCACATCTGCGCGGCGGGCAAAGCCGCATCGATGACCAGGGTACCTTCGGGCGGGGCTTCCCATCGCGCCAACACGTCATTGACGGTTTCGGGATTGCGGTCTGCGGCAATGTGGCGGTTGAGCTCGATGTCACGGGCCACGCGCTCGCGTGCGAGGTCGGGCGGACACGAGATCAACAATGGAATCGTGTCCACTCCGTGTCGGCCCGCCACTTCGGCGACGCGATCCAGCTCGCGTCGACGTGAAAAGGTCATGCCGTCGATCACGCTGCCGACGCGCAACATGCAATTGATCTCAAGCGCCAGCAGCACGCCCTTGTAGGCTGCGCGCTTCTCGATAAAGCTGTAGTTGCAGCGCGGAAACATGGCGGCACGGATCTGGTCCCTGCACACGCGGCGCAATTGCAGCTGATCCTCGATGGCACGAGCCACCACGCTCTTGCCGGCTCCCGGCAAACCCATCACCGCCACGACAAAGGGTCGCGCCGAAATCTCCGGCCCAAGCGGAAACGCATCCCCCGCGGGTGTTGCGTTCGCCAGGTTGATTTGATCGGAATCGCCGGACATGGGGTCAGGGTATGCGTGGATCGCGTTTCAACGGATGTCGAGACTGCCACGAGTGTGCCTGATGCGCCATCGATAGTGCCGGCGACTGGCCTCTCCCCGCGTTTGCGCCGATACTGGCCGCAAACCGATGGCGTCACCATGGCCAAGCGTCCACTCCACATCCAGCGTCACCTGATCACCGGCCTGCTCACATTCGTGCCCCTGTGGTTGACCTGGATCGTGTTCAAGTTCGTGTTCGGGCTGCTTTCCGAAATCAGCTCGCCATTGGTCTCGGGCCTGGTTGCCCTGCTGGGCAGCTCCTGGCCTTCCACCGGCCAGGTGCTGGGCCAGCCATGGGTGATCTCGCTGATTGCCGTCGTCATCACCCTGGTTTCGCTGTATCTGGTCGGCTTTGCCGCACGCTTCGTGCTGGGCCGGCGCATGATCGACGCCTTCGAGCAACTGATCGAGCGCATTCCCGTGGTGCATTCGATCTACGGCGGCACCAAAAAGCTGATGTCACTGGTGCAGAACAAGCCATCCGGAACGCAACGCGTCGTGCTCATCGATTTTCCTTCTCCACATCTGAAATCGATTGGTTTCGTCACCCGCGTGTTCCACGATGGTTCGGGTCGCGAACTGGCCGCGGTGTATGTGCCGACCACACCGAATCCGACCGGGGGATACCTTGAAATCGTGCCGGTCGAAAACCTGACCGCTACCGACTGGAGCGTGGACCAGGCCATGGCCTTCCTGCTTTCCGCAGGCGCCGTCGGCGCGGACACCCTGCCCTTCACTGCCCAGTGGCCGCCAGACGCGAGTGCCGCTCTGCCCGGGCAGGCCGCACAGGGCGCGCTGCGAACCACGGAAGATCAAGCGCCGCCCCCTCCGCAGTGACCTTCGACACTGCCAATTGCATGCATTCCTGACTAGACTTCGGCGGTTGTCTCCAGCGCCTGTGCGCCCGGCCTGTCCTCCGGGTTGCTGATCACCAGCCTCGGCTTTGGCGCCCCAACCAACTTCGTGTAAGGATCCCAGATGAACGTCCCATCGCTGAAACCGCTTGCCATCGTTGCCGGAATTGCCCTCGCCCTCGGTGCCTGTTCGCAGAAACCGGCCGAGACCGAATCGGCAACCACCCCCGCCGCCGAGTCCGCCGCTGCAACCACCGCGGAACCGGCCCACGTTGCCTTCGACACCAGCGAGCTCGATCCGTCCATCAATGTCTGTGCCGATCTCAACGGCTTCGTGAACAACAAATGGCTAGCTGCCAACCCGATTCCCGCCGACAAGACGCGCTGGGGAACATTCGACGTGCTGCGTGAAGCCAGCCTCAAGACCCAACATGAGATCGCGGAAGCCGCCGCCAATTCCAATGCCGCGGCTGGCTCCATCGAACAGAAGGTTGGCGCTCTCTACAAGGCCGGCATGGACGAGGCAGCCATCGACGCCCTGGGTGCCGAGCCGCTCAAGCCGGAACTGGCGAAGATCGATGCGCTGAAGACCCCTGCCGATGTCGTTGCCTATCTGGGTGACAGCTACTCGCGCGGCTTGGGCAGCCTTTTCTATTTCGGCGCGGAAACCGATTTCAAGAATTCGCAACGCAAGATTGCCTACGCCTTCCAGGGCGGCCTGGGCCTGCCGACACCGGACTACTACCAGAAGGACGAGCACGCCAAGATCCGTGATGCCTATCTTGCGCATATCGCCAAGGTGCTGGAACTGACCGGTGTCGATTCAGCTGCCGCCAGCAAACAAGCCGCCGCGGTGCTCGCCTTCGAGACGGCACTGGCCAAGGAATCCCTGCCGCCCGTCGAACTGCGCAATCCGGAAAACCAGTACCACTTCGTCAGCATTGCCGATGCCGACAAGGTGACGCCGCATTTTGAATGGGGCGCGTTCTTCAAGGCGCAGAATGCGGATGTCACCGATGGCTTCTCGCTGTCGCAGCCGAAATTCTTTGCCCAGATGGACAAGATGCTGGCGTCCACGCCGGTGGCCGACTGGCAGGCGTATCTGCGCTTCCAGTATGCCGACAAGGTTTCGCCCTACCTGTCCGCGCCGTTCCAGCAGGAACACTTTGCCTTCCACAAGCAGACCCTGAATGGCCAGAAGGAAAACGAGCCGCGCTGGAAGCGCGTGCTGGGTGCGGTGAACAGCGAGCTCGGCATGGCGCTTGGCGAGCTGTACGTGGCCAAGGCGTTTCCGCCGGAAGCCAAGGCGCGCGCGATGGACCTGGTCAACAACGTGCAGGCTGCACTCAAGACCCACATCGAAAACCTGGACTGGATGAGCGATGCAACCAAGGTCAAGGCCATGGAGAAGTGGTCCACCTTCCTGCCCAAGATCGGTTACCCGGAAAAATGGCGCGACTGGTCGGGACTGAGCCTTGGCGATGGCGGCTTCTTTGCCGATGTCATGGCCACCACGAAGTTCAACTACGACTACGACATCGCCAAGATCGGCAAGCCCACCGACCGCAAGGATTGGGGCATGACTCCGCAGACGGTCAACGCCTATTACAACCCGACCGACAACACGATCAACTTCCCCGCAGCCATCCTGCAACCGCCGTTCTTCGATGCCAAGGCCGATGATGCACTCAACTACGGCGGCATCGGTGGCGTGATCGGTCACGAGGCCATCCACGGCTTTGACGACCAGGGCAGCCAATTCGACGCGCAGGGCAACAACACCAACTGGTGGACCGACGCCGACAGCGAAGCGTTCAAGGCACGCACCGACAAGCTGGTTGCGCAGTTCAACGCCTACGAACCCCTGCCGGGCAAGCACGTCAACGGCCAGTTGACCCTGGGCGAGAACATCGCGGATCTCGGTGGCATGTCGATTTCCTTCGATGCCTTGCAGGCGACCCTGAAGGACGAAGCAGCCGCCAGTCAGGCAATCGACGGCTACACCCCACAGCAGCGTTTCTATCTGAACTGGGCACGCATCTGGCGCGCAAACATGCGTGACCAGCGCATGGAGGTGATGCTCAACACCGACCCGCATTCGCCTTCGCAGTACCGTGCAATCGGTGCACCCTCGAACGTGGCCTCTTTCGCCAGCGCATTTGCCTGCAAGAGCGGCGATGCCATGGTTCGCGAAGGCGAGAACCAGGTGAAGATCTGGTAAGCCGCCCAATTAGGGACTGATCGGCAAGCCTCGCCCGTCTCCGGGCGGGGCTTCCGCTGTCAACAGCACGCATTATCATCATCGGCGACCCGAACAGGCAGCCGGGCAGGATGACCGAACGCGTGACCATCCCACCTGAACCATCCGCCACCGAAGGCATCGATGCCGTCATCACCTGGGTGGACGGTGCTGATCCCGGGCATCGACGCAAGCTTGATGCCTTGCTCGCCCAGGCCGGACTGTCACGCCCCGCCACCGCCCATCCCACGCGCTTCAATGACGCCGGCGAGATCGACTACTGCGTGGCCTCGATCCTGCGCTTCGCGCCCTGGTTCCGCCGCATCCACATCGTGGTCGACGGACAACGCCCGCGACTGCTTGATCGCCTCGGGAACAATGAATTCGCTGATCGCATCAGGCTGGTCGAGCACGCGGAAATCTTCGCCGGTTTCGAACAGCACCTGCCCACCTTCAACAGCCGCTCGATCATCACCATGCTCTGGCGCATCCCGGATCTGGCCGAACGTTTCGTCTACTTCAACGACGACATGTTCCTGTTGCGCGCGGTCAAACCTGAAGATTTCTTCCGCGATGGCATGATGGTTCTGCGCGGCGAATGGCGCAGGCAATCGGCACACTCCTTGTTCGGACGCGTTCGCTCCTGGGTCAAGCGCATGCGCGGCGGCGAACCCAGGGTCGGCAATCTGGATTCCCAGCAGTTGAGCGCGCGCATCGCGGGAATCAGGGATCGCTACTGTCGCCAGCACCACAATCCGTATCCGATGTGTGTCTCCACACTGCGCGATTTCTTCGCGGCGCATCCCGACCTGTTGGCACGCAATTGCGCACCTCGGCTGCGCTCGAACGAGCAATTCAAGACCGAAGTCGTGGCCGCCCATCTGGAGCACCTTGCCGGCAACGCCATCCTCGACAACACCCTGCACGTGGTCCAGCTCAAGCCGAGTGAACAGTTGCCCGCGCGCGTGCGCCACAAGATGCGCCAAGCCGATACTGACGAGGGCGCCGCATTCGTCTGTGTGCAGAGCCTGGAAATGGCACCGGAAGCCGTTCAGCGCGAAATCGTCGAATGGCTGGACCGGCGCATCGGCAGGTCGCAATAAGGCAGCCGCTGTCGACGCAGGCCTTCGCTGCTGATAAAACTGCCACCTTGGATCGGCAGTAGAGGCCGCGTGCGCCATGTCCAATCTGAGAATTCCGTTCCCAGTTGCTTTTGCCTGCGTGCCCCTGGCGCTGGCTTGCCCGCTTGCATCCGCTGCGGTGCCGACCTATCACAGCGTCGAGTTGCAGGCGCGCAGCAATCTGCTGGTCAACGACCCCGGCTGGAACCTGCCACCGGGATCATCCTTCAACAGCATCTCGGCCAGCATCAACGACAGCCGCATCGTCACCTTTCCCGTGCAGATCGTTCCCATCAATGGCGACCAGGGCAACACCGGCCCGGGGCTTTGGCATGGCTCGCACGGCGTTGGCGGCATCGTTGTCCAGCATGAATCGCCGGTCGATGGCATTTCCGCCAATGTCAGCATCAACGCCGACGGCGATGTGGCGTATTACACCTACGATGACGGCACCAATTATCGGCTGCGCCTGTTCGATGCCGCCACCGTGCAGTCGCAGATCGTCAATACGCTGCCGATCACTCCGGTGGCATACAGCGGGCTTTCCATCAATGCCGCGGGCGTGATCGGCTATCGTGCCGGGCTTGGTTCCGGTTATGGCCTGGCTTCCACCGGAGCGGGCAGCTCATTGCTGCACATCGTCGATGCCAACGTGCAACCCGGCCCATACGCCTACATCTACACGCCGGCCATGAACGCGCAGCGCCTGATCGCCAGCAAGGTCAGCATCGGTGATTTCGACCACAACGAGATCCGCAGCTTTGCCAGCGACGGCAGCTTCATCACGCTGGCCGTGGACAAGGCCACCGATCCGGCCTCGCCCTATCGACGCTTCGACAACGGGCTGGCCTACAACGATGCGGGCCAGGTTGCGGTGGTGCTCAATCTGGATGCCGGCAACGTCCGCGCCGTGTATCGCTTCAGCCCGGGGCCCTCGGGTGTCGAAGCCACCGAGATTGCCCGCGTGGAAGCGGCCGGCACCATCCGCGCCATCGATTCCTTTGCCCCGGCCATGAACAACGACGGGCTGGTCACCTTCCGTGGCCGCGATGCAAACGGCCAGGCCATCTATGTGGGTGACGGCACCACGCTGCGCCGCGTGATTGGCAAGGACGACCTGGTTGCAACCGACCTGGGAATCGCGGGCATCGGTCAGCACGTCGATGATCCCAATGGCTGGCCCATTTTCAGCGGCGCACCAGGAATCAACGCCCACGGTGACATTGCCTTCATCGCCGGACTCTATCCGCAGGGCAACAACCAGGTGGAATGGGGCAGCGGCGTATTCGTTGCCTACGCAGACGGTGATGTCATATTCCAGGACGGCTTCGAGAATCCCTGAAGGAGCGACTCGACTGCCGCTCCTGCGCGTTCTGCGTACCTGAGCTGTTCAGGTAAGAGGGCAATTCGAGTTTATGCCCCGGGCCGAAGGGTGGATAATCCCCGCCCCTGCAATTTCCTGTTGAACATCGATGGCATTGGTCCCCGGACAGCGCTTCATTTCCAACGCCGAACCCGAGCTTGGCCTCGGCACCATGATTCGGTTGGAAGGGCGCAATGTGCAGGTGCTTTTTGCCACCGCGGGCGTGCTGCGTCGCTATGCCGCCCACAGCGCGCCGATTTCGCGTGCCGAGTTCCGCATTGGCCAGAAGGTGATCGGCAAGGGCATCAGCCTGGTCATTGAGCGCGTCGAACAGGCGGAAGGCCTGCTGGTTTACCACGGCGCCGGCAAATCCCTGAACGAAGCCGAGTTGGATGACACCCAGGCCATTTCCAGCGCCGATGAACGCCTGGTTTCCGGCCGCATTGATCGCGCCGACCGCTTTGACCTGCGTCTTGAGGCCCTGTTGCGGCGTGCCGACGCGCGTCGTTCACCCGCCTGGGGATTGGAGTCGGCCCGCATCGACCTGATTCCCCACCAGTTGCGAGTGGCGGAAATGGCCGCGTCGCGCTCGCCCCTGCGCATCCTGCTGGCCGACGAGGTCGGACTCGGCAAGACCATCGAGGCCGGCATGATCCTCGCCCGCCTGCTCGCCAATGGACGTGTCGGCCGGGTTCTGGTGTTGCTGCCCGAAAGCCTGGTCTACCAGTGGTTCGTCGAGTTGTTGCGTCGCTTCAATTTGCAGTTCTCGCTGTTTGACGAGGAGCGTTGCGAGTCGATCGAAACCAGCGATCCGACGCGCAATCCGTTCCAGGACGAGCAACTGGTGATGGCCAGCATCGGCTTCCTGAGCGGATCGGAAAAGCGCGCCAGCCAGGTCATCGCGGCCGGCTGGGACCTCGTCATCGTCGACGAGGCGCACCATCTGGCCTGGTCGGTGGAATCGGCAAGCCCGCAGTACACCCTGGTGGAAACCCTGGCTTCGACCACACCGGGATTGATCCTGCTCACGGCCACACCCGAGCAACTCGGTCGCAGCGGACATTTCGCGCGCCTGCGCCTGCTTGACCCGGCGCGCTATCACGATCTGGAAACGTATGTGGTGGAAGCCGATGGCTTTGGCGCACTGTCGGGGATTGTCGGCAAGCTCGTTGAAGGGCAGCCACTCTCGGTCGGTGATTGCCGGGAGCTCGCACAGCGCCTCGGCGACGACGAGGAATTGACCGGCCTCATTGCCAGTCCGCTGGATGCCGCAGGATCGAACCGCCTGCTCGATGCCTTGATCGACCGCCACGGCACTGGTCGCGCGATGTTCCGCAATCGCCGCGCTCAGGTCGGAGGCTTCCCACGTCGTGTTCCGCGCCTGACCACTCTGGATGGCAGCGAGCTGGATGATGGGCAGCGCCAGCACCTGCTGGCCGAGTTCCATGCCGACCTGCAGGCGACGGCACCCGAGATCGAGCTGCCCTATGCGTCCGATCCGCGACTTGTCTGGTTGCTCGACATCATCGAACGGCTGGGCAGCGAAAAACTGCTGCTCATCTGCCGCAGCCAAGCCAAGGTGCTGGCTCTGGAAGAGGTGCTGCGCACGCGCAGCGGCGTGAAGGTTGCCCGCTTCCACGAAGGCATGAGCCTGTTGCAGCGCGACCGCAACGCGGCCTACTTTGCCGATGCCGAAGGAGCGCGCCTGCTGCTGTGTTCGGAGATCGGCTCGGAAGGCCGCAATTTCCAGTTTGCCCACAACTTGCTGTTGTGGGATTTGCCGCTGGATCCGGATCTGCTGGAGCAACGCATCGGGCGACTGGACCGCATCGGCCAGCGCCACGACATCATGATCCACGCCTGCGCGTTCAGCGGAACCGCCCAGCATGCCTTGATGCGCTGGTTCGACAATGGCCTCGATGCCTTTCGCAGCAGCCCCTCCGATGGCCGCGAGTTGCTCAAGCGTTTCGGCGGCCAACTCGTGCAACTGGCCGAACAACATGCACACGGCGGCGAAGATGCGGATTCCGAACTGGATGCGCTGATTGCCGACAGCCGCGCATCGCACGAGGAGCTCTCGGCGTTGGTCAACGCCGGGCGTGATCGCCTGCTGGAGCTGGCAAGTTCCCGGCAGTCCCATGCCGAACGCCTGCACAGGGCACTTGCCGAAGCCGATGCCAACCTTGCCAATGACGATTTCATCCTGCGCCTGTTTGAACAGTTCGGCGTAGAGAACGAAGAACACGCGCCGCGCACGGTGGTGCTGGACCCGGAATACCTGAGCACGGAAGGTTTCCCCGGTCTCAAGGACGGCGCGCAGAAGGTCACCTTTGATCGCGCCACTGCCCTTGCCCGCGAAGACCTGCCCTTGCTGCGCATGGATCATCCGATGGTCAACGGAGCGCTCGACCTGCTGCTGGAAGGCGAACAAGGCAACGCCTCGTTCCTGGTGGATGACACCCTGCCAGCCCGCACGGCCCTGCTCGAATGCATCCACGTCCTCGTTTGCGTGGCTGATCGCAGCCTCGGCGTCGAACGCTACCTGCCGCCGCTGCCACTGCGCATCGTCATCGACACGCGCCTGCTGGCGCGCAACGAGTATTCGCCGTCAGCCGATGTGGTGCGTCGTGCGGCGGATCGCGAAATCGAACTCGCCCGCTATCGAAGCTTGCTGACCAAGCTGGTCAAACCCATGTTGGCGCATGCCGAAACCCTGGCCCGCGAACGCACGCAGATCGAGATCGGTGCCGCCCTTGCCGCGGTGGAACGCGATCTGGGCCAGGAGCAGGATCGGCTCATCGCCTTGGCGCGCGTCAACCCGGCCGTGCGCGAAGAAGAAATCCAGGCCCTGGCCGACGAACTGGAAGCCTTGCGCTCGGCCATTCCCATGGCCACGCCGCGGCTGGATGCCGTGCGCTTCATCTGCAGCCCGGATTTCCTCAGACTGGGCTGAGGCGCAAGCCGCTCGCCGGGATCAGGCCACTTTCGGCTGCTTCATCAACAAAGCGAATACCGAAGCAAGGCGATCGCGCATTTCACGACGATCGACAATCATGTCGATGGCGCCATGCTCAAGCAGGAATTCCGAACGCTGGAATCCTTCCGGCAAGGTTTCGCGCACGGTTTGTTCGATCACGCGCGCGCCGGCAAAACCGATCATGGCCTTGGGTTCGGCGATATTGATGTCACCGAGCATGGCAAAGCTGGCGGATACCCCGCCCGTGGTCGGATCGGTCAACACCGAAATGAACGGCAGGCCCGCCGCACGCAGGCGACCCAGGGCCGCCGAGGTCTTGGCCATCTGCATGAGGGAAAACAATCCTTCCTGCATGCGCGCACCACCGGTCGCGCTGAAGCAGACCATGGGCCTGCGCTCGGACAGCGCAAGTTCGGCGGCACGCGTGAATTTTTCGCCGACAACCGAACCCATGGAGCCGCCCATGTAGGCAAAATCAAACGCGCAGGCCACCAATGGCCTGCCCTTGAGCATGCCCTTCATGGACAGCAGCGCATCCTTCTCGCCGGTGGCCTTTTGCGCGGCGATGACGCGATCCTTGTACTTTTTGGAATCCTTGAACTTGAGCGGATCCATCGGCTCAAGACCTGCAAACAGCTCGTCGGCGGTTCCCGCATCAAACAACGCGGTCAAGCGCTTGCGCGCGCGGATCTTGTGATGGTGCGCGCACTGCGGACAAACCATCAGGTTGGTTTCCAGCTCGGGGCCATACAGCGCGGCACCACAGCCTTCGCACTTTTCCCACAGGCCTTCTGGAACCTTGCCCTTGTTTGGACTCTTGGTCCGGATGCGCGGCGTCATCAGTTTCTGCAACCAGTTCATGTTCTGGGTGATTCCTGGAATTGGGGCTGCCTGCGCCAGAGCGCAGCACGGCGAAGCAGGGATTATAGTGCCGCCCGGCGCTGCGGTCCGCTCGTCGAATCCAGGGCTTTACGGATCGGAGCGAGAAACCCGCCAACGGCAACCAGCGCAGCCTCGCGATCAGCAGTCGTGGCCAGTCGAGCCACCAATGCACTGCCGATGACCACCGCATCGGCGCGTTCGGCCACGGCAACGGCGCTGGCGGCATCGCGCACGCCGAAGCCAACCGCCACCGGAATGTCCGAACCTTGCTTGATCCGCGCCACACGCTGGCGTACGGCGACCGGGTCTAGTTGATCGGCGCCGGTGATCCCGGCAAATGAAACGTAGTAGATGAATCCCTGCGCCTGCTCACGAATCGCGGCAAGGCGTTGCGCGGTGGTGGTTGGTGCCACCAGGAAAATCTGCCGCAGGCCGGCTTCGCGCAAATCCGCAATGGTTGCCGACTCCTCCACCGGCAGATCCACCAGCAGGACACCATCAACGCCCACATCGCGCGCTTCGGTTGCAAACCGTCGGTAGCCGTAGATCTCCAGCGGATTGAGATAGCCCATGAGCACGATGGGCGTGTCGACATCGCGCTCTCGGAATTCGCGCACCCAGCCCAGAATCTGCTCGATACCCACGCCACGGGCAATCGCGCGTTCGCTGGAATGCTGGATGGTTGGCCCATCCGCCACCGGATCCGAATAGGGAACACCCAGCTCAATCAGGTCGGCACCGTAATCCACCAGCGCATGCATGATCGCCACGCTTGCATTCGGCAAGGGATCACCCGCGGTGATGAACGGGATCAGGCCCTTGCGCTGCCTTGCCCGCAGTTCGGCAAAACGTTTCTCGATTCGACAACTCACAGCGCAATGCCCTCGCGTGCGGCGATGGTGTGCACGTCCTTGTCACCACGACCGGACAGATTGCACAGGATCAACTGATCCTTTGGCAGGTCGCGTGCAAGCTTGATGGCCTGGGCCACGGCATGGCTCGATTCAAGCGCGGCAAGAATGCCTTCCGTGCGTGCCAGCAGATGGAAGGCGGACATGGCTTCCTCGTCACTCACGCCGACGTAGCTGGCACGTCCGCTGTCCTTGAGGAACGCATGTTCGGGGCCGACGCCCGGGTAGTCGAGCCCTGCCGAGATGGAATGCGTTTCGACGATCTGACCATGATCGTCGCACAACACATAGGTGCGATTGCCGTGCAGCACCCCCGGCCGTCCGGCACTCAGGCTGGCGGCGTGACGACCACTGGCCATGCCTTCGCCGGCTGCCTCGGCGCCGACAATGGCCACCTCGCGATCATTGAGGAACGCGTGGAACAGGCCGATGGCATTCGAGCCGCCGCCGACACAAGCGGTCAGCACATGCGGCAGGCGACCAAACTGCGCAAGCATCTGCGCACGCGCCTCCCGGCCCACCACGGCATTGAAATCGCGCACCATCATCGGATACGGATGCGGACCTGCCACGGTGCCGATGATGTAGAAGGTATCGGCGACATTCGTGACCCAATCGCGCATGGCCTCGTTGAGTGCATCCTTGAGTGTTTGCGAACCGGACACCACCGGCACCACTTCCGCACCCAGCAGCTTCATGCGATAGACATTGATCTTCTGCCGTTCGATGTCGACCGCGCCCATGTACACGACGCAGTCGAGGCCGAAGCGGGCGCACACGGTGGCGGTTGCCACGCCATGCTGGCCGGCACCGGTTTCCGCGATGATGCGGCGCTTGCCCATGCGCCGCGCCACCAGCGCCTGGCCGATGGTGTTGTTGATCTTGTGTGCGCCGGTGTGGTTCAGATCCTCGCGCTTGAGCAGGATCTGCGCACCACCGGTTTCACGTGACAGGCGCTCGGCGTGATAGATCGGCGATGGGCGTCCGACATAGTGCTTGAGATCACGCTCGAACTCGGCGATGAACTCGGGATCCTCGCGCAACTGAAGGTAAGCCGCCGTCAGCTCCTGCAAGGGAGGCATCAGGGTTTCCGGCATGAATACGCCACCGAAATTGCCGAATCGCCCTTGCGCATCGGGATAAGCGTGGAAGTCGTTCACTTTGATTGTCGCTTGCACGCCGCTTGCCTCATCACTCATGTTCGACACCACGCACTGCTTCGACGAAGGCACGCATGCGTGCCGGATCCTTGACCCCTGCCGAGGCTTCGATGCCACTGGACACATCCACCGCAAACGGGCGCATGCAACGGATCGCTTCGGCGACGTTGCCCGCATCGAGGCCACCGGCCAGGATCAAGGCCTGGGTCACCTGCGGTCGCTGCGACCAGTCAAATCGTGTGCCCCGGCCACCGGGTTCGCCGACTGCGTGCGCATCGAGCAGCAATGCGGCGGCCTCGGGATATGCCCTCGAGTAGCTTGCCACATCCGTGATCGATGCCATGGGCACGGCCTTGATATATGGAAATCCCGTCGCTGCGCAGTCGGATGCATTCTCCGAACCGTGGAATTGCAGGATGTGGGGCGTGAACCCGGACAGGACTTCGCGAATCCACGCCGGATCATCGTCCATGAACAAGGCGACGGTCGAAACCATGGGCGGCAGTTGGCGACAGATCCGTTTGGCTTGCTCGGGGGCGATGAAGCGCCCACTCCTGCGACTGAAGACGAATCCCAGCGCATCAACGCCAAGATCGGTCGCCAGGCGTGCGTCTTCCTCGCGCGTGATGCCACAAAACTTGATGCGGACGCGGCTCATCGCGGACAGACCTCATCGGGCAATCCGAATGCGCGCGGATAGACGGGCGCAGTGAAGCACAGGCCTGCGGCCGGGGCGGTCATTCCCGCCTTGCTGCGATCGCGACCCGCAAGCAACTCGGCCAACCAGGATTCCGGCATTTCGCCACGCCCCACCGGCAACAACGAACCGACGATGTTGCGCACCATGTGATGCAGGAAAGCATTGGCCTCGATGCTGATGCATACGTTTTCCGCATCCCGTTCCACGGCAATGGAATGCACGTTGCGGAAGGGCGTGCGCGCCTGGCAGGCTGCCGTGCGGAAGGCACTGAAATCGTTCTCGCCGAGCAGGGCCTGGCTGGCGCGCTGCATCACATCGGCATCCAGCGGCAGGCGTTCCCAGGCCGCGTAACGATATTCCAGCGCCGGACGCACGGCGCGATTGAGAATGCGGTAACGGTATCGCCGGGCGAGTGCGGCATAGCGCGCGTGGAACTCGTCACGGACCGGCACTGCCCAGCGCACTGCAACCGCAGTCGGCAGGCGCGAGTTGCAACCCAGGGTCCAGGCGCGCATGTCGCGGATCGCGTCGCTGTCAAAATGCACGACCTGGCAGCGCGCATGCACACCGGAATCCGTACGGCCGGCGCAGGTGACCGATACCGGGTGATTGGCGACGAAACCAAGCGCTTCTTCGACGGTTCCCTGCACGGTTTGGCCATGCGAAAGGCGCTGCCAGCCGAGGAAGTCGGTTCCGTCGTATTCGATACCCAGGGCGATGCGCAACACGATCTCCGCGATCAGCAGGAACGCAATTCTAATCGCCGCACGCTGCATTTGAACGCAGGCTGACGGTAAACCGGCATTGCGCACATTGCCCGGGTCTCGTCTCGCGCGTAGGCTGAATCATGAAATCAAGCACGGGAGTATGGGCATGCCTCGGGTTCATCCAGTGTCGGCACCGAGAACTTCCGGCATCCACCGGAAGCGGCTGTGCTTTCTTGTGGCCACGGCCATCGTTGCCCACAGCACAAGCGCAGCGGCCGCGATCATCTGCTCAGGCCCGCGTGATCTCGCCGTTCCGCAGGATGGAGAGGGTCTCTACATCAACCTCGTGACCGGCGAATCAGGCTTCAGCGAAGGCCAGGTGCCGGGCTTTGATTTCGATCCCTACGCCCAGCAAACCAGCACGCCACCGAACCAACTGCGGTTCTACTGGGGATCAGCGAGCAACGGTGGTGCGGGGGTGGCCAGCAGTGGTGACCAGTACGCCGTGCTGGCAGCCGGTGCCGAGGTGGGGCCGGATTCGTCATTCACCCGCGCAGGCGCGGGTGGCGATACCTCGTTGTGGCAGGCGGGAATTGCCGGGGGATTCCTCGGTGCGCGCTTCCAGAACGAGAACCTCGGTCTACTCAACTATGGCTGGATACGGCTCAACACGAGCGCACCGATTGGCTTTCCGATGGCGGTACTGGATTGGTGCTATGAAGATGACGGCTCCGCCATCACCATCGCCCCGCCGGTTCAGAACGACATCTTCTGCGATGGTTTCGACGGCGGGGACGGCGAGTGCACGGCGCTGCCGCCCTAAGGAAGGCCTGAACAAGTATTGTCGCGAGCAAGCTCGCTCCCACCATTGCTTGGTTTTGTGGGAGCGAGCTTGCCCGCGACGAATGAGTTCCGTACTTGTTCAGAGTTTCCCTAACCGGAATGGAAAGAGCCTGTCCCATGACCATGCCAATGCGGAAAATGAAAAGGCCGGGAAATTCCCGGCCTTTCATCGCTGACGCTGTGCGTGCAACTCAGCCCATGTCGGCGATCAGCTTGCGTGCTTCGTCCTGCTGGGCCGGAGCACCCTCGGCGAGTACTTCTTCCAGCATGGCCCGTGCGCCTTCCGGATCGCCCATGTCGAGGTAGGCCTTGGCCAGGTCGAGCTTGGTGCCAATGGCGTCTTCCCCGGCAAAAAACTCGTCATCGGACGAATCAATGGCGGAAGCACTGGCCTGCTTCTTTTGCGGCTCGCTCATGGGGCGCTCCTCAAACGATGGCAGATCGAAACCGAAGGACGTGTCGGCGCTCGGTGCAGGGGCGGCGGCGCGGGCATCGGCCGGCGGTACCGAGATGTCGCCGACATCGAATTCCGACGCGTCGAACTCGGGCATGCTTGCCGTACGCAAGTTGGCATCGTCGCGCGTGACGGCAGCGGCAAAGCCCGGGGTTTCGTCGGCGAAATCGGGCGTTTCCTCGTAGCCCGAGTCATCGAACTGGAAGGCTTCTGCATCGTCCTCCTGCTCGTGCTCTGCGGACAGCACACCCTGGTTGCTGAACAAGGGATTGTGCGGCACCAGCTCCTCACCCATGGCACGCACTTCACGCCAATGCGCTTCATTGGGATCGGCGATGTAGGCGTACATTTCCTCTGCAGCTGCCTCGAACTTCCCGCTGTCTCCCTGCGCGTAGTAGAAGCTCACCAACTCCAGATGCGCACCGGCATTGGTCGGATCGGCGCGTACCTGATCGATGAGCTCCTGCTCGTCGTCGCCAAAGGCCTGCGCGGAGCCCGGGGAATCCTGCGCATCACCGAAAGTGCTGGCAATGGATGTACGCGGCGAGGGAACCGGCTTGCGCTTGCGCAGGCCGAGCACGCCGAGCAGCACGAGCAGCAAGCCGCCGCCAGCGGCTGCACCGAGAACCCAGGTTTGCAGGTACCAAGGCGTGTCGTCTGCCGGAGCCGGGGTTGGCTTGGCAGCAGGCTTCGCGGCGGCCGGCTTGGTTTCCGCCTTGGCTGGAGCCTTTGCGGTTGCCTTGGTGTCAGTGGGCGCAGTGCTGCTTGCGGGCGTTGCTGCGGGCGTCGTGACGGCGGATGTCGCCGACTCCGTTGTGGTGGTAGCCTTCGGAAGCTCCGTTGGCGCTGGAGTTGCCGTTGCCGTCGTGGCCGCTGCACCAGCTGGAGCCGCCTCACCCCAGATGTCGTCCTTGGTGATCTTCTGATCGGTAACCGCCGGCGATGCAGTCTCTGCCTTTGCCGGGGTTGCCGTGGTCGTTGCGGTAGGCAGCGTGGTCACCGCAGGCGTTTCGGTCACGGGCTTGGACGTCGCGGCTGCAGTGGTTGTAGCGGCAGCCTTCGAGGCGGCCTGGGACTTGGCCTCGGCGTCCTGCAGCTGCTTCAGCTTGTTGCGCAGTTCGGCAAGCTCGGAATTCTGCAGGCTGATCAGCTTGTCGTTCTTGGTCTTGATCTCCTCAAGATCGCCCAATCGCGACTTGAGCTCACTGGCTTCCTGCTCCTTGCTGGTCAGCGCCTCACGCACCCTGGCCAATTCGGCCTTGGTCGCAGCATTGCCGGAATCACCGGCACGCCCACTCCCGGCGCGATCACCGGCATCCTGGCTGGCCTTGCCTTCGCGCGGTGGAACCAGGGCAAGGCGCTCATCGCTGGATGGCTTGGTCGCGGAACTGCCGGCGGGTCGGCTGGTTGCCGCCGGCGTCGTGTCTGCCACGAGGGTTGGTGCGCGAGTCTGGCTGGAGTTGTTGCGCCATTCGTCGATCTGGGCACGAACCGCGGCGGCGGCTTCGCGTGCGGATTCGCCCTTGGCCACGTCGGCTGCCGAAGGAATGCGCAACACGGCGCCACGTTTCAGCGCATTGATGTTGTCTTCAAAAAATGCGTTTGGATTGTTCTTGAGCAGGGCCAGCATCATCTGGTTGATGCTGACTTCCTCGCTCGGTCGGGTGGCGCGTGCGATTTCGCCCAGGGTCTCCCCGGCAGCCACTGGACCGTACTCAGTGGCGCCAGTGGATGGCGCACTCGACTTGGCGGGAGCCGCGGGCTTTGCGGGTGCCGGCGCGGCCTTGGCCGTACTCGCTGGAACCGGAGCTGGCTTGGTCGCCGCTGCCGGTGCAGGTGCCGGTTTGGACGGCGGCAAAGCCTCGGTCGAGGCGCGCTCTGGCTCCTTGGCAGCCACGGCCACGGCGCTGGCCCCCTTGACCGCCGGCGCCATCACCGGAGGATCCAGTAGAACGTTGTATTCGCGAAGCAGGCGTCCCTTGGGCCAGTTGGCTTCCAGCAACAAGCCGAGGAAAGGTTCGCTGACGGCCTCCTTGCTGGTGATGCGCACCACCGGTTCGCCACGCGAATCCTTGCCCAGGCTGAACTGGACGGGGACACCGATATTGGACCGGTTCATTCCAACGCGCTCGAAGTCTTCGTCGGTCGCGAGTTGAATGATCAACCCCTCCGCCTCCCCGGGGGAGGACTGGATGATCGGAATTTCTGCGTCAAGTGGTTGATTCAGGCCCGAATTCACGCGAATCGTGCCCAATCCGAGTGCAAACGCATCGGTGGCACCCAACGCAAGCGCGATGGCCAGCGACAATTGCAGCGGTCGTTTCATGAACCCGGCTCCCCGAAAACCAATGAAATGTTGAGCATCCGCGACCCGCTCCGTACGGGTTTCAAAGCTCGAAAATGCCTTATAACACAACCGTAACTATAGATCACAGATACGTTTTCACCAATAGTTCGGCGACCTGTACGGCGTTCAGGGCAGCTCCCTTGCGAATATTGTCGGAAACGATCCACAGATTGATCCCGCGTTCGTGCGAGATGTCCTCGCGAATCCTGCCGACGAACACTGCATCCCGCCCGGCCGCATTGTCGACCGGAGTCGGATAGCCCCCGGCCTTGCGCTCATCCACCACTTCCACGCCGGCGGCCTGTTTTAACAGATCACGCACCTGTCCGGCGGTGATCTTGTCGCGGGTTTCCACATGCACTGCTTCAGCGTGACCAAGGAAAACCGGCACACGAACCGCCGTCGGATTCACCTGGATGGACTCATCAGCCAGGATCTTGCGGGTTTCCCACACCATCTTCATTTCTTCGCGGGTGTAACCGTTGTCCTGGAACTCGTCGATGTGCGGAATGACATTGAAGGCAATCTGCTTGCTGAACTTGGACGGCTTGACGGACTGGAAGTTGAGCAGGTTTGCGGTCTGTTGCCCAAGCTCCTCGATGCCGGAGCGTCCGGCGCCGGAAACCGACTGATAGGTTGCGACATTGATGCGCTCGATGCCGACCGCCCGATGGATCGGTCCCAGCGCCACCAGCATCTGCATGGTCGAGCAGTTCGGATTGGAAATGATGCCCCGCCGGGTGTAACCCGCGATGGCCTCGGGATTGACTTCGCTGACCACCAGCGGCACGTCCTCGGCATTGCGGAACTCCGAGGTATTGTCGATGACAACGGCGCCCGCGGCTGCCGCGCGCGGCGCGTGTTCGCGACTCACCGAACCGCCTGCCGAAAAGAAGGCGATATCCACGCCGGCGAAATCGAAACCGGCCAGATCCTGCACAACCACCTGGCGATTGCCGAACTTGATTTTTTCACCGGCACTGCGCGCACTGGCCAGGGCAACGAACTCGGACACCGGGAACTTGCGTTCAACCAGGATGCCGATCAGGGCTTCGCCGACGGTGCCGGTCGCACCCACCATGGCAACCTTGTAACTGCTCTTCTTGCTCATCGTCTTGTTGGTGATCCGCGTTGCAATGAATTCAGGGGGAAATCGGTAATCAACATGCGAGGGAGGTCTGCAAGCACGCGTGAGCGTGACCGCCCGGTGACAAATCGGCAGTCGGGATCACTCCATGACTGCACCGGGAATGCGCGGTTTCACCGGCCCCACATCCCCACACTGTGCACGATGGCGCAAGGCATGGTCGATCAGCACCAGCGCCACCATGGCTTCGACAATGGGCGTCGCGCGGATTCCCACGCAAGGGTCATGGCGCCCCTTGGTGCGAACCTCGGTCGGCTCGCCAGCACGATTTACGCTCCTGCCAGGCACCAGGATGCTTGAGGTCGGCTTGAAGGCCGCCGTTGCCCTGATCGCCTGGCCGCTGCTGATCCCGCCCAGGATGCCGCCGGCATGATTGCTCAGGAAACCGTCAGGGGTCATCTCGTCGCGATGTTCGCTGCCATGCTGGGCCACGGCGGCAAATCCATCGCCGATTTCAACACCCTTCACGGCATTGATCGACATCAGCGCCGAGGCCAGATCCGCATCGAGCTTGCCGTACACCGGCTCGCCCCAGCCCGGCGGCACGCCCTCGGCCACGACGTTTACCTGCGCCCCCACCGAATCGCCGGACTTGCGCAGCGCCTGCATGAAATCCTCAAGCTCTCCGATCATCGCCGCATCCGGCCAGTAGAACGGGTTCTGCTCGACCACATCCCAATCGAATTGCCGCGGCACCAGCGTGCCGATCTGCGCCAGGTGACCGCGTATGCGGATGTCGTGGTGTTCAGCCAGCCATTTGCGGGCGATGACGGCAGCTGCAACGCGCATGGTGGTTTCACGCGCCGATGAGCGACCGCCGCCGCGCGGATCGCGGATTCCATATTTTTGCCAATACGTATAGTCGGCATGACCGGGACGGAATGTATCCAGCAGCTCGGCATAGTCCTTTGAGCGCTGATCGGTGTTGCGGATCAGCAGCGCAATGGGGGTGCCGGTGGTTCTTCCTTCGAATGTCCCGGAAAGGATCTCGACTTCGTCCGCTTCGTGGCGCTGCGAGGTGAAGCGCGAACGGCCGGTCGCGCGTCGCTCGAGATCGTGGCGGAAATCTTCGCTGGAAATCGCCAGACCCGGCGGGCAGCCGTCGATCACGCAGCCGATTGCCGGCCCGTGGCTCTCGCCAAAGGTGGTCACCGCGAACAGCTTGCCGAATGTGTTGCTGGACATGGCGAAAGCGTTACCTGTCCGACCTCAGCGACGACCGGCGGCGCGGATGGCATCGGCGTGCGCGAGCAAATCGACGCGGCCAATCACGAACACACCCATCTGGCCGACATTGAACTCGACCCAGTTGAACGGCACCTGCGGCAGCAGCTCGACCAGGGCGCGCTCACTCTCTCCGACCTCCACGATGAGGACTCCCTCTTCGCTGAGATGCTCGGGCGCATCGGCAAGAATGCGCAAGGCGAGGTCCAGGCCGTCGTCCCCGGCGGTCAGTCCGAGCTTCGGCTCGTGGGCGTATTCGGCCGGCAGCTCGGCGAACTCGCCTTCGGTGACATAGGGTGGATTGCTGACGATCAGGTCATAACGTTCGCCGCCGAGGGCGGAAAAAAGATCCGATGCGATCACGCGCACCTGCGCCTCGACGTTCTGGTAAGCCACGTTCTGCTGCGCCAACTGCAAGGCCGCTTCGCTGATGTCGACCAGATCCACCTGCCAATCCGGGTTGTGCGAGGCCATGGCGATACCGATGCAACCCGATCCCGTGCACAGGTCGAGCGCGCGCTGCACCTCGCAGTCATCCAGCCACGGCGAAAAACCAGCCAGGATCAGTTCGGCAATGGGCGAACGCGGCACCAGGGCGCGCGGATCGGACATGAATTCAAGTCCGGCAAACCATGCCTTGCCGGTCAGATACGCAGCAGGCGTGCGCTCCTTGATGCGTCGCTCGAACAAGCCCAGCAAGGCCGCCTTCTCCTCGCCGGTCAGGCGCGCCTGGCCATAGGCCGGTGACAGATCGTGGGGAAGATGCAGGGTTTGCAGCACCAGATGG